>JACCDU010163018.1_pt1 | contig 38734 bp, 40 predicted proteins | sample 7446081 | NCBI WGS metagenome assembly JACCDU01 (sample SAMN15323447, study PRJNA562643) | freshwater metagenome | isolation source: river surface water | place: USA:Blue River Watershed | collected 2017-08-17
GCGACCCGCTTCTCGGTGTCGGTCGCACTGGCGAACTTGTCCGGATGCACCCTGCCCTGCAATTCGCGATAGGCAGCGTCCAGCGCGGCCGCGTCGATCGCGAAAGCCGGCGTCATCTGGAACAGCGCGAAGTGGTTATCCATGATCGTTTAAACGACAAGAGCCTGTCGAGGTGCAACAGGCCCTGCAAGTCCGCTTCAAAAGAGAATCAGATCCTGAAGCTTTCGCCGCAGCCGCACTCATCCTTCATGTTCGGGTTGTGGAATTTGAAGCCCTCATTCAGCCCTTCGCGCGCGAAGTCGAGCTCGGTGCCGTCAATGTACGGCAGGCTCTTCGGGTCGACGTAGACCTTGACGCCGTGCGATTCGAAGACCTGGTCTTCATCCGCCGCCTCATCTACATACTCGAGCTTATAGGCCAGGCCCGAGCAGCCGGTCGTGCGCACGCCAAAGCGCAGGCCTATGCCCTTGCCGCGCTTCTCGATGTAGCGTGAAACGTGCTTGGCTGCTTTCTCGGTCAGGGTAATTGCCATTGCCGGTTTCCTTGGGTCAGGCTGCTTTCTGTTCGTCGCCGTGGCGTGCCTTGTAGTCGGCAACGGCGGCCTTGATCGCGTCTTCGGCCAGGATCGAGCAATGGATCTTCACCGGCGGCAGCGCCAGTTCTTCAGCGATCTGCGTGTTCTTGATGGCCAGCGCCTCGTCCAGCGTCTTGCCCTTCACCCACTCGGTGACCAGCGACGACGAAGCGATCGCCGAGCCGCAACCATAGGTCTTGAACTTCGCGTCTTCGATCACGCCGCCTTCGCCGACCTTGATTTGCAGCTTCGTCACATCGCCGCAGGCCGGGGCGCCGACCATGCCGGTGCCGACGGTCTCGTCGCCCTTGTCGAAGGCGCCGACATTGCGCGGGTTTTCGTAGTGGTCCAGAACTTTTTCAGAGTAAGCCATGATGTTGCTCCTGTCTCTTAACTTGTCTCGTTGTGTGCGTCGTTGTGCGTGCCAGTTTCAGGCAACGCTCAGTGCGCCGCCCACTGGATGGAATTGATGTCGATGCCGTCCTTGTACATATCCCACAGCGGCGACAGTTCGCGCAGCTTGCCGACCTTGGACTTGATCAGGTCGATCGTGAAGTCGACGTCTTCGTCGGTCGTGAAACGGCCGAAGGTGAAGCGGATCGAGCTGTGCGCCAGTTCGTCGCTGCGGCCCAGCGCGCGCAGCACGTAGGACGGCTCCAGGCTGGCCGAGGTGCAGGCCGAGCCGGACGACACGGCGATGTCCTTGATCGCCATGATCAGCGACTCGCCCTCGACGTAGTTGAAGCTCACGTTCAGGTTGTGCGGCACGCGGTGCTCCATGTCGCCGTTGATGTAGACCTCTTCGATCTCCGACAGGCCCTTGGCCAGACGGTCGCGCAATGCCTGGATGCGCGGGATTTCGGTGTCCATCTCTTCTTTCGCGATGCGGAAGGCCTCGCCCATGCCGACGATCTGGTGCGTGGCCAGCGTGCCCGAGCGCAGGCCGCGCTCATGGCCGCCACCGTGCATTTGTGCTTCGATACGCACGCGCGGCTTGCGGCGCACGTACAGCGCGCCGACGCCCTTCGGGCCATAGGTCTTGTGCGCGGTAAAGGTCACGAGGTCGACCTTGACCTTCTCGAGGTCGATCGGGGTCTTGCCGGTGGCCTGCGCGGCGTCCGAATGGAAGATGATGCCCTTGCTGCGGCACAGTTCGCCGATCTGCTCGATGGGCTGGATCACGCCGATTTCGTTGTTGACCCACATGACCGACACCAGGATGGTGTCCGGGCGGATCGCCGCTTCCAGCTGTTCGATGGTGATCAGGCCGTTCGCGCCCGGCTCCAGATAGGTCGCTTCAAAGCCCTGGCGCTCCAGTTCACGCACGGTGTCGAGCACGGCCTTGTGCTCGGTCTTGACCGTGATGATGTGCTTGCCCTTGGTCTTGTAGAAATGCGCAGCGCCCTTGATGGCCAGGTTGTTGCCTTCGGTCGCGCCCGAGGTCCAGATGATCTCGCGCGGATCGGCGTTCACCAGCGCGGCGACATGGCCACGCGCTTCTTCGACGGCCTTCTCTGCTTCCCAGCCGTACATGTGGCTGCGCGATGCCGGGTTGCCGAACTGCTCGCGCAGGTAGGGAATCATCTTGTCCGCGACGCGCGGATCGACCGGCGTGGTCGCCGAGTAGTCGAGATAGATCGGGAAATGTGGCGCGCGGATGGTGTCCATCAGCGATTTGGCCAGCGGTGCATTCATGTTTCTGAACTCCAGTATTTCTAACGTATCCGGGATGTGATCAGGCGGGTTGGTGCGCGCGCTGCATCACGACCACCGGCTTTTGCTCGGCAATCTTTTGTTTCTGCTGGTCGACCAGGTCTTTCAGCGAAACGGAATCGAGGTAGTCGACCATCTTTGCATTCAGCGTGGCCCACAGGTCGTGCGTCATGCAACGGGTGCCGTTGTGGTCGCCCTCGGCATGGCAGTTTTCCTTGCCGCCGCACTGGGTCGCATCGAGCGGTTCATCAACGGCGATGATGATGTCGGCCACCGTGATGTCTTCGGCACGACGAGCAAGGTTGTAGCCGCCGCCCGGCCCGCGCACCGACTCCACGATCTCGTGGCGGCGCAGCTTGCCGAATAATTGCTCAAGGTAGGACAGCGAAATTTCCTGGCGCTGGCTGATGCCGGCCAGCGTCACCGGACCCTGATGCTGGCGCATGGCCAGATCGATCATGGCGGTAACGGCGAAACGACCTTTGGTAGTGAGGCGCATGGCTTACTCCGAAATGTGGGCGGCTGTTTCTGATTGCTGTAGGGGCGGCCTGTCGGGGATGCTGGCTGACAAGTCCGGTCGCCGAATCCCCATCTTTTTTGTCGAGTATACCAAAGCCGACTTCTGTTGTCAGGTATTGGGGTTATTGGGAACCTTTTAAATTCTTGCACCTGAACTTCTTGGCAATAAGAAAATACCTGCCAAAAAGAAAATGTCCGATCGCTGCCCGGCGACTCAGGCGGCTCGCAGCAAGTGCATCGGGCCGAACAGCGCCTGCATGTCCGGGTTCTGGATGAAGCTGAGGTTGTAGGGATGCTCGGCCACCGAGCGCGGGAAATGCGAAACGGCCGGCAAACCTTCCAGCCAGGCGGCAATTTTGCCCCACAAGACCAGCGTTGGCACCGACTGCCCTGCCCGGCTGGCCAGCGCCTCGAGTACCGCCTCCAGCAAGGGCCGCCAGGCTTTGGCATCTTTCACCGGAGGCACATGGGAGCGGAACACCAGTGCGGCGTTCAGCAGCAGGAAGCCCTGCAGGGTCAGGTTGGCCTGCAGTTCGGGCAAGGTCTGGATGAAGGTCGATTCGACGGCCAGCGCACGATGCGCAACCGCGGCCACCGCTTCACCGCCGGTCGCCTCGGGCGACAGCAAGCCGTCAGCCACCATCAGCATCTTCATGAAGTTGCGCAGCGAGGTCGCGCGGTTGACGGGCTTGGACAAGCCTGCTGCCGACCACAAATCCCTGACCGCGCCATCCATGAAGCAGACGCCGGTCGCGCTCTCCTCGCGCGGATAAGGCCCTTCTCCAACGAGCACGTAGCGCACCGCGTCGAGGGGCTGCTCAAACGCCGCGAAGATTCGGCCTTCGGTCGGCAGGAAAGCATCCTGCGCCAGCGCGGGCAGGTAAGCCGGATCGGCCGCCGCCATCGCTTCCAGTCCCTTCAGCAGCACGGGACGCCAGGATGGCGAAGCGCGATTGACAGCGTCGGTGAACAGGGAAGGAATCATCATGGGCCCGCGAAATGGGGAATTGTAGTGGATGCCGACCAGGCCCTACAGACACGCGATGAACCAATCGGCGACACGCTCCACGAACGCTCGCCCGTGCGCGTCGTGCGCCGGGAAGCTTTGCCAAGGTCGGCGACCCGGCCGCAAGGTTCATGCAACCCATCCCGGAAGACCCAACATGGATCCATTGCAAGCACGAGAAAAGATGCGCGGCCAGACCCCGACCGGTCATCCGTGGAATTTCAATCCCGATGACATTCGCCTGCCCGGCCAGCACAAGGCGCCGACCTACCTGACACGACAACAGCTCGTCGCAAAAATCAAAGTACAAAATGCGGGCAACCCTGACCTCGACATCAACAAGATGCCGGCCATGGTTCAGAGAGAGCGCTTCGAGCATGACTTGCCGCTTGCGCCGGAATGGCACATCGAAGCGCACGATGCACGCAAGCGAGACGCTGACTCGCTCCCATGCGACAGCGAGTACTTCTCCGTTTACAAGGAGCGCATGGAGAGAATCGAAAGCCTGACTTATGAGCTGATCGGCAGCGACTATCCTGCATCAACCTGCATGACGGACGTGCCCGAATTCATCGTTTGCAGCGATGAAAATCTTTACGGCACGACCTTCACCGAAAAACAGTATCCCGCCATCCTGCTGGACTACCGGGGCTACGACGAACTCCAACGCAAGACCGCTGGCAGCACTTGCAGCAAATGGTGGGTCGAGTGCCCGACACCGGCGACGTCGACCAGCGAAATCCATCTGCAGATCGACCGCACGCTGCAAGACAATTCAGCGACTCGCATCTACATGAAGGACCAGGCCCAGCTGAATGGCTACCTCGCGTGGCGCCTTGCCAATGGCACGATGGCTGGCTTCAGCTACGTCCGTGTCAGCGACAAAATTTCGACCACGACCACGCCCGCGGCAGACAACCGCACCACCATCTTCGCATCCATCGTTGGCGCCGTTGGCGGATCGATGTTGCTGGGATTGGGTGGCTATCTGATTTCCCGGCACTGCAAAGACAAGGCTGCCGTCGCCAGCGCTGTGGCGACCACCACCACGCCCCTGCCTTCGACTGCGCCGGCGTTTCGTCAAGCATCTCCCAGCAGCATGGGCAACATGTCGTCCACCATTACGCCCGCCGGCGTCGTTCAGCTCCAACCGGCACCGCCCGCCCCGCTTGCCCCGGCTCAGCCCGCAGCGCCCGTTACAGTGTCGTCTGACTCAAGCAGTCTGGTAGACGGGTCGGATACCGAGTCCGTTGCCGTCGACATTCCGCCGGCCGGTCATGAGAGCAGCGAATGGTGACCTCATATTCAGTGACACTATGAAAAAAGCGCGGGCAAGTCCCGCGCTTTTTTTCGAGGCTTGCCCGCGCTTTTTATTTGCCCGTGATCGAACTGATGTTGTCGTCGCCCGGCGCGCCGAACAACTGCTCCTTCAGCAGGTGCAGCTGGTCGCGCACCTGCGCCGCCTTTTCGAACTCGAGATTCTTCGAGTGCTCCATCATCAGCTTCTCGAGACGCTTGATTTCTTTGGCGACCTGCTTCTCGCTCATCGCTTCGTACTTCGCCTGCTCCTGCGCGGCCATCAGTTCTTCGCGCGCCTCGTCGATCTTGTAGACGCCGTCGATCAGCTCGCGGATCTGCTTCTTCACGCCGACCGGCGTGATGCCATGTTCGGCGTTGAAGGCCAGCTGCTTGTTGCGGCGGCGCTCGGTCTCGCCCATCGCGCGTTGCATCGAATCGGTGATGCGATCCGCATACAGGATTGCGGTGCCGTTCAGGTTGCGCGCGGCGCGACCGATGGTCTGGATCAGGCTGCGCTCGGAACGCAGGAAGCCTTCCTTATCGGCGTCGAGGATGGCGACCAGTGACACTTCGGGAATGTCGAGGCCTTCGCGCAGCAGGTTGATGCCGACCAGCACGTCAAAGGTGCCGAGGCGCAGGTCGCGGATGATCTCGACCCGCTCCACGGTGTCGATGTCGCTGTGCAGGTAGCGGACCGCGATGCCGTTGTCGGACAAGAATTCGGTCAGCTGCTCGGCCATGCGCTTGGTCAGCGTCGTGACCAGCACGCGCTCGTTCACTTTCACGCGCTCGCTGATCTCGTTCATCAGGTCATCGACCTGCGTGGTGGCCGGACGCACGATCACAGTCGGGTCGACCAGGCCGGTCGGGCGTACCACCTGCTCGACCACCTGCCCCGAATGATTGCGTTCGTAATCCGCCGGCGTGGCCGACACGAACACGGTCTGCCGCATCTTGGATTCGAACTCGTCGAAGCGCAGCGGCCGATTGTCCAGTGCCGACGGCAGCCGGAAACCGTAGTCGACCAGATTCTGCTTGCGCGCACGGTCGCCGTTGTACATGCCATTCAGCTGGCCGGTCAGCACATGCGACTCGTCGAGGAACATCAGCGCGTCTTCGGGCAAGTAGTCGACCAGCGTCGGCGGCGGTTCGCCGGGCTTGGCGCCTGACAGATGGCGTGAGTAGTTCTCGATGCCCTTGGTGAAGCCGATCTCGGCCATCATCTCGAGGTCGAAACGGGTGCGCTGCTCGAGGCGCTGCTCTTCGACCAGCTTGTTCTCCTTGCGGAACCACTCGAGGCGCTCGCGCAGCTCGACCTTGATGGTCTCGATCGCGCGCAGCACTGTGGCGCGCGGCGTCACATAGTGCGAGCCCGGATAGACGGTGAAGCGCGGGATCTTCTGCCGCACGCGCCCGGTGAGCGGGTCGAACAGCTGGATGCTGTCGATTTCGTCGTCGAACAGGTCGACCCGCACCGCCAGTTCCGCATGTTCGGCCGGGAAGATGTCGATCGTGTCGCCACGCACGCGGAAGGTGCCGCGGTCGAAATCCATCTCGTTGCGCGTGTACTGCATCTGGATCAGCCGCGCGATGATGTCGCGCTGCGAGACCCTGTCCTTCGTGCGCAGGGTCAGGATCATCTGGTGGTATTCGTTCGGGTTACCGATACCGTAGATCGCCGACACCGTGGCCACGATCACCACGTCACGCCGCTCCATCAGCGATTTCGTGCACGACAGCCGCATCTGCTCGATGTGCTCGTTGATCGCGGAATCCTTCTCGATGAAGAGATCGCGCTGCGGCACATAGGCTTCCGGCTGGTAGTAGTCGTAGTAGCTGACGAAGTACTCGACCGCGTTCTGCGGGAAGAAATCGCGGAATTCGCTATACAGCTGCGCGGCCAGCGTCTTGTTGGGCGCGAACACGATCGCAGGGCGGCCCATCCGTGCGATAACGTTGGCCATCGTGTAGGTCTTGCCTGAGCCGGTCACGCCCAGCAGCGTCTGGAACGACAGGCCGTCCTCGATCCCCTCGACCAGCTTGGCGATCGCCGTCGGCTGGTCGCCTGCGGGCGGGAACGGCTGGTAAAGGCGGAACGGCGACCCGTCGAAGCTGACGAATTTGGATTCGTCCAGCGGGCTCTCGACTTCGGTTAATTCAGCCATCGGGGATTTGACCTTTGGTAAAATGCCGGGTTTCGCAGATCGGCCGATTTCTTCGCATTTTTCCGCGTTTCGGCCAACGAATTCGGTGGACGCTGACCAGCGAAACCGCCACCCCGTTAATAACTTTTCATGTTAACACGATGAACGCTCCGCTCTCCGCCCCCCTGTTCGCCGCCATCGAGATGGCACCCCGTGACCCCATTCTGGGCATCACCGAAGCCTTTAATGCCGACCAAAACCCCGAGAAAACCAACCTCGGCGTCGGCGTCTACTACGACGACAACGGCAAGGTGCCGCTGCTGGCCTGCGTGCAAAAGGCCGAGGCGCTGCTGATGGAAAAGCTGGCCCCGCGTACCTACCTGCCGATCGAAGGCCTGGCCGCGTATGACAAGGCCGTGCAGGAGCTGGTGTTCGGCGCCGACAGCGACGTCGTCAAGTCCAAGCGCGCGATCACGGCGCAAGCCATCGGCGGCACCGGCGCGCTGAAGCTGGGCGCCGACTTCCTGAAGCGCTTTTCGCCGGACGCACAGGTCTACATCAGTGACCCGAGCTGGGAAAACCACCGCGCGCTGTTCGAGTCGGCCGGTTTCGTCGTCAACAACTACCCGTACTACGATTCGAATACCAAGGGCGTGAATTTCGCGGGCATGCTGGACACGCTCAAGAGCGTCCCGGCCGGCTCGATCATCTTGCTGCACGCGTGCTGCCACAACCCGACCGGCGCTGACCTGACCGACGACCAGTGGAAGCAGGTCATCGAAGTCGTCACCGCGCGCGGCCTGGTACCCTTCCTCGACATGGCCTATCAGGGCTTTGGCGACGGCATCGCCGAAGACGGCAAAGTGGTCGGCATGTTCGCTGCTGCCGGCGGCCCTCTGTTCGTGTCGAACTCGTTCTCGAAGTCGTTCTCGCTGTATGGCGAGCGCGTCGGCGCGCTGTCGATCGTGGCTGCATCGGCGGAAGAAGCTGCACGCCTGATGTCGCAACTGAAGCGAGTGATCCGCACCAACTACTCGAACCCGCCTATCCACGGTGGCCAGGTGGTCGCCACTGCCCTCGCTACGCCGGAACTGCGCAAGCTGTGGGAAGAGGAACTGGCCGGCATGCGCGTGCGCATCAAGGAAATGCGCCAGGCGATGGTCGACAAGCTGAAGGCCGCAGCACCGGGTCATGACTTCGATTTCGTCGTCAAGCAGCGCGGCATGTTCTCGTACTCGGGCCTGACCAAGGAACAGGTCGCACGCCTGAAGGATGAGTTCTCGATCTACGCTGTGGACACTGGCCGCATCTGCGTCGCCGCACTGAACTCGCGCAACATCGACCGCGTGGTCGCTGCGATCGCGAAGGTGCTGTAAGTACTGCAGCAAGGGTTGTCGGATTTCTTTCGATAAATTTATTTGACAACCCCGGCAAGTTTAGTCATAATCTTGCCTCTGTTCCCTGATAGCTCAGTCGGTAGAGCGACGGACTGTTAATCCGCAGGTCCCTGGTTCGAGTCCAGGTCGGGGAGCCAACAGATACGAAAGCCCGCAAACGAAAGTTTGCGGGCTTTTTCTATTTGGCGCTCTCCAAGGCGCAGCTTCGTCGTGGCACTCCCTCTCGAAACTTACACAATCAGCGGTTGGCTTGCCGAATGGCTCGACACGGCATACACTTTCCTGGCCATGAAGCCCTCTACTGTCATGAATGCGCATCGCGAGGAAATTCGCGAGATTGTCCTGACTCACAGGGCACGAAACGCTCGCGTGTTCGGGTCGGTGTTGCATGGCACGGATACCGATTTCAGCGATCTGGACATCCTGATTGAGCCAACCAGAGACACCACGCTCCTCGACCTCGGCGCCATCCGCTTCAAACTACGAACTTTGTTGGGCGTTCCGGTGGATGTCCTTACGCCAAACTCACTTCCCGACAGCTTTCGCGACCGGGTCATGGAAGAAGCCGAACCGATATGAATCGGGAGTCGCTGCGTCTTGAAGAGTATCTGCAGCACATCTTGCAGGCCATCCGCCGCATCGAGACTTATTGCGAGGACATGAGCGAAGTCGCCTTCCTCGAAAGCGAAATCACCCAAGATGCAGTCATTCGCAACTTCGAAATCATTGGCGAGGCAAGCAAGAACGTTGAAAGGGCAGCTTCCAAAGAATTCCTTGCCATGCACCCGGATTTGCCACTCGCCTTTGCCTATGACATGCGCAACGTGCTGACGCATGGCTACTACAAAGTCGACCTGAGTGTCGTGTGGCGCACCATCGAAACCGACCTCCCGCGCTTAATTGATCAAGTCAAGAGCGCGATCGCCGATTTGGAATCCCGGTAGCAACTGACTGAAGAGCCGCTCTTCATTCCGATCAGATGCAATAACGGTCTTGCAGTCAAAGATTGGCTCCTTCGCGACCATTACCTTGATCGCACTGTTAATCTGCAGGTCCGTGGCTCGAGTCCAAGCCGGGGAGCGAACAGATACGAAAGCCCGCAAATGCAAGTTTGCGGGCTTTTTCGTTTTGCCTGGACTCTTCATCCGGTTGCGGCTAGTGCACCCCACCCTACCTTCAAATCACTGCGGGAACATCTCCGTTCAAGTTCGCGCTTTGACGTCAATCCCGGAAGAACTACCCTGCAGCCGCTGCAGTGCATCCATCGTCAACTGCGCGTAGTAGGCCGTCTGTTTCTCGTTACGCGCAAGAGCCCCGTTGATTCCTTCCCGAAGAAGCGACATCACATCCATTGGCTGATTTTTTGATTCAGCAGTCCCCTGATTGACGGGCGAAATGTCGCGCATCATCAAGAGCAACAATGAGCCCGATTCATCCAGGGTCATCTTCCCTGTCTGTATAAGACCGTTGACTGTCTCGCGCAACTCTTTGGGCGTCATGTTCGTGAAGTCAAGCTTGTCGGCAGACTTTGCGAGACATCGACTTTGTTCGCCACTGCCTATTGAACGCTACCAATCCTGGCATCGAGGCCGGATGCGCCTGAATTCGAAGCCGTTCTCTTTGAAGGAAGCGGAAGTGAATTCAAGGGATTTGGGTAAGATGAAATTCGCATGTTTCGCCTGTATTTATCCCTTTTATGCTCGATACAAAATTCCCCAAAAGGTACTTACCCATCTGATGCAGGAGATCGTCGCCAGGTTGCCTCGCCGAATACCTGCAGGGACGCAGGCCCGATGATGAGTATCATTTTCAGATCAATTTTCAAGCCAAACAGCCTTATCATCGAATTTCCTGGCATTTCATGTCCCGGGAATTCGGAATGGCGGCAAATTATGGCCGCCCCATGAATATCATTGCCGCCAAAGTCCAATGAGAGCACCTATAACAACGCCGCAATCCTCGACACCCTGGTGGCTATCCCCTTCCCCTTCCACCGGCGAGCACGGCCTCAAGTCCCCACAGGTCAGCGCCCGCCTTGAACAGTTCGGCCCGAACCGCTTCATCGAGAAGCGCGAGCTGCCGCTATGGCTGCAATACCTCGCACATTTCCGGAATCCACTTGTCCTGATCCTGTTGCTGGCAAGTGCCGTGTCGGCGCTGTTGGGCGAGCTGACGAATTTCTTCATCATTGCCGTGATCGTGCTGGCCAGCGTCACTCTGGATTTTTTCCAGGAGCACCGGGCGCGCGGCGCGGCGGAGAAGCTGCGGCAGTCGATTGCGCTGCGCGCGCGCGTGCTGCGCGACGGCAGCGAACAATCATTGCCGGTCGCCGAAATCGTCCCGGGAGATATCGTGTTGCTGAAGGCCGGTGATCTGGTGCCGGCCGACGGGCTGGTGATCGAGGCGCGCGATTGCTTCGTTAACCAGTCGCTGCTGACCGGTGAGTCCTATCCGGTAGAAAAACATGCCGCCATCCCGACCAATGGCACGGACCTGCAGGCCGCCACCAATGCCGTGTTCATGGGTTCATCGGTCATCTCCGGCAGCGCGCGTGTGCGCATCATGCTGACCGGATCGTCAACCGAAATGGGGAGCATTGCAGCTCACATCGAAGGCCCGGAAGAGCTCAGTTCATTCGACATCGGCACTCGCCGCTTCAATGCGCTGATCTTGCGCCTGACGATGTTGATGGTGTTGTTCGTATTGATGGTCAATCTGCTGTCGCTCAAGCCGTGGCTGGAATCCTTCCTGTTCGCGGTCGCCCTGGCGGTCGGCCTGACGCCTGAGCTGTTGCCGATGGTGGTGTCGGTGACCTTGGCGCGCGGCGCGGTGCGGATGGCACGAGAGAGTGTGATCGTGAAGCGGCAGACGGCAATCCAGGATCTCGGGTCAATGGACGTGCTGTGCACTGACAAGACCGGCACGCTGACGGAAGCGAAGATCCGGATGGAATCGCATGTCGATCCGCTGGGTGCTGAAAGCGCTGGCGTATTGCAGATGGCTTATCTGAACAGCTGGTTCGAGAGCGGCCTGCGTAACCCGATGGACGAGGCCATCCTTGCGCATGAAAAAATTGACATCGCGGTCTGGACTAAAATCGACGAAGTGCCGTTCGACTTCGAGCGCCGCCGCGTGTCGGTGCTGATTGAAAAGGATGGGCAGCGATCGCTGGTCGTCAAAGGCGCGCCGGAAGAAATTCTGCGGCTATGCACGCATTACCAGTCGCCCGGCAACCCAAACCCGGCGTCGCTGGACGCGGCAGCGCTCGATCAGGTGCGCGCCACGTATCACGCGCTTGAAGAACAAGGTTTTCGCGTTCTCGCGATCGCCCACAAGCCGGTCGGCGCCGACCATCCGCATGCCGTCGTCAGCGACGAGTCCGCGCTGGTGCTGGCAGGTTACTGCGCCTTCCTCGACCCGCCCAAGGAATCGGCAGGCGATGCCTTGCGGTCGCTGTCAAAACTGGGCGTGCAGATCAAGGTACTGACCGGCGACAGCGAGCGCGTCACGCAGCACATCTACCAGCAACTGAAGTTGCCGGTCGAAGGCGTGGTGCTGGGCAGTGCCATCGACCAGCTCGATGACATCGCGCTGCAAGCGAAGGTCAAGACCGCCAATCTGTTCTGCCGGCTGAATCCTTCCCAGAAGGGACGCGTGATCGCGGCGCTGAAGGCCCGCGGCCATGTGGTCGGTTATCTGGGCGACGGCGTCAACGATGCGCCCTCGCTGCACGCGGCCGATGTCGGCTTGTCGGTCGACAGCGCGGTCGATGTCGCGAAAGCTGCTGCCGACATGATCTTGCTGAAGCACGACCTGAACGTGCTGCACCTGGCCGTGCTCGAAGGTCGCCGCACCTTCGGCAACATCATGAAGTACATCATGATGGGCACCAGCTCCAACTTCGGCAACATGTTCAGCATGGCGGGGGCTGCGGTGTTCCTGCCCTTCCTGCCGATGAAGCCAGTGCAGATCCTGTTGAATAACATCCTGTACGACTTGTCGGAGATACCGATTCCATTCGACGCCGTCGATGCCAATGAACTGAAGCGCCCGCACGTGCTCGACATTGCGCTGGTGCGCGACTTCATGTGGACGGTGGGGCCGGTCAGCTCGCTGTTTGATTTCCTGACCTTCTGGCTATTGCTGCGCTTGTTCGAGGCGAATGAAGCGCTGTTCCAGACCGGCTGGTTCATCGAATCGATGTGCACGCAAGTGCTGGTGATCTTCGTGATCCGCACGCGCGGCAATCCGCTCAGGAGCCGCCCGCATCCCCTGCTGGCAGCCACCTCGGTCGCTGTGGTGCTGCTGGCGATCGCACTCCCGTACACGGCGCTCGGCGCGTACTTCGGCTTCGTGCCGCCGCCGACCAGTTTCTTTGGCGTGCTGGCACTGCTGACCACGACTTACCTGCTGGCGGTGGAATTCTTCAAGCGGCGCTTCTACCGGATTCATCGCGAGCGGCGCATCCGGCCGGCTCGTGCCTGAGAGGCGGGCTGCGCGATGGCGGCGCCGTTTCAACGCCACCCGGCCGGCGTAGGAACGCTAAGCGAAATTACATCAACGTTGCTTTGGTTCGAAACACATGCAGGCAGGAGAACTCCAGCATCTTGCCCAGCAGCGTACCGTCCGCGGCCGGGAGCCATTCGGGATCGCTGGTCGCCGCTGAACTGATCGTGGTCCCCTTGCCATCCAGCTCGGTTTGCAAGGTCATCCACATGGTGCGGGATTTCTTGTATTTGCAATCGAACTCCAGCTGCGATCGCACATGCAGCGCGCCTTTGTCATCGGGCTGCACCCGGTTGACCTGCTGCCACGCATAGACCATGTAGCCCTTGCGCGTCATGTTGTCGGTTTCCAGGAAATAGGCATTGCCCTGACCATCCTGGCCCATGGGCTCGCGATTGTCAGCCTGCACAGGTGCCACAAAGGCCATCAGGAGCATGGCGCCGGCGATAAATTTGTTATTCAAGGTTGTCGCTCTGCTTGTCAGAAATAATGAAAGTCCGGCGGGACCTTCAGATAAATAACGGCTGCCAGTCAGGGCAGTCGATTCTTCGCGTCGCCTTCTTCCGGCTCCGCGAAGATGGAACGATAGTCAGCCGGCACGAGGGCCTTGTAGACCTTCCACGTCGTATGCCCGACCAGGGTTGCGGTCAGCGCCAGCGACGGCAAGAAGAACACCAGGGAAAAACCGATCAGCACCGTGATCGACAGCGCCCAGACCAGCATCGCCCCCGGATTGTTCCACAAGGTGATGGCGCTGGCGCCGATGGCTTCCATCGTGTCGGCATCACGGTCCAGCATCATCGGCATCGAGACGACCGAGGTTGCGAAGACCAGCGCAGCGAACGCCAGGCCGACGGCGCCCCAGACGCCAAGGAAGGCGATGTTATCGCCTGAAATGAGATTGCCGATCATGTCGTTCAGGCTCGGATAGGTGTGCTTCGCGAACAGCGCAAAGATCACGACCGAGATGCGGGCCCAGACGATCATGAAGAAGGTCAGCGTGGCCGCGAAGAACGCGATCGATTTCCAGTTGCGCGCCCAGCAGGTCAGGCTGATGCGCAAGTCGGCCTTGTCCGCCTGCTCCTTCTGTCGCGACAGGTCATAGATGCCGCAACAGACGAAGGGTCCCATCAGGAAAAACGCTGCAGTCAGGCCCATGGTCATCTGCCACACCTGCTGGTAGACCTCGGCGATCGCATAACCCATCAGCACGAAGACGATGCCGTACACGAGGCCGTAATACCCGGTGGCACGCATGTCCTTTGCGCCTTCTGCCAGCAAGCTGAAAACGGCAAAAGGCGGCATCGGGGCCGACCCGCCGTCCGTGGAAGTGGCTTCCATGGGATTTCCTCACCTTCTTGTCATTATCTTTATCGCAATGGCATTCCCGTGCCTGCGGAACTGCGAATTGCAAAGGCATTGTCGCATGCGATCCCCCTGCCGTTGGCGTTTGGATCGAGTCCGCTGCACGCCGGATCGACGCTTGCTGGCGAGCATCGTCGTGCGCATAATTTGCGCATGCGCCCCGTCAATCCTGTCGTCCTCGCCGCCATGGCGTCTGTCATCGTCCTGCTGGCGACCGGCTGCATGTCCGCCTTTGACAAATGCGTCGAAGCGAAGCAGGACCAGTTCAAGCGCGAGCATCCGGCAGAAAACTGGGAAAATCTGGTGCGTGCGCGCCAGCGCTTCGAGCAGGAATGCCGTCAGCCCTAGCCTCTGCATCCCGCCAATTCCCTACTAAAAAGCAACACTAATCAGTGCCTTGCCGAAGGCCCGGTTTACGATGGTCACGCGTCATTGAATTCTGAAATCGAACCAGCTAAGGGAGCCAGACATGAAACTCTGGCGTGATTTGCTTTCCACTGACTACGGCATCTACAGCGCGGTCGTCATCGTCGCGGTGCTGGGCATTGCGGTGTACATGCATCGCTTCATCCTGAAAAAAATGGACTCGGATGGCGGCTGACAACGACAGGCAATCGACCCGCTCTGCATCCCATTCCCGCTTTCCGCTCGCAACGGCAGTACTGATCCTGCTGGGCCTGCTGCCGGCCGCGCTGCTGCTCCCTCCGGACTTCCCTTCGCTGCATGCGTTGTCCGCATTGTCGGGCTGGGCTGGCTACGGCCTGATGATGACCAGCCTGATGCTGATCGTGCGCGAGGTCTGGGTCAGCCGGCAGCTGGGCGGCGTGGAGTCGATGACGCGCGTGCATCAGTATGTCGGTATCTCCGCGTATGTGCTGATCCTCCTGCATCCCGCCCTGCTGCTGCTCGGCGGCCTTCAGGTGTCATGGGTGCAGGCCTTGCAGGCAATTTGGCCCGCTGCGTTGAACCCGGTCTACGCAACCGGCTGGGGAGCCTTGCTGCTGATGATGCTGGCGCTGGCCTCGACCTTTGCCTACAAGCTGCCGTACCGGCTGTGGCGAGTGCTGCATGCCTTGCTCGGCATCGTCGTGATCACGGCCAGCTGGCATTTGCTGGAAGCCGCGCAGGCCGAGTTCAGCCTCGCACTGATGCTGATGGCCGCGTTGCTGCTGGCCTGGCGCGTGATGCGCATCGACGCCGGACTGGCGGCACGCGATTACACGATCACCCGCGTCGAGCCGCTGACGCCGGACACCATTGAAATCACACTCAGCTGCGTCGATCCGGCCGCGCCATCGGTGGGCGCCGGCGAGCTGGTCTTCATCGGCTTTCGCTGGCATACCTGCGGCGGACGCACCGGCGAGTTCCATCCGTTTACCGTCAGCGGCAGCGATGGCGCTGGCAGCTTCAGCGTCGCCATCAAGGCACTGGGCGACCACACCCGCGAACTGCAGGCGCTGCAAGCCGGCGTGGCGGCCCGCGTTCAGGGCGCCTTCCCGGGCTTCCTCGCCCCCGAACGCACAGGCCCGGAGTTGTGGATCGCGGCCGGCATCGGCATCACGCCCTTCATCGCCGCACTGCGCAGCGGCAGCCTCACCTGGCCGACGCGGCTGGTCTACCTGTTCCATGACGAGCACATGGCGCCGTATGTCGACGAGCTCAAGCGCTTGCAGCAACAGCATCCGCAGCTGCATCTGCATCTGGCCTCGACCGGCCACGGGCGCCCTGCGCTGGCTACGCTGGTGCCGGCTCCGGACGACATCGCACAATGGACTTGCTACCTGTGCGGGCCACAGGCGCTGACCTCCGGCCTGATCGCCGCTTTGAAGTCCAAAGGCTTTCACTCCCGTCAAATCCACTTCGAGAAATTCGACTACCGATGAGCAAAAAAATCTTCTTCGTCTCGACCGCCCTCTTCTGGAGCCTGATCGCCTTCACGACTGCCGGTGTGCTGTGGCTGTCGCCGGCCGATGTCGCCATCGCCGACAGCAAAGCGCCGCAAGACGCCGGCAAGGAGACTTCGAAAGCACGCATGATCTCCGCCGCCGAACTGGCGAAGCACCGCACGCCCAAGGATTGCTGGATGGCGATCCGCGGCACGGTCTATGACCTGACTGCCTACCTGCCGACGCATCCAACCAAGCCTGAAGTGATCAACCCCTGGTGCGGCAAGGAAGCGACCTTTGCCTATGACACCAAAATGGCCGGCCGCCCGCATGGCAAGTACACCGACCAGATGCTGGACATGTACAAGATCGGATCAATTGAAAAGAAGCAGTGAGGCAGGCGTGGGCGCCGCCGCTCACACTTCGACATAGCCGCCGACATCCCCGATCACGACGCCCGGTGCGCCCATCATCATCAGCCCGACCGACTTGCGGCGCAATTGATTCGTGTGGTTGCTTGGCAGCGTCCCGGCGGCCGGAGGCAGCGGCAGTCGGGCGGCCACATCGCTCATGAAAGCTTTCCTAGTCCAGGGTTTGCCGGTAACGCTTGAGCGCCACGGTCGCCGCCACCAGCAGGAAGACCAGCATCGGCCACAACTCGGGCAGCAGTTCTGGCAGCGTGCTGCCCTTGAGCAGGATGCCGCGCACGATACGCAGGAAGTGCGTCAGCGGCAGCACCTCGCCGATCACCTGCGCCCAGGCCGGCATGCCGCGGAACGGGAACATGAAGCCCGACAGCAGCATCGACGGCAGGAAGAAAAAGAAGGTCATCTGCACCGCCTGCAGCTGGTTGCGCGCAATGGTGGAGAACGTGAAGCCGACGCCGAGGTTGGCGACGATGAAGGCACCGATCATGGCCAGCAGCAGCACGAGGCTGCCCATCATCGGCACGTCGAACAACAGGAAGGCCGCGCCGAGGATCACGCCCAGCTGTATGTAGCCGATCACGACATACGGCAGGATCTTGCCCAGCATGACTTCGGCCGGCCGCACCGGTGTCGCCAGCAGGCTCTCCATCGTGCCGCGCTCGCGCTCGCGCGTCATGGCCAGCCCGGTCAGCATCACCATCGTCATCGTCAGGATGGTGCCAACCAGCCCCGGCACGATGTTGTAGCGCGACAGGCCTTCGGGGTTGTAGCGGCGGTGCACGCGCAGCTCGAACGGCGCCGGCTGCGGCTGCAACGAGCGCAAGGGGCCGACCAGGTCATGCGCCAGCGCCTGCTGCGCCAGCTGCGACAAGGCCGACACCGCATTGACGGCCGCCGCCGGATCGGTCGCATCGGCCGACACCAGCAAAGCGGGCCGCTCGCCGCGCACCAGCCGGCGCGAGAAGTCAGCCGGTATCGAGACCATGAATTGCACGTCGCCGGTGGCCAGCATGCGCTCTCCTTCCTGCTCGCTGGCCGGCAGCTGCGTGATGCGGAAATAGCCGCTGTTTTCGAGCGCGCTGATGACCGGCTGCGACAACGCGCCACGGTCGGCATTCACCAGCGCCGTCGGCAAGCCCTTGGGGTCGGTATTGATCGCATAGCCGAACAGGACCAGCTGCATGATGGGCACGCCAACGGCCATTGCAAAGGTCAGCCGGTCGCGCAGCATCTGCTGGAATTCCTTGACGAAGACCGCGAACATGCGCGCGAAGGAAAAGCGGTTCGTCGCAAGGCGGCGCATGGCTGACAAGTTCATGCGCGCCCCATCAGGTTGATGAACACGTCTTCGAGGCTGGCCGGGATGCGTTGCACGCTGCAGCCCTGCTGCTGCAAGGCGTCGAGCTGCAGCGCCACCTGCGCCTCGTCGCGCGCGGCCACGTGCAGGGCATTGCCAAAGGCGGCCGCGCTGACCACGCCGGGCAGCTGGCGCAGCTGCTGCGCCAGCCCGTTGATGCCTTCACCGCCGGCCATCTTCACCGACCAGACCGTGAGGCCGGCCGCCTGCAGGATCTGCCGCTCGCTGCCCTGCGCCAGCACCTTGCCGTCGACGATGTAGACCAGTTCATGGCAGCGCTCGGCTTCGTCCATGTAATGGGTGGACACCAGCACCGTGATGCCCTGCCCGGCCAGCTGGTGGATCTGGTCCCAGAACTCGCGCCGCGCCTTGGGGTCGACGCCGGCGGTCGGCTCGTCGAGCAGCAGCAGCTGCGGTTCGTGGATCAGGCACGCCGCCAGCGACAGCCGCTGCTTCCAGCCACCCGACAGTTCGCCGGCCAGCTGCTGCTGGCGCGCGGCCAGGCCGAGATTCTCGAGCGCATGGTCGACTGCGATGCGTCGCTGCGGCAGCTGGTACAGGCGCGCAACGAAGTCGAGGTTCTCGCGTATCGACAGGTCTTCATAGAGACCGAAACGCTGCGGCATGTAGCCGACCTGGCGCTTGATGCCGGCGGCCTCAGTGCGCAGGTCCAGCCCGAGGCAAGTGCCGCTGCCCGCATCGGGCCGCAGCAGCCCGCACAGCATGCGAATGGTGGTGGTCTTGCCGCTGCCATTCGGGCCAAGGAAGCCGCAGATGCGGCCGCTGGGCAGCTGCAGCCGCACATCGTCAACGACCTTGCGGCCGCCGTAGGCCTTGGTCAGGCCGGCGACATCGATCGCCAGGGCGATCACCGCGTCCCCGCGCCGGCGCTGTTGCCCGCCTTTGCACCTGCTGTACCTGATGCACCCGCTGCACCCGCTGCACCACCGACGGCAGGTCGGTCGACGTCAACCGGTTGTCCCGGCCGCAGCCGCGCCGCCTCGGCCGGCGCAGGCATTGCCTCGACCATGAACACCAGCCGCGCGCGCTGTGAGTTGGAATAGATGACCGGCGGCGTGTATTCGGCCTGCGATGAAATGTGCGACACGTGCACTTCGATCGGCGCGCCGCAGCCGTCGCAATGCGCGTGCAGGACCTGGCCCGGCTTCACGCTGGCCAGCTCGGCCTCGGGCACGAAGAAGCGCAGCTTGATGTTCGCGGGCGGCAGCAAGGACAGGACTGGCTGTCCGGCCTGCACGAATTCTCCCTGGCGGAAGAAGACTTCGTTGACCGTGCCGGCGGCAGGCGCGAGCTGGCGCTTCTGGCCGACGCGCCATTCGCTCTGGCGCAGCGCGCCGCCGGCTGCGGCCACGTTGGCGCGACTGGCCGCGACTTCGTCGCCGCGCGCAGGCAGCCGCGCAACCTTCAGCGCTGCGCCGAGTTCATCGATCTGTGCATTGGCTTCCTTCAGGCGGGTGGTCGCGTCGTCGACACGCGCGGTGGACACGAAGCCCTTGTCCAGCAGCCGCTGCTCGCGTTCGAGCGAGCGCTTCGCAAGCGCAGCTTCTTCCCTGGCCTTGACCAGTTGCGCCTGTATCACCGCCAGCTCTTCGGCGCGGCGCCCTTTCTCGAGATTGGCCTGCTGGGCCTGTGCGCCCTTCAGCCTGGCTGCCGCTTCGTCCTGCGCGGCCAGTTCGCTGCCCGATTCCAGCGTGAACAGCAACGCGCCCTTGTCGACCACGTCGCTGGCGCGCACCTGCATGGCATCAAGCTTGCCCGACAAGGGTGCGGCCACATAGATGAAATCGCCGACGGCATAGCCGGACCAGGTCATCGGCGGACGCTCCGAACAGGCCGACAATGCCAATGCGGCCAGCGCCGCCAACATACGCAAGGCCCGCACGACGGCGGGCCCGACCGGCGGCCGGTGACGGGGACTTATTCGGACCACCACGATGGATAGAAATCGCAGGCGCTCGCCAGCAGCGCCTCGTTGACCGTGCCCTCGATGATGCGGGTCCACGCGCCGACGCTCTGGAAATCGCGTATCACCTTCCCCTTGCCGAATGGCTCGGCATAGGCCGTGCTCGAGCGGCTGCGCATGCGATCGTTCAGGCAGTCGAATTCGTTGACGCCGACCGCCGACGCTATGCCTTCCTCCGAGCGTTCGCTGAAGTTCATCAGTACGCGCACGGTCACGTGTTCACCTTTGCGATGCAGGGACTTCGGGTCGACATAGGTGGCGAAGGACGAGGGCTTCGCGCCTTCGTCGCGCGCCACCGGCATCCAGCCCGCGTGGGCAAGTGTGGCGACCAGCAGCGACGCCAACGGCAGCAGCCACGACCATCGTTTCAGGGAATGCGGCATCAGGATATCCGTTCTGAAATGGAGACGGAATGAGGTTAGGAAAATGCCTGCATTGCAACATTGACCCAAATCAACTTTTCCCGAGGCGACAAAAAAGCCCGCTCGGCTTTGGCCTGCGGGCTTGGGGGTCAGCGTTGTGCCGGGACCTCGGTCTCCAGGGGATGCAATTTCGGCGGTTCACTCAGAAGATGCCAGACGCCCAGCGCCACCACCCCGGCCACCAGCGCGGCAATCAGCAGCACTTTCATCACCAGGCGGCGTGGGGGCGGCGTCCCTTCGGCGCCATCCATCCGCTTGAACTGCGCATGCAGGTCGAGGCCCTGCTGGTCCAGTTCATCGAAACGCTGGCGGTTTTGCTCTACCTGGGCACGAGCCTGGTCCAGCCTTTCTTTCATTGCTTACTTCTCCTTGCGGCATGCTGCGTGAAGCCGGGATTGTCGCATCCCGCGGGATTCATAGCTTGTCGAAGTAAGGCTTGTACATCATGTCGGAGACGAGAATGTGGTCGACCCACCATTCGTCGAGGAAGTCCTTGAGGCGCTCGCGGTCGGGCACGCCCGTCATCGAGTCCATCAGCAGGTTGGTCAGGCCCTCGTGGTAGTCGAGGTGCTCTTTCTTCTGGTCGGCCATTTGCGGATAGCCGATCTCGACCAGCAACGCCTCTTCGGTCTTGAAGTGGTTGATCGCGTAGGCGGTCATCTCGTTGAGGATGTCGTGCAAGCGCTCAGAATAGTAGGGATCGGCCTCGTTGAGGTCGCGCACCCGCATGCAAAGGTCGAGGATGAGCTTGTGCTGGCGATCGAGCACGTCGTTGCCAACGCTGTATTTGTTCGACCACGGAAATTTTTTGACCATGTTATTCATGCTTATCAAGCTCTGGATGCCGTCGCCGGCACCGTATTTCGGCCCGGACCTATCCCAACCCAATAATTCAAATACAAATTTTACGACAATCTTTTTTTAGAAAAATTGCGCTACCGCAACTCATTCCAACTTGCTTTCCGCTTTATTGCCCCGCCATCCCCGGCCCGCTTACTTCGAGATGCCCCGCGATACCACGTGGGTCGCCAGCGCCCGCATCGACTCGGCGACCTGCTCGATATCAGGCTCGCTGATGCCGTTATCCCGCAGCACGCTCAGCAGCAGGTCCAGCACCAGCTCATAGGACGCCGCCGTGACGCCGGCCTGCTGGTGCTCCGCATGCAGGCGATGGGTGCTGAAATTTTCATCCGGCTTGCCGAGGGCCAGCGATACGTACTTGATGTGGTGCTCGATCAGCTGGGGCACCGGCATGTCGAGGAAATAGCGCCGGATATTCGGGCGCCGCATCAGGCGCGCGTGAAAATCCCTGACGATTTCCGTCACCACCGGCACGCCACCATATTTGTCAAACAGCGATAGTTCCATGTCGTCTACTGCAATTGGGTGTCCGCTTCGACGCCGAAGTCGGTCGGTTCCAGCTCGGCGCGCAGCCGGTAAGACAGGCCATCCTGTCCGGCCGTCACGTAAGCCGCGTCAAAGTAACGCGTGATCTCTGCCGGCAGCGCGGGCAGCCGCTTCCATTCATGCGCATCGACCTGATGCAGGCCCAGCACTTCGTTCGCCGCAAACACCAGCGGCGAGGCTGTGCCGTCTGCGCCGTCCACACTATAGACCACATGGGTCTCGCACCCGGACTCTTCAAACCCGAAGAACGAGCCCAGCTCGATCACGGGCAGCACCTGGTCGCGCCACTGCATCTGCCGGCGCGACGACACGTGCGAACGGTCCGCGGCCAGAACCTCATGGACGCCGGTCGCCTCGACCAGCACGCAAACAGGCCCGGCCCTGAGCTGCAGGTAAAGCACGGCCATCGTCAGCCCGCCAGCAACGGCGCGGCATCATCACTGATGCTCTCGGCCAGCGTGAACACGGCCGCACAATCGAGAATCAGCACGACCTTGCCGTCGCCCAGAATGGAGGCGCCGCCCACGCCCGGCAAGCCGGTCAGGCGCGGATGGATGTCCTTCGAATACAGCTCCTGCCGCCCGACGATCTCGGCCACCGAGATGCCCACGGTGCGTTGCGAATCCGACAGCACCACGGCAAAGCGATGCGGCGTGCATGCGCCGCCGTTGGCATAGCCGAGCAGGCGGTCGAGCCGCGCGACGGGCAGGAAATTCCCGCGCAACAGGATGGCCTGCCGCCCCTTGACCGATTGCAGCTGGTCGTCGTTGACCTCGATCACCTCAGCCACGTAACGGCTCGGGATCGCCAGGGTCTGGCCGGCGGTGCGCACCAGCAGGACTTCCTGCACCGCTGCCGACAGCGGCATGTACATCGTAAAGACTGTGCCGCGGCCGACCGTCGAATCGAGGTGGATGTTGCCGCCGAGGCGCATCACGTTGGTTCGCACCACGTCCATGCCGACGCCGCGGCCCGAAGTCTCGGTCACCACCTCGGCCGTCGAGAAGCCGGGCCGGAAAATGAATTTCAGGATCTCGTCGATGCCCAGCGACTGGCTGTCTTCATCGCGCACGAGACCGCGCTCGACGGCCTTGCGGCGCACCCGTTCGGGGTCGATGCCGCGGCCGTCATCGGACACGCGGATCACGACGCGCCCGCCCACTTGCTCGGCCATCACGCGGATGGTCGCCTCTTCCGGCTTTCCCATCGCGCGACGTTCATCCGGCGTCTCGATGCCATGGTCGACGCTGTTGCGGATCATGTGCAGCAAAGGATCGGACAAAGAATCGACCATCGCCTTGTCGATCTTGACGTCCTGGCCGCCCAGTTCGAGGCGAATCTGCTTGCCATGCGCCTGCGCGAGGTCGCGCACCATGCGCGGCAAGCGCTTGAACACGAGGTCGATCGGCACCACGCGCAATTCCATCACGCCATCCTGCAGGCGCGACAGCGCGCCCTGGATCTGCGCATCGACCTCGGCCAGGCGGCGCGCCTGGTCGTCGATCAGGTCGAGCAGCTGCGACAGTCCGCCGCTGACATCGGTACCGGCCTTGCCGGCCAGGCCACCGGCGACATCGTGCCGCAGTGCCTGCAGCAGCTCGCGCGGCCGGCGGTCGTTGACCAGGTGCGACAGCTGGCCGCGAATGATCACCATCTCGCCGATCTGGTTCATGAAGCGGTCGAGCACTTCTCCCGGCACGCGTATCGAGTTCGATGTCGTCACCGCACTGATGATAGGCGGCACCGGCGTGGCCGGCACCGACGCATTCCGCGCTGCCACCGGCGCCGTCGCCGCAGCCGCCGCCGGCGTACCGGTTGCGGCCGGTGCTGCCGGTGCGGCCGCAGTCGCTGCAGCACCCACTGCCGAGGCGTTGGCGGCGGCCTGGCCGTCGCCGGCACTGCCGGCATCGTCCACCAGCTGCAGCAGCCCCTGCCCTTTGTCCATCGCCTGCAGTTCGGCCTGCACGCCGGCACGGTCGGTCGACGAGAAGAACAGGATCTCGTACCAGCTCTGGTCATCCTGGAAGACCGAGCGGTTGTTGATCAGCGTGCCACGCGACTTGATCCACTCGATGAAGGCCGACGCCAGCTCTTCCGACGATTCGAGGTGGGCCGTGATCACGTAGGCATGCGCGCCTTCGGCCAGCAGGCGGCCAATCTCTTCATGGTTTTCCGGGGTCAGCAGTTCGACCAGCGCCGGCGGGATGCGCAGCTGCCCGGTCAGGATCTGGTCCATGCCGTCGGGCGAGGCGCTGCCGCCGGGCTGCTGCCACAGCACGTCGTGGATGCGCTGCTTGAGGGTCGTTATCGGTTCCGACGCGGCAAATTCGGCGAAGCGCTCGGCCTTCGTGATCTTGCCGGCCTCGCGCAGCATGTCGATCGCTTCGCGTGCAATCGCCACCAGTGGGGCCACATTCTGTGCATGGATGCCGTCGCGGCGGAACACGTCGGACAGCATCATCGGCAGGTCGCAGCCAGCGTCAGGGAAGCGCGTGACGAGGTATTCGTGCACCCGCCCGAAGTCCTCGCCGAGCTTGACGTTGGTGGCACTGTCCTCAGCGGTGGCCTTGCCCAGTCCGGCCGCGATCGCGTCGAGCAGCGTGACCAGTTCCTGCTGCAAGGTCCCGTCAAGGATGCCGACCAGCCCTTCTTCGCCGAACGACGTGCCGTTGAACTGTGCGAGTCGCCGCAGGTTCGCCACCAGGTTGACGATGCCGTTGACGACCAGCGTGGTGTCAGCCTGCACCTCGCGCGACGCAGGCAGCGCTTCGATGATGCGACGGATGTCTTTCGACAGGCCGTGGTACTGCAGCTTGTCGGTCGAACGCAGCATCCAGGTCAGCGGCCGGCGAATGTCGTTGGCTACCTGGTAGATGCGATCGGGATTGTCGGGCTCGGCCAGCGATGCGGCCAGTTGCTCCAGCAAGGGAACGCCGTTGCGGACCAGGCGGAAGAAGACGTCTTGCGGGCTCTCGGCGCCGCCCTCTTTCTTTGCCGGCTCGGCGGCCTTGTCGGCTGCAGCCTTCGGCGCGGCCTTGGGCTCCGCTTTGGATTCTGCTTTCGGCGCTGCTTTGGGCGCGGCAGTGGCTTCGCTGGCCGCAGGGGCCGGTGCAGGCGACGGCAATGGCGGCTGCGCTGCTGCGGCTGCGGCTGCAGGTGCTTGTGCAGCGGGCGCCGGGGCTGCGGCAGCTGCGGGGGCAGCAACCGGGGTGCCACCGGACATCGCCTGGTACGCTGCCTGCAGCTCGCCCAACAGCGCATCCGGCGCATCGCCATTGGCGCGCTCGGCGACGGCTTTCTCGCGCAGCACGCGGATCGCATCCAGCGCGCGCAGCAACAGGTCGACCGTGGCCTTGTCCAGCTGGCCGACGCCTTCGCGCACCAGGCCCAGCAAGTCTTCGGCACGATGGGCGGTCTTTTCCAGCGCGACTAGTTCCATCACGCGCGACAGGCCCTTGAGCGAGTGGAACGCACGGAACAGGCCCGACAGTTCTTCCGCATTCAGCGGTTCGCCGTCTGCCTTGACCAGCAGCGATTCGATGGCCTCAATATGCTCTTCGGTTTCGATCGCATATTGACCCCACATGGTCTCGATAAAGTCGTCTGACATTACCTTCGCCTTCCCTTGCTCGCAGATGCCTTAGCCATTGCCTTGCTGTCGGCTGGATCAGATACCGAGGGTATTGCGGATCGACACGACGATCTCGTGTCCCTTTTTCGCGCCGAGGTCGAGGCTCATCGCACCCGACGGCTTGGCGATCACGTCAGCTGCGCCCAGCTTGCGCGCTTCGAGCGCCTGCGGCGAACCGGCTTGCGCCACCGACGACACGATGATGACGGGCACGTTGCTCAACAGACGCAGGCGGCGCAGGCATTCGATGCCATCCATTTGCGGCATTTCGATGTCGAGCAGCACCAGGTCCGGCGCTTCCTTCTTGATCGACTGCAGTGCCTCCAGGCCATTGCTTGCTTCGCCCTGCACGTTCAGGTCGGGATCAGCCGAGACGATGCCCTTGAGCACGGCTCGCATCACGAACGAATCGTCAACGATCAGGATGTTTTTCTGACTCATGTTCTCTTGCTCCGTAATTGCTAGTACTGCTTGTTCATGCCGCGCCCGGCAACCTGTCCAGGAAGCTGACGCCTGCGATGCGCGCGAGGCGGCGGCCAATGTCTTCCGGCGCCAGGATGGCCGACGCCAGTTCGGCACCGATCACCGAGGTCGGCATGCCGTCGACCACACAGCTGTCCGGTTCCTGCGCGATGATTATTGATCCCTTGCGATCGACGAGTTCCCTGGCACCTTTCATGCCGTCGCTGCCCATGCCCGTCATCACCACGCCCACCACTTCGCAGGCCATCTTGGCGGCCGAACCGAACAGCACGTCGGCATTCGGGTGGAAGATGGCTTCCGGGTGCGTGCGCTCGAACACGGTGAGCTGGCCGGGCGTGAGCTCGCGCACGATCAGGTCGGTGCCGCCTTTGGCGATCACGACCATGCCGGGCTCGAGCCTTAGGTTGTCGGTGCTCTCGATCACGTTCAGGCCGGTGTCCTTGCGCAGGTGCGCGGCCAGGCCATTGGTGAACATCGGCGGCATGTGCTGCGCGATGACCACCGGGCATTTCAGTTTTCCCATCGACTTCAGCATCGCAGGAAGCGTAGCCGGGCCGCCAGTCGAGATGGCGATCAGTATCACTGCCGGTGCGCCGCGCTTGTCCACCCGACGCAGCGTCGGCGCGTAGGTGCTGCCGGTGCCGGCACTGCTGGTCGCGAACGGCGTGCCCGGTCGACTGCTGGCTGGGGCCGCGCCGGTGGCCGCCGGCGCTGGTGTGGCCGGCGCGTGTGGCAGGGGCCGGCGCGCATTTCGCCTGCCCCAGTAGCGCAGCTTCTCGACCAACTCCTGCCCGATCTTCACGATGTCGAGCTGCACGAACGACGACTGCTTGGCGATGAAATCCACCGCGCCCAGGCTAAGCGCCCGGACCGTGGTTTCGGAATCTTTTTCGGTCAGGCTGCTGACCATGATCACCGGCGTCGGGCAATGGATCATGATCTCGCGCACCGCGTCGATGCCGTTCATCACGGGCATCTCTACGTCCATCGTGATGACGTCGGGCTTGAGTTCCTTCGCCATCTCCAGCGCGATCTGGCCGTTCGGGGCCTCGCCGACGACCTCGATATCTTCGGACTCGCTGACCATCTTGCGGATCGCGATCCGCATGAAGGCCGAGTCGTCAGCAATCAGCAGGCGTGTCATGCGCCCACCCGTGTGTCGTTGCGGATGTACCAGGCGCCGCCCGGGCCGAAGCGCGAATCGAAATATTCGGGCACCAGCAGGCGCACCGCGCTGCCGAGCACCATCGCGCCACCCGGCGCGATCGCGCGCGCCAGCATGGTCTGCACCTGGCGCTTGGCGTCATCTTCGAAATAGATCAGCACGTTGCGGCAAAAGACCAGATCCAGGCCGTCGACCGGCGGCAAGTCCGAAATCAGGTTGAAGCGCGAGAAACGCACATAGCTCTGCACCCAGTTGCGCACGCCGAAATAGCGCTCGCCGGTGTCCATCTTGTCGAGCGGCTGTTCGACCTGTTCCAGCATCTCCATCCAGTTCGCCGGCATGTTGCGGATCGATCCCATCGCGATATTGCTGTAGACGCCGGAACGCGCGGTGCGCAGCACCTGGTTCGAGACGTCAGAACCCAGCACCGACAGCGACCAGCCGTCGAGCAAGCGCGGCCCGAACTCGCTCCAGTATGCCTTGCCGTTGTCGGTCAGCGCGCGCAGTGCCATGTACGCGAGGTCATAGGCTTCTTCGCCGGTCGAGCAGGCGGCCGACCAGATCTTCAGCTGGCGCTCGCGCTCGCGCGCTTTGAGCAGGTGCGGGAAAACTTCGCCGCTGACCATCTGCATCAGGTCGGGCTCGCGGTAGAAATAGGTCTCGTGGACGGTCAGGGATTCGACCAGCGACTGCCATTCCGGGTGGTCGGCGTTCAGGCCGCTCATGCGCACCACCCAGTTCTCGAGCTCGGGCAGCGGGACGGCACCCATCACGCGGTCGAGCTTGCGCTCGACCAGCCCGCCGGGCTTGATGCCAAAGCGGGATTCCACGCCCTCCATCAGTTGGTGCAGCAGCACGGAAGCGCCCTTCTCGGAAGCGGCAACCGGTGTCGCGCCGCGCAAGGACGAAATTTTCAAGTCGCTGAACATTAAATCCCTAGTGTCAGGTCGTTTTGCCCGCCAGCGGTGCGAGCGTCAGCAGCGAGATCAACTCGCCATTCAGTTGGCCGACTTCCGGCAGGTAATCGCTTTGCTTCGTCCTGATCGGCGTGATGTCATCTTCGGGAATGTCGATGACGCCATCGACCCGGTCCGCAACCAGGGCCCAGCTGGCATCGCCGACGTGCGTCACGATGCAGGCGCGCGCCGCGTCATGGGTGCCGGCCTGGCCATAGGCGTCGCCCCCCAGCCCGAGCAAGCGCCCGAGGTCGACCTCGGCCACCACCTGCCCCTGGATCTGCAAGACCCCGGGGAAGGACGGATCGGCATCCGGCAAGGGCACGCCCGGCACATATTCTTCAACCCGATCGACCAGCGCCAGCTCAAGCGCGCAGCGCTCGCCACCGACGCGGAAGGACAGCAGCCGACGCACGCGCTCGGGCTCCTGCTCCAAGGCCAGCACGACGCTGTCCTGATGCGCGAGGTAGCGGCTGCAGCTCTCCATCAGCGCCGGCGGCAGCAGGCCGCCGAGCGACAACAGGCCCGTCATGCGACCGTGGCGCGCGCCCAGTCCCGGCAGATAACCTTCGAGTTGGCTGTCGCCGACGGCCAGCGCCTGCAGCTTGTCGTTCGGATGGCTCTCCATGCCGATGATCTCGTTGACCGAGATGCCGAAACGCAGGCCGCCGACGGTGACCACGATCACATGGGCGGCCGCATCGTTGCTGCGCTGGCCGAGCAGTCGCGCCAGCGAAAGCACCAGCAGTGCCGCACCGCGCAGCTGCATCAGCCCTTCGACGGCATCGGCGGCGCCGGGCAGCTCGGTCATGGCCGCAATCTCGACGATCTCCTGCACGTCGTTCATGTGGAAGGCATAGGTCTCGCTGCCGTCGCGCACGGCCAGCACCGGCAGCTCTTGCGCGCGGCGCGACGCGGACTCGTCCTCGACCGGCGCCAGGTGTCCGAGCAGACCACCACCACCGTCCGGCACGCCATGCGGCTCGACATCCTGTAAACCCAGCAGGGACTCGTCGAGCAGCAGCGCCAGCGCGCCGTCCAGCAGGAACTCGCCACGCACCAGCGAATGCCCATCGGCTTCGTGCAGCTGGATCTCGTCATCGGCGACGGACAGCTTGTTCATCACCTTGTCGACCTGGACCACCACGCTTTCATGGCGGCCGTTGACGATCAACAGCGTGCCGCCCGCCTGCGGCGGCCGGGCCGGCATGTCCAGCAGGCAGGCCAGGTCCATCTTGACCATCACCACGCCGCCGACGTTGACCAGCCCCTCCACCGCAGGCGGTGCATAAGGCAAGGGCGTGACGGCGAGCGGCTCCAGCACCTTGCTGATGCCGCCGGCTGGGAACGCGTAGCGGCTCCCGTTCAATTCGAAATGCACCAGCTCCATCGACCGGCAGGCCTCGTCAGATCTCGAACTTGCTGATTTCGCGGCGCGTCGAATCTGCCACTTTGGACAGCTCGATCATGCTCGCTGCCAGCTCTTCGGACGCGGCCGAATTGCTGTGCGCGATCTTGTCGAGGTTCGACACGTTCTCGTTGATCTCCTGCACCATGCGGCCCTGTTCTTCGACTGCGGACGAAATCCGCTGCAGCATGGTGTCGGTCATGTTCGAGCTCTGCACGATGCGCTCCATGTCGGAGCTGACTTCGTGCACCGCGACCACCGCGCGGCTGGCTTCGGACACGGCCTGCTGGATCAGCGAGGTAATCTCCTTGGCGCTCTCGCCACTGGACGCGGCCAGCTTGCCCACTTCCTCGGCGACCACCGCGAAGCCCTTGCCGTGCTCGCCGGCACGCGCAGCCTCGATGGCCGCGTTCAGCGACAGCAGGTTGGTCTTGTTGGCGATCTTCTCGATCACTTCGGTGATCTTGCTGATCTTCTCGGAGTTGGTGGAGATGCCGTTGACGACTTCCACCATCTGCGACATCTTGCCCTGGCCCTGGCGCACGATCTCGGCCGATTCCTGCGCCTGCTTGGACGCGGTTTCGGTCGACGAGGAGATGTCGTTGATTGCCGTTGCGGTCTGGCGGATCGCCGACACGACCTGGCCGATGTACTGGGTCTGGCTCTGCGCGCCGTCGGCCAGCTGGCCGATGGCGGTGCTGGTCTCGCTGGCGGCGCGTGCCACCTGCTGCGCGTTTTCGCCGATATCCTTCATCGAGCCCGCCATGGCAGTCAGCGAGCGGTTGATGTCGTCCTTCAGCTTGGCCAGGCTGCCCACCGCCTCGGCATTGACGCGCTGGGTGAGGCGCCCCTGGGCCACAGCATCCATCACGGTCGCAATGTCGCCGACAATGCTGTCGAGGACGGAAAGTGCCATCTTCGAATTCTCGAGGATGGCCTTGTAATCACCGCGCTCGTCGGACAGGCTGACGTTCACCGCGAAATTGCCCTCGGCCATGCCGGCCATTGCGTGGCGCAACGACTCCACGGTGCGCGAAGTACGCAACTGCGCATCCGACACCTTCAACAGGATCTGCGGGAACATGCCCGACATGCCGGTAGTCTGCGGATAGCGGCCGAAGCTGCCCTGCGCCATGCGCGAGACCACGGTCAGCGCCTCACGCAACACGGCCTCGACCTGGTCGAGCGATTCATTGACGGACCATGCGCATTCGCCCAGACGGGAGTTGAGCGGGATGTTGGTCACGCGCGGCTCGAGCACGCCGCGACGGAAGCTGGCCAGCGTTTGCTCCATCGAGACCAGCAAGCGCTGCTCGGCACGATAACCGGCAATGGCCGACATTGACACCAGCAAGGCGATCACCAGCGCAGCAATCGACCAGATTGCGGCCGCACTCTGCCACACCGACCAGGCGGCCAGTGCCGTCAGCAGCGCAGCCAGCAGGCCGATGCCGCTGCCGGGCGACAGCTCAAAGCGACTGAAGCGAGAAAACCAGTTCTTCATAACTCATCCCTTTTTCGTTCAATACCTGCTGCAATACTTCACTCGATGCCCCGATGGCGTCACGCGACCCCGCCTGCCGTTCTGCCGACAGCATGCGGCGGTAAAGGTCGGCCACGACGGGAATGGCGCGCATGTTCGGTTTGCGGCGCACCGAGTAGTAACCGATGATGGAGCCGTTCACGTCCAGCGAAGGCGTCACGTTCGCCAGCACCCAGTAATAGCTGCCGTCGCGGCACATGTTTTTCACGTAAGCGAAGATCTCGCGGCCATCCTGCACCGAGTCCCACAGCAGCTTGAAGACGCCGCGCGGCATGTCGGGATGGCGGATCACGTTGTGCTGGATGCCGAGCAGATCGGATTCGGTATACCCGGCAATATCCATGAACACGCGGTTGACGTAGGTGATGCGACCCTTGAGATCCGTCTTGGAGACGATGATCTCGTCATCGCGCATCACGTTTTCCTTCTCGATCGGGACTATGTCTTTTCTTTTGCTCATAAGTCGATCCTTGTTACACCCTCTCGTTTATCGTTGACTCGATACCGCCCGGACCGCGTGCGCGATCGCCCATCCGCTGCCTGACGGGCTCAGGCCCGGCTCGGCACCACCTTCATCGTCGGCACGCCGAACAGCTTGTCGTTGTGCCGGTTCACGAAATACGTTTCCACTTCGCCCAGGCTCTTGACCTCGATCTTGCCGCGCGCCTCCAGCTCATATTCGCTGCCGATCAGCGCCGCCGTCTGCGGCGACACGTGCACCCTGCCCGGCTGGCCGGTCGATTCCATGCGGCTGGCGACGTTGACGGTATCGCCCCACAGGTCATAGGTGAACTTGCGCACGCCGATCACGCCGGCGATCACCAGCCCGCTGTGGACGCCAATGCGCATGTTGAGCTCGCTGCCGGTGCGTTCGCGGAATTCATTCAGGAAGTCGATCATCTCGAACGCCGCGTGGGTGACGGCCAGCGCATGGTCTTCGCGCTGGATAGGCACGCCGCCAGCCATCATGTAGCAGTCGCCGATGGTCTTGATCTTTTCCAGCCCGTGCTTCTCGGTGATCAAATCGAAGGCCGAGAAAATTTCATCGAGCATGTTGACCAGCGCCTTCGCGGTGGTCTTGCGCGTCATCTTGGTGAAGCCGACCATGTCGGCAAACAGGACACTGACTGTAGGGAAGGAATCCGCGATGCGCTCTTCGCCGTCGCGCAGGCGCTTGGCGATCGAGCGCGGCAAGATGTTGAGCAGCAGTTCTTCGGTCTTGGCTTGCTCGGAAGCCAGCTGTTCGTGCTGCTTGCGCAGCTGCTTCAGGCGCAGCATTTCCTGGTCGCGCAGCAGCTTCTTGTCGATCGAGGTGGTGACGCGGGCGCGCAGCAAGACGGGATTGAACGGCTTTTGCAGGTAATCCTCGGCGCCCAGTTCGATGCAGCGCACAGCGTCGTCGTTGGTGCCGGCGCCGCCGGAAATCACGATCACGGGCGGCCACGCATGGTGCGGCGATTCGCGCAGCAGCTCCAGCACCTGCATGCCATTCATCTGCGGCATTTCCATGTCCAGCAGCATGAGGTCGAAGGGTTCGCGCATCAGCAGCTCGACGGCGGCCATGCCGTTGTCGACTTCGCGTATGTGCTGCAGGCCGATCTGCTCGAGCTGGCGGCGCGAGCCCATGCGGATCATCTGGCTGTCGTCGACCAGCAGCACGCGGGCATCGGCAAAGCCGCGCCCCTGGCGCGAGAAATCTTCTGACGCGGCGACGGATTCGTCTGCCTGGGCCGCCATGCCGGACGACTGCACGATCAGGCCGTCAAGCCGGGGAAATCTGCAACAGCTCGCTGACCTTGGCCATCAACTGCTTGGACGTGAAAGGCTTGGAGAGCGTGTCAGTGGCACCCAGCATCAGAGCCGAATCCAGGCCGTAGCGGGCGCTGATGACGGGGCTGCCGCCGGAGATGGTCAGGATGGGCACGTCGGGGAAAGAGCGGCGCAGCGCCTCGACGAAATCGACGCCATCCATCTCGGGCATCACGACGTCGGTAATGACGAGGTCGATGCGGTCGGCCAGCGCGAAGCACTCGAGCGCCTTGGCGCCGTTGTCGGCTTCCAGCACTTGCAAGCCCTGCAATTCCAGCACTTCCCGCAGCCCGTCGCGCAGCAGATCCTCGTCATCAACGAGCAGAACCGTCTTCATGTTTATCCCAACCCTAAACTGACTATGGGTTTAATTTTTATAATAAAACCCGACTATTTCGGTACAGTTTAGCGTTGATTCACTGATATTTCAATGAAGAAACATATCTGCAGAGAAATGTTGACATTAACGTACGATGGTTTCGGGATTCAGGCCATTGATTTGCTCGAAAACCCGCCCCAGTTCCTGCTCCAGCTGGACGATGCCGTCAGCCAGCATCTCGTCCGCCGCCCCTTCGTGCGCCTGCAGCTCGAGGTCACGCGCGATGCGCGCCAAGGTGTGAGCGCCAAGCGTGGCGGACACGCCTTTGAGGCTGTGCAGCTGGCGCATCGCGGTCGTGCGGTCGCCGGCGGCCAGCGTGTCGCGCAATTCCTGTATCGCCCCCTGCCGCGTATCGCGGAATTTGCCGAGCAAGCGGTGATAGCTGCTGGCGCGGCCATCGCAGAACTGCAGGCCGTCCTCCAGGTTGATCGGACTGGCCTCGCTCGCCGTGCCGGGCGGCAGCGCCTGAGGCGCTGGCGCAAGGTCGCCAGCGTCGACGGCGGACATGCCGGCGCCGACTGCGGCCGGCTGTCCGTCTGCCGCCGATGGGGCCGGCGCCGCTGACGATTCGCCGGCAGGCAGCCAGCGCGCCAGCATCGTGTAAAGGCTGCCCGGCGACACCGGCTTGGCCAGATAGTCGTTCATGCCCGCCTCGCGGCATTGGCGGCGATCTTCCTCGAACGCGTTGGCGGTCATCGCGATGATGGGCAGCTTGCCGTATTTGGCATGCTGGCGCACCCGGCGGCTGGCTTCAAGGCCATCCATCACCGGCATCTGCACGTCCATCACGATCAGTTCGAAATTGCCGCCCTCAAGTTTGTCGAGCACTTCCTGCCCGTTGGCGGCAGCCTCGACATTCAGGCCTACGCCCTCCAGCAGTTCGAAGGCGATTTCGCGGTTGATTTCGTTGTCGTCGGCCAGCAGCACGCGTGCGCCGCGACGGATCTGGGCTTCGCCGGCGCTCACCGCCGGCTCGAACTTCACGCCCGCGCCGCGCCGCAAGCGCAGCATGAACCAGAAATTGCTGCCCTGCCCCAGCTCGCTCTCCACGCCGACCTCGCCATCCATCAGGCTGATCAGCTGCTTGGAAATCGCCAGTCCCAACCCGGTGCCGCCGAACTTGCGGCTGGTCGATTCATCGGCTTGCTGGAAGCTCTGGAACAGCTTGGCGATCTGCTGCGCGGTCAGGCCGACGCCGGTATCGCGCACGCTGAAGTGCAGGCGCACGCCGCGTTCGTCCTCGTCCATGGACTTGACCCAGATCGTAACGCCGCCGGTCTCGGTGAACTTGATCGCGTTGTTGACGAAGTTGATCAGCACCTGCCCCAGTCGCAGCGAGTCGCCTTTCAGGTAAGGCGGAATGGCCGGGTCGAGCACCATCTTCAGTTCCAGGCCCTTGGCGGCAGCCCGCTCCTGGACCATGTTGTTGACGCGTCTCATCAGGTGCTTGGTCTCGAAGTCGGCCTCTTCGAGGATCATCTTGCCGGACTCGATCTTCGACATGTCGAGGATGTCGCTGATGACGCCCAGCAGGTGCTGGCCGGCTTCGCTGATTTTTTTCAGCCGGTCGTTCTGCACCGAGTCGTTGATGCTTTGCTGCAGCAGGTAAGTCATGCCGATGACGGCATTCAACGGCGTGCGCAACTCATGGCTCATGTTGGCCAGGAAATGGCTCTTCGCATGGCTGGCGGCTTCGGCCGCTTCTTTGGCGGCGCGCAGATCCAGCTCGGTCTGCTTGCGCATCGTCAGGTCACTGTGGGAGGCAACGATACGTTGTGGCCGGCCACTCTCGTCGCGACCGACAGCCTTCGCGCGGCACTCGATCCAGCGATAGCTGCCATCGCGCGAGCGCATCCGGTATTCGAGCGCAAACATGTCCGAATCGGCATTGGCATCGGCTTTGCGTGCATCGGAAAACACTTCGCGCACGGCATCGCATTCAGCGGGATGGATCAGTCCGAACAGGCTTTCCTGCGACGTGTGTCCCAGCTGCTCGCGCTCATAGCCCAGCATGCTGAAGAAAGCGTTGTTGCATTCAAAGGCGTCGGACTGCAGGTCCCAGTCCCAGATGCCGTCCTGCGTGGCCTCGAGCGCAAAGCTGTAGCGCTCTTCGTTGGCGCGTATGGTCTCCAGCGCCTTGCTCAGTGCGGCTGTACGCTTGGTGATGATCTGTTGCAGATTATTGCGGTGGGCCTCGAGTTCGGCTGCATCAAGCGTGCGCTGCGTGATGTCTTCCAGGGTGCCGCAAAACGCGGTGATGGAATCATCGTAACGACGCAGCGGCACCAGCTGGCTGCGGGTATGGATGACATTGCCGCTGGCGGTCACCAGGTCGCGCTCGCCGGACCAGCTCTCGCCGCGCCGCAGAGCGCCGACGAAATCTTCCAGCGGGTTTCCGTCCCGGCTCTGCCATTGCAACATTTCGGCATGCTGGCCGACCAGCTCACCCCGACTGAAGCCGCTGATCTCGGCGTATGCACGGTTGGCATACTGGATGATGCGATGGGTGTCGGTCATGATGATGCCCAGCGGGCACTGCTCGACCGTCTGCCAGATCCGGCTCAGTTCGGCCTCGTCCTTGACGCGGGCACTGATGTCGTGGGCCACCAGCGCGCAGACCGGCTCATCGAAATTGCCCTCGAGGCGCGACGCGGACAGCTCGAACCAGCGCTCGGTGTCGGCCATCGACAAACTGATCAGGCGACCACTGTTCGAGCCGTTCCTCAGAGCTGCTTGCAGCGCCTGGCGAACCACCTCGGCGGACTCGTCCGGCAAGACCTCGCTGATGCGCTTGCCGATCATTTCATCGGCGGTACGGTTGAAGATTTTTTGCGCGCCGAGGTTCCAGCTGAAGACAACGCCTTCGCCACTCAGGCTGATGATCGCGTCAGACGCATTGCGCACGATGGCTTCGAACAACGCAGCATCAATGGATTGCGAAGCAGACAGGCCGTTGTCGGGTGCCCCCTGGGTCAAAGGGCTATGGAAACCGGGAAGGATATTACGCATGCTGGCCTGTATCGGTTGGGGGACATTTGCGGAGACCAGGACGCCTGGGCAGGACTGGAACGGCCTGTTGCCAGGGCATTCAGATCGGGGTGTCGGCGGCGACGCGCTCCAGTTCGTTGATCTCGACCGCCTTCATTTCTTGCAAGCCCAGCCACTGGCTGGCGGGGCTGGAGAACAATGCAAAGTCGCGCAGGAACACGATGCGGCTGCGCGCCGACAGCAGTGACGTCGCCATCTTTTCGGAGAAGCGCGACCACTCGGCGGAAAGCTGGTGGGTCAGCGTGATGCCGATGCCTGGCATCGCGCTGGCAAGGATGTCGCTCTCTTGCAGCAGCATCGCCATGCAGGCCGTCTCGGCCAGGTCAAAGCGTCGCTCGCGCAGGGACTCGTGGTTCGGCCTCACCCGCGCCGGGTCAGTCATCAGGATCAGTTCGCTGACGATGGCACATGCCTCGTCGGTCACGCCGCATTCCTGCATCAGGGGCAGCAGCGCCTGCACCGAGCGCGCCTCGATCTCGCCGGGCGTGCGGTTGATTTGTCCGGTGTGAAGGAAGTCATGGCCGACCATGGCCAGCAACATCAGCCATTCGGCATGGTCCGGCGCACCGTCGAGCGCCCGTCCCTGCCCGGCACGCGTGGCCAGCAACAGGAAGCTGAGGGAACAGAGGGTATCGGCGATGTGCAGCCGGTTGTGATACGCGGGCTCATCGCCCTGCGCCTGCCGCAGCCTGCCGTCGGCTTCGATGGCCTCCGCAACGCGGACGATGCAGTCGCGCATCGTGATGCTCGGGATGTCTGCGTCGACGGTGTCCCGATGGCCGATGCGCTGCATGGCTTCCACGGCGATGGCGGGAAGGCCGACCCAGTCTTGCTGCCACAATTGGCGCAGACGCGTGAGCTCGCTTTGCAAGCCGGCGAGGGTCAGGTTGTCGCGGATCATGTCAACCCTGGCGCAGGGGCCAGTCTATGGGCTCGAATTTGTTTGTTCGCAGGAAATGTTTCTTAATTATAACAGCGGCATTTTCACTTTTCGCATTTGCAAGTGTATATAAGGCTTGTTAAGCTTTGCCCGCTGGAAATATCTGCAAGCTGGCTAACGAAACGCGCCGGCAGCTCGACACGAGGTTTTGATTGAATAACGAAGTAACAGCCAGCTTTGGCGTGGACATCGAGCACCTGCACAAGCTTGGCGCGGTCGACCCGTATTCCAAGCAGAGCCTGGAGCTTTACGCATCTGGCAAGCTGGTCAGCAACGAGCGCCTGTATTTCACGCTCTGGGGCTGCTCGGAGCTGAACATGTCCCTGTTCGAGCCGAAGACGCGCCTGTGCGCGGCCGGCACCCCGGCCGAATCGGCTTACTTCATCGTCAGCGGCACCGCGCTTGGCGTGCAGGGCCAGCACATCTACCGGCTCGGACCGGGCAGCGTGATCGGCCTCGCCGAAGGCATCGCCGGCATCGATTACGTAATGACGGTGATCGCGGTCACCCCGGTGCAGGTGCGCCTGCTGCCGCTGGGCTCGATCAACCTGCTGACCCAGAACATGCCCTCAGGCCTCAAAGGCATCGTGCGCTCGCTGGTGATGCGCACGCTGAAGCTTTCAAAGCCAACGCCGCAGCTGCTATGAACAATTTCAACGAAATATCGCTGCCTAAGGGCCAGGTGCTGTTCGAAGCGGGTGCGCCGGCCGACAAGCTCTACTTCATCCAGTCCGGTGCGATCGGCATGGCGGACAAGAACGGAAACGTGTTCGTCACGCTGAAGGAAGGCGAGTCCTTTGGTGAACAGGCGATGCTGCAAGGTGGCATCCGCGGCGCTACCGCCATCGCGGTGGCCGACTCGGTCTGCCAGGAAATCACGGTGGATGGCTTGCGCGACATGCTCAAGCACAAGTCACCAATCATGATCGCCGTCTTCGAGGCGCTGATGCTGCAGCAGAACATGCATAATGAGCTGCGCGCCAAGATGGGCTAAGCTCGGCCCTGAGGCTGTCCGTGTGAACCGCCCTCACGTCCTGCGTTGATACCTGCCGCTGAAGCACGCGCTGCAGGCACTGCCTTGCGCAAGCCCTTTCCCCCCGAGCGCCGGCGACTGCCGGCCAACTTCAACCTACCGGAGACTGAGATGAAAAAAAGCACCGCCCGGATCGCCGTTCTGACCGCGGCACTGGCTACCCTGTTCGCTGCCGCACCGGCCAGCGCCCAGCAGAAAAAGACCTCCCTCGGCCTCGAAGCCGCCAAAAAAATGGCCGCGGCCTGCGAGCAGCATGCGCGCAAGGAAGGCTGGAACATGGTGATCGCCATCGTCGATGACGGCGGCACGCTGAAGCACTTCAGCCGCATGGA
>JACCDU010955192.1_pt1 | contig 38729 bp, 38 predicted proteins | sample 7446081 | NCBI WGS metagenome assembly JACCDU01 (sample SAMN15323447, study PRJNA562643) | freshwater metagenome | isolation source: river surface water | place: USA:Blue River Watershed | collected 2017-08-17
CGTAGTATTCGACCTGCGGGAAAAACTTGCCGCGGGTGGTGACTAGCTGGCCGCGGGCTTTGCGAACACGGGCGATGGCCGATTGAAGATCCCGGTTGTTGCGCAGGGCTTCTTCGACGAGGTCGTTTAAGACGGGATCGTTGAATCCTTCCCACCAGGCGTCGCTGGACAGCGAGGTGGGTGCAGCCGCACTGAGGTTGGCTTCGGTGGTGACGGCTGAGCGAAATTGCTCAGGTGCGTTGACGTTCGGGCGCTCATAATCCGGGCCTACGGCACAGGCCGTGAGTAAACAGGCACTGGCCATTGCGCTGATCAGATTGTGGATGCAGGGCTTGCGGATCATTGGGTGCCCTCCACGTCTGTGGCTGTCGCAAGATTGTGTGGCCCAGGCTTGGCAGGATTGTCTGCGACCATTTTTTTCTTTTTCTCGCCCATTTCTTCAAAGACGACAAAGAACAGCGGCACGAAGATGATGGCGATCATGGTGGCACCGATCATGCCACCGATGATGCCGGTCCCGATGGAGTGGCGACTGTTGGCAGAGGCACCCACCGCGGTCGCCAGAGGGACGCAGCCAAGAATGAAGGCCATCGAAGTCATCATGATCGGGCGGAAGCGGATTTCAGCAGCCTGCAGCGCCCCCTCAATAATCGACATGCCCTTTTCTTCCACGTTGGCGACAGCGAATTCCACAATCAGAATGGCGTTTTTGGCAGCCAGCGCGATCAGGGTGACCAGGCCGATCTGGAAGTACACGTCATTTTCCAGACCGCGCAGGAATACAGCCAGCAGTGCACCACACAGTGCGAAGGGGACGGCGAACATCACGCTGAATGGTAGCGACCATTTTTCATAGAGGGCTGCCAGAATCAGGAAGACCATGATGAGTGCGAAAGCAAACACGAAGATGGCGGTGCTGCCGGACTTCAGCTGTTCGTAGGCTTCACCCGACCAGGCAATTTTATAGCCGGAGGGGAGCACATCGTCTGCAATTTGCTGCATGGCTTTGATGGCCTGGCCTGAGCTATAGCCTGCGGCATTGTTACCGGTAATCTGTACCGCCGGGTAGGCATTGAATCGGGTCACGATATCCGGGCTAGCCTGATAGCGATAGCTGATCAGTGCCAGTAACGGGACCATGGCGCCTGTACGGGAACGGACGTACATCGTGTTGAAGGCCGACGGGTCCTGGCGGTAGTCCGCATCGGCTTGCAGAATCACCTGCCACAAACGGTTCTGATAGGCGAACTGATTCACGTACTGCGAGCCAATCATCGTTTGCAGGGTGTCATAAACGTCGTTGACGGCAACATCGAGCAGTTCTGCCTTGCCGCGATCCACGTCAACAAACATTTCCCGTGCGTTGGTGCTGAACGTGGTGTTGACCGCGGTCAATTCTGGTCGTTGTTTGGCAGCAGCCAGGAAGCGCATGGTCTGCTCTTCCAGTTCATCAACTGAGCCATTGCCGGTTTGCTCCAGCCACATCTGGAAGCCGCCGGTATTGCCGAGGCCCGGAATGGATGGTGGGTTGACCGGGATGATGATCCCGTCGTTCTGGGTCATGAAGTGCTTGCGACCATCTTCAATAATGGTGAACGCGGATGATGCTTTGTCGGTTCGCTCGCCAAAGGGCTTGAGGCCAATAAACAAGGTGCTGGCGCTGGGTAGCACCTGGGAGTCGATAATGCTGTAGCCGGCATAGCTGGTCGAAGAAGCAACACCCGGTTGATCCTGGAACCAGTTGGCGCCTGCTTCCGAGAACGCAGTTGTTCGTTGCAGGCTGGCAGCCTTCGGCATCATGACCGCGCCAAACAGATACCCCTGGTCTTCTTCCGGGACAAAGGAGCCGGGTACGATCCGGAATAAAACTAGCAGCGTGAGAATGACGCCGCCAAAAATCATGAACGATGGTTTGCGGTGGGTGATCGTCCATTTGACCGCTGTCATATAGTATTCGCGCAGCTTGTTGAATAGCGTTTCAAAGCCGATGAAGAAGCGTGGTTTGGCAACTTCGTCTTCCTCACCTTTGGCACGAATCAGAATGGCTGCTAGTGCCGGTGAGAGCGTCAGGGCGACGATAGAAGAGAGTGTCACCGAAACGGAGAGCGTCAGCGCGAACTGGCGATAGAGCTGGCCGGTGATCCCCGAGAGGAAGGCGACCGGTACGAATACAGCGACCATCACCAGCGTCGTCGCGATAATCGGGCCCGTCACTTCCGCCATGGCAACCGCGGCCGCTTCGCGCGGTTTCATGGTCGGGTTTTCTTCCATGATCCGCTCGACGTTTTCAATGACCACGATGGCATCATCAACGACCAGGCCAATGGCCAGTACGAGGCCAAACATGGTGAGCATATTGATCGAAAACCCGAACAGGCTCATGCCGATGAAGGTGCCGATAATCGAGACAGGGACGGCAACCAGGGGAATAAGTGTGGCTTTCGGCTTTTGCAGGAACATGAACACGACTAGCACCACCAGGATCATCGCTTCGAAGAAGGTGTGGATCACTTCTTCGATCGATGAGTTGATGAACTCGGTGGCATCCAGGGCGATTTCGTAAGAAACGCCGGGCGGGAAGCTGGGTTTCAATTCTTCCAGTTTTTCTTTAACCGCCTCGGCAACGTTCAGTGCGTTGTAACCGGGCTGGAAGTAGATCAGCAGCAATGCCGCATTGTCTTTGTTTGTTTTAACGTCAAAGTTGTAGGTCTGCGAACCCAGTTCGGCACGGCCGACATCCCGCAGACGCACGATGGCGCCTTCCGAACCCGGCGTGACCGAGGGCTTGCCGGCCTTGACGATGATGTTCTCGAACTCTTCCGTGGATTGCAGCATGCCGTTGGTGGTAACCGAGAAGTTCTGGATTACCTGGCCATTCGATGGCAACTGACCCAGCTGGCCGACGGCGTATTGCTGGTTCTGCGCACGGACGGCATTGGCGATATCGTTCGTAGTCAGTTTGTAGAGAGTCAGCTTCGTCGGATCCAACCAGACGCGCATGGCGTAGTTGGGGTTACCGCCCACCGTGGCCATGCTGGCCCCCGGAATCCGCTGCACTTCATTGAGCACAATGATGTTGGCAAAGGTGCTGAGCTCTGTTAGGTCGTACTTGTTTTCAGGATCCTTGATGGCCACCACCATCATGATCGACTGGCTCTTCTGCTGGATATTCACGCCCTGGTTGCGTACCGATTGCGGCAGTTGTGGCAAAGCCGTATTGACACGGTTAAGCACGTCGGTCTGAGCCAGAGCGGGGTTCTTGTTGATGTCAAAGAAAATGCTCAGCGTCATGTTCCCGGCCGTATTGGTCGAGTACATGTAGAGCATGCCGTCGGCACCATTGACCTGAAGCTCAATCGGTGAGGCCACATTCTGGGACACGGTTTCGGCATTGGCACCCGGATAGGTCGTTGAAACCTGGATCTGTGGCGGTGTGATGTTGGGGTACTGCGCAATCGGCAACGACATCATCGCCACCAGGCCGGCGATGGTGATGACGATGGAGATCACCGCCGAGAAAATCGGCCGGTCGATAAAGAACTTCGAGAACATGGTTAATCAGTCCCGGCCAGTTACTGGGCAGTGCGCGACTTGGGCGCCTGCAGTGTTTCCGGCACCGGCGCCGGGGCGCTCGGGACACCAGGGGCGAGCGGCACTTCTTTAGGTGCCTGCAGCGGGGCAGCTGTTGGTGGGGGTGCCGGCATGGGTTCCTGCTTGGGGTCCTGTGCCCGATTGATCTTGGGTTCCACGCGGGCGCCTGCACCATAGGGATTCGGTGTTGCGGTTTCTGTCGGCGGGGGTGGCAGGGTCACTGCTTGCGGTTCAGGTGCTTTGACCAGTGCCGGTTTGACCAGTTGATTCGGCGACATGCGCAGGACATTGGTGACAACAACGCGCTCCCCCGGGCTGAGCCCTTCGTTAATGACCCAGTTCGGGCCGTTCCAGTATCCCGGTGTGACGGTACGGGAATGTACGCGATTTTCCTGGTCAATGACCCAAATATAGGCACCCTGGCTGCTCTGCTGTACGGCGGCCTGAGGGACTAGGAAGACGTTCGGCTGGACCAGCCCGACGATGGTGGCGGTAACGAACTGACCTTGTTGCAGAGCGCTATTGGGGTTGGAAAAGACGGCCCGCATCAGGCGGGTGCCGGTGTCCACGTTATAGAGCACGTCAGCAAAGCCGATTTTGCCGGTGTACGGGTACAGCCGGCCATCCGACATGGTCAGCGTGACGTCGAGGTCGGTCAGGCTGGCGGCATTCAGCTGTTTCTGCTTGAGCAGACGGTCCACCTTGAGCATCTGGTCTTCCGATACGGAAAAGTACACCCACATCGGGTCCATCTGGTTGACGATGGTTAGCTCCGAATTGGGTGTGCCTACGGCCAGATAGGTGCCTAATGCCTGTTTGCGTACCGAGGCGAGCCCGGAGATCGGCGAGCGGATCGTGCAGTACTCCAGATTCAGCTGGGCTGTTTCCACATTGGCGCGGGCCTGGTCAACGCCCGCTTTGGCACGGAGGAAGTTGCCTGTAGCGGTATCCAGGTCCTGTTGCGACAGGGCTTTGGCTGCAGCCAGCGGCTTGATGCGGTTCAGTGTCAGGGTTGCCGTACGCAGTGCGGCTTCCTGGGCGTCCAGTGCCGCTTTAGCGGCGTTCAGTTGGGCGATGAATGGGCGTTTATCCATTTCAAACAGAATGTCGCCGGCATTAACCCACGAGCCTTCCTGATAAACCTGCTTTTCCAGAAAGCCGGAGACGCGGGTGTAAATCGCTACCGATTGCGGGCTGCGTGTCTGACCTACCAGCTGAGATTCCAATGGGACGATTTGCGGTTGCACTTCGATGGCGTCGACTTCCAGAGCAAAGCGGGCCTTCATGTACGGGATGACGATATCCGTCTTGATCACATGAGCGGCGACCAGTAGCGCAAAGACAATGCCGACAGGCTTGTGCCACCGGGGATTCTTCAGTGCAGCGACGACGTCCTCTTTTTTGAGACTTTTCAGAGAGGTCCAGTCAAAGTTGCGAACCGACACAATGGCGTTCTGGAGTCGGGACATCAGTGCGGCAGGAATGAATTTGGCCATGGATCGAAAGACAAAAAGCACCTGAACGAACACGGCAAACCGGTGTCGTCGGGTGGATAGACATGAAAGGCCCAAACCTTACCATAGGAGAAGGGTGTTTTGCTTTCATTTTCATACAGATAGTACGGGTTGGTGTCATAATGGCGCGACGCAGCAATTGCATGGAAAGCAGATGAAAGATTTCGGTCAGCGACTGTATGTTTCGGGTATCGGTGTGGGCACCACCGAAGATGATTTGCGGGCGTTGATTTATAAATATACCCACCACGATGCCGTCAGTGTGTCTCGGGTGGATCTGGATACGGATCTGCCGGCCTATGTGATCGAGTTCGAGGGTCTCAAGGATGGTGAGGTCCAGCAGATTGCAGCACGAATCAATGACATGTACTGGCATGGCCAGAGCATTGCAGCACACGTGATCTGAGTCGGTGCTTTAGAATAGCGTCCATATTTCAAAATTAGTAGCCAAGGAACACCATGAGTCTCAAATGCGGCATCGTCGGCCTGCCTAACGTCGGCAAATCTACTCTGTTCAACGCCCTGACCAAGGCCGGTATTGCCGCCGAAAACTACCCCTTCTGCACCATTGAGCCGAATGTGGGGATCGTGGAAGTGCCGGATGCACGCATGGAGGCGCTCTCCGCAATCGTGAAGCCGCAGCGTGTGCAGCCGGCTATTGTGGAGTTTGTCGATATTGCCGGTCTGGTGGCGGGCGCGTCGAAGGGTGAGGGCCTGGGTAACCAGTTTCTGGCGAACATCCGCGAAACCGATGCTATCGTGAACGTGGTGCGTTGCTTTGACGATGAAAACGTCGTGCACGTGTCCGGCCGCGTGGACCCGATTGCCGATATCGAAACCATCGTGACTGAGCTGGCGCTGGCCGACCTAGCCGTGGTTGAGCGCACTATCGTCCGTGACGGCAAAAAAGCCAAGTCCGGCGATAAAGATGCCCAGAAGCTGGTTGCCATTCTGGAAAAGCTGCTGCCCCACCTGAATGAAGGGAAACCAGCCCGCACGCTGGGCCTGGGCGATGAAGACAAGGCGGCACTGAAGCCGCTCTGCCTATTGACGATTAAACCGGCCATGTACGTGGGTAACGTGCTGGAAGACGGTTTCGAGAACAATCCATTCCTGGATCGGTTGCGTGAATTTGCCGCTAAAGAAGGTGCGCCCGTCGTGGCCGTGTGCGCCAAGATGGAGGCCGAACTGGCGGATCTGGATGACGCCGACAAAGCCGAGTTCCTGGCCGAAATGGGCCTGGAGGAACCAGGTCTGAATCGCGTGATTCGTGCCGGTTACGATCTACTTGGTCTGCAGACCTACTTTACGGCGGGGGTGAAGGAAGTGCGCGCCTGGACGATTCACAAGGGCGATACGGCGCCGCAAGCTGCTGGCGTGATTCACACGGACTTTGAACGTGGTTTCATTCGTGCACAGACCATTGCCTTTGCAGACTTTATCGCCTTCAAGGGCGAACAGGGCGCCAAAGAAGCCGGCAAGATGCGGGCCGAAGGTAAGGAATACGTGGTGCAGGATGGCGATGTTCTGAATTTCCTCTTTAACGTGTAACAGGGTGGAAGCCATGAAGAAATTACTCACATGGGCGCTGTGTATGCTGGCACTGACCCTGCCGGTTGCGCCGGCGTACGCGCTGTTTGATAGCAAACCGGTTGCTCAGCAACGGGCCGATATTCTTAAGCAGAACGAGCAGATCATGCGTCGTCTCTATCGTCTGGAGCCCCATGCCAAAGAGCTGGTTGAAAAATCTGCCGGCTATGCCACGTTCAGCAATTTCGGGATGAAGATTTTTATTGCCGGCGGCGGTTCGGGGTCGGGGGTCGTCATGAGCAAGGCCAAGCCGGTCTTTATGAAGATGGTGGAAGTGCAGGCCGGTCTGGGGATTGGTATCAAGTCCTTCAGTGTGATTTTTGTATTTGAGACCGAGAAAGCCCTGCAAAGCTTTACCAATTCCGGTTGGGAGTTTGGTGGTCAGGCAACGGCAGCCGCCAAATATGAAAACAACGGTGGTGCTTATGAAGGTGCAGCCAATGTGAGTGAGGGCGTTTGGATGTACCAGCTGACGGACAACGGCCTGGCGGCTGAGATTACCGCTAAGGGTACCAAGTACTACCAGGACAGCGATCTGAATAAATAATCAGGCGGTGCCTGATAGCGCAATAAAAAAGGGCTACCTGAATTTCCGGTAGCCCTTTTGTTTGGTCGTACCGTAGCAGGGATCAGTTCTTGATCGCTTCGACGGCCACCGACAGTTCGGTTTCATCGCTCACGCCTGGTGCATATTTACCCAAACCGAAATCGCTACGCTTAATCTGTGTCACGGCATTGGCGCCACAGGCGTCTTTCTGGCGCATCGGGTGTACGGCGCAGTTGAAGTGGGTGATCTTCAGCGTGACCGGCTTAGTGATGTCACGGACGGTCAGATTGCCCATAACCTCCGTCGGCTTGTCGCCTTTGAACTTGAAGCCGGTCGATTTGAAGGTGATGGTCGGGTATGCATCCGCATCGAACCAGTTGCTGCTGGTCAGGTGGCCATCAAAGGCTTTGCTGCCCGTGTCGACCGAATCCACCTTGATCGTGATGTCAGCATTGCCGGTTTTGGCTTTCTGGTCCAGCGTGATGGTGCCGGTGGTGTCATTAAAACGGCTGCGCTGTTTCGAGAAGCCCAGGTGGGTGTATTCGAAACTGGCAAACGTGTGCGTCGGGTCAATGGTATAGGTCACTGGTTCGGCGAGGGCGCCGGTAGCCAGCGTTGCGGCAATTGCGCCAATGATCAGGTTTTTTTTCATGGTGAACTCCTGTGGGGTGAAAAGAAACGGGGTGAGACGGAGGTTACTTGCCACTCAGTGCGAGGCGAATGATCAGCGTGACATCGTTGGCGACCGTGCCGGTGCCTGCCCAGGCGCCCTGGCCCAGACTGAAATCAAGCCGTTTGATGATGACCGTGCCATCCAGGCGTGCGGTTTGTGCCGTGTCACGGGTGAGAGCAACCGGGAATGTGAGCGCTTTGGTTTTGCCGCGAATCGTCAGGTTGCCGGAGAGCTCGAAGCGATCCTTGCTCAGGGCTTTGACTTTAGTCACGGTAAAGTCGGCCGTCGGAAACTGCTGGACATCAAACCAGTTCTTGCCCAGGGCTTCTGCCGTGGCTTCGTCATAACCAATGTCGAAGCTGCGGATATCCACATCCGCTTTGGCGGCCGCGCTGGCGGGTTTGTCCGGGTCAAAGCGGACCTGGGCTGTGAACTTGCTGAAACTGCCTTCGGTTTTGCTACCCATCAGCGTGGGTACAAACTTGATGCTCGATTTTGCCGTGTCCACCCGGTCGTATTCAATGGCTTGTGCGGGTGTCGTGGCGACCACCAGGGCAAGGAAGGTTAGTGCCAGTAAGGAGGTATGTTGTTTCATAGAATGTCTGGGTTTGCTCAAGGACAGGCCGTGAGTCGTGGTTTAGCGGTTACGCGGTTGACGCATGCGGTCTAACAGGTTGTCCTTGTCGATCCATTGATGCTTGAGTGCAGCGGCAATGTGTACCCCCACTAGTGCCATCAGCGTGTTGGCCAGGAAGCCGTGGGCTTCCTTCAGGGTGTGCGCCAGTGCCTTGTCTTTGTCGAGCAGGTTAGGCAAGTCAAAGAGCCCGAAATAATTGGTCGTGAAGCCTTTCGCCGAACTCATTAGCCAGCCTGTGACCGGAATGGCGATGAGCAATACATAGAGCAACCCATGAACAGTATGGGCTGCCAGATTTTGCCAGGCGGCTCCTGCCGGTGGCGCAGGAGGCTGGTGTGTGGCGCGCCAGTACATTCGGACGACCCAGACGTAGGCCACTGTGACGCCCAGCCACTTATGCCAGCCGACCATCTGGATGCGCTCCGGTCCAATAGGTAGCTCTCCCATGCCCAGCCCGATAAAATAGGTGGCAATCACCAACCATGCCATCAGCCAGTGCAGAGCGATGGCGGGCGTGCTGTAGCGCGAAATGATTGTGGTGGGCGAGGGTGCGGGTGATGGCATAGTGCGATGTTGTCTCAAAATGTTTTGTCTATGGGCGTAGATTGCACTGGGGATACCTGTGTATCGTTCGATGATTATGAAGGCTTTGTTCGAAAATTATGAAGTTTTTTGACGCGGGGTATTCTGCGGGTGTGGTGGGCCGCTTTGCGCCATCGCCGACCGGTCCCTTGCACTTTGGTTCGCTGCTGGCTGCGGTGGCCAGTTATCTGGAAGCCCGGCAGGGTCAGTGGCTCGTGCGCATTGAAGACGTGGATCGGCCACGAGCACTCGGCGGCATGGCTGATGATCAACTGCAGACGCTGCAGGCCTACGGTTTCAAGTGGTCATCTGCTCAGGTGGTTTATCAATCGGCGCGGGGTGTGCGCTATGAGACGGTATTGCATCGTCTGATTGCCGCCGGGCTGGCCTATCCATGCACCTGCTCGCGTAGCTCGTTGGCACAGGGGGCCCATGTCAGCGTGGGTGTGGATGGCGCCCGAATCTATCCGGGGACCTGTGCGACATGGCAACAGGGCGATCCTGTACCGGCTCGTGCAGCATGGCGTTTTCGTGTTGGTTCGCCCGTTGATGCACCGATTGTTTTTGAAGACCGGATTCAGGGGCTGCAACAGCAGCAACTGGCAGCAGGTGTCGGGGATTTTGTTATCCAGCGGGCAGATGGTTGTTACACCTATCAGTTGGCCGCGGTGGTGGATGATCTGGCGCAGGGGGTAAACCAGGTCGTGCGTGGTGCAGATCTGTTGGACTCTACCGCCCGACAGATTGCGCTGATCCGGGCGCTGGGTGGTGTTATGCCGGTCTACGCGCATATTCCGGTGGCGGTGAATCTGAGCGGTGAAAAGTTGTCGAAGCAGACGCGGGCCCGGAGGCTTCCGGTCGCTGATGAAGCGGCGCGGGTGACGGTACTGTGGGCTGCGTTGCATTTTCTCGGGCAGATGCCCCCGGATGCATTGCGTAGCGGGTCGCAGGCAGGCCTCTGGCACTGGGCGAGTGAATCCTGGTCCTTGGATCGTGTGCCACGGCGGCGCGGGATTTTGTCCGAGCCTACCCTGGCTGGCGCATGACTCAGTAATTGTCGGCGTAACGCGTCAGGCTCAACAGGCGGAAGAGGATACGGGCACTGAGAATGCGTAAAGCCCGATGCAGCCCGGACTTCCGGGACCAGCCGGATGCTGTGATCTCTCGGCAGTGCGTCGCAATATCCCTGGTCAGCCTTTGCTCCAGCGCTGCGCAGAAGGTCGGGTCTCGAATAATTAGATTGGCTTCTCGCGCCACGAGCAGAGAAAAGGGATCCAGGTTGGCTGATCCCAGAGTCGCCCACTGGCCATCAACGACCCCGACTTTGGCGTGCATTAGGCCAGGTTGATATTCGTGAATACGAATGCCGGCATTCAGAAGCCGATGGTAGAGCGATTGCGATGCGTAATGCTGGAGCCGGTATTCGATTCGGCCCTGTAGCATGAGATTAATTTGGACGCCGCGGTGCGCTGCATCGAGTAATGCATTGAGAATGCGACGGCTGGGGATGAAATACGCCATGGCGAGCGTCAGGCGCTGCGTTGCCGACTCAATCGCGCTGATATAAGCCTGTTCGATGCTGCGCCGGTATGTCAGGTTGTCACGAAGCAGAAGGGCGCAGCGGATATTGCCGGCGGGCGCGGCATGAATCACCGTAGGTTCTGGGCGGTTGCCCTGTTGAACGAACGGGCGCCGGTACAGTGGGCTGCGCGACAAGGTCAGCCATTGACGATCCATGGCGTGGCCGATCTGGGAAAGAATCGGGCCGGCAATTTCGAGTGCGAAATCCAGACGGGTGCTGCCGCTATTGCCGGTCGCGTCGTCAATGATATTGATGCCCCCCAGAAAGGCTAATCGACCATCGATCAATGCCATCTTGCGATGCATGCGTCGCAGGCGAGTGCGTTTACGCGAGAGCAGGTGGCGCCACAGATGCTGTTCCGGCCGAAAAACCCGAACCTGTACACCGGCTTGCAAGAGCCGCGGGAGGTGTCGTGCATCCAGATTGCGGGCGCCGAATCCGTCAACGACGATGCGTACATCTACCCCGCGTTGTGCCGCATCGCAAAGCGCCTGTGTGACGGCATCACCAATGGCGTCATCGGCATATAGATAGGTTTCGAGACGGATGGTTTCTGTCGCGTTTTGGAAGGCCCCGACGCATGCAGGGAAGTAGCCGTCGCCATTGCAGAGTAACCGGAGGCGGTTGTCACCGATCATATCCGGTGCGCGGTTCAGTGCATGGAGCAGCCGGCCACCGAAGCGCATACTAGCCCGTCAGCTCAAGCTCACAGCGCAGGGCGGCATGGTCAGAAATTTTCGACCAGCCTGCGCCGTGATGGACGTCGGCCCGAATGGCCCGGAGACCGCGAATATAGATACGATCTAGGCGCAGCATGGGCATGGCGACGGGGAAGCTGCGTGCCGGTTTACCCGAGAGTTGATCAAAAACCTCGACCATCTCCAGCCGTTGGGCCAGGTGTTCACTGGCATGGTTGCGCCAATCGTTGAAATCACCGGCAATGATGAGTGGTTGGTCGTGGGGCACCAGTCGGTCGATTTCTTCGGCGAGGGCGGCCATCTGCCATTTACGGGAGCGCGCCAGCAATGACAGATGGGCGCAGACGCAGTGGACGGTCTGGCCCTGCCATTGGATCTGCGTGTGCAGTAGGCCTCGCCGTTCGAAGCTCAGGTGGGTGATGTCCTGGTTGTGGCTGCGTTCGATGGGGTAGCGCGACAGAATGGCGTTACCGTGATGCCCATGGTCGTAGAGCACGTTCTGACCGTAACTGGCATGCCAGATGTTATCTGCTAGAAACTCATGCTGTGGTTGCATGGGCCAGTTGTCGTGCTTGATGGCATGTTGCTGGTGCAGGCCTTGAACCTCCTGTAGAAATACCAGGTCCGGATCCAGGTGGCGCAGGCGATCCCGCAGATCATGCACCGTTAGACGACGGTTGAACTGCGAGAAGCCTTTGTGAATGTTGTAGGTGACCAGCGACAGCGTGTCGGACATGTGGGCGTCTTTGTTGACCCGATAAGCCTTCAGGAAACTTCCAGCATACGTTCCATGGCCAGTTTGGCCGCGGCAGTCTGGCTTTCCGGTACATGAATGGCGTTGACCACATGACCGGACACTAGGTTTTCCAGTGTCCACGCCAGATGCTGCGGGTCAATCCGTTGCATGGTCGAACACATGCAGACGGTGGGGGCCATGAACTGAACGACTTTACCTTCCGGCGCCACCTCGCGTGCCAGGCGCTCCACCAGGTTCAGCTCGGTGCCGACCAGCCAGCGGGTGCCGGCAGGGGCTTCCTTGATGATCTTGACGATGTATTCCGTCGAGCCGATGTAGTCGGAAGCCGAACAGACTTCGAACGAACATTCCGGATGTGAGATTACCTTGCCCTCCGGGTGCTTGGCACGGAAGGCTTCGATGTGCGCCGGCTGGAACATTTGATGTACCGAACAGTGGCCTTTCCACAGCAGAATCCTGGCGTTTCGTATCTGTTCCTGGGTCAGGCCGCCGCGCGGCTGGTCCGGATCCCAGACCACCATTTCGTCGAGCGGAATGCCGCGTTGATGGCCTGTCCAGCGGCCCAGGTGCTGGTCTGGGAAAAAGAGGATTTTCGGTCGCCGTTCCAGCGCCCAATCCAGAATCACCGGGGCGTTCGACGAGGTGCATACGATGCCGCCGCGGTCACCGCAGAATGCCTTGAGGTCGGCGGCCGAGTTGATGTAGGTAATCGGTGTGACCAAGTTGGCTGGATCTTCGCCCAGCGCCGCAGTCAGTTCCCGCCAGCAGCGTTCGACCTTGGTCAGATTGGCCATGTCCGCCATAGAGCAGCCGGCTGCCAGATCGGGCAGAATGGCCGTCTGGTTGGGTTTGGTCATCATGTCGGCGACCTCCGCCATGAAGTGGACGCCACAGAACACGATGTATTCGGCATCCGTCTGGCTGGCCAGGCGCGACAGCTTCAGCGAATCGCCCGTCAGATCGGCGTGCTGATAGACATCGGCCCGCTGGTAGTGGTGGCACAGCAATACGGCACGTGCACCCAGTTGTTTGCGGGCGGCGTGGATGCGCTCCTGGCACACATCGTCCGGGAGGTCGCGGTAATCTTCAAAAGGCAGCATGATCCGTGGCTCCCTCAACCTTGATACCAGGGCAGGCCGTGGAAGCGCCAGCCGCCGACATTGCCGCGGTGATTGTGGGCATCTTTGTCGCCCTCGAAGCCTTCCAGAATGTTGTAGGCGGCCGTAAACCCCGCATCCAGTGCAGCGACGGCTGCGCTGCGAGAACGGACACCGCTGCGGCACAGGAACAGAATGATAGCTTTCTGGTCGACCTGGCGCTGCAGGTCGCTGATGAAGTGTGGGTTACGCGTCATGTCCGGGTATTGCACCCAGTCAATTTCAATGGCGCCTGGTACCCGGCCAACCCAATCCCATTCGGCACGGGTACGGACATCGACCAGCACGGTACCCGGTGCTTCCTGAAGAAGGATCAATGCTTCCTGCGGCGTGACGTCGCCACTGTAATTAAAGCCCTGCTGTTCAGCACGCGTGCGGGCCAGGGTCAGAATGTCGCTGATACGGCTCATGATGAATGTTCTGTTAAACCGATGTCGGGCCGACCCGGAGGCCGGGGGATTGGCGATAAAATACCGCATAGAAGGCGAGTATACGCGGCCGGTGCCGCGAGCGGAATCGCCACGGCCAAATCCGGACTTTAAAGGAAGCTCGTATGTCTCTGGGGCATCACCACGCCGGGCACGCTCATGCCCATGACCAGACCGCACTGATCGATGCACTGACGGGGGCTCATGGTTCCGATGCGTCTAATCGGCTGGTCCGTCGCTCGGTGAATGTGAGTATGGGGCTAAATATCGGCCTATCGGTGTTACAGATCATCGTGGGCTGGTTCGCGCACTCCCATAGCCTACTGGTAGATGGGTTCCATTCCTTTTCCGATCTGCTATCCGATGTGTTGGTGCTGTTTGTCGCCAAGCACAGTGCACGAGCGGCAGATGACAACCATCCATACGGCCACGCCCGTCTGGAGACCCTGGCCACCCTGGTTCTGGGCGTGATGTTGCTGGTCATCGGCGGCGGCTTTCTCTATTCGGCGGCTGAACGGGCCGTGAGTGTCGAAACGGCACCACCGGTCGAGATGATGGCGCTTTATGTGGCCCTGCTGGCACTGGTGTCCAAGGAGTGGCTCTTCCGCTATATGCTGAAAATCGCCAAGAAAGCCAATTCCGCCATGCTGATCGCCAATGCCTGGCATTCGCGATCAGATGCGGCCTCTTCGCTGGTGGTGGCGATTGGTATCGGTGGTAGCCTGCTCGGCTTCGTCTATGCCGACCTCCTGGCGGCGGCCATTGTCGGTGCATTAATCGTCAAAATGGGCTGGCAATTCTCAAGAACTGCACTGGAAGAACTGATTGATCAGGGCGCCAGTGCGGAGCAGATCGAAGAGATTCGCCACGTGATCCGAGAGACGCCGGGGGTGATGGATCTGCATGATTTGCGCTCGCGGCGTATGGCGGACCGGATTCTGGTGGACGCCCATGTGCATGTGGCACCGCGCATCAGCGTATCCGAAGGGCATCGGATTGCCGAACTGGTGCGACAACGGGTGCGCATGCAATGCTCGCAGGTGCTGGATGTTTTGGTGCACATTGATCCTGAAGATGATCGTTTTGCGCATGCCGCCTTGCCGGAAGCCGATCTCTCTCGTGAACGGCTGGAACGATGGGTCCAGGATGCGGCGGAACGTATTTGGGGGCATGGCGCTCGGGCGCCCGAGCGTGTGCAGTTGCATTACCTGAATGGCCGGGTCGAGGTGGAAATTCTGCTGCCACCTGACATTGGTGATTTGCCGGAACCGGCGGGCATTGAGCGTGGTGTCCATGTCATGCGTGAAGCCGCTGCGGCAGCAGGCTTGCCGCTATCGCAATGGACGGTATACCGCCGTCTCAGTGAGCATGCACCAGAATAATGCGCACATCAATGGTGCAAAAAGGCCTGTTTCTGCACCTGATTGGTGCGGCGATCAGAGGCGTGTTAGGAATTCTGTTTGAAAAAGCCGTGTGGGGGCCCCTTTGCGGCGGTCGTTATCGTATTATCATTGGCATGGATCATGCTTTGTAGTCCGAGCAAAGATTTTTTCTGTTTGTAACTGTGTAGATTGACCGTTGCGGTCGCTTTTAGGAGATAGCTGTTATGACCACCGTGCAAGACGTCCTGAAGCTGGTCAAGGACAACGACGTTAAGTACGTCGACTTCCGTTTCACTGATACCCGTGGCAAAGAGCAGCACGTTGGCGTGCCGATCAGCCAGTTCAATGAAGAGAAATTTGAAGAAGGTCAGGCATTTGACGGTTCGTCGATCGCCGGTTGGAAGGGTATTCAGGCCTCCGACATGCTGCTGATTCCGGATCCGGCCTCGGCCTACATCGACCCGTTCTACGACGAAACCACCTTGGTTCTGACCTGTGATGTGGTTGAGCCGACCGATGGCAAGGGTTACGACCGTGACCCGCGTTCGATCGCCAAGCGTGCCGAAGCCTATCTGAAGAGCTCGGGTATCGGTGATACCGCCTTTTTCGGCCCGGAACCGGAATTCTTCATTTTTGATTCGGTCGAATGGAAGACCGACATGTCGGGCACTTTCGTGAAAATCTTCTCGGAAGAAGCAGCCTGGTCGTCGGATGCCAAGATCGAAGGCGGTAACACCGGCCACCGTCCGGGCGTCAAGGGCGGTTATTTCCCGGTTGCCCCGGTAGATAGCTTCAATGACATCCGTACTGCGATGTGTAATGCCATGGAAGCCTGTGGTGTTGAAGTGGAAGTGCACCACCACGAAGTGGCCACTGCCGGTCAGAATGAAATCGGTACCAAGTTTGATACGCTGGTCCGTCGCGCCGACAAGACCCAGGTTCTGAAGTACTGTGTGCTGAACGTTGCGCACCAGTATGGCAAAACCGCGACCTTCATGCCGAAGCCGATCGTTGGCGACAACGGTTCGGGTATGCACGTTCACCAGTCGATCTGGAAAGACGGCAAGAACCTGTTTGCAGGTGATCAGTACGCTGGCCTGTCGGAAACGGCCCTGTACTATATCGGCGGCATCATCAAGCATGCCAAGGCACTGAATGCCATCACCAACCCGGGTACGAACTCGTACAAGCGTCTGGTACCGCATTACGAAGCACCGGTGAAGCTGGCCTACTCGGCCAAGAACCGTTCGGCCTCGATCCGTATCCCGTTCGTGGCTTCGACCAAGGCTCGCCGTATCGAGACTCGTTTCCCGGATCCGATCGCCAACCCGTATCTGTGCTTCGCAGCCCTGCTGATGGCCGGTCTGGATGGTATCCAGAACAAGATCCACCCAGGCGATCCGGCTGACAAGAACCTGTACGATCTGCCGCCGGAAGAAGATGCGCTGATCCCGACCGTGTGTGCCAGCCTGGATGAAGCACTGGACGCACTGAAGGCCGACCATGAGTTCCTGACTCGCGGTGGCGTCTTCTCGAAGGATTGGATTGATTCGTTCATCAATCTGAAGATGGAAGAAGTCAACAAGGTGCGTATGACGACGCACCCGGTTGAGTTCGAGATGTACTACTCGTGCTAATCCTAGGCACGATCAGATTGCAGAGCCGCTAACGGCAAACGCAAACAAGGAGGGACGGTTCGCCGTCCCTCTTTTGTTTCTAGACTCCACAGAACGGCACTTATGAACGCCAAGGCTATCCCGATTCCTACGCCAACAAGCTATGCCGGCCTCGAGCTGTTGTCTTCAGCCGCGGTGGTGCTCGACCGCTCCCAGCATATCGTGTACCTGAATCCGGCTGCTGAGAATCTGTTGCGTATCAGCCAGCGGGCGGCGCTGGGGCGCGAGTTGTTTCAGGTCATCGGCGTGACGCCCGAGCTGGTCAGCGCCATCATGAAGTCGCTGAGTAATAAATGGGGCTATAGCGGTCAGAATATCCAGATTGAGCGTAGTGAAGAGGTTTTCCACGTCGATTGCACCGTCACCCCTCTGGATGACGCGGATGGCGGTTTGCTCATCGAGTTGCGGCCGGTTGATCAGCAGTTACGGGCTCGCCGAGAGGAGCGGCTCATTGAGCTGCAGCTGCGTCATCGCGAGCTGATGCGCAATCTGGCACACGAAATCAAAAACCCCTTGGGGGGCATCCGGGGCGCGGCCCAGTTATTGGAACACGAGTTGCCCAACCCGGGATTGCGCGAATATACCCAAGTCATCATCAAGGAAGCGGATCGTCTGCAAGATCTGATGCAACGCTTGTTGCAGCCCCATCAGGGCATGCAGCCCGCGCCGACCAATATCCATGAGATTCTCGAACGCGTGCGTAGCCTGGTGCTGGCCGAGTTTCCTAAAACCATTACCGTCCGCCGCGATTACGACACCAGTCTGCCCGAGATGACGGCAGACCGTGAGCAGCTGATACAAGCCGTGCTCAATATTGCCCGCAATGCGGCGCAAGCCATGGCGGGTAGTCCGGAGCACGGTGGTCAGATCACGCTGCGGACGCGAGCCGTCCGTCAGGTGACGCTGCTCAAGCATCGCTGGAAGCTGGCGATTGAGCTGCAGGTGATCGATAACGGCCCCGGCATTCCGCGCAGTATTCTTGATCGCATGTTCTATCCGCTGGTGTCGGGTCGCGAGGGCGGCACAGGCCTGGGGCTGACGATTGCCCAGAGTTTTATTCAGCAACACCAGGGCACCATCGAGTGTGAAAGCAAGCCAGGTCATACGCAGTTCATCATCCGGTTGCCGGTCGCCTGATGGCGTAGAATACAAATTGCCAGTTTTAATCACGCAATACCGAAAACCGGCATGGTATTTGCTCATCTTCGGTTGTTAAAAAACAACCGGTGTGCCCTCTGGCTGACTGGTGAATTCTGGAGACACCGACCATGAAGTCCGTCTGGATTGTTGACGACGATCAGTCCATCCGCTGGGTGCTGGAAAAAGCCCTCGGCCGCGCCGGTATATCGCAGCGCAGCTTCGACCATGCCAATGATGTGATCAATGCGCTGGATGCGGGTGACCCACCGCCGCAAGTCCTGATTTCTGATATCCGTATGCCTGGGCCCTCCGGTCTGGATCTGCTGGCGCGCATCAAAGCCCTGCTGCCGGATCTGCCGGTCATCATCATGACGGCCTATTCCGATCTGGAAAGTGCGGTCGCCGCATTTCAGGGCGGCGCCTTCGAATATCTGGCCAAGCCTTTTGATGTGGATCAGGCGCTGGCGCTGATTCAGCGCGCGATGGCGCAATCGGCCAAGCCGGCAGTTGCTGCTGCCGAAGAGGAGGCCGGCATGCCCGAGATTCAGGGGCATGCGCCGGCGATGCAGGAAGTCTTCCGGGCGATTGGGCGACTGTCGAACTCCAGTGCCACCGTACTGATTACCGGCGAATCCGGTTCGGGTAAGGAGCTGGTTGCGCGTGCATTGCACCGGCACAGCCCGCGTGCCAAAAAACCCTTTATTGCCATTAATACGGCGGCCATTCCGCGTGATCTGCTGGAGTCCGAACTCTTTGGCCATGAGCGAGGCGCCTTTACTGGTGCCGCCACGCAGCGTCGTGGCCGATTTGAAGAGGCTGATGGCGGTACGTTGTTCCTGGATGAAATCGGAGACATGCCATCGGAACTGCAAACCCGGTTATTGCGGGTGCTTTCCGATGGCCATTACTATCGGGTGGGTGGCCATCAGTCGATCAAATCCAACGTCCGTGTGATTGCCGCCACACATCAGAATCTGGAAGAGCGGGTGCGCCAGGGACTCTTCCGTGAAGATCTGTTTCACCGCCTGAATGTGATTCGTTTGCGTTTGCCGCCGCTCAAGGAGCGCCGCGAGGATATCCCGGATCTGGCCATGCACTTTTTGGCGCGTAGTGCGCGTGAGCTCGGTGGCGAGCCGAAGCAGCTGACGCCAGCGGCCATGGCCTATCTGACCTCATTGCCCTTCCCGGGTAATGTGCGTCAACTGGAAAATCTGTGTCACTGGCTTACGGTGATGGCGCCAGGGCAGACCGTCGACATCAATGACCTGCCGCCCGAGCTACGCCAGGAGGCGGCGGTCGTTTCGATTTCCGAAGCGGTGGCCATGAGTCCGGCACCGCCTTCGGTGCCCACGCCAATAAGCGGTGGTCCTGAATGGACGGCGCAGCTGGCGGGCTTGGTGGATGCGATGCTCGCGGAAGCTTCTCAGCATGGCCAGGAGGCAGATACTGCAATTTATGGTCGGTTGATGCAGGACTTCGAAGGGACGTTGATTGGTCGGGCATTGCACCACACGGGAGGGCGTCGAATCGAAGCGGCGCAGTTACTGGGGATCGGTCGTAATACAATTACGCGAAAAATCCAGGAACTCAGGCTTGATGAGGATGCACCCGCAAAAAATACTGCCAAAGATCACCCGGTTTGAGTCCTGCGACTCGACCAACCGCTTGCTGCTCGATGCAGCAGAGGCGGGGGGGCAGGCTGGCAGTGTCTTTGTGGCGCGCCAGCAATTAGCTGGACGTGGCCGCCGTGGGCGCAGCTGGTTGGCGTCGGCGGATCATAGTCTGACGTTTTCATTGCTGTGGGCGTTTCCGCCAGATCCCGCGCGTCTGCAAGGTCTGTCATTGCTGGTTGGCCTGGCAGTTGTGCAGGCCCTTGCCGATCCCCGATTGGGGCAGCGAGTGGCCGCAATACAATGTGGCTTGAAGTGGCCGAATGATCTTTTGCTGCGCCGGGGAGCGGGTTGCTATGCCAAAGCCGGAGGGATTCTGATCGAATCGACGCTCAGGCCCAAATCCGACGCGGGTCGGGAGCTGGTGGTGGTGATCGGTATCGGACTTAACTGCATGGTCGATGCCATGCTGGATGCGGCAGTCACCGATCAAACCATCGGTGCGTTGTCTGAACTGTTTATCGACCCGGTGACGCCCGAAGCCTTGTTGCCCTGTGTACTGGATGCGCTCTTTGAGCGTTTACCCACGTTTGCACGTGAGGGGTTTGCCCCGTTTGCAGCGGATTGGAATACGCATGATGTTTGGCAGAATCAGCCAATACAGATTACGGAAGACGGTGTCGTTAGAACGACGGGCATCTGCCACGGGGTGGGGTTGGATGGCGCGCTGCGCGTGGAGACCGCCCAAGGCTCCGAACATATGATTACCGGCGATGTCAGTCTGCGCAGGATATAGTTTGCTCATGAAACCGACCATGAACCTTTTGCTGGATTTCGGAAACACCCGCCTGAAATGGGCACTGACAGATGCGAGCCGACAGCTCGTACAACGGGGGGTGGTGGATTATGCTTTACCCGCGCTGGATGCCTGGAGCCATCAGCTGGCAGCAACCGATGTGCAGCGAATTCTTTATGCCAGCGTGGTTTCAGCCGAGCAGGAGGCATCTGTCCTGACACGTTTAAGGGCGCCATCGGAGCGGTTTTCGGTGAGCCCGCGCGCGGGCGGCCTGCATAATGGCTACGGGACTCCGGATACCCTGGGGGTGGACCGCTGGGCATCGGCCATGGGGGCCTGGGCGATGGTAGGGCAGTCTTGTCTCGTTATTGGGGCCGGCACCGCGACCACCATTGATCTCATCGAGTGTGACATGCATGGCGGTGTTTACCGGGGTGGGTTGATTCTCCCGGGGATTGATTTGATGCTCCAGTCGCTGCATCAGCGGACGGCCAGGCTACCCGAGGCCCGTGTGAACTACCGTGCGCTACCCGGGGTGCCGGACAATACGCACGATGCCATGACCAGTGGTGCGGTGGAGGCGACGTGCGGTGCGATTGAACGGATGGGCCGGCGCTTGCCGGATACTGCGCCTTGGTTGTTAACCGGCGGGAACGCGCCGATCCTGCAGGCGGCGCTGGGTCAGCGAGTTCGCCCGGTGGATGATCTGGTGCTCGCCGGTCTGGCCCAGGCTTTTTAATGACGACCCCCATGAAAACATCCAGAAAAAAACTTCCCCCGAAAGCACCGGGTAACTTCCGAACCGTGGTGGTTGAAGAACTGCTGGCCTTCTGGTCATTCCTGCAGAGTAACTGGTTGTATATCTTGCCCAGTCTATTATTGATTGCGGTGACGCTTTATATCGCCCGCCCTTTGCCGCCACATACGGTAACTGTTGCAACCGGACAACCGAACTCCACCGCCGATGTTGTCGGGCACAAGTACCGTGAGTACTTCAAAAAGCATGGTGTCGACCTGAAACTGGTGCCAACACATGGCGCGGAAGAGAACCTGCAGCTCTTGGCGGAGGGGAAGGTGAATGCCAGCTTTAGCCAAGGGGGTTTGCCGCTGCCTGCCGAGTCCGAGCACTTGCTCTCTTTGGGGTCCATCGCCTATCAGCCATTGTGGCTGTTTTATTATGGAGACGAAACGCCGGCGGATCTTAACGCGCTGCTGGCGACGCGCAAGACATCAATCAATGTGCCGGGTAGCAGTACCCGGAGTTTGACGTTGTCCGTGCTGGAGGCTCAAGGTATTGATTCAGGTGCCCACGGTTTGCTGGCCATGGATACCCATGAGTCGGTGGAGGCATTCAAGGCTCACAAAATTGATGCGCTGTTCCTGGTCGCCAGTATGGAGTCTCATAATCTTCATGACGTTGCGAAGATTCCCGGCGTCCGGTTGTACAGCTTTAAACTGGCAGAGGCTTACGCCAAGCGTTTTCAGTATCTGGACCCAGTGGTGCTACCGGCGGGTGCGATCAGTCTTCACCCGGCAAATCCTGTGAGCGATACCCATATGATCGCCACAACGCTGGATGTCCTGACCACGGATCAGCTTCATCCCGCACATCAGCTATTGTTTTTGGAAGCGACCGAGGAATTCGAGAGAAAGCGTGTGTCGTACTTTACGCACGGTAAGTTTCCGACTTATATGGACACCCGTATTCCGGAAAGTGATGTCGCGCGGCGCTTCTTCAAGGAAGGCTCTCCTTTTCTCTGGGATTATGCGCCTTACTGGGTGGCCAGCCTGTTTGATGAGGTCTGGTTCTACTTGCTGGCGATTGGTGCGATTGTGATACCGCTCATGAGCTTTCTGCCCAGCTACCGCAAGACACATGCGGTGTTGAGCATGGAGTCCTGTTACGACGCGTTGCGACTGATTGAGAACGAGATGGTGTTGCGTCGCGAAGCCGATGCCCCGATTACTGAGGATTTACTGGGCCGGCTGGATAGTCTTAAAGACAAAGTACGAGCGCTCTGGGTGCCGACGGGCAACCGGAATGCCTATTACGATCTGCGTGCGGCCATTAATATCGTGCGCGAAGACATCGTGGCCAGCCTGGATGAAACGCAGCAGTCTTGAGATCGTGGCCGGTGATCAATGAGCGCACCGTTGCCAGGTTGCGTTACAGATTACCGGGTCGGAATTTCCGGTAGGGCGCTCACCTGTTGGCGTAGGGTTTTGCGTGCTGCCTGGCTATTGGGGTAGATACTTTCCACGACAGCCCAGAAGCGCGGGCTATGGTTCATTTCGAGCAAGTGTGCGAGTTCGTGGGCGACGACATAATCGATCAAGGGCAGGGGCAGGTGGATCAGTCGCCAATTGAGGCGAATATGGCCGGCACTAGTGCAGCTTCCCCAGCGGGTACGTGCCTGGGATAAGGAAAGCGGTGGCATGGCAACGCCCAGGCGGCTCGCATAGTGTGTGACGCGCGCTTCGAAGCATTGCATGGCTTCCAGCCGTAGCCATTGGACGAGTGCCCGATGATTGATAAGGTCATCAGCGGGCATTCGGGTATGAAGCCGAATCAGTGCTGCCGATCTTTCAATACGGATGCTGCGCGCTGCATGGGGTACCAGGCTGACTGCGTGGTTTTCGCCCAAAAGCAGTAAGGGGTCATTGCCGGAAATCCGCCAGTCCCGACGCAGTCGCTCCGTTTGCCAGGCATCCAGTTTGCGCAATACCCAGGTCTCGTGCGCCAGTAGCATGGATTCAGCCTGACGGATGGTCAGGCTCATGGGGCCCAGAACACGGAGCCCCCGGTGGTCAACCGTCAGGCTCAGGCGTCGCCGCTGACTTCGGTGAATCGTATATGGCACGATCCTGTCGGAGAGCGTGATGCGCCGTGGCTGTTCGCCAGCGGTTGACGGTGTGACCGGTGACGCTTTAGCGCTGAATAGCCGGAGGAAGTTCACACATGGCCTCACGGATCCAGGTTTCCACGCGGGCGTTCAGTTCACTTTCGCTCAGGCCGGTCGGATCAATCGGTGGCCCAAAGCGGACGGTAATCTTGCCCGGTTTTTTGACAAAAGCATTTCGCGGCCAGAGTTCGCCGGCATTGTGCGCCACGGGGACGACGGGCGCGCCGGTGTGGCTGGCCAGATGAGCGCCACCCGCTTTGAATTTGCCCATTTTGCCCGGCGCGACGCGCGTCCCTTCCGGGAAGATGATGATCGATAAGCCTTCGTTGAGACGCTGTCGCCCCTGGGTCACGATTTTATCCAGCGCGGCTTTGCCGGCGCTGCGGTCGATCCAGATCATGCGCAGGCCCCACAAGGCCCAGCCGAAAAACGGGATGTGCAGCAGTTCCCGCTTGAGGACAAACACGGCCGGTGGCGTCCAGATCTGCAGGGCCACAGTTTCCCAGGCCGACTGATGTTTGGCTAGATAAATGGCGGGTGCGTGCAGAATATTTTCCCGCCCTTGAATCTCGTAGCGAAAACCCAGAATCAGATGACACATGCCCATGAAACCGTAACGCCACATCTGGCAAACGGCATAGCAACTGCGGAAACGGGGGCTTTCGAGCAGGATGTAGGTGCACAGCACCAGTGTGCCGCAGAAGATGGTCCAGACAGTTAGCAGCAGGGAGAACAGCGCCGAGCGGAGCACGGTCATACAGCGTGCTTAGTCCTTCTTACCGGCTTTGCCCAGCAGGGCATCCACGGCAGCGGCCAGGTTGTTGTGAATGGTTGTTCCCGGCGGCAGGTTGCCTTCCGCTTCGGTTTTTTCGCCTTTGCCAGTGCGCACCAGCATGGGTGTACAGCCGGCAGCACTGCCGGCCTGCAGATCGCGCAGCGAATCACCGATGGTCGGTATGCCGCTCAGGTCCATGTTGTAGACCTTGGCGATGCGTTCGAACATGCCGGGCTGGGGCTTGCGACAGTCGCATTTCTCATCGGCCGTGTGCGGGCAGTAGAAAATGGCATCGACCCGACCACCGACGGCCGCCAGGCACTTGTGCATTTTCTCGTGCATGGCGTTCAGCGTATCCATGTCGAACAGGCCACGGCCGATACCAGATTGGTTGGTCGCGACCACGACGCGGTAGCCGGATTGGTTCAGACGGGCGATCGCCTCAAGGCTGCCCTCGATCGGTTTCCATTCGGCGGGGGATTTGATGTAGAGCGCCGAATCGACGTTGATGACACCATCCCGATCAAGAATAATCAGCTTCATGATGGTCTCTTTAGACGGCGAGGCGGGCGATGTCCGCCACGGCGTTCATCTGGTCCGACAGTGCCTTGAGTAGTGCCAGACGGTTCTGGCGAACCTGGGCGTCTTCTGCCATCACCATCACGTCTTCAAAGAAGGCATCGACGCTGGCACGCACCTGAGCCAGTGCCATCAGGGCATCCGTATAGGCTTCGGCGCGCATGGCCTCGTCAATAGTCGGGGCCAGGGCAGTGACCTGGTCGAACAGGGCTTTTTCCGGGGCTTCGGTCAGCAGCGTACTGCTCGGTGCACCTAGTGCCGCCATGTTGTCCACCTTTTTCAGCAGGTTGCCGATTCGTTTGTTGGCGGCGGCCAGGGCCAGGGCATCCGGCTGTGCCGAGAATTCGCGAACAGCCGCCAGGCGGGCGGGAATACGGTCGATGCGGGCCGGGTTGATGCCGAGTACGGCTTCCAACACATCTTGTGGCTCCCCCTGATCCTTGAGCAGGTTGCGCAGACGATCCGTAATGAAGCCGAGCAGCGCCGGTTCGAAATCGGCTTGCAGGGTTCCTGCCGGGAAGGTGCCGGCCGACCATGAGATCAGTTGCGGTAACTCCAGCGGTAGCTGGCGCTCCATCAGCAGACGTAGGACGCCCAGTGCGGCGCGACGCAGACCGAAGGGGTCGCGGTCGCCGGTGGGCTTTTCGCCGATGCCGAAGAATGCCACCAGGGTATCCAGCTTGTCGGCCAGCGCCACGGCGCAACCGACGTTGTTGCTGGGCAGTTCATCACCGGCAAAGCGCGGGCGGTAGTGATCGGCAATGGCTTCGGCCACATCGTTTGCTTCGCCATCATGCTTGGCGTAGTAGCGGCCCATAACGCCTTGCAGCTCCGGGAACTCGCCGACCATATCGGTGACGAGGTCGGCCTTGGCCAACTCAGCGGCACGCGCCACGTGCGTGGTATCCGCACCGATGGCGTTGCCAATTTGCGTGGCCAGGTTCTGTACACGCAGCAGACGATCCAGTTGCGTGCCTAGTTTATTGTGATAAACCACGTTGCCCAGCTTGGCGATGCGTGAAGCCAGCGGTTCCTTGCGGTCCTGGGTGAAGAAGAAGCGGGCGTCCGACAGACGCGGGCGAACCACACGCTGGTTGCCGCCGATGATGTGCTTCGGGTCAGCCACCTGCATATTTGAGACAATCAGGAACTGATTGCGCAGCTTGCCGGTCGCATCGAGCAGCGGGAAGTATTTCTGGTTCTGCTGCATCGTCAGGATCAGGCATTCCTGCGGGACTTCCAGGAATTCCGGTTCGAACTCGCCAACATAGATCACCGGCCACTCGACCAGGGCGGTGACTTCATCAAGTAAGCCTTCGGCCTGGTTGATCTGGGCGCCCAGCGCCTGCGCCTTGGCGGCCAGTTGGGCGCCAATGGTGCCGCGGCGTTCGGCATAATCGGCCACCACCTTGCCTTCGTTGCGGAGGGTTTCAGCGTAAGCGTCTGCGTTTGAAATCGTGATCAGCCCTTGTGACAGGAAGCGATGGCCCAAGGTTTGCTGACGAGACTGCAGGCCGAGCACGTTACCCGGTACCAGTTGATCGCCGTGCAGTTGAATTAGTCCATGCACGGGACGGACAAATTGAACATCCGAATCGCCCCAGCGCATCATCTTCGGAATCGGCAGCTTTTTCAGCGCGTCAGTCACAATGCCGCTCAGCACATCGGCCAAGGGTGCGCCATTGACCTGCATGGTGTAGAAGAAGGTTTCGGACTTACCGTCCAGGCGCTGGGTAAACTTCGGCAGCTCGCTGGTGGCAATGCCCTTGGCTTCAAGCTTCTTGAGCAGGGCAGGCGACGGTTTGCCGTCGGCCCCCAGCGCCACGCTCACCGGCATGAGCTTCTCTTCCACTTCCTGATCAGGGGCAACCGACAGGACATCGGGAATCAGCACGGCCAGACGACGTGGCGTGGCAAACCATTGGTAGGCCACATTGTCGGCGACCAGTTTCTTCTGCGCTAGGCCGGCGAAGACGCCGGCAGAAAACACTTCGCCGAAGCGTGCCAGTGCCTTCGGCGGCAGCTCTTCGGTCAGTAGCTCAATGAGTAGCGGTGCAGTCCTGGACATCACACAGCCTCCTTCTGAATCGGGGTGCCGCACATCGGAAACCCGAGTGCTTCACGACTATCGTAGTACGCCTGCGCGACCTGGCGGGCGAGCGCACGCACACGGCCAATATAGGCGGCACGTTCGGTCACCGAAATGGCACCGCGGGCGTCCAGCATGTTGAAATTGTGCGAACACTTCATCACCTGCTCGAATGCCGGTAGCGGCAGACCGATTTCCATCAGGCGCTTGGCTTCGGCTTCGTGATCGGAAAAGTGACGGAAGAGCATCTCCACCTGCGCGTGTTCAAAGTTGTAGGTCGATTGTTCTACCTCATTCTGGTGGAACACATCGCCATAGGTCACGATGTTGTCGCCATTCTTGGCCCAGACCAGGTCGTAGACGTTTTCCACGCCCTGCAGGTACATGGCCAGACGCTCCAGACCATAGGTGATTTCACCCAGCACCGGTTTACAGGTTAGCGAGCCGACTTCCTGGAAGTAGGTGAACTGCGTCACTTCCATGCCGTCCAACCAGACTTCCCAACCCAGGCCCCAGGCCCCCAGTGTCGGTGACTCCCAGTCGTCTTCCACAAAGCGGATGTCGTGTTCTTCGGTATTGATGCCTAGTGCGCGCAGCGAATCGATGTACAGATCCATGATGTTAGCGGGCGAGGGCTTCAGGACGACCTGGTACTGATAGTAATGTTGCAGGCGGTTCGGGTTTTCACCGTAGCGACCATCTTTAGGACGGCGCGAGGGCTGTACATAAGCGGCGTTCCAGGGCTCCGGACCAATGGCACGCAGGAAGGTGGCGGTGTGGAAGGTACCGGCACCGACTTCGATATCGTAGGGTTGCAGCAGGACACAGCCCTGGCGGTTCCAGAATTCCTGCAAACGCAGGATAACGTCCTGAAAGGTCAGCATGTTTTGCATTCCATCTCTAAAGCAGCGGACGCACCATCGCGTCCGACAGAAACCCCAGATTTTACGGGTTTTTTAGCGACAGAGCAGTAGGAATCGCCGAATTAAGCGCCTCAGGTGCGGCGTTGCCTGCGGGTCAGCAGGCCCCAGCCCAGTAAAACGAGCGACAGCACCAGAGTCGGGGCGTCAAACCAGCGTTGATAGGGCGTCCGGCCACTCATGCCCTGAACGCTGGTAACCAGCGCGTTGCGGGTAAAAGCAGCCAGTACGGCCTGGCGCTCACCGTTCGGGGCAATCACCGCCGTCATGCCCGTATTCGTGGCGCGCAGCATCGGGCGGCCGTTTTCCAAGGCGCGGATCTGGGCGATCTGTAGGTGTTGGGGCTGCGCCAGCGAATCGCCGAACCAGGCGGTATTCGACATGTTGACCATCAGCGAGGCCTCATCCGCGCGTTGGGCGATGGCCGCCCCGAAAATATCTTCATAACAGATATTCACGGCAATCTTCTGGTGGTTCAGCTGCATGAGGGGTTGATCAGTTTCGCCCGCTGTAAAGTTGGGCAGCGGCATATTGATCTTTTTCAGTAACCAGCCGAATCCAGGCGGGGTGATCTCACCAAAGGGCACCAGATGCACTTTGTTATAAACCTGGAGTGGATCGACGCCCATCGATACCGCGCTGTTGGCGTACCAGTTCTGGGTGGGCGTTGTCGGATTGTTTTCACCGGTAGGCACCCCCATCAGAATGTTGCCGCGCTGTTCCTGTCCGATGCGTTGCAGGTCCTGCAGGAACTCGGCGGGTGCTTCGGAAAGCAGGGATGGAATCGCCGTTTCCGGCAAGACGATCAGCGTGGCCGGGTTATTGCGGGCCAGCTGGAAATACGTCAGCAAGGTCTGGACATATTGCTCGGGCTGCCACTTCATCGATTGCGGTACGTTGCCCTGAAGGAGTGACACCTTGAGGGGTGTGCCTTCAGGTTGAGTCCAGTGAGCCTGATGTAACAGCGCACCACTGGTGAACAGCGCTGCAATGATGGCCGATTGCGGGGTGACCGAAGCAGACCAGTGCCAGCCAGCATTGCGCAGACGGATCCAGAGCTCGGCACACACGCCAGCCAACCAGGCGGTGATGAAGCTCAAGCCGTAAGCGCCAACTATCGGTGCGAAGCCGGCCAAAGGGCTGGGCGGAGCCTGGGTATAGCCCAGGTTCAGCCAGGGGAAGCCGGTGAACACCGTGCCGCGCAGCCACTCGGCCAGCAGCCAGCTGGCGGCAAATAACAAGGGGCGCGCCAGCCCGGCATCCGGACGGGCGATCTGCGCCGACGTAGGGCTTTGCGTGCTGTGCTGGGCGCCATTGCAGAGCCGGAAGCAGAGCGCGGCCAGCATCGGGTACATGGCCAGATAGGCCGCAAAGAGTAAGGTTGCCGTGAGCGACAACAGCATGGGCATGCCACCAATATCGTGCATGCTGACATAAACCCATGAAATGCCGGCCAGAAACTGGCTGAGGCCAAAGCTGAAACCGATGCCAGCCGCCTGACGTTTGGTTTGGGCGTTGCGCAATAGCAGATACAGCGCGGCCCAGCAGATCATGCCAAGAGGCCAGAGCGAGAAGGGGGCAAAGGCAGCGACACCCAGAAACCCCCATCCGATGGCCTGGGCATAAGGCGACATGCGTCGGAAGTCAGGCTTCCAGCGCATCAGGCATCATCTCCGTTGTGGAGGTCTTCCTGTGGGGCCTGGTCGTGACTCGTGGGTTGCTCGAGGACTTCGACCATCAGGCTGTACAGGCGACGGTTATCCGCGCGGATCACCCGAAAGAGCAGGCCATTCAGTTCGATGCTTTCGTTACGGCGCGGGACTCGCCCCAGGTAGTGAACGATCTGGCCGCCCACCGTATGAGCAACTTGATCGTCAAATTGACAGTCAAAGGCGTCGTTAAAACGATCAACCGGCGTTTGTGCCTTGACCCGATAGCGCCCGCTGGCATCCAGCTGAATGTCGGTGTCCAGTTGCGCCTGGTCGTGTTCGTCTTCGATTTCGCCGACGATCTCTTCCAGCACGTCTTCGATGGTCACCAGGCCGGCCAGACTTCCAAACTCATCAATCACCAGCGCCATATGCGTATGACTGATGCGGAATTCGCGTAGCAGGACATTCAGCGGTTTGGATTCCGGGATAAACATTGCCGGGCGCAGCCAGTCTTCCAGACGGAAGTTCGGATTGCCGATAGAACGGAGTAAATCCTTGGCCAGCAAAATGCCGCGGACATCGTCGTCGTCCTCACCGATGAGCGGTAGCCGGGAGTGGCCTGAGTCGATGGCCTTGCGAATCGTTTGCGGCAGGGGTTGATCGGCCGAGACGGTATGTATCTGCTGGCGCGGCACCATGATGTCACGCACCGTCATCTCGGCCACCGTGATGGCACCTTCGATAATCGTCAGGGCTTCCGCATCGACCAGGTTGCGCTCATGCGCACCGTGCAGCAGCTTGAGCAGCTCGCTACGATCATCCGGCTCCCGCAGGAGCATCGTGGAAAAACGGTCGATCAGTTGGGTTAGGCTATTGCCCGGGGTCGCCCGGGCGGGTGTAGGGGAGGGGTCCATCAGAGCTTAAGCGTACGGGTCGGCAAAGCCCAAATCAGCCAGAATTTCGGTTTCAAGCGATTCCATTTCCTTGGCATCGCGGTCATTCAGATGGTCGTACCCCATTAGGTGTAAGACACCATGCACGACCAGATGGGCCATGTGGGCGGAGACCGTTTTACCTTGCTCCTGTGCCTCGCGGACAATCACGCTCGGACAGAAGACAATGTCACCCATCAGCGGATCGTCTTCATAAGGAAAAGAGAGCACATTCGTTGGCTTGTTTTTGCCGCGGTAAGTGTCGTTCAGATGCTGACTCTCTTCGTCATCCACGAAGCGCATGGTGATCGTGGCGGCATCACCGTAGACGGCCTTGGCCCACTTGCGTAACAGCGTGCGATCCGGAATCTGCTTGCGCAGCTCGTCGGTGCATACCAGTTGCACCGTCAGGTCCAGACGTTTGGCGCGCTTAACGGCACTGCCGGCAGAGGGTTCGATAGGGCTCATGGTGCTCGTAGCTTACCTGGGTTTTGTTAAGTTTTAAGCATTCTCGGTGGTTTTTGCCTGGTGGGCCTCGTAAGCTGCCACAATGCGGGCCACCAGGGGGTGGCGGACGACATCTTCCTTACCGAAATAGGTGACGCCGATACCGCGCACATCGCGCAGAATGCCCGTTGCTTCGGCCAGGCCGCTCTTCTGGCCACGCGGCAGGTCCACCTGGGTTGGGTCGCCGGTAATCACCGCTTTGGCGCCAATGCCGATCCGGGTCAGGAACATTTTCATCTGCTCTGGGGAGGTATTCTGGGCTTCATCCAGAATGATGAAGGCATTGTTCAGTGTACGACCACGCATAAAGGCGAGGGGCGCGACTTCCAGCATGCCCTTTTCGAAGAGTTTGGTGACTTTCTCAAAACCCATCAGATCGTAGAGCGCGTCGTACAGCGGGCGCAGATAGGGATCAACCTTCTGGGACAGATCACCGGGCAAAAAGCCCAGGCGTTCACCGGCTTCAACGGCCGGGCGCGTCAGAATAATGCGCTGCACGTGCTCGCGTTCAAAGGCGTCCACGGCACAGGCCACGGCCAGAAAGGTTTTGCCGGTACCGGCGGGGCCAATGCCGAAGGTGATGTCATGGGCCTGAATGTTCTTCAGGTATTCCACCTGGCGGGGCGTACGACCATGCAGATCGGCCCGTTTGGTTAATAACACCGGTGCATCGCCCACGCCCAGATCGGCATCTTCGCGGGGTGCTGCGGCCGGCATCAGGGCCGGATCCTGGCGTAATTCGATCAGACCGAGCTGGATATCGTCCACGCTGAGCGGTGCTTTGCTGTTGCCCGCCAGTTCATAGAAAAAGCGGAGTGCCTTGGCGGCACGCTCCCGGCTACTGCCCGTGCCCTGAATGCGGAAATGCGCACTACGACGGGCTACGGTGACATCAAAGCACTGCTCAACCTGACGCAGATTTTCGTCCAGCGGGCCGCAAAGGCTGGCCAGCAGGTGGTTGTCCACTGGCTCCAGCGAAAATTCGAGTGTGCGTGTACTCATACGTGGCGATTCCTTGAAGACCTTAGTCTTTGACAACAATGTCGCCGCGCAGAGAGTGCGGCAACGATTCCACAATAAGTACGTCCACAAACTGGTGAATCAAGCGGGGGTTCCCCACAAAATTAACAATCCGGTTGTTATCTGTCCGTCCGGCGACCTCGTTGACGTCTTTCCGCGACAGGCCTTCCACCAGAACGCGCTGCACCGAGCCCACCATACTCTGGCTGATGGCTTGAGCCTGCTCCTCAATGTGTGCCTGCAAGCGCATTAAGCGTTCGATCTTCAGCTCATGCGGAGTGTCATCGGTCAGCTCGGCGGCTGGCGTGCCCGGGCGGCTGCTGTAGACAAAGCTGAAGGAGTTGTCGAAACCGATCTCCTCAATGAGCGCCATCGTCTTCTCGAAGTCTTCGGCCGTTTCGCCAGGGAAGCCGACAATGAAATCCGACGACAGCGACAGATCCGGCCGCGCTGCACGCAGTTTGCGGATCACCGACTTGTATTCCAGCGCCGTGTAGCCACGTTTCATGGCCATCAGCACGCGGTCCGAACCGGCCTGCACGGGCAGATGCAGATGCGAGACCAGTTTCGGTACGCGGGCGTACATATCGATGAGCTTCTGCGTCATTTCGCGCGGATGCGACGTCGTATACCGGATGCGCTCAATCTCCGGCATTTCGGCAATCGTTTCAATCAGATCCGCCAGATCGGCGATGGTGCCATGGCCATCCATTTCCCCGCGGTAGGCGTTGACGTTCTGGCCCAGCAGGGTGACTTCTTTCACACCCTGTGCCGTCAGTTCGGCAATTTCGGTCAGGATATCGCCGAACGGGCGCGACACTTCTTCGCCACGGGTGTAGGGCACGATACAGAAGCTGCAGTACTTCGAGCAGCCTTCCATAATGGAGACGAACGCGCTGGCGCCTTCGGTGCGGGCCGGTGGCATGGCATCGAACTTCTCGATTTCCGGGAAGGAAATATCCACGGCGGCTTTGCCGGTGTTGCGGCGTTCGGCAATCAGGGTCGGCAAGCGGTGCAGTGTCTGCGGGCCAAAAACCACATCCACGTAGGGCGCGCGCTTGACGATTTCGCCCCCTTCCTGTGATGCCACGCAACCACCCACACCAATCACCAGATTGGGGTTCAGTTCTTTCAGTGGGCGTACCCGGCCTAGATCGTGAAACACTTTCTCTTGCGCCTTTTCGCGCACCGAGCAGGTGTTGAACAGGATCACATCGGCGTCTTCGGGGCGATCAGTCTTGACCATGCCCTCGCTGTCGGACAGCACGTCCAGCATTTTGTCCGAGTCATACTCGTTCATCTGGCACCCGAAGGTTTTGATGAACACTTTTTTTGGGCGCGGCGTCGCCGATGTTTCGGCAGCGGCAGGCGAAATGGAGTCTGTTTGGGGGTGCGTCATGCCTGTTTTTTTAGGTAAAAGCGGTAAAAATCAAGGCAAATTATACACTTGCCAAGAGGTGGGCGGGTTTTCGGCTTGACGCAACCGGTCAAGGCCTATTAGAATCATGCCCCTTGTGGTGATGTAGCTCAGTTGGTTAGAGCGATGGATTCATAACCCATAGGTCGGCAGTTCAATTCTGCCCATCACCACCAGCATTCGACGGCCTCCTTCGGGAGGCCGTTTTTATTTTGATCCATGGATCGAGAGGCTCATCCAGTGAGACTCTCGGAAAATATGATGACTCCCATGCCCGACATCAAGGGTGAACACATAAGGAGCCTCATCATGAAAAACCTGATTGTTTGGATTGTCCTGATTTCTACCGCCGCTATGGGGGTTGCCGTTGCCCAGCCGGATGGTGGTGAGTTTGTTGCCGTCATTAAAACCGAGCAGATGCGTGTTGTCTGAGCCGATAGAGGGGGCTAATTTTCGGTATGGCCCCTCCGTCAGTCAGAGGGGCCGGGTTGGTTTAATGCATGCCGTGTGCTGCCGGGCTGCTATGTGCAGGCATCTCATGCATCAGATCACCCTGATACCCCAGTAGGGCTGGGTCCATCATGCCGGCGATCATGGCTAGGTGAGCAAAGACCAGGAACACGGCGACATAGATCGCGTGGTAGCCGAGTTTCTTTTCTTCTGAAGCGCTCTTGTGGATGAGCCCTAGGTCCTGCAGCGCAATGAGCACCATTGGAATGCCGCCGATCAGATACGTCGAGACAGCAATCACATCAATGATGGTGCGCCATTCTCCGGCACGGGTGATCGGCATGACGGCGTTCACGAGCAGGTACGCAATGATGCCAATGAAGTACAGTCCGACCATTACCCCAGTCAGGCGATTGAGACTGCGCACCCAGCCATGCAGCTTGCGTGTATACAGAATGTAAAGCTCGGTAATAGCCACGGTTTCGGCCAGTACGACAGGAATGGCCATAAAAATGATGAGGTTCCAGGGCTGGTTGGTGGCCAACAGCTCCATGTAATGAGTCATGTTCATTGCTAATCTCCAGATAGGTATAACAGCCCGTGCCTGAGCAGGGGCAAAATGCTTGCAGCGCTATCAGGTGATTTGCCGTGGTGGGCGGTAGAGCCCTTCAACTCGAGTGGTGAGTGTTAAAGAGGGGCTAAACGGAATGTGGTCGTGATGGCGAGGTGTAGCGATGGCCAGCCCAGTGGGCGAAACAATCCCGACAAAACTAAAGCAACAGTTATGTGAGACCTTGCTGTTGCCATGCTGTTTCTCATGTTGTGTATCACTGAGGCCCGCATGACAGTCTATAGCTGGCAATATGTCGCCACAACTATGGTTATCATGGGTCGTCATGGTTGCTGTTTGTGTTGTTGCGGAAACGCTGGCAACAATACTCGCGTTGCTGACCATGGGGGCGAGCAGTACGCAGAAAGCGGCGAGAAGGGTTAACAGCTTTTTGAAGTCCACGGGTCCATTATGCGCTGCTATGATCTCATCAGACAATATGTCGTAAAGTCGATCCGTAAAATGACATCGTGCAGGGGAAAGTTATGAGCAAACACTGGTTGGTCTCTATGATGGTTGGCGGGGTCTTGGCGTCACTATGGGGCATGAATGCGAGTGCGCAGGAATCATTCCGTGATCGACAGATCGATGATCGTTTTGCGCACGCAGATAAGAATCATGATGGTAAGTTGACGCTGGAAGAGGCGCAGGCCGGTATGCCGAAAGTCGCTGCCAATTTCGACAAGATTGACACCCAGAAAAAGGGTTATGTCACGGTTGATCAAATCAAGGCCGCAGCAGATCGCTAACCGTGATCAATTTTCAGGAGCAAGAAATGTCACAAAAGCATTGGAATTTGTCGCGTGTGAGTCGAGTGTTGGGCGCTTCGATCATGGTGCTGGCGGGAGCATTGCCATTAACGGCCGAAGCGCAGTGGGTGCTGGTGGCGCGTCATGTGGTGGGCCGGGTGCAGCAGATTACGCAGCAGCAGGATAATGCCGCAGGTACACCGCAACGAGTGACGCAAGTCGCCACGGTGGTCTTGGATGCGCCGGCGAACCGTGTGTATCAGGTAGCCACGAATGCCACGAACACGAATCAGCAAATTACAGTGGTCAGTAACGATCCGGCGACGATGACGATTAACATCCGAGAAGCTGACCAGCTAGCCACGCTGAAGATCACGGCACTCAACAAGAATATGTCGCAGCTGATGATTGTGGGTTCGGCACCGGCCGGAGAGAACCCGCAGACCACCCGGATTGTGAGTGCGGCCCTCCGTCTGTGTGGTGATCTGGGCAAAACCTGCCAGGTCGGGAATAATTGAGCCGATGACTGAGCCGATCCGTTTAACGCAGTACAGCCATGGTGCTGGCTGTGGTTGTAAGATTTCCCCGAAAGTCCTGGACGTGATTGTGGCCGGTAGCGGCCTACAGAATCTGGACCCCCGCTTGTGGGTGGGTAATGCATCGCGCGATGATGCCGCCGTGTATGCGATTGATGACGAACGTGGCGTGGTATCGACGACCGATTTCTTTATGCCGATCGTCGATGATCCCTTTGATTTCGGACGAATAGCCGCAACCAATGCTATTAGTGATATCTACGCCATGGGTGGAACGCCGCTCATGGCGATCGCTATCCTGGGCTGGCCGGTGAATGTATTGCCGCCTGAGGTGGCGCGTGAAGTCGTGCGCGGTGGGCGTAGTGTTTGCGATGATGCTGGTATTCCGCTGGCAGGTGGCCATTCGATTGATGCACCCGAACCGATTTTTGGCCTGGCAGTGACGGGGTTGGTAGAAAAAGCGTGCATGAAGCGTAATGACACGGCGGTGGCCGGTTGCCGACTCTATTTAACCAAACCACTGGGTGTGGGGATTCTGACGACAGCCGAAAAGCGTGGGTTATTGCAGTCAGAGCATGTGCATGTGGCGCGCGATTGCATGACCCGCCTGAACAAGGTGGGTGCCGAATTCGGTAAGCTGGCACAGGTGACTGCCATGACGGATGTCACCGGCTTTGGGCTGCTGGGCCATCTGGTCGAGATGGCCGATGGTAGTGGGCTGACGGCCGAGCTGGATGCGGCGGCGGTGCCGATGCTGCCCAGTGTGGTGGAATATCTGGCCACCGGTTGTATTCCGGGGGGCACACTCCGCAATTTTGACAGTTACGGTGCCCGCATTTCTGCGCTCACCGATGATCAGAAGCACCTGCTCTGTGATCCCCAGACCAGCGGTGGTTTGCTCGTGGCCGTAACGCCGGAAGGCGATGCTGATTTTCGTGCCGTGGCAGAGGCCGCAGGTCTGTCGCTACAACCGATTGGCCGTTTGGTGGCGCAACAGGCGCAGGCGGTGGTTGTTCGTTGATGTTGCCTATCACCGCGGATTATCGGGAGATCTTTCTCAGTGGTGCGCCACTGATGGATACCCGTGCGCCTGTTGAGTTTACACGCGGGAGCTTTCCGGCGGCGCAGAGCCTGCCACTGATGACCGACGATGAGCGGGCACAGGTGGGGACCTGTTACAAACAGCAGGGACAGGATGCCGCCATCGCTTTGGGGCACAGGCTGGTCTCCGGAGAAACGCGTGAGGCTCGTATTACCGCATGGGCGGCCTTTGCCCGGCAGCACCCGGACGGTTATCTGTTCTGCTTCCGGGGTGGTTTGCGCTCTCAGACTGTGCAGCGCTGGCTGGCCGATGAAGCTGGGATTCGTTATCCGCGCATTGAGGGCGGCTATAAAGCCATGCGCCATTTCCTGATGGCGAGGACGGAGGCGGTGGTTGCACGGCGTCCCCTCGTCGTGGTTGGCGGGATGACCGGCACCGGTAAAACCGAACTGCTCGAAACCCTGCCGAATGCAGTGGACCTGGAGGGCTTTGCCAATCATCGCGGCTCTAGTTTTGGTAAGCGGGTTGGCGGCCAGCCTGCCCAGATTGATTTCGAACACCGCCTGGCGCTGCGCTTGCTACAGTTGGATGCGGAGGCTGCATCGGCGCTGGTGATTGAGGATGAAGGGCATTTCATCGGCAGTTGCTCCTTGCCCGATGCGTTGTATGCCCAGATGGGCCATGCGCCGATCGTATGGCTGGAAGATGATTTCGAGCGCCGGGTTGGTCGGATCTTGGAGGATTACGTGATCAACCAGCTGGCCGACCACGAGGGGGCATTTGGCATCGAGGATGGGTTTCGGCGCTTCTCTGCTCATTTACAACAAAGCCTGGCTAACGTTCAGAAACGTCTCGGTGGCGAGCGTTACCAACGGGCGGCAGCCATGATGAACGAGGCACTGACCGTCCAGGCGGCTTCTGGCGATGTGAGTGGCCATCGAGAGTGGATTCGACTGCTGCTTCAGGAGTATTACGATCCGATGTATGTCCATCAGAAAGCCAGCAAGGCCGGCCGAATTGTGGCAACCGGCAATGCTGAAGTGCTCCAGCAGTACTTAATGTCATAAATAGTTCATAAAATTTGGGTGGTTGTCGCAGTAAATTCGGCAGGCATTGTGTGCCGATTCGGTACTGAATTTCAGAAAGCCATCCCCATGAAAAAGAAAGACGTCTCACCTTCTTCGTCTGTCCCGGAAGAAAACTCGCTCGCAGAGCTGTATCACCGACTGGAAAAGGATATTCTCGATAGTCTGGATGAAGAGTTGGAAATGGAGCTCGACGACCAGCGCTTTAGCGATGAGCTCAGTGACTCTGATGATGCGATCAAAATCCGTAACCAACGACGCCTCTACTTTCGAGAGCTGCTGCGCCTGCAGGGCGAGCTGGTCAAGTTGCAGGATTGGGTGGCTCACACCGGTTATCGCATGATTATCCTGTTTGAAGGTCGGGATGCCGCAGGCAAGGGTGGTGTGATCAAGCGGATTACCCAGCGGTTAAACCCTCGGGTTGTGCGGACGGTTGCCTTGCCAGCACCGAGCGACCGGGAAAAGACCCAGTGGTACTTCCAGCGTTATGTACCGCATTTTCCGGCAGCTGGAGAAATCGTGTTGTTTGATCGCAGCTGGTACAACCGCGCCGGGGTCGAGCACGTCATGGGTTTCTGTTCGGATGAGGAATACAAGGAGTTTTTCCGATCTACCCCGGAGTTTGAACGGATGTTAGTCCGTTCGGGTATCAAGCTCGTCAAATACTGGTTCTCGATTAACGATGATGAGCAGCATGCCCGCTTTTTAAGTCGAATCAACGATCCGCTGAAACAGTGGAAGTTGAGCCCGATGGATCTGCAGTCACGGGTTCGGTGGGAAAAGTACACCCATGCCAAGGAAAAGATGCTCAATAAAACCCATATCGAGGAGGCTCCCTGGTGGGTTGTGCCGGGCAATGATAAAAAGGCAGCACGTTTAAACTGTATTCGTCATCTATTGTCCCAAGTGCCCTATGAGGATGTAATTCATGAGGAGGTTGTTCTGCCCAAACGTCAGCACAATCCAGATTACGTACGTCATCCGGTGCCTGAAAACATGATCATTCCGGATCATTATTCCGATGGGCAATAATTTGGGGGCTTAGAGGCACTGGCTCCTAAGGTCTTTCTGGCGCCTGAAGGCAATTTCAATCATCGCACTGA
>JACCDU010019055.1_pt1 | contig 38683 bp, 38 predicted proteins | sample 7446081 | NCBI WGS metagenome assembly JACCDU01 (sample SAMN15323447, study PRJNA562643) | freshwater metagenome | isolation source: river surface water | place: USA:Blue River Watershed | collected 2017-08-17
TTAACCCTCATCAAAGAGAAGCACATCACATGTCACGCACCGTTCAATGCATCAAACTCGGCACCGAAGCAGAGGGCCTCGATTTGCCACCTTACCCAGGCGAGTTGGGCAAGCGCATTTGGGAAAGTGTCAGCAAACAAGCGTGGGCTGACTGGATCAAGCAACAAACCATGTTGGTCAACGAAAACCGTTTGAACTTGGCCGACCAGCGCGCCCGTGAATACCTGAAGCGCCAAATGGAAAAACATTTCTTTGGCGATGGCGCTGACGTGGTGCAAGGCTACGTGCCACCAAGCGCCTGATCGCGCTTCATACAACGCAACCCTGCGTGGTCAGCGCGAACGCATGGCACGGCTTTAGCAGCTGGTGTCACACCCAAGCCAGCTTTGACGAGCTGGCTTTTCTACGTCTGTGGCAACACTGGGCGGCTGATGCGGCACGCCCCACGCACTTGCATGTAGTGGCGCACACTGTGCTCCCATTGCAAGCAGACGGCGTAATGAATGCTGCGGCATCGCACCCCGAGCTCTTGCCGCTCGCCCAACAACTGGCAGAGCAATGCTGGGGCTTGCTGCCTGGCATACATCGATTGCGGTTTGCACTTAACACGACCTCGAAGCTTTGCGTTGACCCCTGCAGCGAAACCTCATCGAACAGCCACACCTCACACGACCGCGATGCCCTGTTGGCGCTCACCCTCTGCGTGGGCGCACATGACGACTGGCCCGAATTTGAAGACGTACTGCAGGCACACCCCACAGGCCCGTGTCTCCCGCCTGTTGATGCACCAGCAATGGATCAACGCACAGTCACCATCATCGGCTCTGGCATTGCAGGTGCTGGCACTGCACGCGCACTCGCAGAACGCGGCTGGCAAGTGACGGTGCTCGAGGCCGGAAACGAACCAGCCTCAGGTGCATCTGGCCTGCCCGTGGGCGTGGTGGCTCCGCACACCTCGCACGATGACAGCGGCGTGTCGCGCCTCTCTCGCGCGGGCTTGCGCTACATGGAACAAACCATGCGTCTGTTGCTGGCTGAAGGCGTGGACTGGGGTTGTACAGGTGTGCGCGAACGCCGCTTACCCGGCAAGACAAGACGCGGCGGTGTGCCACTGAGTTGGCTGAACGAACACGCCCACACCGCAAAGGACTGGACACACAAAGCACCACCGCCTGCACCCAGTGATGCCTACTGGCATCCACGCGGCGCATGGCTAAGACCAGTGCAATTGATACGTGCATTGCTCAACCACCCCAATATTCGTTGGCAAGGCAATGCGAAAGCTGATGCATTGAAATGCGTCGAGCCACTTGAAAACACCCACACAACCAAATGGCAAGTGCTGCAAGACGGTAAGGTGCTGGCTGAGTCTTCGCGTGTGGTGCTAGCGGCAGGCCCAGGCTCTGCGGCACTCATCGCCACCGCTACAACCGACGGCAGCGCCCCTCGCATCAACCCGCTGCGTGGCCAAATTTCTTGGGGCTTGATGGCCGATGTTCCTGCGGACTCACCCATGCCCGCCACACCGGTGAATGGCAACGGCAGTTTTGTGCACAACATCACCTCACCCGATGGCCCCGCTTGGTACACAGGTGCCACTTATGACCGCATCAATGGCGACTCCCGTTTGCTCGATGCTGACCATGCCGAAAACTTAGAACGCTTGCAAGCTTTAGAGCCAGACACAGCTCATGCACTCGCGCCCTTGTTTGCTACTGTGCACACAAACGCACCACGCGTACATGGCTGGGCCGGTGTGCGCTGCGGCGTGCATGACCGCTTGCCCATGACGGGGCGCGTGCCCAACGCACCTGAAGGCTTGTACATGAACGCAGCCATGGGCTCGCGCGGATTGACGCTGGGGTTGTTATGCGGCGAATTGCTAGCGGCACAGTGGCATGGCGAGCCCCTACCGATTGAGGCACGACTGGCTAAGTTTTTAGATGCCACGCGGTTCAAGCAAAAAGCTTGAGTTGACAAATTGCACACGCACAACCACGCACCCATAGCGCACCTCACATGACCCAAGCTTCTCACGACACACAGTTACAAGGTGATGCAACGGCACAAGTAGCCCCTGCTGCCGTGAGCTTGGCCGAGGCTTTTTGGTTTTGGCTCAAACTCGGCTTCATCAGCTTTGGTGGACCTGCGGGGCAAATTGCCATCCTGCACCAAGAACTGGTCGAGCGTCGTCGTTGGTTGTCTGAGCGACGGTTTTTGCACGCACTCAACTACTGCATGGTGTTGCCAGGCCCTGAAGCACAACAACTGGTGACGTATATCGGCTGGCTCATGCACAAGCGTTGGGGTGGTGTGGTGGCAGGCGCGTTGTTTGTGTTGCCTTCGCTGTTCATCCTCATCGCGCTGTCTTGGGTATACGTTGCGTATGGCGATGTACCTTGGATTGCTGGCATATTCTTTGGTATCAAGCCTGCGGTCACTGCCATCGTGGTGCAAGCGGCGCATCGCATCGGCTCGCGAGCCTTGAAGAACCCTGTGATGTGGGCCATCGCTGCTGCATCGTTTGTAGCCATCTTTGCTTTGAATGCGCCTTTCCCGCTCATCGTCGGTCTTGCCGCTTTGGTGGGCTATGTAGGTGGCCGCGTGTCGCCACACACGTTTCAAACAGGCGGTGCACATCGTGCGTCCCATGCGTCGCATGGTCTGGCCTTGATTGACGATCACACACCACCACCCGCCCATGCACAGTTCAGCTTTGCAGGACTCGCTCAAGTGCTGCTGGCAGGCGCAGTGCTGTGGGCCGTGCCCATGGGGGGGTTGTATGTCGTGTTTGGTTGGGAACACAGCTTCACGCAAATGGGCTGGTTCTTCACCAAGGCTGCGTTGCTCACCTTTGGCGGCGCGTATGCAGTGCTGCCCTATGTGTACCAAGGGGCCATCAGTCAGTTTGCTTGGGTCACGCCCACACAAATGATGGACGGTCTGGCCTTGGGCGAAACCACACCGGGACCGCTCATCATGGTGGTGGCGTTTGTGGCATTCATCGGCGGCTACGTCAAGGCCTTGCTTGGGCCAGAAAGTCTGTTTGCCGCAGGCGCGTTGGCGGCTTGTTTGGTGACATGGTTCACATTTTTGCCTTCGTTCATCTTCATCTTGGCAGGTGGGCCCTTGGTTGAGAGCACGCACCGTAACCTCACATTCACAGCACCGCTCACCGCCATCACCGCTGCCGTGGTGGGCGTGGTGCTCAACCTTGCGTTGTTCTTTGGCTATCACCTCTTGTGGCCTCAAGGTTTTGAGGGTGCATTTGATGCACCCTCTGCTCTCATTGCCGTGGGTGCAGCTGTGGCGTTGTTCAAATACAAACGCAGCGTGATGGAGGTGATTTTTTTCTGTGCGCTCACAGGTCTGACCACCAAGCTTTTATCCTGATCAAACAAGCAGTCAGCGGGTGCAGTCTTGGCACAATAAGCACCTATGAATGAAATTTTTCCTACGGGCTGGGCCCACTATTTGAATGGCGGCTTGTTGATTGGCGCAGGCGTGAGCCTGATGTTTATATTGCTGGGCCGCGTGGTCGGCATGAGCTCGGTGTTTAGCTCTAGCTGGTCGTTCGTGACACAGCGTGCATTCTTTCAACAAGCGTCTTTGGTGGATTCACGTGTGTGGCGCTTGGTGTGTGCTTTGGGCTTGGTGGCCGGTGCAGCACTTTGGTGGTGGTTGATGGGGCCAGAAACGGCGGCCAGCACGCAGGTCACCCCCTTGCGCTTGGCTTTGGGTGGTGTGTTGGTGGGTTTTGGTGCACGACTGTCAAACGGCTGCACCTCGGGCCACGGCATTTGTGGCTTGTCGTCTTTGTCGCGCCCTTCTTTGGTAGCCGTGTTGGTGTTCATGGCAGTGGCCATCGTCACCGCCAATGCCATGGCCTATGCATCGGGCGTGATGCAAGGAGGCTTGTGATGCGCTTGCACAAAATTTTGAGCCTGTTGATGATGCTGCTGGGCGGCGTATTGTTTGGTTTTGGTTTGGCCTTGTCCACCATGGTGTCACCCGAAGTGGTGCTGAGCTTTCTGCGCCTGCAAGACTTAGGCCTCATGCTGGTCATGGGAGGCGCAGTGGCCGTGACGGTGTTGGCCTATCAACTGGCACCTCGCTTTTTAAAGCACCCCTTGTTAGGTGAGCGCTTTGAGCAACGTGCCGCCAAGCTAGACCGCAGCACGCTAGTGGGCGCAGCCATCTTTGGTGTGGGCTGGGGCATTTGCGGCGTATGCCCAGGCCCTGCCATTGCAGGCTTGGGCGTGGGCAACCTCGACATGCTGTGGGCCTTGGCTGGCATGCTGGTGGGAGCTTATGCACAAGGCGTGTGGGCTGATGCCACGCGCAAGTCTTGATACACCGTGATGCACACCCTTGAACAACTGCAACGCGGCGAGCTCAAAGGCATTCAACGACTGCAACTGCGCTGTGGTTTGACCGAGTTTCCACGCGCAATTTTTGATCTAGCTGACTCGCTTGAAATCTTAGATTTATCAGGCAACCAACTCAGCGCCCTGCCCGATGACTTGCCACGCTTGCACAAGCTGCGCGTGATTTTTTGTTCGGACAACGCCTTCACCGAATTGCCAGAAGTGCTGGGCCAATGCCTGCAACTCAGCATGGTAGGTTTCAAAGCCAGCCGCATTGCACACGTGTCTCCCAAGGCTTTGCCACCCCTCCTGCGCTGGCTCATCCTGACCGACAACGCACTCACCGAACTGCCTAGTGAATTGGGTCAATGCACACAGATGCAAAAACTCATGCTGGCGGGCAACCAACTGCGCCGCTTGCCACCCGAATTGGCCAACTGCACACGCCTAGAGCTGCTGCGCATTTCAGCCAACCAACTGAATGAGCTTCCCAAGTGGCTGTTGCACATGCCACGCCTCACCTGGCTGGCGTTTGCAGGCAACCCTTTTTCACACACCCTAGAAGCACAGGCTTTGACGCATGCGCCCACGCCGCAGATCAATTGGCAACATTTGCAATTGCAACACCCATTGGGCGAAGGCGCATCGGGTGTGATTCATCAAGCGGTGCTGCACACCGACGATGGCGAGCAAGCCGTGGCCGTGAAACTGTTCAAAGGTGCCGTCACCAGCGATGGTCTGCCCGACTGCGAAATGGCCGCTTGCATGCACGTCGGTGCACACCCGCATTTGGTATCGGCCATAGGACGCGTGACCGCGCATCCTCAACAAGCGCAAGCTTTGGTCATGCCCTTGATCGCACCCGAATTCGGCAACCTTGCTGGACCACCCAGCCTAGAGAGCTGCACACGCGATGTGTACGCACCCACGCAACGCTTTGGCTGGCCAACCACCCTGCGCATAGCATGCGCTATGGCCACAGCCACACAGCACTTGCACTCACGAGGCATCTTGCATGGCGACTTGTATGCACACAACATCTTGCACAACGCACAGGGCGATGCATTGCTGAGCGACTTTGGCGCGGCAGCATTTTTTGATGTGCACGATGCCACACTGGCACAAGGTCTGGAAAAAATTGAAGTGCGAGCTTTGGGTTGCTTGCTAGAAGAACTGTCCATGCAGTGCGATGTCGTTCCCCCATTCGAGCGCCGTCATCAAACCTTAGCCAAACTTGCGCAACAGTGCATGTGTGATGTGCCAAGTCAACGCCCTAACCTGCACCAAACAAACACGGCCCTCAAAGGTTTAGTGGATTGATATTTCAGCGTCAATATGGCGCTTGCGTTCTGAAAACCTTGTGACATATTAACGTCATAAATAAACGGTAATATTGTTTTCATGAAACACGGCACACTCCTCGCAGCGATCGATCTAGGCTCCAACAGCTTTCGCCTTGAAATTGGTCGCTATGACCACGGCCAAATTCAGCGCGTGGCCTACCTCAAAGAAACAGTTCGCCAAGGCAACGGGCTAGATGCCGACCGCAACCTCACTGACGAAGCCATGCAGCGCGGCTGGGAATGTTTGGCCCGATTTGCAGAACGACTTTCAGGATTCAAAAAAACACAAGTTCGTGCTGTTGCAACGCAAACGCTTCGCGAAGCCAAGAACCGTGAAACATTCGTCAAACGTGGCTGTGAAATTTTAGGTTTCCCGATTGAGGTGATTGCAGGCACCGAAGAAGCGCGTTTGATTTACCAAGGCGTTGCCCACATGCTGCCAAGTAGCAACGAGCAACGTTTGGTCATCGACATTGGCGGGCGCTCAACTGAATTGGTGCTGGGTCAAGGACTAGACGCCAGCGAAACTGCCTCGTTTCGAGTAGGCAGTGTGGCGTGGTCCATGAAATACTTTCCCACAGGAGAGTTCACTGAGCAAAGCATGTACCGCGCCGAGATTGCGGCACAAGCTGTGCTGGAAGAAGCCCTCACCGTCTACCCCCGTCACAAGTGGCACAAAGCCTATGGAGCCTCCGGTACGGTAGGTGCAGTGGCGGACATCTTGGCGCTGGCAGGTTTCCCCGCCAGTGAAATCAGCATGGATGGTTTGGACTGGCTGAAAAAATGCCTCATTCGTGCAGGCCATGCCAACAAGGTACAGCTCGAAGGCTTGAAAGACGATCGACGCGCTGTCATTGGTGGCGGCGTGAGCATTTTGCGGGCTTTGATGACGCTACTCAAAGTGGACACGCTGCATGTGGCCCAAGGTGCGCTGCGCCATGGCGTCTTGTTTGAAATGGTGGAGCGTGAAGACCACAGCACCGACACGCGTGACTTGTCTGTGAAACGCTTGGCACTGAAGTTTGCCGTAGATACACAACAAGCCCACCGTGTGGGTGAGGTAGCACTGCATTGGCTAAATGCTATGCATCCCAATGCAAAGCATGACGACGTACATTTGGCGCGTTTGCGACGCAAGCTGGCTTGGGCAGCGAATCTGCATGAAGTGGGCGTAGCCATTTCACACAGTGACTACCACAAGCACGGCGCTTATATTTTGGACAACGCCGACCTTGTCGGCTTCAGCATGCCCGAGCTACACAGGCTGGGCTTGTTGGTACTGGGTCAACGCGGCAAACTGAAAAAACTCGAACTCGAACTTGAAGAAAACGACTTCACCAAAATGTTGTTCGCTCTGCGCTTGAGCTTGATTCTTTGCCATGCACGCATCGACCCAGAGTATGTTTCGCTGAGATTGCGCTGCGACGACCATAAGCAACGCATCACACTGACTGCCAATAGCAACTGGTTGGAATCATTCCCTCAATCCACTCACCTACTCAAGCTCGAAATGGCATCGTGGCAAAAATCGCCATGGTCGTTTGAGTTCGTGACAAATCCATGACACATATGACACTTGGCGTTTTAAATTAAACAATATAAACTGTTTAATTATTTCAACAACAAGGGAAAATCAAGTGAACGCAACTGCAAAGAAGACCACGACTACATCTTCAACAACCACCGCTCGCGCTGCTACTAAAGCACCCGCCACAAAACGTGCAACTGCAACCAAGCGCCCTGCCGCCAAGAAACCAGTCACTAAAAAAGCTGCGCCTCAAGCTGCTAAAAAACCGGTAGTCAAAAAAGCTGCAGCCAAGCCAGTCACTAAAACAGCCACCAAGAATGTGACCGCAAAGCCTGTCAAAGCTGCAAAGCCTGTCAAATTGAAAAAGCCAAAGCTTGTGCGCGACAGCTTCACCATTCCAAAAGACGAATACGTGGTCATCGATGCACTCAAAACACGTGCCGGCAAGTTGGGGCAATCTGTCAAGAAAAGCGAACTGCTGCGCGCTGGCGTCAAAGCCTTGGCGGCCATGAGCGACATTCAGTTCAAAGCCGCACTCAGCAATGTCCCCACCATCAAGACGGGTCGTCCCACGAAGACGAAGTAAGTTCAGGGCACGCGACTGTCAGCAACACCGTTTGAGGCTGGCCGTCGCGTATGCGAGTACGCAGCCACCACACGCCGCCCTTGCGTACCGGGCATGTATGCGCCTGCATGCCCAACAATTTGGCCACCAACTCACCCAAATACGGCTGATGCCCCACTAACAACACAGGCCCTTTCAGTTGCGGCCCAGTGTCCACATGCCATTTGAGCAAACTCAGTACATCGTCTACGGTGGTTTCTGGCACTAGCTCGTCGCGCAGCTTAAATTTACGGTCCAATGCCGCAGCAGTTTGTTGTGTTCGTACGGCAGGGCTCACTAATACGCGCGTACCTTCAGGCAAATGTCGATCTAGCCATGCCGCCATGCGTGAAGCCTGCCTCTCGCCTTTTTTGGTCAAGGCTCGCGACAAATCATCAGCACCTGCTGCAGCTTCTTGTGCTTCCGCATGACGCCATAAGATCAAATCCATGCAAGGTCTCCCTACATTTTTGAGCTGTGCAATGCCATCAACGCGGCTTGCGCCCCATGTGATGGCTCTGGCTTGGTTGAACCTTTTTTGGGTTTTGCCACTTGGACACGCGTGTAGCTACCGTCGCTGTCCATTTGCCAAGCGTCTTGGGTGTCATGTAAATAAGCCACCAAGCATTCATCCATCACACGCTGACGAACGACCGGGTCATCCACTGGCCAAGCCACCTCAACACGGCGCAACATGTTGCGGTTCATCCAATCTGCGCTCGACAAATACAAAGACTCATCGTGACCGCTACGGAAATAAAACACTCGTGAATGCTCTAAGAACCGGCCGATGATGGAACGGACGCGAATGTTGTCGGTCACTCCAGCGCGCTGTGCAGGCAACATGCACGCACCCCGAATAATCAAATCAATCTGCACACCTGCTTGCCCTGCACGCACCAAGGCGTCCATCAGCTTTTCATCGGTGAGTGTGTTCATTTTCAAAATGATGCGACTGGCTACGCCTTGAGTAGCTGCTTGCGCGGTTTTGTCGACCTTGTCTATCAAATTGCGCTGCAAATGAAATGGCGCAATCATGAGTTTGTTCAGGCGGGGAATCTTGCTTTGGTTGGCCAGCAGGTTAAACACGCTCTCCACGTCTTGCGTGAGCTTGGGGTCACTGGTGATGTGACTGAGGTCGGTATATAGCTTGGCCGTGCGCGGGTTGTAATTACCTGTGGACAAATGTGCGTAGCGGCGAATGCTGCGCCCCTCACGACGAGACACCAGCAGCATCTTGGCGTGGGTCTTGAGGCCCACCACGCCGTACACCACCTGCGCACCGATATATTCCAGCTTTTCAGCCCAGTTGATGTTGGCCTCTTCGTCAAAACGAGCTTTGAGCTCCACTACCACTGTGACTTCTTTGCCACGTTGCACCGCCTCACGCAGCAACTCCATCAACACCGAGTCAGCCCCCGTTCGGTAAATGGTTTGCTTGATGGCCAACACATGCGGGTCTCGCACAGCTTCACGCAAAAAGGCCAATACACCGTCAAAGCTCTCAAAGGGCTGATGAATCATCACGTCGCCCGTTTGCAAGCGATCGAAGATAGAGCCATTGGTCACCAATTGCTCGGGATAGCTGGCGTTGTATCTCGGAAAAAGCCACTTGGGGTTGTCTACCAAGTCAATCAACTGGTTCAAACGCACCAAGTTCACAGGACCATGCACACGGTAAAGGGCAGAATGAGGCAACTCAAACTGTTTGAGTAAAAACTCAGACAAATGTTCTGAACAGCCAGAAGACACCTCAAGCCGAACCGCTTGACCATAGTTGCGATGGACTAAGCCCTGACGCAACGCGGTGCGAAGATTCTTCACATCCTCTTCGTCCACGGACAGGTCAGAGTGGCGCGTCACGCGAAACTGCGAAAACTGCCCGACCTCACGCCCTGGAAACAGGTCTTTCAAATGCGCACGAATCACGCTGGAAATCGACACAAACAATTGACGTTTACCGCACAGTTTTTCGGGCAGTGCAATCAAGCGTGGCAGGCTACGCGGTACTTTAACGATAGCGATTTCGTTGTCACGACCAAACGCATCTTTGCCCGACAATCGCACAATGAAATTGAGCGACTTATTGGCCACCTGTGGAAATGGGTGTGCAGGGTCGAGCCCTACGGGCAGCAGCAAGGGCCGAACTTCACGCTCAAAAAACAGCTTGACCCATTGGTGCTGTGCCAAGGTACGGTCACCATGGGAAAGAATGCGCACGCCCTCTTTGGCGAATGCAGGCAACAACACGTCGTTGTAAAGCGCATATTGCTCATCCACCAAAGCGTGCACCACCTTGCTGAGTGAATGCTGCGCATGTGTACCTTGCGCGTCTAGGGGGGCTTTGGGGTGCTCAATGCTGTTGTGCAACGCGGCACGCACTTCAAAGAACTCGTCTAAGTTAGATGACACGATGCATAAATAACGCAAACGCTCCAGCAGCGGCACCTCGGGTCGCTTGGCCCAGTCAAGCACTCTTGCGTTGAAAGCCAAGAGGCTTTGATCGCGGTCAAGCCATTGAGTCTTGACACTCTTGAACGAGTGTGTCTCTTCAGTTGTTGATGCTATTGCCATTTTTTACCTATCTATCGACAGTTCAAGTGTGACGAGTTAACGTGACAAATGTGTGACATTTATGACAGATCCATATCAACAAACACCACCATGTTTGTCCCTATTCACAGAGACCTTAAACAATTGAGTCACTAAGATACATCCATGAATTGGAATGACTCTTATCTTGGCTTAATCACGGCGCTCAGCATCGGTTTACTCATAGGCACCGTGCGTGAACGGCTCCACAAACCAGGACCAATGAAAGCAGGTGTGCGCACCCACGGCATCGTTGCATTGTTGGGGGCTATTACCTTTGACATGGGGCCGCAGATATTCATCGCCACCTTGCTTGTTGCGGGTTTCATGATTGCCGTGGGCTACCACCAAACCGCACAAGATGACCCGGGCATGACGGGTGAATTCACATTAGTGCTGAACATCGTAATGTCGGGCTTGGCTATGCATGACCCATCGCTTGCAGCTGCCATTGGCGTGGTCGTCGCTGGATTGTTGTTCGTTAAAAAACCATTGCGGCATTTCAGTCAAGAAATTTTGACTGAACAAGAACTCAAAGATGCCTTGATGCTGTGCACGGCCGCCTTGGTTGCCCTGCCCCTTTTACCCACAGAAGCCATTGATCCGTGGAATGCACTCAAACCATATGTGATGTGGAAGATTGTGGTGCTCATCATGGGGGTGGGCATGCTGGGCCACGTTGCTATGCGCGCATCTGGCGTAACCTGGGGGTTGCCGCTGGCAGGCTTTTTCTCGGGTTTCATCTCTTCCACGGCGGCAGTGGCTGAGTTTGGCCGCAAATCAAAATTAAACCCCGAGCTCAGCACCATCGCCAGTGCAGCTGCTTTGTTGGCATCGTTGTCGTCACTGATACTGTTCGTTTTGGTGCTGGTCGCTGTGGCGCCAGAGTTGACTGCGTCGCTGGCATGGCCTCTTGCTGCTGCTGGGCTTGTTTTGGCAATGGTGGCTACTTACCTCATCCACGGCGCAAGCAACGAACACCCATTTGAGCTGCCCTCCACAGAGGGCGCTTTTCAAATTTCACACGCCATCATGATTGCCGCCATCATCAGCGCTGTGAGCCTGTGTTCAGCTTGGCTGCGCACCGTATTTGGTGACTCAGGCACCTTGGCGACTGCCGTGGTAGTGGGCTTGGTTGAAATACACGCTGCCGCTGTGGGCATTGCACAACTCAGCCCAGCACACACCGATCCTTCAACCACTGCACGCTGGGGCGTATTGGGCATCTTGGCTGCCAGCGTTAGCTCAAAAGTGCTGCTCGCTTACCTGAGTGGCGACAGAGCCTACGGAAAGAAAATAACCACGGGCTTGGTGCTTTGCTTAGCCGCAGCGATGACTTTCATGTTGTTGATGCACTAACCGCCGAACCGCATCAGCACTTTTTCAACAAAGCCTCACCCATGTGCATGTGCTTGCCATTTTCAATACCCTCAGCCAAGGCATAACCTGGCGGCACAAACACCAAGATCGTTGAACCGTGTTCGAACCAGCCCATCTCTTGGCCCTTGGTGTAGTTGGCATCGCAAGGGATGTCATTGGGACCTTTGTAGCGCAGATTCAGCAGCACATCAACGGCATGAAAACGCATACTGGCTACCAACACAGCGGCTACGGGCACGATCAAAAATGGTGTGCCTTCTAGCGTTTTCATTTGCAACACCGCACGCTCATTTTTGCAGAACAGCTCTTTCACACGGGTCAAGGCAATCGGGTTGACGTTCCAGGTGTCGCCAGAGATGTAGGTCACATGGCTGAGGTGAGCATCGCACGGCGCATGAAAGCGGTGGTACATGCTGCTGGTCAAGCGCATGGTGACAAAGGTGCCGCCCTCCAGCACGCTGGGCCAATGCTGAACCAAATCGGGCGAGCTGAGCAAACTGCCTAGGGTGTACGGAAAACCTTTGGCTTGAAACACCAGGCCATCGCGAATTTCGCCGCACTCACCCACGATGCAGTCACACGGCGAGCTCAAAATTTCTGAGCGAGGGTCAATTAGACGCAGACCCGGCCGCAGTTCGCGGGTGAAACACTCGTGCAAGCTGGCAAATTTTTTTTGTTTGGCTTCAGTCAAATCCAAATCAGTGAACCAACGCCAAACGGCGATCGATATCTTGACGATTAACGGGTTTTTCAGCTGACTCCACCAACCCATGAAGCGCGTGAGCGTGATACGGGGAATGCGGTTGGTGAGCAAAAAATTCAGGTCTTCTTGCAGCAGCAAATTTTGAAATTTATTTCGAATCTTCATCATCTTGTCACTTAATTTAAATACAAAGGCATATCACTGACACAAGGAAATCGACTGTGGATACAACATGGATGAGTTTGGGTGCATTGGCCGCGTTGGCACCGTCTGTCTATCGACGCCTTCAGCTCTCAAGGGCCAAGCACCGCTCGCTTGCCGGTCATTCGCGTATGGCGAAACGACTGGCTCGTTTGTTGCCCGGCTACCATTTTGACGAGCAAATATTTTTTAAATGTGACAACGCGCCCTTCGAGATTCAAAATCTTCGCCGTCAAGCATTTTTCAAAATTGCCGAAGTGCTCAAAGCGCGTCACCCCTTGAGTATTCAGGCCAGCGCAGCGGCCCGTGAAGACATCACGGACATGCAGTTCATTGCGGCTTACCGTGTACCCTTTCAGTTCAGCCCCTTGGTACAAGAGCACTTGAAAGTCGGTTCATTCCTGCAATCGGCCAGTGGTGTGTATGTGACCGACTTGGATGGTCAATCGTTTTATGACCTCACAGGTTCATATGGCGTCAACGTGTTTGGCGCAGACTTTTACAAAAAGACCATGGCCGAAGGCCTAGCTAAAACGCAAAGCTTGGGCGCCACACTCGGCGTGTATCACCCCTGTGTGGCCAGCAATGCCGCACGCTTGAAAAAAATATCGGGTATGGACGAGGTGTCATTCCACATGTCGGGCACCGAAGCTGTGATGCAAGCTGTGCGCTTAGCCCGCTACCACACCAAACGCAAAAACTTGGTGCGCTTTTGTGGCGCTTACCACGGCTGGTGGGAAGACGTGCAGCCTGGTCCTGGCAACCCCATGCCCCCACGCGAGACCTACACACTGAGCGATATGAGCGAACGCAGCCTAGAGGTGATTCGTACACGCAAAGACATAGCCTGCGTGTTGGTGAACCCACTGCAAGCCTTACACCCCAACGTCAACGCGCCCGGCGACACAACGCTGGTTGACAGCAGCCGCAAAGCTGCCTATGACCGTGCGGCTTACACAGAGTGGCTGCACAAGCTGCGTCAAGCCTGCACCGACAACGGTGTGGTGTTAATTTTTGACGAAGTGTTTTTAGGTTTCCGTTTAGCCCCAGGTGGCGCACAAGAATATTTCGGCGTTCAAGCCGACTTGGTGACATACGGCAAAACATTGGGCGGCGGTTTCCCCGTTGGCGCGGTGTGTGGCAAAAAAGAGTGGATGCACCGCTTCCACCCCGATCGTCCAGCAGATATTTGCTTTGCACGCGGCACCTTCAAAGAGCACCCCGTGGTGATGGGCGCGATGTCGGCCTTCTTGGACGAAATCGAAACGCCAAAAATTCAAGCCATGTATCAAGGCTTGGATGAGCAATGGAATGAGCGAGCAGCCAAGTTCAACAAAGCCATGCAAGACCACGACATTCCCCTGCACGCCACTAACATGTCGAGCGTTTGGACACTGTCTTACACACAACCCAGCCGCTACAACTGGATGCTGCAGTACTACCTGCGCATCCAAGGCTTGGCACTGAGCTGGGTGGGCACGGGCCGATTGATCTTTAGCCTGAATTACTCTGACGCAGACTTTGACGAAGTGACGCAACGCTTTGTGTTGGCAGCCACGCAAATGAAGCACGATGGCTGGTGGTGGCACTCACCCGAGCTGACCAACAAGAGCATTCGCCGCAGCATCTTGAAGGAAACGTTCTTTAAATAAAGCGCATAGCGTCGCCATAAAGCAAAAGGGATTCAGGTCATCAGACCTGAACCCCTTTGATCTGTCTTGCCACTCTTAGTGGCTGGCGTTCAAGAAGTTTTGGTCAAAGCGTTGACCGCGCATCAATTGGAACGGCGCCTTGTGATAAAGGTATACATCGTGGAAAGGGTCTGTGATGATTTTGGTCATCCACACCAAACCGGTTTGCACATTTTTGATGAAGCACAAGTGGATGGTGCGAAACAACAAGCCGCCCACACCCAAAGCCAACCATGAGTAGCCCACAGCCTCTGAGAACTCAACCCATGTTTCATGGGTTGGCACCACAGAGAAAGAACCAGGGAAGTAGTAAATCACCAAAGGCAACAACACCCAGATGCTCAGCAAAACCACTTTGCGGCGCAAATTAAAGCCCACTTTGATTTCTTCTTTGAATTCATTGGTGGCTTCGTTCACATGGTCATAGCCCAAGGGCTCGAAAAAGAAGTGACCCGATTGACGTGCGGTCATGGAGACCAGCCAAGCCAACAAAGCAGCCCAAGCAGGATTTACAAACAGCAAAGCGTAGGAAACCAAAAAGCACAATGCGCTAAGCAAATGCAACGACTGGTTGATGCGGCAATGGTGGTAGTAACGGTGGTCATCCCAGCGTTGAATGCGCAACTCTTCTAGAAATTTTTTCACGTTTGTTCCTCATGTGTTTCAAGACATGCAAATCATGGGCTTGTCATGTGAAAAATCGGTGACAAAACAAAAAGAAATACATATGAAATAAAACCATCAAATACTTGCCTTGTCATCAAGTTGTTAAATTCACAAGCAACCATGCATGACATGGAACTCAAAAGCAACACCCCCATCACGGTCGAACACTTTGAACCCACGCAAAAGTTTTTGCGTATTGCCGTGGTGACAGAGACATGGCCACCTGAAGTCAACGGTGTTGCAGTGACCCTATCCAAACTCATTCACCATTTGGGGCAGCGACAGCACACCATTCAGTTGATCCGCCCGCGCCAAGACAAAGATGATGCCGGTGTTGAAAACGTGGGATGGTCCGAGCTGCTGTTGCGTGGCTTACCTATTCCCCGCTACCCGCAGCTCAAGCTGGGCTTGCCCAGTAAGAAAGCGCTCATCAAAGCCTGGAGCACCCGCCGCCCCGACTTGGTTCACATTGCCACCGAAGGCCCCTTGAGCTGGTCTGCCCTGCAAGCCGCACACATCTTGCGCTTGCCCGTAACTTCCGACTTTCGCACCAACTTTCACAGCTACTGCCAGCATTACGGCATTAGCTGGCTCAGCAAACCCATCGTGGCTTACCTGCGCAAGTTTCACAACCGCACGGCATTCACCATGGTGCCCACACAAGCGATGAAATACCAACTCGAAGCCAAGGGATTCAAAAACTTAAAGGTAGTGGCCCGTGGCGTGGACACACAACTCTTTCATCCCAACAAACGCAGCGACACCATGCGTGACAGCTGGGGGGTCACACCCGACACCATGGTGCTGTTATCTGTGGGCCGACTTGCGGCAGAGAAGAACCTAGATCTCACCATTCAAACCTACCAAAAGCTGCTGGCCGCAGGACGCAAGGTGAAAATGGTGTTTGCTGGCGATGGCCCCATGCGTGCCATCACCGAGGCCAAGTGTCCTGACGCCATCTTCATGGGCATGTGCAGCCATGAGCAACTCGCCACTTTGTATGCCAGCGCTGACCTGCTACTCTTTCCCAGCCTGACCGAAACCTTTGGCAATGTGACCTTGGAGTCGCTGTCCAGCGGAACTCCAGTGCTAGCCTTCGATTGCGCAGCCGCAGGGGAATTTATCAGCGAAAAGAAAAACGGTTGGCTCGTCCACAGCGACGAGCCTCACACCTACTTGCAGCGTGCGCTAGACATCACCACCGACAAAGCCACGCTAGCACAGGTGCGTAAGTTCAGTCGCACCAGCGTGGCTCATTTAGGCTGGGATGAGATTGCCAACCAAGTGGAAACGATCTTTCAGCGCGCCATTGAGCTCGGCTAAGCTTGGCGCCACAGTAACAAGCACAACGGTGCCATGCCTGCAATCAGCACAGTGGCCAAGAGCAGCATGATGAAGGTCAGTGACACGCCAAAGGCCAGTAAAGCGCTGTAAGCGGCCAGCATCAGCAGCACACACAGATTTTCGTTAAAGCCCTGCACGGCAATCGAGCGGCCTGAGCTCAGCACCTGCATGCCACGGTGCTGCAGCAAAGCGTTCATGGGTACCAGCAACATGCCGCCTGCCACACCCACACACAGCAAAAGTGGAATGGCCAACCACACCTCTGTCACCAACACCATCACGGGCAGTAGCACCGCCAACAACAAGCCCCAAGGCAAGGATTGACGTGCAGAGTGCAGCTTGAAACTTCGACCCGCTAAAAATGCTCCCAGAATCACGCCTACTGCCACCAAGGCTTGCAAATAAGCGCCTGTTTTCAGGGGCAACGTCAAAGTTTGCTGCGCCCACACCAACACGGCAAATTGCATCACTGCGCCTACACCCCAATACAAGGTGGTGACATACAGCGAGACACCGCCCAATGGGTCACGCCACAGCCGCTGGTTGGATTTCCAAAACGTGGACAGTCGCACCGCATGCATGGTGAGCGGCACAATATGTCCCCTTCTGCGCGTGGGGTTCAGCCCGAAATTCAAAACGGCGGCAAGCAAATACACACCCAGTACCACCGCCATGGCAGGTAAGGTTTGGGTCTGTACAAATTGGTACGAAAGCGCTGTGACGACATGCTCAAAAGCATGAGATACACCAGACTCTGTCAAGCCCGTCAAAGCACCTCCCAAAGCAATGCCCAACACCACCGACAACACCACCGACACTTCTAACCAAGCGTTGGCGCGAACCAGCAACCGAGGCTCAACAGATTCAGTGGCCAAGCCATATTTGGCTGGTGCATACACCGATGCAGCCAAGCCTATGACTGCAAAAGCGCACAAAGGTTGCACACCTAAGAGCAACAAAAACACACCCAAGATCTTGAGTGCGTTCATGCATGCCATCAACCGATGCTTGGCAAACGCATCGGCCAGCGGCCCCACCACCGAAGCCAACAGCACATAGGCCAGCGTCAATGAAAACTTCAACAGGGGTGCCCACCAACCCGGATAGCCCTGCTCTTTTAAAAAGTAAATACCTAAGATGAGCAACGCGTTATCGGCTAAGCCTGAAGCAAACTGAGCACCGATGAGAAAATAAAAGCCTTTAGGCATTGAATGCGGGCGTCTCCAAAACTGGATCAACGGAGAGGTTGACCAATTCATTGCGACGACCTACACCTTGATAGGCAATGCCCAAATCAGCTAGCGCATCGGGGTTGTACAAATTGCGGCCATCCAAAATGTACGGCGTGCGCATGCTCAACTTCATCGCTTGGAAATCTGGGTTGTGAAAGTTCTTCCATTCGGTAAGCACCATCAAGGCGTCCACACCTGGCAACGCATCCATGTCGTGCGAAACAAGTGTGAAGTTTTTTAACAGTGATTCCTGGCCTTCGCAATCGATCTTGAGTGCCGTCATGGCCTCATGACCTGCAACAGGGTCATAGGCCGTGACTTTGGCACCTCGTTGCAGCAAGCTCTTAATCACCACGCGGCTCGGTGCTTCACGCATGTCATCGGTGTTGGGTTTGAAGGCCAATCCCCACACAGCAATTTTTCGTCCCGTGAGGTCCTTGCCAAACCGTGCAAGTAAACGATCGACCAATAACGTCTTCTGACGCTCATTGACTTGCTCTGTAGCTGCGACCACGTGCATTTCTTGGCCATGCGCCAATGCCGTACTAACCAAAGCTTGTGTGTCTTTGGGGAAACAGCTGCCACCATAGCCACAACCTGCGTACAAAAAACTGTAGCCAATGCGGTTGTCGGCACCAATGCCTCGGCGAATTTGATCCACATCAGCACCCAAAGCATCGGCCAAGTTGGCTATTTCATTCATGAAAGAAATACGTGTCGCCAGCATCGCATTGGCAGCGTACTTGGTCAACTCAGCGCTACGCACGTCCATCCACACGGTACGTGAATGGTGACGGTTAAAGCTAGCGTACAAGTCGCCCATCATGCGCTGGCTTTTTTCGTGGTGAATGCCATCGTCAATACCCACCACGATGCGATCTGGACGCATGAAGTCATCAATGGCAGCGCCCTCTTTCAAGAACTCGGGGTTAGAGACCACATCAAACATTTCGATCGACATGCCGCGCTGAATCAACTCATGCTTGACGGCATCACGCACACGGTCAGCTGTACCCACAGGGACGGTTGATTTGTTCACAATGAGTTTGAACTCTTTCAAATTGCGCCCGACTATCGAGGCCACCGACAACACATGACCCAAATCAGCAGAGCCATCCTCTTGTGCAGGCGTACCCACTGCAATGAACAAAATGTCGCCATGGTCAATGGCCTCTTGCGCATCATGTGTGAAACGAATACGACCATCGGCTTGATTGCGTGCCAGTAATTCCTTCAAGCCGGGCTCATAAATGGGCACATCGCCCTCTTGCAGCATCTTGACTTTCGCTTCGTCTTTGTCAAGACACACCACTTTAAAACCTAGGTCAGACAAACATGCGCCTGTGACCAAACCAACATAACCTGAACCGATAACTGTGACTCGCATAAATTTCCTCCTGAATAGGTTCATCGTTGCAGGTCATCGTGAAACTATGAAGAAGAAAAAAAGTCAATTCAGTGAATATTCAGGTAGCACGCCAATGCGCAAGACCTATTGTCAAAATGACGCGCAGGTAGCTAGATAACTTTTCAAGCCCTTGAACATGCGAGGCATGCCCTGCTTGAAGGACTAAAAATGATTCATGGCGGGGTGTGAATTCGATGTGAATCACATCGGGTACAAAACCCACAGGACACTGAATGCGTATTGCTGGGAATTGACCTTCAAAACGATTGCAACACGTGAATCGAACGTAACGTCGCTGTGCAAACTCTTCAAACGACCCAAACAACTCCGGCAGCAAGGTGTCCATCACATCGCGATAGTCGATGTAGCGATGCATGTCACGCAAATAACTTTCAAACGTTGGGTCGCTAGTGCTATTTGCTAAAAAGTACAAAGCGCTCATGGATGCGCCTCAACCCCCTGCACCACTTCGCGTTCTATACACACCAGATGTTGTTCAAACAAACGGGTCGATTCATCCCAGCTGAATGTCAGCGCCTGTGCCCGAGCTTGTGCGCGTGAAATTTTCAAAGCCTCCAAACTGGCATAAGCCAAGTCTTCGTGCAACACCCCGCCTTTGCGCTGATGCGGGTAGCTTGCGTCTAGACGCAAAACTTCCAGAGGTCCATCCACTGGATAGGCAGCCACAGGGGTGCCACAGGCCATGGCTTCAAGCATCACCAAACCAAAGGTTTCATTACGACTAGGAAAGGTAAACACATCTGCGCTGGCATACACACGCGCCAACTCATCACGTGGTAACACGCCCAACCAACGCACGTGGTGAAACTTGTCTTTCAGTTCTTTTTCAAGCGGTCCGACACCGCACACCACTTTGCTGCCATGCCATGGCATAGCCAAAAAGCTGTCAATATTTTTCTCGTAAGACACGCGGCCCACATACAAGGCAATCGGGCGCGGTAGATCATCCAAGTCTGGGTGGTTGGCCACTGTTTCGGCATAGCCAAACAAAGCCATGTCCACACCATGCGTCCAGCTACGCAAATTTTTAAATCCCCAGCGGTCGAGCAAACGCATGACACCCTGCGTGGGTACCATCACACCCGCCGAGGGTTTGTGAAAGTGACGAAAGATCGCATAGCCAATCCACAACGGGATATGCAACGCAGCCTTCAACACTTCTGGGAATCGGGTGTGAAACGCGGTGGTGAAAGGCAGTTCGTGCTTCAAACAATATTTACGTGCCGCCCAACCCAAGGGGCCTTCGGTCGCTACATGAATCACGTCAGGCGCAAACGCATCTAACTGCTTGGCCAGTTGCGGGTACGGCTTCACTGCCAAGTCAATGCCCGCATAACCCGGGCATGGACGGGTCTTGAATAAATCGGGGTGAATCACCTCCACTACATGACCTTTGGCATTGAGCTGGTCCACCAACTCAACCAAAGTGGTGACAACGCCATTGATTTGGGGACGCCATGCGTCTGTGATGAGGGCTATCTTCATGCGACTTTGGCCAATTCAGGTTTACTCGCCACGAAAGGCTCTGTCTGCCAGTACAGCAAAGACAACTCACCTTGCGCGTTCTCGACCAAGGCGCTGCGACTTTCCACCCAGTCGCCATCGTTGCAGTAAAGGACGCCATTCACATCGCGAATCTCTGCACGGTGAATGTGTCCGCACACCACTCCTTGGTAGCCATGCTTGGCCGCTTCATGTGCTACGGCATTTTCAAAATCAGTGACGTAGTTCAAAGCTTTTTTCACCTTGTGCTTGAGGTAGGCCGAGAGCGACCAATATGGCAAGCCCAAACGACCGCGCATGTTGTTCAGGTAGCGGTTGAGTTTGAGGGTGAACTCATACAAATAGTCGCCCACATAAGCGAGCCACTTGGCTTGCTGCACCACAGCGTCAAAGTAGTCGCCGTGAATCACCCACAACTGGCGACCATCTGCAGTTTTATGAACTGCCTCATCCACAACTTCAATGCCACCAAAATGGTGATTTAAGAAATGTCGCGCAAATTCATCGTGGTTGCCTGGGACATAAATTACGTGACAGCCTTTGCGTGCTTTGCGCAAGAGCTTCTGAATCACATCGTTATGTGATTGCGGCCAATACCAGCGACGACGCAACTGCCAGCCATCGATGATGTCACCCACCAAATACAAGTAGTCACTGGTGTTTTCTTTCAGAAAGTCCAGCAAAGCGTCTGCTTGGCAACCGGGCGTACCCAGATGCAGGTCCGAGATGAAGATGGCTCTGTAGTGCATCAAGCGCCCAAGAAGTGTTTGCGATAACGCGATGGCATGTCGTTGATCTTCATCAACATGGGTAAGTCAGCGGTGTTGAAATCTGGGTCCCATGCAGGTGCGCCCAATACTTTGGCACCCAAACGCAAGTAGCCTTTGATCAGCGCAGGTGGTTCAAACGCAGGGTTGACTTCCCACTGTTCCACAGGTAAAGCCAAACGTGGCGTGACTTGGTTTTCAATGTCAGCCAAATGTGTTTTCTTCAGTTGGTGCCAAATGCTGGCAGCTACTTCGCCGCTGACCACGCCTTGATGCAGCATGGGGATGCTGGCACAGCCAATCATCACGTCTAACTTGTTGCGCACCATGAACTCAGCCAAAGCGCCCCACAAGGCCATGATGACACCACCGTGGCGGTGCTCAGGGTGCACGCAGCTGCGGCCCAACTCAACCATGCGTTCGCGGTACTGGCGCAAACGTGTCAGATCGAATTCAAGGTCTGAGTAGGTGCTGCCAATGCGCTTGGCTTGGGCTGGTGTCAACACGCGGTAAGTGCCGATGACTTGCTCAGTCACATCGTCACGGATGATCAGGTGTTCGCAAAAGTCATCAAACAAATCAATGTCATGACCGGGGATGCTGTCTTTTAAACGTGCGCCCATTTCAGTGGCAAACACGTCGTAGCGCAAACGCTGTGCCTCACGCACCTCGTCTTGGTGCTTAGCCCACTCAACAATCAGGGCTGGGCGTGCTTCAGTTTTTTGGGCAGAGACAGAAACTTTTTGAGTGTCAAAATCGTTTCGATGAAGTGACCCCCGAGGCACATCGATGAACGACAAGGGCATGGTTGGGTTTGGCAGTTCTTTCATGGTCTGTCCTTAGTGAATCAATGACGCTAATTCTTATCAGCGTGTGTGAATCAACCAAGAAGGTTGCATGAAATATTCGTGACAAAACACGCCGCAAAATTCACCAATCTGTCACACACCCAACCTATGCTTGTCAGCAACCATGCTGATTAAATATTTAAGACTCCTTCGCGCCTTTGGCCATGCCTTTTGGATTTTGTGGATCAAGTTCCCTCGCTTAAACAGAGAGAGAAAACTTGAAGAGATCAGAAGCTGGTCACAAAAAACCTTGGATGTTTTGGGCATCCAGGTCGTTCACGAAACCCCGCTGCAACACAGCCATCACGAATCCCCACCACGCCTGCTGGTTGCCAATCATGTGTCTTGGGTCGATGCGTTGATCATTCAAACCATTCAGCCCAGTATTTTTGTGGCCAAAGCAGAGGTCAAAAGCTGGCCCATCGTGGGGAGCATTGCCACCGGTTGCGGTGTAGTGTTTGTCAACCGTAATTCGCCAGCATCTGCCCGTCATATGGTGGATGAACTCTCTAGTGCCCTACACCACGGCTACTGCGTAGCGGGCTTTCCTGAAGGCACCAGCAGTGAAGGAAGCTCGGTCAAACTGTTTCATGGCAATTTGTTTGAAGCGGCGATCAACCACAACATCCAAGTGCAGCCTTTGGCCATTCGCTACACCAACCCACTGTCAGGTGCGTTGTGTTTGAAAGCTGCATTCATTGGTGACATTGGTTTTGTGCAATCGTTGCACCAAGTGATGTCGTCAAAGGGCATACAAGCCAAGGTTCAGCTGTGCGCGATGCTCTCACCCGAAGGACATACACGCAGAACCTTGGCCCACCTCTCACAACGCAGCGTGAGCAGCCAGCTAGAGCTGCTCAACGCGTGATCAAGATTACTTAGCGAGCGACATCACCAGGTCTGGCAACCCGGTGGCTAGCAGTGGCAACCACGAAATCAGAAGCGTGCCCACAAAAATGGCCAGTAAAGCGGGAGCCACTGACGCTGCCACAGTGCGTATGGGTTGCTTGAACACGGCAGACGCAAAGTAAATATTCATGCCTGCGGGCGGGCACAAAAAGCCCATTTCCATATTGGCCAAAAAGATGATGCCAAAGTGCACAGGGTCAATGCCGTAGCTGATAGCCAAGGGCAATAGCAAAGGCACCAACACCACGATGGCGGCATAGATTTCCATCAAGGCGCCGGCGGCAAACAAGAACACATTGAGTGCGAACAAAAACACCCATTTGTTTTGCGTGACGCCCTGCACCCACTCGGTGGCCAAGTCTGGAATGCCCGCATCCACCAAATAGTTGGTCAGGCCCAACGCCATGCCCAAGATGAGCATCACACCACCAATGATTTGGGTGCACTGTGACAAACAGTCGCCCAGCTTCTTGGCATCCAACTCACGGTGCGCAAAGGCTTGGGTCAGCACCGCATAAATAGCAGTGAGTGCTGCACTCTCAGTAGGCGTGGCAAAGCCGCTGGCTAACGAACCAATGGCCACCACGGGGGCTAACAGCTCCCACTTGGCATGCCACGCGGCATCACGCAATGCCTGCATACTGAACGTCGATTTGACAGTCGAGTCTGTGCGAATCACGTCTTGGCGAAGATAGCCACCAAAGATCAACAAGCACACCACCATCACCACCGCAGGCACGATGCCCGCCAAGAACATGGTGTTGATGGGTACACGCGCAATGATGGCGTACATGATGAGCGGCACCGATGGCGCCAACAACACACCCAGCGCACTGGCGCTCGTTACCAAGCTGATGCCTTTGCGCTCGGGGTAGCCCACGCCTTGCAGCAAAGGCAACAGCAGACCACCCAAAGCCAAAATCGTCACGCCGCTGCCACCTGTAAAAGCAGTGAAGCACGAACACAACACCGTAGCTGCAATCACGGTACCGGTTTTACCGCCACCAAACAAGGCCACGAACACCGCACCCAAACGCTGTGCTGCACCAGTGCCTGCAAAAATCAATCCAGCCAAAGTAAACAGTGGCAAGGCGGGCAATGAGGGATTGACCGTGATTTGGTAATGCGACAAAGCAATGGAAGCCAAAGGCAAACCGTCTTGCCAAAACAAAGCCAGTGCCAAGCCGCCCAACACCGCAAAAATAGGTGCGCCAAACGACAGCAACAACACCAGACCCATCACCCAAGGCCACAGGGGTATTGCTTCGCCGTCAAAGCTATAGGCCAACCATGCGCCCAGCAACGGCCCAAGCAAAGCCCCGACCCACTTCAAATGCCACTGAGAGCTGCAACGCGCGCCCAATTTCAAAGCCAAACACACAAAGCCAATCGGCATGGCCGCTTCAAACCACCACACGTGCACGCCGTACGCCAGCATTTGCTCGGCCGACATTTCGCTCAGCACCAGCTGGCCACTGGCCCATGCCAGCACACCACACACCGCCGCTGCACCCAGCTGCCCCACTGGATAAAAGCGAGGCAACATCACACCCAAGCTGGTGAGGTGACCAAAGCGCTCAGCCGCAATCGCACCGGCCATGGCCATGAGCAGTCCCAAGTGCTGAACCACCACAGGCGCGTTATCAATGCCCTTGCCCATCATGGGGCGCGACAAAATTTCGACCAAGGGAATCAAGGCCATCAAGACCAACGCCAAGGCAGCCAGCCATATGTCAGCCTGTGTCAGGCCACGCAGCAATCGACCCATCATTTACCCTTACCTGCGCGGTAGGCCTTGAGGTGACGGAACACCTCGTCAAAGGTCTCGGCGGGCACCAAGGTACCGCGAATGCGTGGGTACAGTTTTTCGGCCAAGTCGTTCCACGCACGCATTTGCTCGGCGTTGGGTTTGTTCACAATCAAGCCGCGTTTTTTCATGGCGTCTACCGCCTCTTCCACTTCTTGGCGGGCTTTAGCGCGCAGCTGTGCACCGGCTTTTTCACCCGCAGCACGCACAGCCACTTGGGTGTCGGGGCTCATGTCGTCCCATGCTTTTTTGGTCACCACCAAAGCGCCCACAATGGGTGCCCAATTTATTTCTAGCATATTGGGGGCCATGGTGTAGACCTGGCTGGCCAATGCAAAGTAAGGCGTCGATGGCACTACGTTGATCATGCCGGTTTGCACCGAGGGCAAGATGTCACTGGTCTCAAGTGGCACCGGCGTGTAGCCCATGCTCTTCATGATTTCTTGCTGGTCAGCCTCGCCGCCCCATGCAAAAAACTTCATCTTTTGATAGTCCTCAGGTTTAAAGGCGGGGTCTTTCGAAAAGAAACGCACCCAGCCCGCATCGCCCCAAGCCAGCACCACAAAGCCTTTTTCGAGAAACTTTTTTTCCATCGCGGGGCGCATTTTTTCGCGCACATAGTCCACCTCATCCCATGTTTTGAACAGCAAGGGCATGGATTGCAAAGCGGCAATCGAAGGCTCAATTTCACGCAAACCCACGACCGACAGCAACGCACCTTGCAACTGGCCAATACGCATGCGACGGGCCAGCTCGGTCTCGCCACCTTGGCTGCCATCGGGGTACACCACAAACTTGGCATTGCCACCTTGCGCGTTGCGCCACACCTCGCCCACTTCCATCAACTGGCGGTGGTAGAGCGAATTTTTAGGGGCTAAAGTGCCCATGCGTAGCTGTTTGTCAGGGGCAGCCCAAGACGCGGTCTGTCCGCACAACAAGCCCACAGCCACACACACTTGCAAACATAATTTCAATAATTTAGACATTCACAGCTTTCAAAAAAGATCATCGACAGATGAGAGCAACCACTGCGCACGCTCGCGCATCACAACGTTCTGCAAACTGCGGTGTTGTTGGCTAATGTCAAGCGCTTGCTTCAACAACTGTTCAAACTGTTTGCGGTTTTCAGCTGGTAAGGACACACCCTCTGCTTTGGCTACATAGGGACCTGCCTCTTTCTCTTGGCCCAGAGCAATCGCTTGGTCGAAATACGCTTGTGCTTTTTGGCGCGAGCCACCGACTTTGGCACCTTCCAAGGTGCCCATCAAACTGGCCAAGGCACCTTGCCCATAGGTAGGATTAACCTGCCAAGCCAACTCGGCCAAACGCATGGACAGCGGTAAATCTGCCACCACATCGGGGTCGTCTTTAGACATTGAAATCCAGCCCCCCAAAGATGCTGCGGCCCAATACGCCAAGGGCACTTGGACTTGGGTCAGGCGCGGTTGCTTTTTAGGGTCTGTCTGTCGCAGCGCCACGGCAAAGCCGGGCTGGCTGCGCTCCAGCGCATTCATGGCGTGGCGGTGCGCGCGGGCATACATGCGGCCTGCACGTTCACGCATCTGGGCAGCGTCTTTGGGGTGTCTGGCATCGAGCTTTTCAGCATCAAACGCAATAAAGGCATAAGCGTATTGCGTGAAGCCCGCAGACACCGATTCGGCCAATTTCAAATGGCCCGGCGTTTCTTTGAGCACCGACTCGGAGAACTTCAAATAAAACGCACTGGCCTCGCGAGCCAGCTGCAAATCGTCTTCACTGGACATGCCCTGCCCTGACAAAGCCTGCGCGGTTTGGTCGACCACAAAGGGGCGCACGACGCAGCCAGACAAAGCCAGAACCAGTGCCACGCAAGAAATGAAACGATAAGTAATAAGGCCACCTCATGAGGATGTGTTTCGACGACAACTTGAAAAAATGTAAGTCAGCAATGTGAATGTTCAGTGACACACCGTCATCAAGCTGAAACAGTCGATGGCCACAATTTGTGTAAAGGAAATTTCATGAGCGATCAACACAAACTTGACGAAGCACAAATTCAGCGCTTGCGCGATGACATCTTGAACACGTTCGACGAAGAGCTGGAGATGTCGATTGACGAAGAAGGTAACAACACCGACCGCATCAAATACTTCCGCGAACTGTTGCGCTTGCAAGGCGAGTTGGTCAAGCTGCAAGACTGGGTCGTAGCCACCAAACAAAAAGTGGTGATTCTTTTTGAAGGACGTGATGCTGCAGGAAAAGGTGGCGTGATCAAACGCATCACCCAACGCCTCAACCCGCGCGTGTGTCGTGTGGCGGCCCTGCCCGCTCCCAACGACCGCGAACGCACCCAGTGGTACTTTCAGCGCTATGTGGCGCACCTGCCTGCTGCAGGTGAAATTGTGTTGTTTGACCGCAGCTGGTACAACCGCGCAGGCGTCGAACGCGTGATGGGCTTTTGCAATGACGACGAGTACGAAGAATTTTTCCGCACCGTTCCCGAGTTTGAAAAAATGTTGGCGCGCAGCGGCATCACGCTCATCAAGTATTGGTTCTCCATCACCGACGACGAGCAGCACGCTCGCTTCTTGGGCCGCATTCACGACCCATTGAAGCAATGGAAGCTCAGCCCCATGGACTTAGAAAGTCGGCGTCGCTGGGAAGATTACACAGTGGCTAAAGAGACCATGATCGAGCGCACACACATCCCAGAAGCACCTTGGTGGGTGGTGCAAGCAGTTGACAAAAAGAGCGCACGCTTGAATTGCATTCACCACTTGTTAGAGCACTTCAACTATCACGAAATCGAACATCCTGAAATTCAATTACCCGCTCGCGTACGAAACCCTGACTACATCCGTCATCCCGTGCCTGACGACATGATCGTGCCCGAGAAGTACTGAGCCTTCGTTTCACATCACCGTCACACAACCTGAGTAAATTGACACGCAATGGATTCCATTCATGAAAACCTACAAAAGCAAAGACGTGGGTTAAACAGAGTCATTCATGCGCTAGGTTATTCACTGCAAGGCTTGCAAGCCGCCATGCATGAGCCAGCGTTCAAGCAAGAGGCTTACCTTGCGTTTGTGTTGTTACCCCTGTCGTTTTACTTGGGTAGCAATTGGGTTGAAATTTCTCTTCTTTCTGGATCGGTCATTTTTGTTTTGACAGTTGAACTCTTAAACACGGGGCTCGAGTCTGCCATTGACCGCGTTGGACCTCAATGGCACGACCTCTCTAAGCGCTGCAAAGACTTAGGCAGCGCCGCTGTGCTACTGAGCATTGTGTTGTGCATGGGCATTTGGCTCTTTGCTTTGTTTGTCAAGTTCTCACATTTCCTCTGACGGCTGCGTGCGTCAGACTACGGCGATCGACATCGTCAGACTAGCCACTCCATGTCTCTCAAAAATTTAATTGAAATGCTGAACAAACAAAAATTGGTGGATGGCATGGTCCACAGTCAGCAAATGCACAAGCACGACTTTGTTGAGTCTTTGCTGCAAAAACAGCACGATGCAGAGCTACTCAACTTCATCGCCAAACAAAGCGCCACCGAACTCGGCGGCTACTTAGACGCTCTGCCCTTGGATGACGCAACAAAGCTATGGCGCAAATTGCCCAGCGAACGCGAAAACGATGTGCTGTGGGAAATTTCTGACGAGCGCCGCATGGCCATCGCGGGCGACCGACAGCCTGGCTTTGAAGACAGCAAGATCAATGTGTACGAGCTTGTGGAGGGACGACTCAAAAACCTACCCATCTCAGGCCGCAAAGACTTAGAAGGTGCCAAGCCTATTTGGGTGGACTTGATCAACTCCACCAAGGCAGAGCGCGTGTTTGTGGGCTCGCACTTTGGCGTGGCGTTGCCAGACCCGATCGAAGCCACAGACCTTGAGGTGAGCGCCCGTTTTCATGTGGAAGAAAACGACGACATCCACCTGCACTCCAACTTTTTATTTGACCGCGATGGCAACTCCAAAAGCGTTCCTGTCGCCTTCATCTTGCACGGTGGCATTTTGTTTTCGTTGCGCAATGAAGAACTGTCGGTGTTTCGGCTGCAACGCCGTCGTGCCCTGACGCAGCCCGGTTATGTGACGGATTGCGTGGACTTGCTGCTGGACCTCTACGGTGCTGATGTGGAAGTGTCAGCCGATTCGCTAGAAAACATTTACGCCAAGCTTGGCGTGGTGGGTCGTCATGTGTTGAGTGAAGCCATCACCGACCAACAAGCGGCTGGCATCTTGGCCGATATTGCCGAAGAGGAAGATCAAAACGGTCGCATCCGCAGCAATATTTTGGACACCCAGCGTGCGCTTAGTTTTTTGATGCGCGGACGTTTACTCACGCCCGATCAAATTTCTGACTCCAAGCAAATTCTGCGCAACATCGATTCACTCAACAGCCACACCGCTTTTTTGTTTGACAAGATCAACTTTTTGATGGACGCCACCATTGGTTTCATCAACATCAACCAGAACAAACGCGTGAACCAACTGACCGTGTTCAGCGTGGTGTTCATGCCCATCAACATCTTGGCGGGAGTGGGTGGCATGTCTGAGTTCTCGATGATGACGGAGGGCACGCCATGGCCATTGGCGTATGGTGGTTTCTTGCTGGGCTCGGCCTTCATTGGTTTGGCCACCTACGTTTTACTCAAACACTTTGAGAAGAAACGCCCAAAAAAAACGATTTGATTGCACACCATGTCACACCACAAACACGAAACAACCCAAATCAGTGACGACGGCTTGCGCTACAGCAGCAAGAAAAATGGCTCGCCATTTGAAGGCACTGGGCGAACCGGCGAGATGATGAGCTGCATCAAGTGCGGTACACACAAGCCGCGTTCGACGGGTTCATTTCGTCGCTTCATGAATGCCAACCATTTCTTTTGCGGCGATTGCCGCGTGATGCCAGCGGCCACAGCAAGTGCTGCTAGCGCTTAGGCTTTCATTCGCCAGCGGTTAGCAGGCAGCATGAGCTTGAACTTAGAGCCATGCCCCACTTCGCTGGTGATGCTCAAACAGCCACCGTGACGCTGCATCACATGCTTGACAATGGCCAGCCCCAAGCCTGTGCCACCCGATTCACGTGAACGGCTGCGATCCACACGATAAAAACGCTCCGTCAGCCTTGGCAAATGCTCAGCAGCAATGCCCGCCCCAGTGTCGCGCACAGCCATCAGCAAAGATCCATCCATACCTTGGTCCACCGACACAAAAATGCTGCCACCTGCAGGGGTGTAGCGCACAGCATTGCTCACCAAATTTGACAAGGCGCTTTGCAACTCTCGCGGTTCCCCCATCAACACAGCGTCGGCCATGGCCTCAGGCAAGTTGAATTGAATGTGTTGCGCTTCAGCGCCATTGGCAATGGCCACCGACAAACCGCGTGCTTCTTGCTCACAAGATTGCAACAGTCGCTGCAAAGGTAATTGGTTTTGATAACTGGGAACCGGGCTGCCCTCTAGCCGTGAGAGCGTTAACAAATCTTCAACCAAACCTTGCATGCGATCAGCTTGGACAGCCATCAAACCCAAGTAGCGTTTTTGCTCTTCTTCGGTCAACTCTAGGGTTTGTAATGTTTCCACAAAGCCGGCCATGACCGTGAGTGGTGTGCGAATTTCATGCGAGACGTTGGCCACAAAATCGCGGCGCATGGCTTCGGCTTGCTCCAGCATGGTGACATCGCGGGTCAGCAGCAGCTGCTTGCCTTCTCCATAGCGATGACGTTGCACCGAGATACGCACAGGGCGCTCCACGCGGTGCCTGTGCCCGGCCATCACCACTGGCTCCACAGGTTGCTCCACCGCCATGTAGGCTGTGAACACAGGGTCGCGCAGCAGGTTGCCCACGCGCTGCATCACATCGCGCTCTGGGTGGATACCCAGCTGCATAGCAGCCGTTTGGTTGCACCATTCAATTTGGGCATTGGCATCCAGCATGACTACACCATTGGGAGAGGCCTGGATGGCAGACAAAAAATCTTTGAGGCGCTGTTCACTCGCGTCAATGCTGCGTTCGCGTTCGCGCAGCAAGCGGCGCGCACGGTCTAACACCACGCCCCACCAGCCAGACATTTGCGGCACGATGCCTAAATCGCCCTTACGCAACCACGAACGCACACGGTAGCCACGCCAGGCATCAATCAACATCCAAACCATGCCAGCCAACAAGGCGCCTGTTAGCACAGGCGTAGTGGTCTGGGGTTTGTCGTTCATCACGGCCCACGAAAATCCGACCGCTGCCCCAAAGGCTAAGAGAGAGAGAAAAGAGAAAAATCGACTGATCACATGAACCTTGGCGCGGTTTTAGGGTTGGTGGGTGATTCTGTATCCTACGCCACGTACCGTTTCGACCATGCTGCCCGCTTCGCCCAAGGCTTCGCGCAATCGCTTGACATGCACGTCAACTGTGCGCTCTTCGATGAACACATGGTCGCCCCACACTCGGTCCAGCAGCTGGCTGCGGCTGTGCACACGCTCGGCGTGGTGCATCAGATAGTTCAAGAGTTTGAATTCAGTGGGGCCGAGCTTGATACCTTGCTCGTTGAAGCTCACGCGATGCGTGGAGCCATCCAACTGCAATGCACCAATACGCACCACGTCACTGGCTTGCTCTGGCGCACGGCGGCGAAGCACGGCACGAATGCGGGCCAACAACTCTTGGGTAGAGAAAGGCTTGGTGATGTAGTCGTCTGCACCTGCATCGAGGCCCGCAATTTTGTCAGGTTCATCACCGCGTGCGGTGAGCATCAAAATGGGTGTGGTCTTGGTGCGTGGGTCGGCCCGCCAGCGACGTGCTAACTCCAAACCACTTTGACCAGGCAACATCCAGTCCAACAAGATCACATCGGGCAACACCTCGTCAATGTGGGCTTGAGCCGCGTTGCCATCTGCAGCCAACACGGCCAACATGCCGTGGTGACGCAGATTTACCGAAATGAGTTCAGCAATGGCTGACTCATCTTCCACCACCAATACGCGAGCAACTTTCATCTTCCCAAAACCCTTTGTTAGCTCATCGACGACTCAACATCGGCCAGTGGGGTGTGACGCACGTCTTCGCCCTTGACGATGTAGATGATGAATTCAGCAATGTTTTTCGAGTGATCACCAATGCGCTCAATGGCTTTGGCGATGAACAACAAGTCCAAACTGGCAGAAATGGTGCGTGGATCTTCCATCATGTAGGTGATGAGCTTGCGCACAAAACCATCGAACTCTTTGTCGATCTCGTTGTCTTCACGCAAGATGCTCACCGCCATGGGAATGTCCAAACGCGCAAACGAGTCCAAGGCTTTACGAAGCAAACCAGAAGCCAGTTCGGCAGACACACGCAAATCGCCTGAAGGCAATGAGCGGGGTGCAGAGCTTTCAATGATGGACTTGACCATACGGGCAATTTTGGCCGCTTCGTCACCCACGCGCTCGAGGTTAGCCGTTGTTTTGGACATGGCCATGAGCAAACGCAAATCACGTGCGGTGGGCTGACGACGACCAATGACGGAAGCGATTTCGCGATCAATTTCAACTTCCAATGTGTTGACTTTGTTTTCAGTGACGATGACGTCGTCAGCTGCTTCTGGGCTGAACTGAGACAAGGCATAAATGGCTTGGCGAATTTGGGACTCCACCAAACCACCCAACTCCATCACGTGTGAAGAGATGTTGTTGAGGTCGGTGTCAAATTGTGAGGACAGGTGTTTTTCTGGCATGGTGATCTCTCCTATTAGCCAAAGCGGCCGGTGATGTAGTCTTCAGTGGCGGTTTTGTTGGGTTTGAAGAAGATTTGTTCTGTCTCGCCAAACTCTACCAATTCGCCCAAATACATATAGGCGGTGTAGTCACTGCAACGTGCCGCTTGCTGCATGTTGTGCGTCACGATGGCGATGGTGTAGTCGGCCTTGAGTTCATGCACCAACTCTTCCACCTTGCCGGTGGAAATCGGGTCAAGCGCTGAGGTGGGCTCATCTAACAACAAGACCGAGGGCTTCACGGCCACGCTACGTGCAATGCACAAGCGTTGCTGCTGACCACCTGAGAGTGACAAGCCGTTTTGGCCCAGCTTGTCTTTGACCTCAGACCACAAGGCTGCCTTGGTCAGCGCCCATTCCACGCGTTCGTCCATTGCTGTTTTGTCGAGGTTTTCGTATAAACGCACGCCAAAGGCGATGTTGTCGTAAATCGTCATGGGAAACGGTGTGGGCTTTTGAAACACCATGCCAATGCGGGCGCGCAGCAAGTTCAAGTCTTGCTTAGGTTCCAAAATGTTTTGGCCATAAAAGTTGATCTCACCCTCGGCACGTTGGCCTGGATACAAGCTGTACATGCGGTTCAGAGTGCGCAGCAAAGTAGATTTGCCACAGCCCGATGGGCCAATGAATGCGGTCACTTTGCGCTCAGCAATGTCCATGGTGACATTGCGAAGGCCTTGAAATTTGCCATAGAAAAAGTTCAGATCGCGAACTTCAATAGCGTTCTTTTGTGCTGTTTTGATTTCAGACATTTGTAGTTTCCTGATTGAAATTAGGCGCTGACTTTGTCGCGGAAGAACACACGTGCCAAGATGTTGAGCACGAGGACCGTCAAGGTAATCAACAGCGCGCCGGCCCAAGCCAAACGCACCCAGTTGTCATAAGGGCTCATGGCGAACTGGAAAATCACCACCGGTAAGTTGGCCATGGGCGCACCCATATTGGTGCTGAAGAATTGGTTGTTCAACGCGGTGAACAGCAAAGGCGCTGTTTCACCACTGATACGGGCCACAGCCAACAACAAACCAGTCATGACACCGCTCTTGGCTGCACGCAAAGTAATGAAGGTAGACACTTTCCAGCGTGGCGCACCCAAGGCAAATGCGGCTTCGCGCAAACTACCGGGCACCAAGCGCAACATATTTTCGGTGGTGCGCATGATCACTGGCACTGCAATGAGCGACAAAGCCAAGCTACCAGCGTAGCCCGAAAAGTTGCCCACCGTGGCCACGGCAATGGCATACACAAACAAGCCCAACACGATGGAGGGGGCAGACAACATGATGTCGGTCACAAAACGGGTGAGCTCGGCAGTTTTGCTTTCATCTCCGTACTCGGTGAGATAAACACCAGCCAAAATACCCACTGGGGTGGACACCAACACGGTCAAGCCCACGATCATCAAGCTGCCCACGATAGCGTTGCGTAATCCACCGCCTTCGGTGCCGGGTGCCGGTGTATCACTGGTGAGCAAGTTGCTATCCAAAGCCGAAAGGCCATTGGCAAATAACACGTAAAGAATCCAAAGCAAGACAGCCAAGCCGACGGCCATGGCGGCCATCGAAAACATCAAGCCCAGCATGCTGGTAATGCGACGCTTTGTATAAAGTTGATTGTTCATTTCCATAGAAACCTCTTAGTTGCCTTTAGCTTTTTCGGCACGCATGATCATCATCTTGGCAGCGGCCAACACCACAAAGGTGATGACGAACAACAAGAAGCCCAGTGCAAACAAGGTGGAGAAATGCAAGGCCTCAGCCTCGCCAAATTCGTTGGCCAGCACAGAAGCAATGGAGGTACCGGGCGAGAACAAAGAAGTAGGCATGCGGTTGGCGTTGCCGATCACAAAGGTCACTGCCATGGTTTCCCCCAAAGCGCGGCCCAGCCCCAACATGATGCCGCCAATCACACCTTTTTGCGTGTAGGGCAAAACCACCTTGCGCACCACTTCCCACGTGGTGCAGCCCAAACCATAGGCAGACTCGCGCAGAATAGGTGGCGTGATTTCAAACACATCACGCATCACCGCCGCCACAAACGGCAGCACCATAAATGCCAGCACAACGCCTGCTGCCAAGATGCCCATGCCGTTGGTGGCACCACCAAACAAGAAACCCACCAAGGGCATGCCGCCCAACACTTGCTGCAAGGGCACTTGCACATAGTCAGCGAACAAAGGAGCAAAAACAAACAGGCCAAACATGCCGTAGATGATGGAGGGCACAGCCGCCAACAACTCAATGGACGTGCCCAGCGGGCGACGCAACCACACAGGGCAGGTTTCGGTCAAGAACACAGCCACGCCAAAGGCCAATGGCACAGCCAACAACAGGGCAATGCCCGCGCTGGCCATGGTGCCTACGATGGCAATGGCAGCGCCAAAATCTTCATTGATGATGTCCCACTCGACATGCCACAAAAAGTGAAAACCAAACTTTTGAAAAGTTGGCCATGCATTCACAAACAAGGAAATGATGATGCCCAACAAGGCCGCCAACACAAGCAATGAAAACGCCTGTGTGATGCGGTGAAAGAAGAAATCTTGCGTGCGTTGCTTGTTGGCAACCGCAACCATGTCAGCACTGATGGCTTGACCTAATTCTTCTTTCGGTAAATTTTGTGAGCTCATGACAGACCCTAGACTCATAGAAACACCCTACTTCTTAAAAACTAAAAATCCGTCGGCACTTACAACAAGGCCGACGGAATTTATTAGCTCAATTCAAATTACTTTTGAATTTGTGTCCACACCTTGGCGCGGATTTGTGTGGTCAAGCTATCTGGCAAAGCGACGTAGTCGAGGTCTTGTGCCATCTTTTTGCCATTGGTAAAAGCCCAATCAAAGAACTTGACAGCTTCAGCGGCAGCAGCTTTGTCACCAGGCTGCTTGTACATCAAGATGAACGAAGCAGTGCTGATGGGCCAGCTGTTGGCGCCCTTGGCGTTGACCATGGACACACCCATACCCGGCACGCTCATCCAGTCAGCACCAGCGGCAGCAGCAGCAAATGTCAAATCATCTGGAGCCACATACTTACCGTCAGCGTTTTGCAACTGCATGAAAGTCATGTTGTTCTTTTTGACGTAAGCGTATTCCACGTAACCCAAAGAGCCTTTGACGCGGTTCACGTTAGCGGCCACGCCTTCGTTACCCTTGCCACCCACGGAAGAAGCAGCTGGCCACTTCACAGCAGCGCCCTTGCCCACTGTGGAAGACCAGTCTTTGCTCACGGCTGTGAGGTAGTCGGTGAAGTTGAACGTCGTACCAGAACCGTCCGCGCGGTGAACCACGGTGATAGCCTGATCTGGCAATTTTTTGCCTGGGTTCAAGGCAGCAATTTTTGGGTCGTTCCAGTTGGCCACTTTACCCATGAACATTTCAGCCAACACCGCACCTGTGATGCGCAACTCGCCTGGCTTGAAGCCTTCCAAGTTCACCACGGGAACCGTGCCACCGATGATGGCGGGGAACTGAACCAAGCCTTCTTTTTCGAGATCGTCACCAGACATAGGTGCATCGGTAGCGCCAAATGTGACTGTCTTGGCTTTGATTTGACGGATACCACCTGAAGAACCAATGGATTGGTAGTTCAAGCCGTTGCCAGTCGCGGCTTTGTAGGCTTCAGCCCACTTGGCATAAATAGGGAAAGGAAAGGTTGCGCCTGCACCTGTGATGTCGGCTGCGAAGGCTGAACCCATGGCCAAAGTTGCCATTGCTGCGGCGGCCACGGATTTGATGAAAGTACGTTTCGTGTTCATGAGATTCCTTCAATTGGTTAGAACAACTGTGACTTTATCTAGCTATTGTGACGGTACTGTGACACAAATACCCATCAATTAATTCAATTATTCAAGTATTATTGAAATATGAACTCTAAGCACACCTCTGAATCTCAAGTAGTTGAGGCCTTGGCTGCTTTGGCACAGGCCCAGCGACTACGCGCATTTCGAGCCCTCGTGGTAGCTGGGGCCGAGGGCTTGACGCCCAGCGCCCTCGCCACCTTGCTGCAAATTGCGCCCAGCGGCTTGTCGTTTCACCTCAAGGCTTTGAGTCATGCGGGCTTGGTCAGCGCCGAGGCCAGCGGCCGCAACCTGATTTACCGCGCGGAATTTGCCCGCATGAACGACTTGCTGACCTACCTCACCCAAGACTGCTGCCAAGGCCAATCGTGCGCGGTGGTGCCAGAAGCCGCCAAAGTTTGTTGTTAATTTTTTGAGAACACCCCATGAATGTCGAACAGTTTTTAAGCTTGTTGGATGCCAACCCAGAGCAACACCTGCGCATTGAGCTGCCCAACGGCGAGGCCGTGGCAGCGCACTTTCACATCACCGAAGTAGGCCATGTGGCCAAAAACTTCATGGACTGCGGTGGCACGCGCCGCAAGACCGAGAGCTGCCTACTGCAAACCTGGGTGTACAGCGATGTGGACCACCGCCTAGAAACCACCAAGCTCGCGAATATTTTGCGCATAGCAGGCGATGTGTTGCCCACGCTTGACTTGCCAGTGGAGATTGAGCACGAAGCAGGCGTGATGTCGCAATACCCCGTTGTGTCGGGCAGCAGCGATGGCCAAACCCTGACGCTGACCACGGGCCTCAAGCACACCGCCTGCTTGGCCATGGACTTGTGCTGCGCACCCGCTGCCACAGCAGTGCCTGCATCCACAAACGTGGCAACAGTGACAGCAGACAAGCCACACGTCAAAGCGGGGGCCTGCTGCTCGCCAGCCAGTGGCTGCTGCTAAGGCGTGACTCATGTTTGTCAAATCCCGTCAATACCCTCAACTCCTCACTTTTTCAAACAAACCATGAACACCTTGAACGTCCTCTTTTTGTGTACCCACAACTCCGCACGCAGCATCTTGTCTGAGGCCTTGCTCAACCACATGGGCTCAGGTGCCAGCGGCACACGCTTCAAAGCGTATTCAGCTGGCAGCAGCCCACGCGAAAACCAGCAGCCTAACCCACTGGGGCTGCAAGTGTTGAAGGCTGCAGGCATTGACACCTCGTACCTCAGCAGCAAGAGCTGGGATGAGTTTGCCAAACCCGACGCACCCCACATGGATTTGGTCATCACCGTGTGCGACAACGCGGCGGGTGAGGTCTGCCCCTACTGGCCAGGCCAGCCCGCCACCGCTCATTGGGGCTATGCCGACCCCTCGGCTGTGGAAGGGACCGATGAAGACCGTTTGGTTGCCTTTCGCAACACCCTGCACATGATTCAAAAACGCTTGCAATTGCTGGTGAACCTGCCTGCCGACAAGCTGCAAAAAACCATGCTGCAACACACCGCCAAAGAACTCAGCAAGGAACACGCATGAACTTCTTTGAACGCTACCTCACCGCGTGGGTGGGCTTGTGCATCGTGGTGGGCATTGCGCTGGGGCAATGGCAGCCTGAGCTGTTTCAAGCCATCGGCAGCTTGGAGTACGCGCAAGTCAACTTGCCCGTGGGCTTGTTGATTTGGGTGATGATCATTCCGATGCTGGTGAAGGTGGACTTTGGTGCATTGCACGAGGTGCGTCAGCACATCAAAGGCATTGGCGTGACGCTGTTTGTGAACTGGCTGGTCAAGCCGTTTTCGATGGCGCTGCTGGGCTGGTTATTCATTCGCTATTTGTTTGCACCGCTGCTGCCTGCTGATCAGATAGACAGCTACATTGCAGGCCTCATTTTGCTGGCCGCAGCGCCCTGCACTGCCATGGTGTTTGTGTGGAGCCGCCTGACCAATGGCCATCCGTTGTTTACCCTTTCGCAAGTGGCCTTGAACGACGCCATCATGGTTGTGGCGTTTGCACCACTGGTGGCGTTCTTGTTGGGGCTCTCGGCCATCATCGTGCCGTGGGACACCCTCATCACCTCGGTGGTGCTTTACATCATCGTGCCCGTGATCTTGGCGCAGCTGATTCGCAAAGCTTTGCTCGCACAAGGCATGGACACATTTGAGGCCGCCATGGCGCGTATTGGCCCTTGGTCCATTGCGGCCCTGCTGGCCACGCTGGTGTTGCTGTTTGCGTTTCAAGGCGAAGCAA
>JACCDU011277333.1_pt1 | contig 38679 bp, 62 predicted proteins | sample 7446081 | NCBI WGS metagenome assembly JACCDU01 (sample SAMN15323447, study PRJNA562643) | freshwater metagenome | isolation source: river surface water | place: USA:Blue River Watershed | collected 2017-08-17
GCGCGGACGATTGCCTTACGGGTGGCGGCGCAGGGGTCATCAGGTAAAACTCCTTCGCTATACAGTTTGCTGTACGCGTTGTGGAAAAGATTGTTGAACATAAAATCCAACTTCACCGCCAGCCGCAGAGCATCGCCGTCATCGGTGAGTGGGTTCCACTCTTTGCCGCCAAGCGTAAACGCCCAGTCTTTTTGACTGTGTGTGCTTACCACATACCCCGCCGCTTTCGCAGCGTACTCAAGCATTTCACGGTCGTTCATTCAATCACCTCCGCTTTCTTCAGCTTGCGCGTCTCGCCGTCGAAGATGAAGCGGACGTTTGCATTGTCCGTACAAGAGAAGAACATATAGTTGTCTCTATCAAGCCCGATACGGCGACATTGGGTAATATCCGGCTTCGGCTCTTGCTTGATTCGATATTCGTTATTTTCATACCAAGACGGGGACGCGTTAACTGACCATTTCTCCCACTGATATCCATTAAAATATTCAATCTCCGCGCCATCGGCCCATGCTTTAATCAATTCTGCGTGTTTGTGTGGCTTACCCATTGTTCTCTCCCTGTGCTTTTGCGAGTGCTTCAATTGCTTGTATATATGCCGGGTTATCTTCGTAAATGCCGTGATCTGCGCCTTCACTCAGCATCGCCCACAATGATTCAACCAACATCGCATTCGCCTCATGCAGCCGACGAAGTTCTTGGCTCACAGGTGTTGGAAATCCGTACCGAGCTTCGATTGTGTCTGCTAGTTCAAGTGCGTTCGGTTGTTTACTCATTTTTTCTCTACCTTCAGTGCGCGGATAGCGGCGGCGCATTCAGTTTTTACCGCGCCAACAAGTCCAGCGTCGGCGGCAGTCCAAACGACATTTTCTTTGTACTTGTCACACAACTCAGCAGCACGTTCCAGTCCTGCGTCTCGGCCAGCGGCGTATGCGAGTGCGGCGAAGCACTCCAAAATATTCTTGTCGCTTTCAAGGGTATGATCCCAGTCATCTCCAGCTTCAAGTGCCCACGCTATTACTTGTTCACGAGTCGGATTCATTTTGTTTTGCTCCTTGCTATTTTTATTGCGGCGGTCAAAGGCTTTGCACTGAACACCCTTCGTATCTCAGCATCAGTGAATCCAATATCAACTAGCGCGCACACTATTCCATGAAGTGCGGTGACTGCTGTCTCTACTTTTTCAAGATTCATTTCATCACCCCGCGCCAAGGTAGGTTTTGAACTTTATCTGCGAACCTTTTGTGTTTGTACGCAGCTTTAACTGAGATCGTGATTGTTTTCCAATCTGCCCCGTCCCAGTATGAGTAAACCGGAAACGGAAAAGGATATTTAACTTCATACACCCCAACCCGTATCGGTTTCTGGTCGCCGGAAAACCACGGTGTTAGTTTCATTGGTCGTCCTCCCGTTTTACAATCGACAGCGTTCGCAGTCTTGGCTCGCTAATGTTGTCTGCTGCGTTTGCGTCCGATATTATGTCGTCAATAAAGTCTTGCGCTAGGTCTGTTGCGGCATCTACGTCTTTTGCACGCACAATAAACGTCACTGTTGCGACCACTTCAAAAGGCTTTTTCATTCCAGCACCTCCGCTTTCTTTAGCTTGCCTGTCTCGCCGTCGAAGGTGAGGCGAAGGTTGGTTGCACAGGATGGACAAATTGAAGGTACAAAAGTCTCAACGTAATCACTTTTTGGGGCGCTAATAGCCATGTACCGAACAACATCCGGCTTCGGCTCCGGCTTGATGCGGTACTGCGTATCATCACCCCATGCCATTCAACGAACTACACGCCAAGTACGCCCATCAAACCATTCAATCTCCGCGCCATCGGCCCATGCTTTAATCAATTCTGCGTGTTTGTGTGGTTTGGTCATGCTTTTGTCCTCGATGTCAGTTCTTCTTGGGCTTGCCTTACAAGTTCAGGAACCTCGTTTGAATGAAAATCTTCAGGTCTCATCTCCGCTACTCTTGTAACCGTCTCGTCAGACGCGTCACGCCAGACAAACTGGCCTCCCCGAACCAATCGCAGCATAGCTACGAACGACTCATAAATAAACTTCATTCGGTGTCTCCAAAAAACGCAGCCATCGTAATTGGCGCGACAGTGCGCAACTGCTCCAGTACAGCCTCTGCTACCTGGCGATGCTCTTTCTGTGTTGTCAGGTCGAGTCGCTGCTTGAGGTAAAAGATCCAGCTGCGCATCGTGCCATTCATGTACAGTCGACTCGGTGTCAGACCTTCAGGCAGCAGTGCGCGAGCTTGTTCTTTAGCGATGCCCTCAGATAATGCTGCTCGGTACGCGTCAATCGCTGTACTTGCAACCATGCTTTGGAGATTGGCCCAAAGCTCATCCGTTTGCTCGTCAATACAAGGCATACTGTTTTGCCTGTTCGAAAAGTCTTGGATGCGGCACTCGCGCCGCTCCCAATCACCCAGTTTCTCGACGTTCTCATACCGTTGGCTAAACTCTTGGAACTTGAAGCTGGAATGCCGCAGGATCTGGCGACCGATATCGCGGGTAGTGTCAATCTCCATCGCTACGTTGGCCATGTCGAACGGGCTAACGTGGCCATGCTCCATGCAATAAAACAGTAAACGAGAATTATTACTATCTTGATTGGCCGGGTTTGACACCCTGGCCATAAACATGATTTGCTTGTCAATATCGGGTGTAGCCCATTGGATACGTGCTTTCAATCTTTCCTCCGGTAAATGGTATTGAGCGTTTCAAATTGTTTACTGTCTGGTTTGGATACTAAGGCAGTTGTGTGGATATGCCCTTCACCTAGTCGCGGGTGATCCAAACCGTAGACTGTTGCTTGCCATGTAGGTGTGCCGTCCTTCAATTCGATTGGATAGAACAGTGGATTGCCTAGAAAGTATACTACAGGTTTTTCATTCATGATCTATTGCCTCTTCGATAAGTCTTTCGTTGTTTAAGAGATCCAAGCTAATCGGTTGGCGCTGGGAGATTAGCAGTAGGTCGTTGACTTCCTCTTCAGACCGCCCAGAAGCCTCTACAAGCTCTTTTTGGGTGGGTTCCCTGCCGAGGGTCTGGGTAAGGCTGCTGCGTGTCTTATAGACGCTTCTAATCGATTCCTGGACGTTTACAGGGATTGAGATCAGATGTTCCTTATTCTCAATCGCCCGGAATACCTTGCTGTAAATCACTCTGCGGGCATAGGTTGCCAGCCTATGTGTGGGTTTCCAGCTGCGGATTGCCTGCATCAAGGCGATGTTTCCCTCCTGTATCAGATCGGCACGTTCCATCGAACTGGAGTAGTTCCATTGGGGGAGCTTCTTTACCACGAAGATCACCAATCCTAGATTGGCTAGCACAAGCTTCTGGAATGCTTCTTCGTCACCATTCTCCACCATCCGACGCCGTAGTTCCAGTTCCTCTTTTGCTGTAAGTAAATCTTGTCTTTTTGGCATTAAATTGACTCCGATTGACAGGGTTGACAGGGTTGACAGGGTATATCTACTCTTTCTTTTATTTTTTTTTCATGTGAATTAAAAAAGAAAAATAAATAAAGATACCCTGTCAACCCTGCCAACCCTGTCAAAACCAGCATAAAGTTATGATAATGGCAACAGCGAATGCTTTTCTTTCTGTAAAGAAAAGCACTGCTGCCACACTTATGGCGATACCAAAGAACGTGCTATTCATAAATCAGTCGGATGGTATCTTTTTCATGCAGCGATTCAGTGGCGGCCTCAATGGCCTTTTGCCTTGTTGCTGCCACAAACACCTTTCCTAGTAGTGGGATTGTGAGCGTCCACGATGCCGAGAGGGGGTCGTACTGAAGTGTTGTTTTGTAGATCATGTCAGTCTCCTTTAGATTCATACTCTTGGGCAAGATGTTCCATCCAACGCAGGCGGTATTCTTGCATTTCTTTGCTGCCATAGTAGGGAAGTTTTTCAATATGTTTGTTAGCTAACAGCCACACTTCTAGTGTGTAATGCCCTTCCATCCTACTGCGAATATCCTTTTAATATGGTTAGATCGGATGGAATACGCGTGCACAGCATCAATTGCACAGCAAATGAACTTGTGTCCACGCAAATATTTCATTGCCTTTCGGATTATTTGACTGGAAGTCATCATTCTGTAAACTCCTTGCCTGCCAAGCGGACGGATTGAATGGTGGACCGATTGATTGCGCGGTAGCCGTTGTTTTGAACGTCCCAAATGGTAATGTACTTGGATGCATCCAACGTAGATTTGCCGCCCTTAAGGTGGCTAGTCACCCCCATGCGCCCTACCAGGGTGCGCAGGGAGCCGTCTTTTTTGGTAAACGTAACAGACACAAATTTACCATTGGAATCTTCAATAAGTTGTTGCAGGTTTGGCATGTTGTTCTCCTTAGATGACGGCAAATATAACGATTGCCGCGATACAGATTACAACCCCTATCAGCAGCATTGTCAAGGGGGCGTTATGATCTTCTGTCGGCTCGTACTCAATGGGTTCCGCCCAATGGTCAAACTGACAGTCACGCATGGTGCGGGGGGTCTGTAAATGGGATCGTTTCACTTGATTACCTCCACGGAAATTAGTTTGCCTATGTCTCGGGCAAATGTTGCCTTGATGTTGTCAAATTTGGTCCGCTCATAGGACCAGCTAGGTGGGTAATCGTTAGTGCTAAGATAACCGTAAACGGCAATCGTTTCTGGTTTTACACGGTATTCGTAGTATTCCGAGAAAGTAGGGCAATATGAACGGTCCCAGTCTAACCATTCTTGGTTATCACAATACCGGAATTGAATCTGTTTACCGTCAGCGAATGCTTTGATGACGTCTGCATGTTTGTGGGGTTTGTTCATTCTTGACTCCCTAGTGAGGCAATGATCAGTGAATGGATTGCGCGATACTGTTTCAATGCTTGTGGATTGTTTGCATGGGTTGACTCAATAGCAGATAGAAATTCCTCTGTTGTTCCGGAAAAGCACCCGCAATTAACTCGGACCCCGATTTTACTATCCTTATGGGCAGTGGTGAACCTTCCTGATGATATGGCAGGACCGGCTATGATAATATCACTGGTTTTTTCAACCCGAGCGTCACCGTATACCAGAGCGTTACCGTATACCAGAGCGTTATCGTACACCCGAGCGTTACCGCACACCAGAGCGTTACCGAACACCTGAGCGTTACCGTGCACCAGAGCGTTACCGAACACCTGAGCGTTACCGTGCACCCGAGCGTCATCGTACACCTGAGCGTCACCGTATACCTGAGCGCCATCGTACACCCGAGCGTCATCGTACACCTGAGCGTTACCACACACCCGAGCGTAACCGTACACCCGAGCGTCACCGTACACCCGAGCGTCACCGTACACCCGAGCGTTACCGTATACCAGAGCGTTACCGAACACCTGAGCGTTACCGTGCACCCGAGCGTCATCGTACACCTGAGCGTCACCGTATACCTGAGCGCCATCGTACACCCAAGATTTGCCCTCTATAGACAAGTTATTTTCCGATTGAATAAACCCGCCAAGATCGCCCTTTTTAACACCGATATCGGGCATGTCTATTAAGGCGCGAATTCTGTGAAGCTTTACATCGTCAACGAGAATGGTTTCTTCGGTTAGTTCGTATTTGTCGTTTACCATAATGCCTCCGGAATGTCTGTAGGGTAGCAATATTTGCGCTTTGGGGGCGCTTTATATTGGATTTGACCTTCATTGATTAGGGCAGTGGCAGTGCGCCCGAAATACCCTTGCAAGCGCCAGGCCATACCAGTATCAACTAATTGTTGCCATGCGTCAAGGTATTCTGTGTGATCTTGCGGATCCTCAAAACCTTCGGCAATAGCCATTGCGTGATATAGATTCATTCTGATAGCACCTTGATAATTTCCCAAAAGAGAATGCCGTGCATGGCAATCGCGAATACCATCATAAGGATGGTCATAAATCGTTCAAGTGTCATTGTTTTTCCTCAGCGCGTTAAGTTTGTCTTTGGCCTCAGAGTAAGCGTAATCATTACTCATTTCGTTTGTGGACCATACAGTAACCCATTTGTCGCCGTCCAATCGCTGAACATGGATGTTATTAGCGCCAGTTGAGAAATCAAACGGCTGGTAATCGATGCGGTATTCAGTTTGCATAATGATGTCCTTTCTTGCGCAATAATCCATTTTGCCTACGGAAACGGGTTAGAGCGTCACGTTTGTTCAGCCCGTACACTGTCATAATAGCAGGGAATCCTGGAACGCGTAAATGGTAGCAGTTCATAGAAGATTCTCCGGTACATTGAACTCATCACCTAGCTTCGATGCAACGTAGCAGCGCATGGCTGCGATGAGGGCAGTGTCACCCAGCATAAGGTGTTCTTTCGTGTCCGAGTAGTTGTACTGATATGACGCCGCCCACCAGCCGTCATGCTTGCACTCGGTGCTGATCTTCTCCCGCTCAATGATCGGGCCGCCTTGTGCCCAGTTGGATGAGGGCAGGAACGTCATAGATTCGGCCCACCCTCTCGCTAAAACTCGCAACTTCCCGCCCAGCTTAAAACCACACGTAACACCGTCGAACTCTAAATCTGTTGCTCCTTCACACTTCGCCACTGCCCAGTCCAGCGCTGCGCCAGATAGCTCACTCGTTTTAATTTTCATTTGCTTTCTCCTAAGCAATAAATTAAGTGCGGCTCTGATATATGGGTTTAGCAGTCTATCAGAGCCACAATGTTTTATTTTTTCTCAGTGCTGTGAACCCACCAGGGAGTTTCAAACTTGTCGCCAACGCGAACTGGCATAACGACACCCGTGAAATTGTCCAGACCGATTGAAACCAGCGCGGAAGCCTGGCCGCGTTGCCGCAGTTGGATATACTCAAAAACTCCGCACAATTCTCGGGCGCAGTCACAAAACCTCATCAGCAGGGCAGGGTTGAAATTGGCCGGGGCATCCGGCGTAGCCGCCAGTGTCTCGGTGCGTGGAATGACGCGAGAAACATCGGGGAATACGCCATCGACACGCTTGAATGTCGTGAGCATTCCCATGGCAGAAGCCTTCACCGTGTCGCCATCGACGTAGAACTCGACAACCTCATCCGACTGTCGTTTCGTGCCGGTCAGTGGCTTGAGCGAGTCACGGTCAAGAATGACCTTGGCCGGGGGCATAGGGGCTTCGCTCACGCGCAGCAAACCCAGCACATGCCCGTCAGTAGCCTCGACAATCGTGCCTCGGCTGTCTTGGACAATGTGTAGCCCGTTCAGATAGAAACGAACGTCTTTTGTGGCGGCCAAGTGCAGCATTGCGCGAATCTGGCCGCGAGTCAGTGTAAATTCCATTTTGTACCCTTTCGATTGTTTGTTTACATGCGTACCATTGCCGCACGGATGGACGAGATGCTGTACGGTGCGCCATCTGGAGTTTTGTACATGCCTTGATCTTGCAAAAATGACAACATATTTTTTGCGGCAATGTGGCGATTGTCCTGATCGGCAAATTCTTTCGCTATATGGTAGAGGCCTTCGTCGTTGTTGATCCAAAGGCTGACGTTCCAGTGATTCCAGTTTTTGTGTCCGTTATACATGATTGAATCCCCTGTTGTTTGGTTGTGTACTAGTATGGTCAATCGACCCGGTTTAGGGCAGGTCGGTAAATTCAATGCGACGAAGCCAGTTCATTACGTCACTGGTTGAGATCAGATCGCCACGGCCCATATCGGATTGGATCGCGGCGAATTTGTCGGATAGCAGATAAGCACGGAACTCTGCCATCCTCTCACGCATGATCATGATTGTGCGTTCCTGCTCCAGCTGTTTGATGTATTTCATATTGGCCTCAGTCTGGAAATTTAGTGGCTTGTTCAATAGCGTCACGCGCTTGTGCCGCAGCTTCCGGCCAGCGTTCGACGTGGCCGTCTTTCGTCATGCACAGGCACTCATACTCGCGCATCAAACGCTTCAATGCGACCAGCAAATCAGGCGCAGCGGCTATCAATAGCGCATTGTACTGGATCTCATCAAACGGCAATTCTGCCATCTCGTTGACACTAGCGATCACTGTGTCATCCGACATGATATCAAAGCCTTCAATCTGCCAAGTTGCGTTAGTGTGTTTCATGATGATTCCTTTCGTTGTTGTACACATATGGTCAATCGACCCTGTTTAATGGAGGCTCGCCGGTACGCCAGCATTGCGAGCCTTTGTGATGGCAATCTGCGCGGCACGATAGGTTTTAAACATCTTGCCTTTGAAGTGGTTTGTGTCGTCAGTCACATAGCATTCGGACTTGGCGCAATACCCGTTGATATACATGCCGTTGTAGTATTTAGTGAACATGATTGATTCTCCTGTTGTTGGACTGCTATACATATGGTCAATCGACCCGGTTTAATTGTCAATTGGTTTGCTTCTATACATATGGTCAATCGACCCTGTTTAATTGTCAATTGGTTTGCTTCTATACATATGGTCAATCGACCCTGTTTAATTGTCAAGCGGTTTGCCAATTAACGTTATGTAGCTGACTACATGTTGGCGCACCACACCTACCTGCCGCCCTCGCCCGCTACTGACTCACGAGTCAGTTATACTGCTTAGTCACAATTTAAACTCTGCTGTTTAATAAAAGCTCGATCGTGCTAATTTGCATCCGGCACGTTACTGACTTGCAAGTCAGTTATTTGTCTGTCCCCAATTAACCTGGCACGCTTATTGCTTACTCAGTCCACTCTGTCCCCAATTAGGCTGTCAGGTTTGATTGGCAAACAAGCAAGGATTGCGCCAGGTTGTCAGGCATAGCTGGCATAGTCCTTGCTTGCGTCGGCCAGTCTGGCATGGTTCTTGCTTGCCGTTGCCAGTGTAAGTGCTTACTCACTTGCTGCCGTTGCCAGTGTAAGTGCTTACTCACTTGCTGCCGTTGCGCCGGGGAAATGCGTTGGCAGTTTGGCAGTTTGGCAGTTTGGCAAGTGTTGCCAGGGGGCACTTAAGTTAGTAGGCACTCACCCAACTCGAGGTACCGGCTGGGGTGGCCTGGGGCCCCCGGCTCAGAGTCCAAGTTTTTACACCCCACCCCCACCTTTCGCTAAAAGTTGCCTTTCTGAAATTTTTTTTTATTTTTCCAGTGGAACCGACCCCGATTGACAGGGTTGACAGGGTTGACAGGGTATGTTTACTCTTTATTTATTTTATTAAAAAAAAAAAAAAAAAAAAAAAAAATAAAATAAACCCTTGCAACCCTTTAAACCCTTTTGCTTATTTTTTAAGTTTTTTTTTTTGCCGCGGTTTTTATTGGAAAAAAGGAAAATTTTACTTTTTTTTTATTTTATAAAAAAAAAAAAAAAAAAAAAAAAAAAAACTAATATATACCCTGTCAACCCTGTCAACCCTGTCGCTGATTTTGTAAGTCATTGATTTTGCTCGCGTTTTTACTGGAACAAAGGAGAGCGTCTACAGAGGAAAGACCCCAAACTACAGAGGAAAGACCCCAAACTACAGAGGAAAATGAGTAAAAAATTACTTGACAGCAACAAAAAACTACAGAGGGAACTGATTACTACAGAGGGATTCTAACAATCCCTCTGTAGCTGTACTAATTTTTGTAGATTTTTGGGTTATTCTCTGTAGGAGGAACCATGAAAAGACTTAATCCGAACACCCAAAAGCCTTTTGTATGCGGCGACGTCCGCGAAGATGGGTATCTTTTTCTTCGCTACGAAAGCCAAATCAACAAAAACGGGTTTTTCAGGGAATCTTGGCTACGACCTGAGAAATTCAAGATGACGAAAATAAAAGACAGCCACCGTTTCAAGAAAAAATACCCTTACAAAGGCACCCGCCTTCTTTGGGGATGGAAAGAAGACATTGGCAACAACCCAGTGCATTTGCAGAACTGCCGAGAGCTTTGGCACAGGATTGTGACAAGAGGCATGCAGAAATGGCAAATTCGACAACTTGCCGCAACAGACGTGATTGCGGAGATTCTAATACCTTACGCTTCTGACTATGGGGTTTGATGCTAGAACCCCCTTGCCCACTACAGCGGGGTGGGTACCTGCGGCCTTGTTGAAACCTGGAGACATGGTGTTTGGGTTTGACGGAAAACCCGTCAAGGTGGTTTCAACCCAGATTTATAAACCCCGGGAGTGTTTCAAGGTCTGGCTCAAAGACGGCCTTACGCTGGTTGTCGACAAAAGGACTGGGTTTCCAGTTTACGACCGGCCAGCGTTCAGGGCGTTCAGGATGTGGAGGCGGTCAGAATTGCGGCGCAAAAGCACCATAATTCGACCCCTCGGAGTCGAGGCGCTGATGGATTACCGTTTCGGAACTGGTCGAGTACCCACCTGCGCCCCCATAGACCCACCAGAACGCGCTCTGCCGGTCGATCCGTATGTGTTTGGGGGTTGGGTACTAGACAGGGGTCAAAAACGCCGTATGAGCCGTTTTGACATCACCAGAGAGCTTTTGGAAAAATACCCCACCATCCCCAAAGACATTCCTGAAGAATACATGTTCGGTTCGTTCTGGCAAAGGGTGCAGCTTTTGAGGGGCATGATTGACGCCAGGAAAGCGGTTTACAAGCCGGATAAGCGAGTTTTTATCCTGATTGTGAAAAGCCACAAGCTGGCCAGACAGATCCAGCAGCTTGTGGAGTCCCTTGGCGCTCGTTCGGCTATCCACCGGATCTACGTTCGAGGGCAATATTACGTCCAATTCAGAACTTTGATCCGTTTGGTGGAGAATCAACAGCCACCACTCAGACCCTACTATCTGGAAACGAGACTTATTACCAAAGTTGAGCCGGTTGAACCGCGTGATTGCATTTTTATTAAAACTGAAGCCGAAAACAACACGTTTGTTGTTAGTGAGGGCTTTTTAGGGGTATCATTGTGACACCAAAACAGCAAGAAATACTTAAACGCTTTGCAGAAAAGCATAAAAACTGGCCAAAAGAGGCTTTGGACTTGGCTTTATGGCGTGTTAGGTGGCTTTTGACCGCTTTGCCGCACCAAAAAGAGCCAGAAGACAACGAATACGACACTTTTTTGCTCCTTGCAGGGCGTGGATCGGGAAAAACCCACACAGCATCCAACTGGATTGGTCTAAGAGCGGCCACTTTTGACAAAACCCGCTGGTTAGTGACTGCTCCTACGTCAAACGACATCCGGGCAACTTGTTTTGAGGGTGATTCTGGCCTTCTTAACATCATTCCCGAGTCACTAATCAAGGATTATAACAAATCGCTGTTTGAATTAACCCTGAAAAACGGTTCTTTGATCCGAGGCATCCCCGCTTCCGAGCCAGAACGCTTCCGGGGTACCCAATGGCATGGGTGTTGGATGGACGAGTTGTGTGCATTTGAGTACATTGACGACGCATACGATCAAATCCAGTTCACCCTGCGACTTCGCGACCCCAGGATCAAGCGTGTCCAATCGATTATCACCACGACACCCAAGCCCCTTGAGCTGATTACCGACTTGAATGAGCATAAGGTGGGCGGGGATGTGTATGTGTCCCGGGCTTCATCGTATGACAACCGAGCCAACCTGTCAAACACCTTCTTCAAGCAGCTGGAAGCTTATGAAGGCACCGATCTGGGCAAGCAGGAGATTTATGGTGAAATTCTGGATCCGGAGAACGCTGGCATTGTGAAACGCAAATGGTTCCGTTTGTGGCCAGCGAAAAAAGAAACCCCCACCTTGGAGTATGTGCTGGCGTCCTATGACCCGGCAACCAGTGAGAAAACCCACAATGACCCTACTGCGTGTGTGGTTTTAGGTGTGTTTGAGAGGGAAGACGCTGGAACTTGCTGCATCCTTTTGGATGCTTGGGATCAGCACCTGTCGTACCCTGAGTTGCGGCGTAAGGTCAAGGAGGACTTCAAGGAGGTGGTTTATGGTGCAGACAACCAGTTTGCCAAGGGTAAGAAGGCGGACTTGATTCTGATGGAGGATAAGTCGGCGGGTATCAGCTTGATTCAGGAACTGCAAGCCGCGTACCTGCCTGTTCGTTCTTACAACCCTGGCAAAGCGGATAAGGTGCAGCGGGTGAACATTATCGCCCCCTTGATTGCTAAGGGCAAGGTGTTTGTGCCAGAAGACCCGGACAAGCCTGGGGAAGTGGCACCGTGGGCAGCGAGGTTCATTCGTCAGGTGTGTTCGTTTCCTGAGGCTAAAGGCCATGATGATTACGTCGATGCTCTCTCGCAGGCACTGCGGGTCTTGCGTGACTCGGGCTGGTTGGAACTGGATCCACTACCGGCGAGGGATTACGACCACTCAGACGACATAGCCCGCAGACGAGTGTACAACCCTTATGCAGCGTGATGGGGCGGTTAAGAGCAATCAATTGGGTAGTTAGCTATAGGAGATCGCTATGCAAACTTCCTCGCACGTTAAAGAAATTCGGCAATGCAATTGTCCGGTTTGCCGAAAAACAAGGAGCTTGTCAAAGTCCACTTCAAAGTGGGGCAAGATTCGCGCTGAGTATCGAAAATTTCTTAACGAGATAGTCAAGGGTGCAGATCCAGAAGATTATAACAAAATTTTGACAACCCGCGAGTACGATGCTTAACCCAATTAAAACCCCCACCGAGATGCTTATGGACGAAGCCAATATTCCTCATTACGCCGCTGGTTCGCTAGTCAAAGGTCTAGGGGGTTCACTGTACCGCCAATTTGAGAAGCGTATTGAGGAAGCTATTCGTCGGTACACTCGGGCAACGGGTAAAGCACCTTCCCCGGAGGAAGTGGCTCAACTTGAGCAGCACATCAAGTCCCTAACCCAAAAGGCTCCGGAAACCCCGATGTCCCCGGCTCGTCTGGCTGCTGAGACTCCAGCAGCTGACAAGCTGGTTGACGCTGGTGGTCGACCGTACAGCACCATGCCGCATCCCAAGACTGGCAAACCGACTACTCCGGAGCAGGCTAAAGGCTACGATGTTAAGGATCAATTCGCTATGGATCCAGCCAATATCCGCGCTCGCCGCGAGCAGTACGAGCCTGCGTACTCAAATGTGTTCGGGGAAGATCCGTTCATGTCGATGGCCAACACGGGTCGCATGCCGAACCGGACTTGGCAGAAATCGTTCACCCCGTCGACTGAGGAACTGGCGCAGCGTGAAATGGCAGCTGGTCAGGACATGGCAGAAGCTGTGGAAGAGCCGATGGGTGGTCTGTCTCGTGTGCAGGCAACAGCGGGAGATATCCCCCAACTGCCGCCGAACCCACTGGCTGAACAGGCAACGGCACTAGAAGGTCCCACCTTGGAGCGACTGAGCAGCGAGATTTCTCGTGGGGAGCACAAAGCACTTATCCAGAAAGTTGTTGAGGATTTCCGTTCCAGGGGCATTGAGCCGGACGAGGATGATATCCTAAACGCAATCAACGCGATGATCAATCCGCTTCGTCACAACTATACGGGGCGCAATCCAATTGGTCAGCGCCCTAACCCGCCGCGAGGTCGTCCTTCCGCTCAATCAGAAGCAGAGATGAACGCTTGGCGTGATGAAGCTCGTCTCTCTGGTCTTCCGGAAACCACGATTACTGACAACCCGGCAAAATGGCCAGCTAAGTTTAAGGAAGACTATCTGCTTGACGTCCCTGAAGAGCGTCGTGCCCCGTTTGCAAAAGACTGGGCGGTGGGCAAGTACGCGGATGGAGGCAGTGTGCAAGATATTTATGGTTACGCAGATGGTGGTTTGACGGATTTTTCCTCGGTGTCCAACGCTAATGGTTCGTACACCCTGCCGGAAGGTCAAGGCATTAACCCGGGCTTTAGTGTCGCGGGTTACAGCCGCAAACCGTTGATGGATCTTACTAATCGCCAGCGCCGTCAAATCTTGAGTGGCCGTAGCATGGGTGATTTTGCCGGGTACAACATTCCTCAAAGTCTTCGCCAGCAAGCAATTGACCGCCGTTTCGGCAACAACCAACCGATGATGCAGCAACCAGCAGCCATGATGACTTCGGCCAAAATGCCGTCGCCGTCAAACCCGATGCTTGGCGCTCCGGTTCCCAACGAGCCGGTACAACCGCCGATGGATTCGGGTATTGGATACAATCCAGCACCGTTGATTCCGATGCAAACCACTACGGCGGCTCCTGTTCAAACTCAACAGCAATCATTCAATCGTTTCCGGCCTTCGTACAACTGGGATGCCCAAGCTCACAAAGCCAAAATGGCACAAGAGCGAAGCATTGCCAACATGCAGAAGTTCGCGCCTCAGTACGGCATTTCCAGCGTTCCGACGAGCGCAAGTCAGGCACAGCAAATGGGCTACACTCGTGCGTCTGAGATCCCGGGCGTTGGAACTAGCAGTGTGGCACAAGGTCTTACCCCTTGGTCACTTGGTCGCCTTAACGGCGGACAAGACGGTGGCTACGCACTGGCAAACCTCGGTGGTGAAGTATACGCCAAACCATTTGCTGAGGGCGGATACACTAAATCGCCGCGTGATATGTATGCTGAGATGCTTGTTCGGGGTTACGCAGAAGGTAAACAGGTTAAACGTCCTCGGGTGGAGTATGGCCCTGGGAGGTCACTTCTACAAGGATTGAGCATGGGCTGGAGTGACGAAGCGGAAGCAGCCCTCCGCGCTATGTTGGACGAAGGCTCTTACGACGAGAACCTAGCAGCAATTAATGAAGGTCAAAAGCAATTTGCCCGCGAGTACCCTAACCTGAACGATAGCGCCGAAATGGCAGGTTCTCTTGCCGGAATGCTGATTCCGGGCATGGGTTTGGCCAAGATCCCTAAAGTAGCTTCTATGGCAGCGAAACTAGGTGCAATTCCTACCGGCGCAATTGCCGGTTTGGGTCAGGGCGCAGTTGAAGGCGCTGGACGCGCAGAACCTGGAGACAGAGGCACAGGAGCTATGGTGGGTGGTGTAACTGGTGCGGGTATCGGCGCAGGCATTGGCGCAGGTATCAAGGGCTATCAAAAAGGCATGGATATGTATCGTAAACGGAAGACTAACTGATGAATCAAGTACCAGCACTTCCCATTACAACGGGCGGTAATCTATCGGCATTGTCAACGTATATTGACCCGACTGACGACGAGCCGAATAAGCAAAAAGAGGTTGAGCAACTGGCGGAAGCCTTGGATATCGAGGTCGACCAGATTGAGGACGAGGTCATTGAGTTAGAAGATGGCTCCGTTGTTGTCAACCTAGAGAAAACGAATAAGCCTTCGGAAACCCCAGAATTCTATGCCAACCTTGCTGAGGAACTGGACGAATCTGTTCTCGAGAATCTTGCGTTCAAGTACCTTGAACTGATTGAGATCGACCGTGAATCGCGTTCCAAGCGAGATGAACAGTACGAGGAAGGTATTCGCCGCACTGGTCTTGGTGATGATGCCCCGGGTGGTGCGACGTTCCAAGGTGCGTCCAAAGTCGTGCATCCGGCAATGGCAGAGGCTTGTGTCGACTTTGCAGCCAACGCCAGCCGCGAACTGCTGCCCACTGACGGATTGGTAAAAACCAACATCAAGGGTGTGTCGGATCTGAAGAAGCTGGACGCAGCAATGCGTAAAGCTAACTTCCTGAACTGGCAGTTGTCTGAGCAGATTGAAGAGTACCGCGATGAGATGGAGCAGCTGTTTACTCAGTTGCCCTTGGGTGGCAGTCAGTATCTGAAATGGCGTTTTGATAAGGATCTTAACCGTCCGGTTCCCGAGTGGATTCCGATTGACAAGATTCTGTTGCCTTTCGCAACTACCAATTTCTATTCCAGCCCGCGTGTGACTGAAGAACAGGACATCACGCAGGATATGTTTGAAGACCGAGTTGCCAGCGGGGAGTACCGAGACATTGAGGTGTTTACGGCGGAACTGGAGCCGGACAAGCAAACGAAAGCTGAAAAGGCCAACGACAAGATTGAAGGTAAAGAAGAACCCTCCAAAAATGTGGATGGTCTTCGTCGTGTGTATGATATTTACTGCTTCCTTAAATTGGAAGACGATCCGCTCGCTGAAGGTCGACGCGCACCGTACATTCTGCAAATTGATGATTTGTCGGGCAAAGTGATTGGTCTGTACCGCAACTGGGAATCAGGCGATCCGCGTATGCGGAAGATGGATTGGATCGTTGAGTACAAGTTCATCCCGTGGCGTGGAGCGTATGGTATTGGCATGCCCCATCTTATCGGTGGTCTGTCCGCAGCCCTGACTGGCTCTCTGCGGGCGCTGATGGATTCTGCGCACATCCATAACAGCCAGACGATGCTCAAATTGAAGGGCGGTCGTATTGGTGGACAGACCGACCGCATTGAACCCACTCAGGTGGTTGAGATCGAAGGCAGTCCTGGTGTTGATGACGTTCGCAAATTGGCTATGCCACTGCCGTTCAACCCGCCGTCAAGTGTTCTGTTCCAACTGCTTGGTTGGCTTACTGACGCAGCCAAATCGGTTGTTAAGACTAGCGAGAACCGACTGGCGGACGCAGACGCTAAGGCTCCGGTTGGTACCACTCAGGCACTGATTGAGCAAGGTTCCAAGGTGTTCTCCAGCATCCATGCTCGACTGCACCGTTCTCAGGCAAAGAGCCTTCAGATCCTGTCTCGTTTGAACTACTGGTATCTGGAAGACATGGATAACCAGTCGGGCGCTGAGATCGATGTTGCCGACTTTGAGAATAGTTCGGACGTTGTGCCGATCTCTGATCCGAACATCTTTAGCGAAACTCAGCGACTGACTCAAGCGCAGGGTGTTCTGCAACTGGCGAAAGAGTCGCCGGATCTGTTTGACCGCCGTGAAGCCAACCTGCGTATCCTGCGACTTATGAAAGTGCCGGATATTGATAAGGTTATGCCGGATCCGAAGGGCCTGCAAGAAAGCAACCCCGCACTTGAAAACGTGCAGATGACGATGGGCAAACTGGCAGCGGCGTTCCCGGATCAGGAACACATCGAGCATATTAAGGTTCACTTGGCTTACATGATGGATCCAGCATACGGCGGCAGCCCACTGATCGGGCCGGTTGTCACACCGATCATGCTGGAACACATCAAGCAACATATCACCCTGCATTACCTGTCCAGCATGCGTGAGTACGTGAAATTTGCTGGCGGTGGTGAAGATCCGTTCAAGCTGCATGAAGAACGCGAACTAGATACGGCAGCACAACAGGCGTTGTCGATGGCCGCTCAACTGGTGTCGCAAGATTCACAGAAGACGTTTGAGCAGATCATGCCGATCATCCAAAAGCTGGTTCAGCAGATGCAACAGGCACAGCAATCCAAGATGCAACAAGCGGCAGCTGCAGACCCGACTGCTCAGGCGCTTATCCAGACTCAGCTGGCAGAAACTAAACGTAAAGCAGAGGAATCGCAAGCCCGCATGCAGCTTGAGGCACAGAAACTCCAGATGCAAATGGAAGATAAGGTTCGCGACCTGGAGGCCAAGTTCACTGAGATGCAGGCCAAGATGGAGATGGAGCAAACGCTGAAGGAGCAGGATAACGCAGCCAAGATTGCTATTGCGGATATCAACAACGCTTCTAAAGAGCGAGTTGCCATGATTGCAGCGGATCAGCAACTGACGGCGCAGCAGGAGCAACAAGCGCACCAGCAGATGATGAACGCTATGGAAGCTGAAAACCAAGCGTATCAGGATATGCAGAAATATGGCATTGAAGAACAACGTGCCGAAATGGAACGCGCTGAACGGGAAACTGAACGCGCACAGCAAGAGTATCTGCAAGCTCAACAGCAGCAACATGAGCAAAACTTGCAGGCACAACAGCAGATGAATCAACCTCAAACACCACAGGAGTAAAAGATGGAAAACCAAATGGGCTTTCGTAAGACGTACAAGATCACAGGCAAGCCGGGTTATGCCGGTGGCCCGGGTGCTAATGTCGATCCGGGACCGAGCGGCTCCAAGCGAGCAGACAATGCTAAACGGGGTCTTGCTCAGGTTCCGGAAGTAAATAGCAAAGGTCTCAAAAAATAAGGGCGGATTTTTTGATTTTATTGTGTATTTATAAATAGAGAGGGTTTTGTGAAAGACCCGATTTCAGAATCCATATCCAAGTTAAAAGAGACTTTGAAAGACCTTTCAGAGGCTTGTATTAACGGTGTGGATAGTTGGGATAAATACAACCAACTGGTAGGCCAAGCTCGGGGCATTAAAGACGCCCTAGATATCATCAATAATGTCCTGCGAGAGGACGAGGAAGATTAAATGGATTTCGCACACAAAGTTGAAATTGATGGTCGCTCGGAAGAAGAAGTATTCCCTCCTGTTGACCCTGGAGTTCAGCCGCAAGGCAACCGAATTGTTGTTCAACTTCGTAAAGCCAAGGATCTAAGCAAGGGTGGCATCGTTCTTGTTTCAGAAACTAAAGCAACCCAGAAGTATAATGAAGTTGTGGCTAAGGTTATTAAAGTTGGTCCGTTGGCGTACAAAGACGTTATGACGCTTCAACCTTGGCCGGAAGGTCCTTGGGCAGAGCCGGGTGATTTGGTTCGAACTATCAAGTACGGCGGTGATAGGTGGGCAATTCCTCACGGCGATGGCGAAGTTGTTTTTATCATTCTGCAAGACCGGGAAGTTATCTGTAAGATTGACTCGTTTGAAGTTGCTCGAACAATGATGCCTGCTTTTGTGGAATAAAATGACAAAAGATGACAAAAAACTAGCCAGAAAAGCATATTACCAGAAAAACAAAGATAAGTTATCTTCACGCAGAAAAGCGTATTACGAAGCCAACAAAGAGCGTGAAGCCGCAGTTAATAATGCGTATCGAGAAGCCAATCCAGAAAAGATTAAAGCTATTCGTGTTGCATATTGCGAAAACAAAAAGGAAGAAAACTACGCTCGGACGCGACAATGGAGGGAGGCAAATAAAGACCTTGCAAACCACTTGACGCGGGAATGGCGAAAGAATAATCCTGGCAAAGCAAAAGAAAGTTATGCTGCCAGGAGAGCTTCAGAAATGGAGCGAACGCCAGCTTGGTTGAACGAGGATAACAAACAAGAAATGCGAGATATGTACGAAGCTGCATATGAACTTTCAAAAGTGTTTCCTTACGAGTTGCAAGTTGATCACATGATCCCCTTGCGAGGTAAAGAAGTTAGTGGCCTTCATGTGCCGTGGAATTTGCAGCTGCTTCCGGCAGTAGCGAATGCGTCAAAAAGCAATAAACTGCTTTTTGACGGAGCAGCGTTTGTAGAATAAGGGCAAACCCCTCTGGAAAGAGGGCGATGAATGCCTAACTGACGCATTTTATTAAAATACAAACTGGAGAGTTTGGCGTGAAACCCATTCAAAAGCTTGAACAGCAGGAGTCTGCTGACGTTCCTATTAAGGAGCAAGAAGACGGCACAGCAATTGCCGCAATTGAGGATCAACAAGATCCTTTTGGTGATGACCAAGAAAATGAAGGTAATGGTCAATCGGAAAGCACCCAAGACGAGTATGAAGGCGAAGAGGGTGATTCGGATGAAGATCGTGAGGCAATTCGTGCCGCACGACGAGAGGAACGCAAGCTTAAGAAGGAACTGAGCAAGCAGCGTGAAGCTTCGGCCAAACACAAGATCAGCGCCCTTGAACGGCGCAATGAAGAACTGGCTCGCCGCCTTGCACAGGTGGAGAGTACCGCGACGAGTTTCCAATTCGCCCAAATTGACCGGCTGATTGAAGACGAAGCAACTCGCGTAGAGTACACCAAAATGCGCATGCAGCAAGCCGCTGAGAACGGCGACACTGCATCCCAGGTGGATCTTCTTGACCAATATCATGAGGCCAAGAATCGACTGGCACAAGCGCAGTATTACAAGCAGCAGCAACTGGAAGCAGCCAAGAATCCTCGCAACAATGTTCCCACCCCGAACAGCGAGATCATCAAGGAAAATGCTACCAGCTGGCTGCGACAGAACAAATGGTACGATCCGGCAGGCAAGGACACTGATAGCCGGATTGCAAAAGTAATTGATAACGAGTTGGCAGGCGAAGGTTGGGATCCAGCAGACCCGGAGTATTGGGAAGAACTGGACAATCGACTGAAGGAACGACTGCCGCATCGGTATGTTAACAAGGCGGGCGATCGTAACCGCCGTAGTGGTACCTCCAGCAGTCGTGCGGATGTGAGTGGCAGCCCCGTGGCTAAAAGCACATTCACCCTCAGCAGGGAACGAGTACAGGCTTTGAAAGATGCAGGTATGTGGGATGACCCCGCCAAACGTGCTAAAGCCATTCGTAACTATGCTGAATTTGACCGCCGTAACCGTAGGAGCTAATCATGTCTAACAACCGAATTTCCCGTGATCTGGATGAACGCCTTCAAGGGCGTGTAGAAGAAATCAAAGAGCGTCAGAGTAATCTGGCACCTGATGAAGCAGTGCGTCGTGAAAGGCTGGAGGCTTTTCGGGACAAATGGACCAACACCGCACTGCCGGACATTCCTCCGGGCTTGATCCCAGGAATGCACCTCTGCTGGTTGTCGACGACAAACCAGTATGATTCAATCGACAAACGTATGGCATTGGGCTATGAGCCAGTGAAAGCCTCGACACTTGGAAAAGGCTTTGAGACACTGGGCAAGATGAGTTCGGGCAAGTTTGAAGGTTGTGTATCTTGTAATGAGATGGTTCTCTTCCAAATTCCGGAAGACATCTATCAAGAAGTGGCGCGTATGCTGCACTACGAGGATCCGCTTGAACACCAGCGCAATATTACTGCACAGGTTCGTTCGGCAGCGGAACCGGGTAAAGGCGGCCGTTCCATTCTTGAAGGCGGTTTGCTGGAGATGGAGAAAGAAACCAATCGTGCCGCACATAATATGCGGTTCTAAACCCTAAAACTAAAGGAAAAACAATGAGTGCAACTTACACTCCGTTTGGCCTGAAGCCTGTTTGGCATCCCAGTGGTCTGGTTCGCTCGCTGAACTACACCGGCGCGTATGATGACGCCGTTACGTTCTACAGCGGCACCCCGGTCGCACTGTCCAACTCTGGCTCGGCTTCGGAAATTACTGTGGCTTCAAACTCGGCGGCAGCTACTGCCCGTCTGTTTGGTGTCTTTGCTGGTGTTGAATACACTGATGCTTCCGGTCGTCGTACCGTGAGCAAGTGGTTTGGCCCGGCTCTCGGCACGGCTACGGATGTAGTTTTCTGGATCTACCAAGATCAAGAAATCGTATACGAAATCCAGGCTAACGGCTCGATGGCCAACACTACGGTGGGTCAAGAGTTTAACTTCACGGCAGCTAACTCCGGCACCATTATTGGTAATGGCGGTCTTGGCACCTCGACTGCGGCTCTGTCCACCTCGAACGTGGCGGATCTGGGTCAAGGCCAAGTTCTCGTCACTGGTCTTGGTCGTGATATTAATAACGCTTGGGGTGATACCTACACCATCGTCCAAGTCAAACTGGCTAATGCGGTTCAGGCGGCTCCGAACGTCGAAACCGACGCACCGTAATTACATAGAAAGGACGTAACTCATGGCTACTCCCATGCGTAGTACAGACTTTCGTGCGGTAGTTGAACCTATCCTGAACGAAGTCTTTGATGGTGTTTATCAACAGCGTGATGATGAGTGGAAGGGTTTTGTAACCCAGATCACCGGCATTCCGCGTAACTATCACGAAGAAGTGATGCTGTTTGGTATGAATACGGCTCCGGAAATGCCTGACGGCACCCCGGTTTCGTATGACCAAGGCGGTACGCTGTACATCACCCGCTTCATCTACAAGATCTACGGTCTGGCATATGCTCTGACCAAAGTTCTGATGGAAGATGGTGATCACATCCGTATCGGCTCGACCTTCGCCAAGCACCTCGCTCAGTCGATGATCGAAACCAAGGAAACCCTCTGCGCTAACCTGTTGAACTTTGCGTTCACTCCGGGTTATGTCGGCGGTGACGGCGTTACCCTGTGTAATACCGCCCACCCGATCTCGCAAGGTCGCACCTTCAGCAACCGCCTGACCACGGACGCGGCTATGTCGCAAACCTCGGTTGAGCAGATGCTGATTCAGATCCGTTCGGCAGTGGATAACAACGGCAAGCGTATCCGCCTCAAGGCAGAGCAGCTGATCGTTCCCCCGGCACTGGAATTCCAGGCTGAGGTTATTCTCAAGTCGGTTCTGCGTTCCGGCTCTGCCGACAACGACCTGAACCCGATCAAGTCGACCGGCATGCTGCCGAAAGGTGCCCACGTTGTCACTCGTCTTAGCTCGTCCAAAGCTTGGTGGATCCAAACCAACGCCGAGAACGGCCTGATGCTGGTGATGCGTCGTCCGCTGGAGCGTAGTTCGGAAGGTGACTTTGAAACCGACTCGATGCGCTACAAGGCAACCGAGCGTTATGCTACTGGCTGGCATGATGCGCGTGGGATTTTTGGCACCACGGGTCTGTAAAAGAATGGCTTGCACCCACTAACTCATGTATATGAGTTAGCTAAACGCCCTGTCCACAAAACAGGGCGTTTTCTTTTGTGTAAATGGGTAGTTAAGTTTAGAGCCTCATTAGTGGTAAAGACTGCCAAAGGCTCATGGCAGACGTCTAGGAGACTTTACCACAACACTTCCCTAGAGGAGAAATACAATGTCTAGTACTTTCACTGGCCCGATTCGCGTCTTTAAACGCAATAACCCGACGAATGACGGCACTATTGCTGCCGACAATACGGGCGCAGCAGTTGTTTCGCAGCAAAAAGCATTTGTTGGTGGTACCGCGTCAACCATCACCATCCCGGCAGGCTCGATTATCCATAGCATTAATGCTTATGTGACTACTGCGGCAACCGCCCCTGGTACCCCGAACGTATCCATTGATAGCACTGTTGTCGCCACTCTTTCGGATGACGCGGGCATCAACACTGCTTCTCTGCAAGCACCGGATGCTGCTCTTCTGGCTGACGTGGGCGCCAGTGACGTCACCCTGTCGTACACCGCAGGTGCAGCAGCAGTTGGCATCCTTTCGGTTATGTATACCGCCCGCAATCCGGATGGCACCATTACCGCAGTGGGTAGCGGCTACACCAACAACTAAGGAGCGGCCATGCGTCAAGTAACGGTTGCGGCGGACGTAGTTGTCCCCATCGACCAGTACCTGACGCCAATCAACGTAGCTTACGTTGCAACTGGCGGCGGTACTGTTCAAGTCACTTACACTGATCCTTTTCCACTGGATGCTCAAGGCTACCCTAGTCCGACGCCTCCGACTTACACTTGGGTAACCGCGCCCACCAGCCCTATTAAGGATGACCCGATTCGAGCTATCCGGGTTAATGGTGGCACTAACTCCACGCTTACTGTCATCCAAGCTGGCGTTCGTTAACCATGCCTAAGTATCTTGACACTAGGGGTGAGTCTGTCTTATCTGTCGCAATTTGTGACAGGTGTAGTAGGAAGGTACCCTACGCACAATTACGCCCGGATCCCAACTCTCCGGGCTTGATGGTGTGTCCTGCCGACTTGGATCAATTTGATCCTTGGCGTTTGGCTGCGCGAGAGACTGAAACAATCACTTTGCGTCATCCAAGGCCGGATGTGTCGATTGCCATTCCGGGGCGTGGGAAACCTATTCCTAACGCCCCGAATGTGCCCACATTGAATGAAGGTCCGGACATGATTGGTTCTGGCGAGGGTGATTCGTTCACACCAGCGCAGTACAGCGGCAATACGACCCCCACACCAACCCCCGGCAACATCAAGAAAACATAACATGGCCGATATTAGTATTCTTCGATTGCCGCCCACCAATTACGTTAACGCGAATGATGTTACTGTAATTGTGCAGGATGGTATCACCAAAAAGGTTCCGGCAGGCGTACTCCAAAGTGGTGTGCAGGGTCCTGTCGGGCCGCAGGGTCCGCAAGGTGTGCAGGGTCCTGTCGGACCGCAGGGTCCGCAAGGCATACAAGGCATACAGGGCGTGCCCGGTGCCGCTGGACCCACTGGCGCGCCCGGACCCGCTGGAGCAGCAGGTGCGCAGGGTCCGCAAGGTGAACCGGGACCGACCGGCCCGCAAGGCATACAAGGCATTCAGGGGCCACAAGGTATCCCAGGTGTAGGTGTACCCACAGGCGGCAGCACCAACCAAGTCCTTGCTAAGGTAAGTAATTCTGATTACGACACCGCTTGGGTGTCATTTACTGGCAGTATTCAATATCTCGGCACTTGGAATGCCAGTACCAACACACCTACACTGACATCAGGTGTAGGTGTTTCGGGATCCTACTATATTGTTTCCGTCGCGGGTTCAACAAACCTTGACGGCGTAACAGACTGGCAAATAGGTGACTGGGCGATCTTTAACGGCACCACTTGGCAGAAGATCGACCAGACTAACTCAGTCATTTCGGTTAACGGGTACACTGGCGCTGTTGTTCTCACCTACACGGATGTTGGCGCAGCCAACTCTGGAGCAAACAGCAACATCACCTCCATGACGGGGCTAACTGGTGGCATCTCGTCGCCGGACTATATTCAATTCAGTGGCGACACCACTACCCTGGCTGCTGGTCGCCTTTGGTACGACAGCACCACAGGTGCCCTTAATATGGGTATGGGTGGCGGCAATATCACCCAACAGGTTGGCGAAGAGCTTTTTGTTTACGGCAAAGCGTCTACAGCAATCACTGACTCGCCTCTGAAAATCGTCTACCAGACTGGTACTGTTGGTGCGTCTGGGGTTATTACTTTCGCCCCCACAATCGCCGGAATCACTGACGGCGAACGAATCATCGGAGTAGCGACGGAGAGCATTCCTCTCAACGGAACTGGACGAGTAACTTCTTATGGCGTTGTGAGAGGCATTGACACCTCTGGTTCAGCATACGGCGAGACTTGGGCGGACAATGACGTTATTTGGTACAATCCAGTAACTGGCAACCCCACCAAAACTAAACCCACTGCACCTAACATCAAGGTACAAGTCGGGGTTATCATCCGCGCGGCTTCTGGCGGCGCTGGCTCCATTCAAGTAGAAATTCAGCACGGCTCTGTTCTGGGCGGGACTGACAGTAACGTCCAACTAACCTCTGTTGCGGATACTCAACTTCTACAGTATTATGCTGCGGGCGGATACTGGCGCAACGTCAACATGAGCGTAGTTACCGCTGGAGAGGCAACCAATCTGGTCGGTGGAATTGCGAGCCAGATCCCTTATCAAACAGCTGCTGATACCACGGCATTCTTGCCGAATGGTGCAGAGGGTCAAGTTCTTAAATCAAAAGGCACAGCAGCCCCGGAATGGGGTGGCATTTCGGGAGGCACTTTCTAATGGAAGCACAAGAGGTCTTTAACACTATAATTGCACTGGGAAGCGCGATAGGCGGATGGGCGCTAAAGACTATCTGGGACGCACTGCGCGACATGAAACAGGAGATCCGGGATCTTACTGTTGAAGTCCACCAAGACTTTGCGCGGCGTGATGATTTTAAAGAAGCCATTAAAGAGATCAAGGATATGCTTTTTAAGATATCCGATAAACTAGATGACAAAGCTGACAAGAGTAACCAGTAAACTAATTTTGTGTTCCGTGCTGCTATGTGGCACATCTTCGATAGCAGCAAACCAGCAGTCTGAAATAAACGAAATAGCGCATTTATTGATTAAGCGTTTTGAGGGTTTTTCAGCAAAAGCTTATCCAGATGCCATAACAGGTGATGCTCCTTGGGCTTTTGGGTATGGGTTCACAAGACACCACGATGGCCGACCTGTAAAACCAGGAGACACAATCTCCAAGGCAAAAGCGGATAAGCGCCTGCACACTGAGCTTGAACGGGAATGCGGCACAGCGTTGCAGAAAATAAACGCAGATTTCAAAAGCCCAAACAGGGTTGGTGCAGCTGCGAGTTTTTGCTGGAATGTAGGATCTGTAAGGTTTGAAAGAAGCAAATTCTACAAACTGTGGGCATCAGGAAAAATAGAAGCTGCGAGCAACGCACTCATGCACTGGGTTGCAAGAGGCACTAAAGCAGAGAAGCATTTAAGGCAAAGACGTAAAACGGAGCAGTCTGTTTTTAGGGGCGATCTGGTCGCCCTAAATGGGTAATTCACAGTAGGAGGCACCTATTATGGCTCGTAGCAAAAAACAACACGATGATATTGTGGAAGACAAGAAGCTTATCAAGAAAGCTTTTAAACTTCACGACAACCAATCGCACGACAAAAAGACGGATTTGTCAAAACTTAAGCGCGGCGGAATGGCCAAAAAGCGCGGGAATTGCTGACATGCCGTCCAAATCAAAAGCGCAAGAACGTCTGATGCAAGCGGTTGCCCACAATCCTGAGTTTGCTAAAAAGGTCGGCATTAAGCAAAAAGTCGGCAAAGAGTTTGTTAAAGAAGACGCAGCCAAGAAAAAGCGGGTTAAAAAATAATGGCTAGTGACTACACGAACACATCCAATACAACGGCGCGCACCAGTGTCACAGTAGATGACATGATCCGTTTTGCCTACAAAGAAGCGGGCAAACTATCGGAAGAAATGACGCCTGAGTATGTCAACGATATTCGTTTGGCACTTTGGTACATCCTCATTAACTTGGCGAACAAGGGCGTTAACCTTTGGTTGCTTGAGTATATGGTGTTTGGTTCTGAAGCACAAACGCGAGAGTACCAGATGCCTCGGGGTACGGTGGATGTTCGTGTAGCCAATTACCGCCAGATGACGCGCCCAACAACCACTACGGACAGTTCGGGCGGCGCTTTTGACGCTGTTGATGTCGACGTTGATTACGTCATTTCGGCAGGTGGTACGGCAGAAGCGTACTACGAAGAAGGTTTCCGGTTTCTTAGTGCAGGGTTTAACTCAGTTCAGGAAGGCGTTTCTTTGGACGTTGAGTACAGCCTTGATGAGGGTGTAACTTGGACAAAACTTACCACTGTAACAAACGGCGTTTTTAATTCTTGGGGCTACCAACAAATTGATTCTTCTCCTTTTGCTTCTTACTGGAGATTTAAAAACACATCGGCGTCTGATATTACAGTTCGTGCGTTGTCTTTGGCGTCCCAACAGCAAGACATCCCTCTAGCTCGGTTGAACCGAGACAGCTATTTTAATCTGCCGAACAAAGATTTCCCAAGCACCCGGTCGCTGCAATATTGGTTTGACCGTCAGGTTACGCCGGTTATGAATGTCTGGCCAGTGCCTCAGAACTATTTCCAGACGTTCCAATTGCTTCTGGAAATGCAACCCCAAGATGTTGGCCGTTTGACGAATGAAATTGCCGTTCCTGATCGTTGGCTTCCTGCAATGCAAAAACAGCTTTCTGCGGCAGCTGCAAAACTTCTTCCTGGTATCGACGAAAACCGAATTGGTCGTCTTGTCATGGAAGCTAAAGAACTGACGCTCATAGCGGAAGATGAAGATAGGGACAAATCGCCTATTTACTTCACCCCTAATTTGTCGTATTACACGAGATAATAAAAATGGCAGCTACAGGCTTCACACCAATACAACTATACCACTCCACTACGGCGTCTGCGGTGCCTGTTGCAGCGGATCTGCTGCAAGGCGAGCTTGCAATTAACATTGTTGATGGCAAGCTGTATTATGAAGACGGCGGCGGAAGTGTGCAAGTTATTGCGACTAAAGACGCAGCTTCTGGCATTTTCACACAGGTCAATATTACTGGCCAAGGTCAACTACGACTGCAAGATACCACAGGTGGTGAGTATGTGGCTCTTCGCTCACCGGGAACGCTGTCTGCGAGCTACACGCTAACTTTCCCCGGTGACGATGGAACCGCCAATCAGGTGCTAACCACTGACGGCGCGGGTGTGTTGTCGTGGAGTACGCCAGCCAGCCAAGTGTACCCCGGTGCAGGTATTGCGGTGTCGACAGGCAGCGCGTGGGACACTTCTATCACGACGTCTGAGGGACTGGCAGCTGCGATCAGCAACGAAACCGGAACGGGCGCGCTGGTGTTCGGCACCAACCCGAACCTGACGGATCCGTCCATCACTGGCACGATCCTTGAAGACATCTTCACCATTACTGACGGCGCTGCGTTTGAGGTGGATCCGGGCAATGGTTCTATTCAACTTATCACGCTGACTGCCAGCCGCACCCCCAAGGCGACCAACTTCGCCAATGGTGAGGCCATCACGATGATGGTTAACGACGGTTCTGCGTACACGATCACTTGGACTGACGCAACGTGGGGTGGCTCTGGTGTTGTCTGGAAAACGGACGGCGGCTCCGCGCCGACGCTGAACACGACCGGCTACACAGCCATCGTGCTGTGGAAGGTTGGCGGCCAAGTGTACGGCGCTCGCGTGGGGAACAACTAACATGCTGCACACCATTCTGGCGGGGTCACAGACAAGTAGGGTCAAACCAACGTTTGTTTCCAGTAGCATCAATAGGGCAACTGTTGCAGCAAACACGGTTACGGCTTCGTCAGGAATTCAAAATGGCGATCTCCTAGTTGCTGTCGGATTTCATTTAACCAATGGTGTTACGGTGACGCCGCCAACCAATTTTAACGTCAGTTATTTAGAGGGCACGTCCACAAATACCATGTTTATTGCCACAAAAGTGGCGAGCAGTGAAATCGGAAACTATACTTGGACATGGAGTGCCGCTGCGGACAACAGCATTGCGATATTAGTGTATCGCAATGCGACCGCAGTTAACACAGTTGGGACAATCGCTAGAGCCACATCGGCGACAGGCACAGCAGCGAGCATAACACCAACTTACGTCGGAACTTTATGCGCTGCGTTTGCAAACGAAACATCGGCCACTGTAACAACCCCGCCAGCGTCTTTCACGCAAAGAGCTTTACAGTCAGGAACGACTGCCGCTTTGGGTGTTTATGATCTTGCTAACCAAGCTGCATCTGCAACAAGCGCAGCGTCTTTGGTGTGGAACGCTAGTGGATCTGTTGCGTCCATTCAGTTTCAAGTTACCAACGAACCCGATGTGACACCGACGCTTATTGCAACGGCTCAAACACAAAATGCTGCGACAGGGGCTACGCTTGTTATCAATACACCAACAGGAACGGCAGATGGCGATTTAATGGTTGCTGTTATGGCTGCTAGCGGCGCAGTTACTTGGACAGGCGATACAAGTTGGACAGAACCGGCGGATCAAGGCTCTTCACCTAGCTTGCGAATCGCGTACAAAACCGCTGGAGCGTCTGAGCCAAGCAGTTATACGTTTACAGCCTCCACAGCATTGCAACGGTTGTCCGGATGTATTCTGACATATCGTTACGCAGCATACGACACCATAGCCGGAGCTTTCACTACTGGTGCAGATCCGTTGATTCTTACATCAATATCGCCAACAGCAAGCCAGTCTAAACTTATTGCCGCAGGAGCAAGAGCGATCAACAGCGTGACACTTGGAACGCCAATTAGCATGACAGCGCAAGTCACTGATGCTGATGGAACAACCCCAAGTTATATCGTTTGTGACCAAAAAGTTTCGTCCGGTTCTGTCGGAACGCGGTCAATGTCTACAGGAAGCACAACTAGCGTGGCAGGCATCATGCTCGCAATCAAACCAACACGGAGCCTATAAATGTTTGCAAAAATCGTGAACGGCGTGGCTGTTCAGTTCCCTTATACGGACGACGACATCCGACGCGACAACCCCGGAACCAGTTTTCCGTCTGAGATCACCAACGAAATACGACAAGCATATGGTGTCTTGCCGGTTGTTGTGACTGGGCAGCCAGTGTATGACGCTCAAACTCAAGCTGTTGAATCAGCAGGCTGCGTCTACAACAATCAACTTCAGCGGTGGGAAACAGCTTGGCAAGTACGTAATCTGACACAAGAAGAAATCCAGGCGCGGGTTCCTAGTGCTGTTACTATGCGCCAAGGGCGTCTTGCTTTGCTGCAATTTGGGTTATTGAGTTTAGTAGATGAATCAATCTCGCTAATGCCAGATCCGATGCAACGCGAAGCCGCCAAAATCGAGTGGGAATACGCAACTGAAATTGTTCGCAATTCACCACTGGTTCAAGGCTTAACTGGCGCTTTGGGTCTTACTGAAGAGGCACTGGATCAATTGTTCACTCTTGCTGCGACACTATGACAAGCCGACTTGGAAAAATTGGTGACGCACTAAGCCAACTGGCTAATGTTGCTTTTCTACCTAATGTGCATGAGACCACAGCGAATGAGTCGATTAGCGGTAGGGCTTGGCGCTGTGGTTGGGTAAAAACCAGAATGATTATCGACTTTATCCTTAGTCCTTGGGAAAGAAATCACTGCCAGCTTTCATACGAGGCGGATCTTAAAAGGGCGGCTGATCTGTTAAAACAGGCGAACATTTCAGTCAACTAAATTGCCTGGCACAAGGAGTGTCAAATGAAGCAATTTGTTTTTGGTCTTCTCGTTGGTCTTGCTGCGGTATCTTGGGCAGTAACTCCCCACCAAGATGGTTCAGTGACTTTTGAGCGCGATGAAATTGACGCCATTCGATTGCAGTTCATGACCATGAAAGGCACTCTGGAAAACTGCGGCTTGTTTGTTGAAAAGCAACGTGAAGAAATCGAAAACCTCAAGCGCGAAAACGATTTTTACCTTAAAAAGACCACTTAATGAAACTGTACGATAACTGGAAAAGCATTGTAAGAAAAGCTTGGTCAATTCGTTTTATGGTTTTGGCCGGTCTTTTTTCAGGAGCAGAAGCCATTTTGCCACTGCTCCAAGATGCTTTTCCTCGCGGCTTGTTCGCTGCGTTATCGGCAGTGACTGTCAGTGTTGCTTTTGTTTCGCGTATTGTAGCTCAAAAAGATGTCTAAACTAAAAAGGCTAACTGTCGCAACTTCTATTGCAGTGGCGTTAGCGGCTCCACTGGAGGGTCTTCGTAGAGTGGCTTACTACGACCCTCCGGGCGTTTTAACAGTCTGCTATGGCTCCACAACGAATGTGGACAAAAACAAAGTCTACAGCATAGCCGAGTGTAAAGCGCGTTTGGATAAGGATATGTTGGCTGCGGTTGAAACAGTAGAAAAGTGCGCCCCCGGACTGCCTGCGAAGACCCTAGCAGCATTCGGGGATGCTGTTTATAACCTTGGGCCTGCGGTGGCTTGCTTAACGGCTAACTCCACAGCAGCAAGGCTGCTTAAGCAGGGAAAGATTGAAGAAGCGTGTAACCAACTCCCCCGCTGGAATAAAGCAAGAGTGGCAGGGGTAATGGTTGAGTTACCAGGACTTACTAAGCGCAGAAAACTGGAACAGCAATTATGCTTGGAAGGACTTAAATGAACAGCATCATTGCGCTAATTTTCATTGCTGTTTTGGGTGCTACTACAACACTAGCGTACCATAAAGGCTATTCGGATAGCGCCAATAAATACCAACTGGAATGCACTGCCAAGGAACTGGAGCAAACCAAAAAATACGCCGAAGACCTGAAAGCATATAGGCAAAAAGAGCAGGATTGGGCTAAACAAGCTGAAGAACTAAAGAAGGAAAATCAACGTGAGGTTTCTGAAATTAACGCTCGTCACGCTGCCGTTGTTAACAGCTTGCGCCAGCGCCCCGAAAGAAGTAAAGATTTCAAGCCCTCCCTGCCCGAAGCGCCCTCCACTTGCTCTGGAGTATCCGGAGCGGAACTGGCAAGAGGAGATGGAGAGTTTCTTGCGCGGTATGCTGCCGACGCAGAAAAACTAGCAAAAGCATTAAAACAATGCGAACAGCAATATAACGAGACACAATAATGAGCGCAGAATCGATGACCTATGACAGCCTTGTACAGGATGTCATTCGATACAGTGAGCGGAACGACGACGCATTTGTTGATCAAATTCCTCGTCTAATCATGCTTGCGGAACAATCCATTGCGGCGGAAATAAAAACACTAATGCAGCTGGATGTTGTCACAACCACTACAGTTCCTGATGAACCAGTTATTGTTAAACCGGCTCGTTGGCGCAAAACAGTCAGCATGAAGATTAACGGTGTGCCTGTTCTTAATCGTTCCATGGATTTTGTGACGATGTATCAGACAGAATCTGATCAAGGGCAGCCGATTTATTACGGCGATTATGACTATAACCACTGGGCTATCGCACCAATCCCTGATCAGGCATACACCTTGGAGATCATCTATTTCAGCCGCATTCAGCCGCTGGATGACCAGAACCAAGAGAACCTTTTGACACGAGAAGCACCACAAGCACTGCTATTTGGTACGCTACTGCAAGCCCAAGGATATTTGAAAAACCTGGACAAAATCAACGTCTGGAAATCGTACTACACAGATGCGATTAACGCACTAAAAGGCGAAGACGCAAAACGTCTTGTTGATCGTAACGCTGTCCGACAGGAGCCGCAATGACCACTTATGTCTCTCCATTTACCGGGGATATTGTTCAACCAACGGATGTTAGTTTTGCGGCAGTTTCTTTCTCTGCCGATATTTCGCTTTTCTGGCCGCAGTATGTGAATGCAGGGGAGCAAGTGGCAGCGCGTGTTATGGAGTTTACTCCTTCCACGTCCGGCCTCACTGTCACGCTACCGAACGCTACCCAAACCTCTGTTGGTCAAGATATTCTGATCCGCAACAAAGGTTCGGTTTCCTTCACTGTTGAGCGGTACGATGGCGGAGGCTCGTTTACTGTTTCGGCGGGTAACTCGTTCTACGTCTATGTAACAGACAATTCCACCGCAGGTGGTGTATGGTCAGTTCTTCAGTTCGGAACTGGTACGTCGATTGCTGACGCGGCTTCCCTCGCTGGGCGAAGCACAACTACGATTGCGGGTAAACTGGAAGCGGCTTTTGTCACATCGGAATACTCCATGTCGGCACCGACTATCACAGCGGATCTACGTGGTTCCTGCTTGGTGTGGACTGGCGGCGTAACTACTTGGACGTTGCCTGCGGTATCAACACTCGGCTCCGGCTGGTTTATTCTGATTCGCAACAATGGCACTGGTTCTCTCACACTAAACACTTCGGCTGGCGGATCCACCATTGACGGAAATGGTAGTATTGTTCTCCCACTAGGCGATTCTTGTATTGTGTGCGTTAACCGAGATCCAGCCAAGCAGGATTTCTTCACTGTGGGTCGCGCCCGTCCGAACAGTCTGACGTTCACCTCGGCTACCTACGATGTCGACAACATCGTGGGGTCATCGTACAGCCTTGTGACTAACACGCCGATCATTCAGCGTTATACTGCACTTAGCGCGTCCCGAACTACCGACTTGCTGATTCAACTTCCGGCTGTAACGCAAGTTTACTACATCATTAACGACACTGGTCAAAGTGGATACACGGTTAATTTCCAAGTTCAGGGCAGTTCTCAGACGCCTATTGAACTACCAGATGGATCGCAAATTGTTCTTCTTAGCGATGGTAATTTCCTTTATGTCCTGAACCAAGCGAGTATTGGTGTTCTTCAAGCAGCGGATGGTTCTGCTGCGGCACCAGGTTTCTCGTTTGCTTCAGAAACCAATACGGGTATGTACCTTGCAAACCCCTCGCAACTAGCATTCTCAGCGGGCGGCAACAACGTACTTACTCTTAACACCACGGGCGGTCCGGGCAACTATTTGACTACTGTTGTAGGACGTCTGGATGCAAACCTAATTACTGGCGGCACATTCTAAATGGCAGAACAGAACGAACCTTCAAAAATCTTCACTCTTGCTGTAAAACCCGGCATTAAACGTGACGGCACGCAGTATGAGAGTGATGACTTCAGTGAGGGCAAGTGGGCAAGATTCCAGCGGGGCCGTGCCAAAAAGATCGGTGGGTACAGGCAAATGTTTGCCTCCCCCACTGGCATTCCTCGCGGCATTATTACCAACTCACTGAATGGTGTGAACTATATCTTCGTCGGTAACGACAAAGGTATTGAGGTGTTCAACACTGGTAATGATCAGGGTGTGGGTGTCGGTCCGTTTGATGTGGAGTTCAATACCACATACGCTGTCACTAAAGTCGACTCAGGCACAACGACCATTGAGATTGTTGGCGACTATACCTCTACGTTTACCACTGGCGTGACTTTCTGGGCGTACAACACCAGTAATGTGCGAACCAGTTACACGGTGTCCGCAACAGCGTCAACGTACAACTCAGGAACCAATCGAACCACCGTACACCCTACCAGTGTGGCTGGATTGCCTAACGTGCCGACTAGCCCAACCACGATGGAGATTTACATTCCGTCTGGTATCGCGCAAAACCCTGACTACCTTTGGCAGTTTGATATTGCGTTTGATTCGTCGGGAAATGGTGACTCTAAACTGTTGGCACATCCTGGCCAGAACCTGCAAAACATTGACTCAGGTGTTTTGACGCCACTATACGCAGGAGATTTCCTTCCTGACCCAACGGTCAATAAGTATGTCCTGACGCAAGTGATGGATTCTTCTGGAGCAAACCCAACATTCCAGTTAATTGACGCAAGCGGCGGTGTTGTTGTGCTGCATCCGTTTGTGTTTGTTTACAGCAACTACGGACAACTGGCGAACAACAATGTCGACTTCACTAATGTGTCTACCTCAGAGCAGACGTTTAGCGACTGGAATGGCACGCTGGCCAACATTGTCAACTCAGCAGCTGGTAAGATTGTCCGAGGCTTTCCGGTACGTGGTGGTACGGCATCCCCTTCCGGCTTGTTCTGGGCTACAGATTCATTGATTCGTGTGTCGTTTACGTCCACCAGCCCGTACTACTGGCGGTACGACATTGTAGAAAACCAGATTTCGGTTATGTCTTCCAATGCTATTGTCAGCATGGATGGCGTTTATTTCTGGATGGGTGTTGACAGATTTTACTTGTATAACGGCGCTGTTAAAGTTCTGCCGAATGACAAGAACGTCAACTATCTGTTTGATAACCTGAACTTCTCTCAGCGTCAAAAAGTCTGGGCGACCAAGGTGCCAAAGTTTAATGAGATTTGGTTCTTCTATCCCCGTGGCACGGCAACAGAGTGTACCGACGCAATCATCTACAACGTCAAGGATCAAATCTGGTATGACGCTGGTGAGGCCGAGGGCGCTCGTCGTTCATGCGGGTACATGACTGAATTGTTCCCCCGGCCTATTTGGTGTGGATGGGAGTTTACGGGTGAAATCGGAGCCACTTACGACATCCTGTATGGCCCAAGTAACGGATCGCCCGCAACAACCGCATACCAAGTGATTGTGGAGGGAGATAAAACCACTAACCCTCCGGGCACTCACTTTGTCTTTAACGAGACTTCTGGTGAAACATTTGAGACTGTCAACCACCTTGTATCGGCGGTGTTCACTGACTCACCTACAGGTGGCACAACGCTAATGACGTTTAGTGACGTTATTCCAGCGGGTGTTGTGGCAGGATCCAGCTTGTCCCAAATGACAGGCGGTTATGCCATTTGGGAACAAGAGTTTGGTCGCAATAAGATCACGCAGACTGGCGAAAGCGCGGTTGATTCATATGTAAGAACCTGCGACATTAGTTTTCTCGGCGGCAACCCGGCTGAGGATTCCGCAGTGACAATCAATCGACGCATGCACATTTCCCGTGTGGAGCCTGATTTTGTGCAGTCCGGTGTTATGGAAATGAGTGTTGTGGGTCGCCCGTTTGCCCAAGGCCAAGAGGTAACTCAGGGACCGTACCAATTTGACCCAGACACAGGCAAAATAGACTTGCGAGTAGAAAACCGACTGACGAGTCTGGTATTCCGCAGTAACGTGATTAACGGTCACTATGAGATGGGTCGTATTATGATTACTGCTGAACCAGGGGATGAAAGACCATAATGCTTATCCAGTTCTTGCCGGATTATTCGTCTTGGGAAGATTGGAACGGGCAAGTCCTCCACTATTTTGGGGAACAGCAGTTTCCCTACCTACCAGAGGAAGAGTGGAGGACTGTTGCTCGTGCCATCACTTTAAACCCTATTTTTGACACTTTTGGTGTGCCTTCACCCTACGATTTTGATGATTGGCGTGATTGGGCAAACGTCCTTACAACAACCGTCAACGGCATACGGTAGGGGCGATTAAACTGGCCTAAATGGGTAATTCCCTATAGGGGAAACAACAATAATTTCTACTCATGGCCGCATACAATCCGATTTCTTTTGCAGCAGCACAGACGGCAGGGACGACTAAGGCTCCCTTTACGTCTGCTCAACTGTCTGCTCAAGCACGTAGTGTGGCGGATGCGGAAGCCGCGCTGGCCAAACTCAAGGCTAAAATAGCAGCGGGGGACGCATCTCCCGCCACTTCCGCAGCACTGGCTAAAGCACAGACCAAATTTGATACCGCTATGTCGACAATCAACGACATGACGGCAAAAACTACCCAGTACGTCCAAACAGCCTCTAAGGCATACACTGATGCTCTGGCATCTGGTGTCACCGGCACTCAGCTTGCCGCACTTAAAAAAGAGTACGAAGGTGCTACAGGACTGTCCACCACAGCAGTTAACTCACTTGCTGAAGTCGCTAAAAAAGCTTCCCCCGCTTTGGCTAGCGCCATTGTTGGCGCGGCCAAAGCGCTAAACACCGCAACCACTACTGCAAAAACAGAAGCTGCTAACAGTGTGGCGTCTTCCTCAAAAGATGCGAACACTGCTCGCATGGCTACCGTCGCGGGCACCAAGTCAATTAATCTGAATAATGAAGCCGCTGCCAAACTGGATGCTATTGCTTCTGGCGGTGATGTAAAGGCGGCTGTAGCTTCAGCCAAAACGGCAAGTGCTGACGCGCTAAAAACAGCAAAACAACAAATCGCTGACGAAAACAATCAGCTGCTTAATTTACAGTCAGCGCAGAGCGCAGAACTTATTGCGCTTAAAAACAGCATGGCTGCGTCTGGCGCAACAAAAGCTCAGATCGATAAAGCCATTGCAGCAGAGAAAAAAGCCAACACTGCTGAACTAAATGCCGCAAAAAAGAATGTTCAGTCTCTTGGTGCGCAAAGTCTTGCGCCAGCCAACCCGGATGGCACTAAGGGTTCCATAACCTCTGCCGCTGGAACATACTCTGGCGACACTAAAACGGCGGTTGACGCAAAGATCCAATCTGCGCTGGATTTGGCCAAGCAATACGGCATTCCTACGCTCTCTCGCGTGGATAAGGGTGTTGAGGTTACTTCTGGTGTTGGACTGAAGGCGCTGACACAAGCCAATGAATCTCGCGACCCGGCTACGGGGGATTTCACCACTAAAAACGTAGCCACCAAGCTGCTGACTAATGCGGAAAAGTATGCTGGCAACGCCTATGGCGTCGACGAACTGGCAGCTAACAAGATCAAAGTTAGCAAAGGCGATCCGTCAGTAGCTTACGCCAAGAATGGCGATACCTACACATACTTCAAACGCAACGAGGCTGGTGAGTACGTACCTATCGCCAACACAGCAGTTCGTATGGAAGATCAGGGCGGTCTGCTGCAAGGTCCTTTGGGTTCGATTGTCCAAGCAGCTGTGTCGTTCTGGAACCCCGTAGTTGGCGCCATGCTGGCCGGTGTCAATACTGCTTCACATGGCGGTGACATGCTTGATTTTGTCAAGGGTGTTGGTGCCTCGGTGCTTGGAGCAAAATTTCTTCCTGGCTTGGCAGATAAATTTCTGCCCTCCGACATTGCTAAAATTGCTGGCGTAAAGCAAGGTATTACCCAAGGTCTTAGCACCCTAGCCATTACTAACGGCGATATCAAGGCTGCGCTCATGTCTGGCATAGCCTCTGGTATTGGCGCTAATGTCGGCAATAAAGTCAATCTGTCTACGGACAATAAAGCTTTTGCTGCTGCCGTAGAAAACGCCACAGAACACCTGATCAAAAATCCGGGCGATTTCCAAGGTGCTATTACGTCCGGCGTAACTTCGGGTATTGGTGGTCTTTGGCAGCAGTACAAACTGGCCAATCCAAAAGCAACGATAACTGATTTCTTGGGTGATCAAGGTAAGCAACTTCTGGCTGGTGGAAACACGGAAGGCTACAACCAGTTGATTGATGCTTTTGAGTCAACGGGCGGCAAAGGATCAACCCAGTGGGGACCTGCACTCGCTGGCTCTGACAGCGCACTCGAGGGTTACGGCGATGTGCAGATTGGGAAGACGTATCGAGGCTCGTTGGCTGACGCGCCGACAGAGCTAACCAAATATGATTCTAAGCTTAATGACCCGGTTGAGGTGAATCTAAAAGAACGAACACTGCCAGATGGTAATGTCGTTCAGTATTATGAAATTTACAATCAAAAAACAGGGCAAACGGAATATCAACTCTGGACTGGTGGATTTAAAGCCCCTGGCGCAACAGGCGGCACTTTCTTGCCGGTTAGAAATATTCCGTCGTCCATGGAAGAGGCATCCCAGTATTTCCCTACAAACACTTCTGACGAAGCTTTTAATGAAACCAAATTCTTAGAAGAGCTTAAGAAGGAGATTATCAGCGCGGCACCCACTGGAAATATCCAGACAGATTCAATCCGCGCAAAAGTGGCAGATTCTTTGTCTGGACTTATTGACGCACAGAATCAATACCAAGTCGATCCGTCAGAGCAAAACAAATCTGCTTTTGAAGTAGCCAAAAACTATTTCAGTGCTTTGACTGATCTGGCAAATCAGTACAGCACCGATCCAACAGATGAAACACAGAACGCGATTAATGACTCGCTGTACAAAACCATCCGGGATTTTTCGCCTGAAAAACTTGTTCAAATTTCTGGCGTAAATCAGAATGGCCAGCTTGTTGATTCTAATGGAAACGTGCTTGGGACGATTGGCACAGGCACAGGCACAGGCACAGGCACAGGCACAGGCACAGGCACAGGCACAGGCACAGGCAC
>JACCDU010139584.1_pt1 | contig 38674 bp, 33 predicted proteins | sample 7446081 | NCBI WGS metagenome assembly JACCDU01 (sample SAMN15323447, study PRJNA562643) | freshwater metagenome | isolation source: river surface water | place: USA:Blue River Watershed | collected 2017-08-17
CAACATCCAGCAGATGGATGTGCAGACCTATTTCTTCCGCCGCACCAACATGAACGCGCTGGGCCAGCCGCGCAGCTGGACCGACCACCTGCTGTGGCACCACGCCGCCCACACGGTGGACCTGTTCGCCTACCAGGCCGGCAGCCCCATCGTCAAAGCCAACGCCATCCAGGGCCCGATCCACCCGACCTTGGGCATCGCCATGGACATGAGCATCCAGCTGCAGGCGGCCAATGGCGCGATCTGCACGCTCTCGCTGTCGTTCAACAACGACGGCCCGCTGGGCACCTTCTTCCGCTACATCGGCGACACCGGCACCTACCTCGCGCGCTACGACGACCTGTTCACCGGCAAGGACGAGCAGATCGACGTGAGCAAAGTGGACGTGAGCATGAACGGCATCGAGCTGCAGGACCGCGAGTTCTTCGCCGCCATCCGCGAAGGCCGCGAGCCCAACGCCAGCCTGGCCCAGGTGCTGCCTTGCTACCAGGTGCTGCACCAGCTGGAGCAGCAGCTGAACGGCTGATCCTTTGCTGAAGACAAGGTCCCCGGGCGTTACACTGGCGGCAATCCTGCAATGGGGGCTTTGGCCCCCGTTTTCTTTTGTGGATCTCCCATGACAGACCGCTACGCCGTGATCGGCAACCCCATCGAACAGAGCAAGTCCCCTTTGATCCACATGGCGTTCGCGCGGGTGACGGGGCAGGACATCGATTACGGCAAGGTGCTGGGGCCGCTCGGTGAATTCGCGAAGACCGTGGACGCTTTTCGCGCCGCAGGCGGCAAAGGCATGAACGTGACCGCGCCCTTCAAGCTCGATGCCTTCGCCTACGCGACCGATCTGGCGCCGAGCGCGCAGATCGCGGGCGCCGTCAACGCGATGAAGTTCGAGGGCGAGCGCGTTCACGCCGAAAACTTCGACGGCGTGGGCCTGGTGCGCGATGTGGTGCACAACCTGGGCTGCCCTTTGCGCGGCCAGCGCGTGCTGCTGCTGGGCGCGGGCGGGGCCACGCGCGGCGCGCTTTTGCCCATCCTGGCCGAGCAGCCGGCCGAGCTCGTGATCGTCAACCGCAACGTGACCAAGGCCGAAGCGTTGGCCGCACTCGGTCGCCAGCATCAAAGCGGCCAGGTGCCGGTGCAGGGCCTGGGCTACGAGCAGCTGCAGGGGCGCCAGTTCGATGTGGTGTTCAACGCGACCTCGGCCAGCCTCACGGCCGAGCTGCCGCCGCTGCCGGCCTCGGCTTTCGCGCCGGGCGCGCTGGCCTACGAACTGGCCTATGGCAAGGGCCTCACGCCTTTTTTGAAGCTGGCGCAGCAGGCCGGTGTGACGCGCCTGGCCGATGGCGTGGGCATGCTGGCCGAGCAGGCGGCCGAAGCCTTTGCGTGGTGGCGCGGCGTGCGCCCCGACACGCACGCGGTCATCGCGCAACTCACCGTCCCACTGGTTTGAGCTCAGACCACGGGCCATCCACCAGAGGCCTGCGCCAAGGAGTGCTGTTTTGAAAATCGCCGTTTTGGGCGCGGGCTCGCTGGGCTGCGCGATGGGCGCCAGCCTGAGCGAGGCCGGGCACGAGGTCTGGTTGATCAACCGCAATGCGGCCCATGTGCAGGCCATGCGCGCGCAAGGCCTGCGGGTGCGCACGGATGGCGTCGACCGCCTGGTGCCGGTGCATGCGGCGCAGCGTGCCGACGAGGTCACGGGCGGCCCGGTTGATTTGCTGGTGGTGCTGGTCAAATCGTTCCACACGCAAGAGGCGATCGCCTCGGCCCTGGGCCTTGTGGGGCCGCAGACCGCGGTGCTCTCGCTGCAAAACGGCCTGGGCCACGAAGAGGTGCTGGCCGCCGCCGTCGGCGCGGACAAGGTGCTGGCCGGCAAGACCTATGTGGGCGGGCAGCTCCTGGGCCCGGGCCATGTGCTGCAGAGCACGGCGGGCCGGCAAACCCTGATCGGCGAACGCGACGGCCGCCTGAGCGAGCGGGTGCTGCGCATCGCCGCCTGCTTCAACGCGGCCGGCCTGCCCACCGAGGCCAGTGACAACATCGTCGGCACCATCTGGGACAAGCTCTTCGTCAACGTGGCCACCGGCGCGCTCAGCGGCATCACGGGCCTGGGCTATGGCCGGCTCTATGAGGTGCCCGAACTCCAGGCCTGCGCGGTGGCTGCCGTGGCCGAGGCCATGGCGGTGGCGCGCGCGCTCGGTGTGCGTTTTGCCACGCCCAACGCCGAGGAGCCCTGGCACAAGGCCGGCGCCGGGCTGCCGCCCGAGTTCAAGGCCTCGATGCTGCAAAGCCTCGAAAAAGGCTCCATCACCGAGGTCGATTTCGTCAACGGCGCCGTCGTGCGCTGTGGCGAGCAGTGCGGTGTGCCCACGCCGGTCAACCGCACCCTGGTCGCCTGCATCAAGGGCCTCGAGCGCGGTTTGAGGCCCTGAGGAGGGGGCCTGCGCTCGGTGGCCGGGTAAGTCCCAGGCTGCCGTGGCGCCGGCGGCATCTCTGGGTCTCTATACTCGCTGTATGAACCAGTTAGTACATTCGGCGTCCGCCGAGGAGACCGAGGCCAACGCCGGCCGCGAAGGGCGCACCAACGACCCGGCGCGCACCATGGCCGAGATCCTGGAAGTCGCCACGCACGAGTTCGCCGACAAGGGCCTGGCGGGCGCGCGCATCGACGCGATTGCCGCCACCACGCGCACCAGCAAGCGCATGATCTATTACTACTTCGGCAGCAAGGACGGTCTGTACCTGGCGGTGCTCGAAGAGGCGTACCGCCGCATGCGCAGCATCGAGGCCAAGTTGCACCTGGGCGACCTCGCGCCCCTGGCCGCGTTGCGCCGCCTGGTCGAGTTCACCTACGACCACCACCAGGGCAACGAGGACTTCATCCGCCTGGTGATGAGCGAGAACATCCACCGCGCCGAGTACCTGCGCCAGAGCCGCGTGATCCGCGAGCTCAACGTCAAGGCCATCGAGTCGATCCGCGACCTCTACGAGCGCGGCATCGCGCAGGGGGTGTTCCGTGCGGGTCTGGATCCGGTCGACATCCATGCCGCGATCTCGGCGCTCACGGTGTTCAACGTGGCCAACCGCCACACCTTCGGCACCATTTTCGAGCGCGGTGCGGGCAGCGCCAAAGCCCAGACCCTGCAGCGCGAACACGTGGTGCAGCTGCTGCTGCGCTTCGTCGGTTATGCCGAAAAGCCATAACAGATAGCGAAATATGACCGGCGTGGTTCAGGGTAATCCCGTGCCCAATAAAACTAACCAGTTCGTACATTAATCCCATTCCCAACCGGAGGCCCCAGGTGCTCAAGACTTTCATCGACCGCTGCTGCCACGTCCTCAACGGACTGATGGCGGCCTGCCTGGCGCTCATGGTGGTGCTGGTGTTCGGCAATGTGTTCATGCGCTACGCGCTCAACTCGGGCATCACACTGTCCGAGGAGCTCTCGCGCTGGCTGTTTGTCTGGACCATCTTCATGGGCGCCATCGTCGCGCTCAAGGAGCATGGCCATCTGGGCACCGACATGGTGGTGGGACGCCTGGGCCCCCGGGGCAAGAAGCTGTGCTTTGTGCTGGCGCATGGGCTGATGCTGTGGATCTGCTACCTGCTGTTCGTGGGCTCCTACACCCAGGCCCGGATCAACTGGGAGGCCACCAGCGCGGTCATGGAGGTCTCGATGAGCTGGCTCTACTTCCCGGGCATGCTGTTTTCGGTGCTGGGTGGTCTGATCATCGTGAGCGAGCTGCTGCGCCTGTTCACCGGTGAGTTGCAGGACGCGGAGCTGGTGACGATCCAGGAATCCGAAGACACGCCGCACGGCGGCGAACAACACAAGGCCTGAAGGGGAGCGGCGCATGACCATCACGATTTTTCTCGCGTCCCTGATCGGGGCCATGGCGCTCGGTGTGCCGATCGCGTTCTCGCTGCTGCTGTGCGGCGTTGCGCTGATGTGGCACATGGACATGTTCGATGCGCAGATCCTGGCGCAAAACCTCATGGAAGGCGCCAACAGCTTTCCGCTGCTGGCCGTGCCCTTCTTCATGCTGGCCGGTGAGGTCATGAACGCGGGCGGCCTGTCGCGGCGTATCGTCAACTTTGCGATGGCGCTGGTCGGCCACATCAAGGGCGGCCTGGGCTATGTGACCATCATGGCCGCGGTGATCATGGCCGCGCTCTCGGGCTCGGCCGTGGCCGACGCGGCCGCGCTGGCGGCGCTGCTGATGCCGATGATGGTGGCCGCAGGCCATGACCGCGCGCGCTCGGCGGGCCTGATCGCCTCGGCCGGCATCATCGCGCCCGTGATCCCGCCCTCGATCGGTTTCGTGATCTTCGGCGTCGCTGGCAACGTCTCGATCTCCAAGCTCTTCATGGCCGGCATCGTGCCCGGTGTGTTGCTGGGCCTGTCACTCTGGATCACCTGGTGGTGGCTGGCGCGCCGCGAGGTGGTGGCCGTGCCGCCGCGCAAAAGCACGGGCGAGATGCTGCTGGCCCTGCGCGAAGCCACCTGGGCCCTGGTGCTGCCCGTGATCGTGGTGTTCGGCCTCAAGTTCGGCGTCTTCACCCCGACCGAGGCGGCGGTGGTGGCCGCGGTCTACGCGCTGCTGGTCTCGACCCTGGTCTACCGGGAGCTCAGCCTCAAGAGCCTGGTGCCGCTGTTCGTGTCCTCGGCCAAGACCAGCGCGGTGGTCATGTTCCTGGTGGCCGCGGCCATGGTCTCGGCCTGGCTGATCACGGTGGCCAACCTGCCGGGCGAGCTGGTGGCGCTGCTGCAGCCGCTGCTCGACAGCCCGCGCCTGCTGATGCTGACCATCATGGTCATCACCATGGTGGTGGGCACGGCGCTGGACATGACGCCGACCATCTTGCTGCTCACGCCGGTGCTGATGCCGGTGGTCAAGGCCGCCGGCATCGACCCGGTCTACTTCGGTGTGCTCTTCATCATCAACAACGCGATCGGCCTGATCACCCCCCCCGTGGGCACGGTGCTCAATGCCGTGGCCGGCGCAGGCCGTGTGCCCATGGACGAGGTCACGCGCGGCGTGCTGCCCTTCATGGTGGCGCAGTTCCTCATCATGTTCGCGATGGTGCTGTTCCCGCAGCTCGTGATGGTGCCGGCGCGCTGGTTCTACTGATTCCCGCTGCAGGCGCCCGCCCGGGTACGCCGGGCGCCTGTGGTTTCGCTTGGCGTACGTCCTTCCTTCTTTCGGAGACAAGCATGAAACGCATCTTCCTCAAGACCCTGATCGCTTCCGTGGCCCTGGCCGCCGCCGGCGTGTCGCTGGCGCAGGAAAAAACCATCAAGTTCGCCACCCAGAACCCCAAGGGCCACCCGCTGGTCATGGGCATGGAGAAGTTCAAGGAAATCGTCGAGGCCAAGTCCGGCGGCAAGATCAAGGTCAACCTCTTCCCCGGCGGCACGCTGGGCAGCGACCAAGCCAACGTCTCGGCCATGCAGGGCGGCACGCTCGAGATGGTGACCATGAACTCGGGCATTCTGGCCTCGCAGGTCAGGGAATTCGCGATCTTCGACTTCCCCTTCATGTTCCCCAACGAAACCGTGGCCGACGCCGTGGTCGACGGCCCCTTCGGCCAGAAGATGCACGCCAAGCTGCAGGACAAGGGCCTGGTCGGCCTGGCCTACTACGAACTGGGCTTTCGCCAGATCACCAACAGCAAGCGCGCCATCACCAAGGTTGAAGACCTCGAAGGCCTGAAGCTGCGCGTGATCCCCAACCCGATCAACGTCGACTGGGTCAAGGCCCTGGGCGCCAACCCCACACCGCTGCCTTTCCCCGAGGTGTACTCGGCGCTGGAGCAAAAGGCGATCGATGGCCAGGAGAACCCGGTCACCGTGATCAACGCCAACAAGTTCTACGAGGTGCAAAAGCACGTGGTGCTGTCCAACCACCAGTACAACCCGCAGTCGGTGCTGATCAGCAAGAAGTTCTGGGACGGCCTGAACGCCGAGCAAAAGAAGATCGTGCAAGACGCGGTGCAGGCCTCGGCCAAATACCAGCGTGAGCAGGCGCGCGGCCTGGTCGCCTCCGCGCTCGACAACATGAAGAAGAACGGCATGCAGGTGAGCCAGTTCCCCGAGGCCGAACTGGCCAAGCTGCGCGACAAGCTGCGCCCCGTGACCGCCAAGTACGGCGTGACCGTGGGCCAGGACCTGGTCAAGGAGCTGCAGGCCGAGATCGAGAAGGCCGCCAGCAAGAAAACGGGCAAGTGATGCCCCGGCGGCACGGGCGGTCACCGCCGCCCGTGCCGCCTTCCGCGTTTGATTTCCCCCCCCGTCTGCTGCGCCTCGCTTGCGGCAGACCCTCTTTATGCTTTCCAGCGCTTTGCCATGATCGACGGCCACACCGACCTCATCGCCCACATCGGCTACCCGACGCACACCTTCAAGTCGCCGATGATCTACAACCCCTACTTCGAAGCGGCGGGCATCAACACCGTGGTCGTTCCCATGGGCTGCACGGCGGAAAACTACCCGGCGTTTTTGAAAGCGGTGTTTTCGCTCGAAAACATCCGCGGTGCCTTGATCACCATGCCGCACAAGGTGGTCACCGTCGGTCTGCTCGACGAGGTCACGCCCACCGTCAAGGTGGCGGGTGCCTGCAACGCTGTCAAGAAGCTGGCCGATGGCCGCCTGGTGGGCGACATGTTCGATGGCGCCGGCTTTGTGCGCGGCGTGCTGCGCAAAGGCTTTGAACTCGCGGGCAAGCGCGTGCTGGTCGTGGGTTCGGGCGGCGTGGGCTGCGCGATCGCGGCCTCGCTCGCGGGCGCGGGCATCGCCGCCATCAGCCTGTTCGACGTCAACACGGTCGCTTGCGAAGCGCTGGCGCAGCGCCTCAAAGACAACTACCCCGAGATCGCCGTGCGCACCGGCAGCAAGGACCCGGCCGACCACGATCTGGTGGTCAACGCCACCCCCATGGGCATGAACGAGGGCGACCCGCTGCCCCTCGACGTTTCGCGCCTGGCGCCCGAGACCTTTGTCGGCGAGGTCGTGATGCGCGCGGAGACCACCGCCTTCCTCGCGGCCGCGCAAGCGCGTGGCTGCCGCACCCAGGTCGGTTCGGACATGCTGTTCGAGCAGATTCCCGCCTACCTGGAATATTTCGGACTGCCCAGCACGAGCGCAGAGCACCTGCGCCGTGTGGCACGATTGACTTACTGATGTCGAGCTTTTGCTTGCCAAGGAGCCTCGCATGACCCTGAACAAACCCCACCGCGAAGCCGTGCCCGACATGCCCAACCGCCTGGGCATCGCGGGCATCGAATTCATCGAATACGCCACCAGCCGCCCGCAGGCGCTGGGCCAGGTGCTCGAAAACATGGGCTTTCGCCCGGTGGCGCGGCACCGCTCGCGCGAGGTCACGCTCTACCGCCAGGGCGAGATGAACCTGGTGGTCAACGCCAGCCCCGACGACGCGCGCGTGAGCGGCACGGTCGACGGCCAGCCCGTCATCTCGGCCGTGGCCTTTCGCGTGCAGGACGCGCTCAAGGCGCACACGCGCTGCCTCGAACTCGGCGCCTGGGGCGTGCCCAGCCACGCGCAGGCCATGGAGCTGCACATCCCCGCCATCCATGGCCCGGGCCGCAGCCGCTTTTACTTCGTCGACCGCTGGCAGGAGTTCTCGATTTACGACATCGACTTCAAGCCCATCCCCACCGTCGACCCGAACCCGCCCGCACTCGCCGGCATGGGCTACTTTGGCGTGGTGCAGTACATCGGCGCGGGCCGCAGCGCCGACTGGCTGACCTATTTCGAGCACATGTTCGACTTCACGGCCATCCCCGACGAGCAGCGCTTTGGCATCCTGCCCAAGGGCAAGCTCATGAAGAGCCCCTGCGGCACCTTCCTGTGGCAACTCATCGAGCCCGACCTGTGGATGGAGTCGGGCGACGAAGGCCCCGAGTGCCTGCAGCGCATCGGCTTTGGTGTGCCCGATGTGGGCGCGGCCGTGCAGGCGCTCAAGGCGCGCGGCGTCGAGTTCGTCGAATCGACCCAGTTGCACCCCGAAGACCGCGGCGCGCTCACGCGCACCGCGCTCGGCTCGGTCGCGTTCGAACTCGTGCACCAGTGAAAGCGAAGGACCCCGCCATGAACCTGCTCAACGGTTACGGCATGGACACCATCACCATGGCCGGCACGCTGGAGGCCAAGCTGGCCGCCATGAAGGGCGCGGGCTTTTCGCAGGTGATGCTGATGGCGCGCGACCTCGTCACGCACCCGGGCGGCGTCGAGGCGGCCGTGGCCGCCGTGCAGGCCAGCGGCCTGCGGCCCACGGGCTTTCAGGTGCTGCGCGACTTCGAGGGCCTGTCGGGCCATCTGCACGACTACAAGGTCGACATGGCCAAGGCCATGCTGCAGATGTGCGCGGCCACCGGCTCCAAGGTGCTGCTGGCCTGCTCGTCCACCTCGCGCCACGCCACACAAGACCTCGACGCCATCGCGGCCGACCTCAAGAAGCTCGCGATGCTGGCGGTCCCGCTGGGCATCCAGGTGGCCTACGAAGGCCTGTCCTGGGGCCGTACCGTCAACGAATTCACCACCGCCTGGGACGTGGTCTGCCGCGCCGACTGCCCGAATCTGGGCATCGGCATCGACTCTTTCCACATCTTTGCCGCCAAGACACCGCTGGACGCCATCGAAGAACTCGACCCCGAGAAAATCTTCCTGGTGCAGCTCTCGGACTTCATGTGGCAGGACACGCCCACCTTCGAAGAGCGCATGACCACCGCGCGCACCTTCCGCGTCTTCCCCGGCGAAGGCGTGCACAGCGAGGAGCTGGCCGAGTTGGTGCTGCGCCTGGACCGCATCGGCTACCGCGGCGACTACAGCTTCGAGGTCTTCAACGACGACTACCAGCAACTGCCGCTGGCGACCGTGGCCGAACGCGCGCGCCGCAGCGCAATGTGGCTGCACGAGGATGTGCTGCACCGCTCGGCACCCTTGCCCGAGTGGACGCGCCGGCGCTGAGCGCCGTATCCTGGGGCCCTCGCGCAGGAGGCCCCCATGCCCGACACCCACCAGGTCTTCAACCAGTCGACGCCCTTTGTCGATGTGAACCTGTACAGCGCCGACCCGGCGCTGCGCGAGGCCGTCACGGCGTTCGCAGGCGCTGATGCCGCCACGCACGATCATTTGAGCCGCCTCGGCCAGCGCTACGGCAGCAGCCAGGCGCAGCAGTGGGCCCAGCAGGCCAATGCCAACCCACCGGTGCTGCGCAGCTTTGACCGCTTCGGCCACCGCCTCGACGAGGTCGAGTTCCACCCCGCCTACCACCAGCTCATGGCCATGGCCCTGGGCGACGGCCTGCACGCCGCGCCCTGGGCGCGGCCCGGCGCGGGCGCGCAGGTGCGGCGCGCGGCCGCCTACCTGCTGTTTGGCCAGCTCGAGAACGGCGTGCAATGCCCGGTCACCATGAGCTTTGCCGCGGTGCCGGTCATCGCGCGCCAGAGCCAGCTTGCGCCCGACTGGCTGCCCAAGCTGCTGGCCTTTGACTACGAGGGCGGTGTGGCCCCGATGCAGGCCAAGCGCGCCGTGACCATGGGCATGGGCATGACCGAAAAGCAGGGTGGCTCCGACGTGCGCAGCAACACCACCTTCGCGGTGGCGGTGGGCGAGAGCGCCTGGGGCCGTGAATACCGCGTGACCGGCCACAAATGGTTCTTCTCGGCGCCCATGTGCGACGCCTTTTTGATCCTCGCGCAAACCGAGACCGGCACCTCGGCGGGGCTCAGCTGCTTGTTTTTGCCGCGTGTGTTGCCCGATGGCACACGCAACCGCATCCGCATCCAGCGCCTCAAGGACAAGATCGGCAACCACTCGAACGCCTCCAGTGAGGTCGAGTTCGATGGCACCAGCGCCTGGTTGGTGGGCGAGGTCGGGCGCGGCATCCCGACGATTCTGGAGATGGGCAGCCACACGCGGCTGGACTGCACCCTGGGTTCGGCCGGCATCCTGCGCGCCGGGCTCACCCAGGCCATCCACCATGCGCGCCTGCGCAGCGCCTTTGGCCGCCCGCTGGCCGAGCAGCCGCTCATGCGGTCGGTGCTGGCCGATCTCGCGCTCGAAAGCGAGGCCGCGACCTGGCTCGCCTTGCGTCTGGCGCGCAGTTTCGACAGCGATGCCGACGAGGCCGAACGCGCCTTGCGCCTGGTGCTCACGCCCGCCGCCAAGTACTGGGTTTGCAAACGCCTGCCGCACGCCATGGCCGAAGCCATGGAAGTCACGGGCGGCGCGGGCTATGTGGAAGAGGGGCCGTTCTGCCGCCTGTTCCGCGAAAGCCCGCTCAATTCGATCTGGGAAGGCTCGGGCAATGTCATGTGCCTCGATGTGCTGCGCGCGCTGGCGCGCGGGCCGCAGGCGCGCGATGCGCTCGTTGCCGAATGGCAGGCCGCGCGTGGCGCGCATGCGGCTTTCGATGGCGCGGTCGCGGAGCTGCTTGCCTGCTTGCAGCGCGCGCCCCGGGCGCAGGACGAAGCCCTGGCCCGGCACCTGGCCGAGCGCATCGCGCTGCTCACGCAGGCCAGTTTGCTGATCCGCCACGCACCGCAGGCGGTGGCGGATGGCTTTTGTGCGACGCGTCTGGCAGGTGGGTGGCGCGGCACCTTCGGCAGCCTGGCCCTGCCGCAGGCGCGCGAACTGATCGATCGTGCTTTGGTTGAAACCTGAGCCAAGCGGCGTTCAGAGCGCCACGATCTCCACGCTTTGGCTGAGGACCGGGCGCACCAGCACCTTGTAGCCGTCGGCATCGAAGCCGGCGGCCACGCTGCTCAGTTGCCGCGCCTCGTCCAGCGTGCCCGCGCTGCCCAGGTAGCACCAGTTGCGCACGACGTGAATTTGCTGCAGCTCGGCATCGCGCTCGAGCAGGCCGATCGCACCCGCATAGGGCCAGCACTCCACGCGCAGCGCCAGCAGGCTGGTGAACAGGCGCTCTCGGTGCGCCTCGGGCGTTTCGTCGCCCCGGCACACGCCCGCGCACTGGCGGATCGCGGCGCGAAAGCAGGCCTTGCCGGGGGGCAGCTTTTCCAGACCGAGCGCGCCGTAGCACAGGCGGTGTTGGGCGGCGACTTCGCGCAGGCCCTCCAGCGCCGCGTGGCGGCTCGCGAACAGGCCGTAGAGCTCGGGCGCGGTCGCGAAGTCGATGTCTTTGGAATAGACCACCTCGGGCCGGCCGCCCTGCAGCTGCAGGCTGCACAGCTGGCGGTTGCGGCGCAGCTTCTGGTTGAAGAGCGGGTGCAGCTGCTTGATCATCTGCGCCTCGAGCAGCAGCGCGCCAATCTCGCCCGCGGTGCGGATGTGCGTGATGCGCTGGGTCTGGCGCAGCATGCGCGCCTCGTCGGCATTGCGCAGGTGCGAAAGCAGCCGCGCGCGGACGTTCACGCTCTTGCCGATGTACAGCGGCAGGTCGCCCGCCTCGCCGTGGAACACATAGACGCCCGCGCCCGTGGGTGCGTCCTCGATGGCTTCGCGCAGGTGCTGGGGGTAGGCGTAGACGCGGCCGTCCTCAAAGTCGTCTCGGCGTCGGCGGGGCAGGGGCATGGGGTGAACTTCAGAGCGGCACAGCAGCGCCGATCTTGCGCTGGAGCTGATCCCAGGACATCAATTCCCCTGCCAGCGCGCTGGCCATCACCGTGGGCGGGCTGGCCAGCCAGACCTGGCCGGGCCCCGAGCGGCCGGGGAAGTTGCGGTTGATCGCGCTCACCGTGACCTGACCGGCCTCGGTGGACGAGCCTGGCCCGCAGTTGGCGCAGGCGCCGCACGAAGGTTGCAACATGCGCGCGCCCATGGCCTCGAAGGTTTTGTCGTAACCGCGCGCGACGCAATGGTCGCGCACGGCCGTGGTGCCGTACTGCAAAAAGAGCTGCACATGCGGCGGCAGGCGCAGGCCGTTCTCAAGCCCCCAGGCCAGCACCGCGTGGTAGTGGTCGAAGTCCTCGCGCTTGCCGGCGGTGCAGGAGCCGCCGTAGGCGATGTCGATGCGCACGGGCGCTTCGAGCTCGGACAGCGGCAGGCCCAGGCCCGGATCGCCCGGGCGCGCGACCATGGGCGAGAGCGTGCCCAGATCGACCGAGAGCCGCTGCGCGTAATGCGCATCGGCGTCGCTGTGCATCCATGTCTCCAGCGTGATGTCCACCCCGCGGCGCTCGCGCAGGAATGCCACGGTCTGCGCGTCGGGTGCGACGATGCCGGTCAGGCCGCCGAGCTCGGCCGTCATGTTGGTGAGCGTGGCGCGCTCGTCGATCGACAGCGCCGCCACCCCCTCGCCGGTGAACTCGAAGACCTTGCCGACGCCGCCGCCTGCGCGGATGAAGGGCAGGGCCAGCAGCTGCAGCACCAGGTCCTTGGCGGTCACGCCTTGGGGCAACTGGCCTTGCAGCTCGACGCGGATGCTCTCGGGCCAGCGCACGCGCACAGCGCCCGTGACAAAGGCGTTGGCCATGTCGGTGGTGCCCACGCCAAAGGCCACACAACCCAGGGCGCCGCTGTGCGGCGTGTGCGAGTCGGTGCCGACCACCACCTGGCCGGGCAGGGCGTAGTGCTCGGCCATCATGGCGTGCGAGATGCCGGCGACGTTGCGGCCATCGTCCAGCGCGGCTTCGTCGTCGGTCAGCGTGCGGTGCAGGCGCAGGCCGTGGCGCTTTGCAAAGTCGCGCTGCGCCTGGTTCATGGCGCGCATTTGCGGGATCAGGCCGCCGCGCACATGGGCCGGGCTCTCCGTCACATACGAGGTGTGGTCCTCGAACACCACGATTTGCTCGGGCCGCTGCAGCGCGAAGTCGGGACCGAGTGCGCCCTTGAGCAGGGTGTCGGCCATGCCCGTGTAGTACTCGTGGATGAAGCGCCAGTCGGCCTGCACGAAGACGCCGTCGCCCGCTTGCGGCGCGGCGGGCGTGGCCGGGGTGGGCAGCAGGTGGCGCGAGAGGATTTTCTCGAACAGGGTTTGCGGCGCCGCTGTTCGCGAGCGGGGGCTCGCTCCTACAGGTGTGGATCTGTAGGAGGCCGCCCCCGCGGCCGAAGACAGGTGCCGCTGCCCCCAGCGCAGCAGGCCGCCGGCTTGCAAGATGGCGGCGGCCAGGCCCTCGCGTTCGGCCAGCAGCTCGGGCAGCAGCGCCTCCAGCGACTGCACTTCGCCACGCTCGAGGCGTTCAAGCAGGGCGAAATTGGTCGAGGTCCACAGGCCGATGTTGTCGGCGTTCTGGCGGTAGATGCGCTCGAAGCTGCGCGCAAACACCAGGCGGATGCCCGCCAGGCGCTCGGCCGTGGGGCTGTGCTCGCGCGAGGAGCCCTTGCCGTAGCGCTGCCCGCCCACCAGCACCTCGAAGCCCGCCGCGCGCAGCTGCCGGCGCGCAATCGGGTTGCGGCCCTCGCAGCGCAGGCCGGTGTGGGCAAAGTCGCCCAAGGTGTCGTCGTAGTGGCTGAGGATGGCCACGGGCGTGATCTCGTCGGTCGAGACGTCGTCGCGCAGTGGTTGCGCTTGTGCGAGTGTGAGGCGCGTGCCGGCGAACTGGGCGTCGATCTGCGCCGGGTCCTGGCTGAGGTAGAGGATGTTGCTCATGTGTTTTCTTCGGCGGCGTAGGCCGACAGCGATTCCAGCAGAAGCTGGGCGGCCGGCGTCAGCGTGTCTTCGCCGCGGTGGCAGAGCACGAAGCGGCGGCGCGCCCAGGGCTCGCTCAAAGGCAGGATCTTCAGGCCCCAGGCCTGGGCGTGCAGGGGGGTGACTTCGCGTGGCACCACGGCAATGGCCAGGTCGGCGCGCACCACGCGCATGGCGGCTTCGAAATTGGTCACGATCACGCGGTGCTGCAGGCGCTTGCCCAGGCGCCCGGCCTCGCGCTGCAGCATGACCTCGACCGCCGAGTGGATGGGCATGATCACGTGCTCGTGATCCAGCGTGTCGGCCAGTTTGAGCCGTTGGCGTGCGGCCAAGGGGTGGTCGTTTCGCACGGCCACACACAGGTGGTCGTGGGTGTAGGTGCGGGTGTGCAAGAGGCCGGTTTCGGCCGCGTCCCAGCAGATGCCCAGGGCCGCCACGCCTTCGCGGATGCCGCGCACCACCTCGGGGCTGATGCGCTCTTCGAGGTCGATCTGGATGTTGCGGTGGGCCGGTTCCTTGAGGAAGCGCGCGATGTGGTCGGCGAGCGACTCGGCCATGACCGAGGCGGTGGCCAGCACGTTCACGCGGCCTTGCAGGCCCGCCGCGTGGCCGGCCATGTCGCGCTCGATGAGGCGCGCCGACATCAGCATGCTGCGCGCGTGCTGCAGCAGGGTCTCACCGGCCGGTGTGGGCGCCACGCCATGGCGCTTGCGCAGCAAGAGCTGCGCGCCCACCGCGTCTTCGAGCTGGGCCAGGCGCTTGCTCACGGCCGAGGCGACCATGCTGGCCTCTTCGCCCGCGCGGCGCATGTTGCCGGTGTCGCACACGCTGACAAACAGGCGCAAGGTGGTCAGGTCGAGGTCGCGCACTTGAGGATTTCCATTTTGGAAATGTTTGGCTGATGAAATGCCAATTTTAAACAGATTGGGAACATCTAGAATCCAGGCCCAAGGAGACAAGACATGACCGTTTTCCCATGGCCCGAACGGGTCCATCTGCGTGAAGTGGGCCTGCGCGACGGCCTGCAGAGCATCGCCCGCACCCTGCCCACGGCGCAGAAGATCGAATGGATCCGCGAGGCCTATGAGGCCGGCCTGCGCGAGATCGAGGTCGGCTCTTTCGTACCGCCCAAGCTCTTGCCGCAGCTGGCCGACACGGCCGAGCTCGTGGCCTTTGCCAAGACCCTGCCGGGCCTCGTGGTCTCGGTGCTGGTGCCCAACCTCAAGGGCGCCGAGCGCGCCATGGACAGCGGCGCCGACTGGATGCTCTTGCCCCTGTCGGCCAGCCACGCGCACAGCCTGGCCAATCTGCGCAAGACGCCCGACGAGGTGGTGGCCGAGATCGGCGCCATGGTGGCAGCGCGCCAGGCGCGCGGCTCGGCCATCCGCATCGAGGTCGGCATGAGCACCGCGCTGGGCTGCACGATCCAGGGCGAGGTGGCGGTGGATGAAGTGCTGCGCCTGCTCAGGGCCGTGCTGGCCCTCGGCGTGGACCGCGTCGGCCTGGCCGACACCGTGGGCTATGCCGACCCGCGCCAGGTGGGCGAGCTGTTCACACGCGCCCGCGAGGTGGCTGGCGACAAGCTGGCCTGCGGCCACTTCCACGATACGCGCGGCCTGGGCATCGCCAACGTGATGGCCGCGCTGCAGAGCGGCGAAACCCGTTTCGACGCCTGCCTGGCCGGCATCGGCGGCTGCCCGCACGCCCCGGGCGCCAGCGGCAATGTGGCCACCGAAGACCTGGCCTACCTGTTTGCCAGCATGGGCATCCAGACCGGCATCGACTTTGACCAACTGATGGCGCTGCGCGCCAAGGTGGCCGGCTGGCTGGCCGGCGAATGCCTGCACGGCAGCATCGCGCAGGCGGGCCTGCCCAAACCCCTGCGTGCACAACTCACTCCTGAAAAGGCACTGGCATGACCGACAAGAAATCCCTCCCGCTCGCCGGCCTGCGCGTCGTCGAATTCACCCACATGGTCATGGGCCCGACCTGCGGCATGGTGCTGGCCGATCTGGGCGCCGAGGTCATCAAGGTCGAACCCTTGGAGGGTGACCGCACGCGCCACCTGCTGGGCGCGGGCGCGGGCTTTTTCCCCATGTTCAACCGCAACAAAAAGAGCATCCAGCTCAACCTGCAGCACCCCGAGGGCGCCGAGATGGCCCGGCGCCTGTGCGCCAGCGCCGACGTGGTGGCCGAGAACTTCAAGCCCGGCACCATGGCCAAGTACGGCCTGGACTACGCCAGCCTGTCCCAGGTCAACCCCAAGATCATCTGCGCCAGCCTCAAAGGCTTTTTGCCCGGGCCGTATGAGCACCGCACCGCGCTCGACGAGGTGGTGCAGATGATGGGCGGCCTGGCCTACATGACCGGCCGCCCCGGCGACCCGCTGCGCGCGGGCACCAGCGTGAACGACATCATGGGCGGCATGTTCGGTGCGATTGGCGTGCTGGGCGCGCTGATCCAGCGCGGCATCACCGGCCGCGGGCAAGAGATCCAGTCGGCCCTGTTCGAGAACAACGTCTTCCTGGTCGGCCAGCACATGCTGCAGTACGCCATCACCGGTGTGGCTGCCGAGCCCATGCCCAAGCGCATCTCGGCCTGGGCGGTGTACGACGTGTTCACCGTGAAAAACGGCGAGCAGATTTTCCTGGCCGCTGTGAGCGACGCGCAGTGGAAAACCTTTTGCGATCTGCTGGGCTTTGCCGACATGAAGGCCGACCCGCGTTTCGCCACGAACAACGCGCGCGTGGAGCTGCGCAACGACGTGCTGCTGCCCGAGCTGCGCCAGCGCCTGCAGGCCTGGACAGCGGCCGAACTCTCCACGCTGTTCGAGCAAGCCGGCCTGCCCTATGCCCCGATCGCCAAGCCCGAAGAGCTGTTCGACGACCCGCACCTGCTGGCCACCGGCGGCCTGGCCGATGTGCGCCTGACCGACGGCCCCAAGGCCGGCGACACGGCCAAGGCGGCGCTCTTGCCCTTCACCATGGACGGCCAGCGCCTGGGCGCGGGCGGTCACCCGCCCACACAGGGCCAGGACACCGAGGCCCTGCTGACCGGCCTGGGCCTGTCGGCGCAAGAGGTGCAGCGCCTGCGCGAGGCCAAGGCCGTGGCCTGAACCCACGCTGATCGATCCGCTACATTCACAAGACCTCAGGAGACAAGCATGAACCCCATGATCCAACGCCGCACCTTGCTGGGCCAGGCCCTGGCCGCCGCCATGCTGGGCAGCCGCCCCGCGTTCGCGCAAAGCGAGCGCCCCGTCAAGTTCATCTTGCCCAACGCCACCGGTTCGGGCGTGGACGCGATCACGCGCGCCGCAGCCCCGGCCTTGGGCAAGGCGCTGGGCACCAGCGTGGTGGTCGAGAACCAGGCCGGCGCCGGCGGCGTGGTGGGCCTGCAGGCCCTGGCCAAGAACCCGCCCGATGGCTACACGCTGTCGGTGGTGTCGAACAACGTGGTCATCTTCCCCAGCGTGCTCAAGTCGCTGCCCTTTGACATGCCCGGCGACTTCACGCCGATCTCCATCGTCGGCAGCACACCTCTGGTGCTGGTGGTCAACCCGCAAAAGGTCAGCGCCACCAACAGCCGCGAATTCGTGGCCCAGCTCAAGGCCAAGCTCGATGGCTACAACTTCGGCTCGGGCGGCAACGGCACCATCTTGCACCTGGCGAGCGAGATGTTCCTCGACGAAGCCAAGGTCACGGCGCGCCACATCCCCTACAAGGGCGTGGGCCCCATGGTCACCGACCTGCTGGGCGGCCAGATCGACTTTGCGGTGGTGGCCACGCCCAGCGTGCAGCAGCACCTCAAGACCGGCGCGCTGCGCGCCATCGGCATGTGCGGCGACAAGCGCACCGCCACGCTGCCCGATGTGCCCACCTTTGTCGAGCAGGGCCTGCCGGGTTATGTGATGGAAGCCTGGTTCGCCGTGGTCGGCCCCAAGGGCATGGCGCCCGCGACCGTCAAGAAAGTGCACGATGCGGTGCTCGCCGCCTTCAACGATGCGGGCGTGCGCGAGACCATGGCCAAGCAGGGCAACACCATCAACGTCAGCAGCACCGAGCAGGCGCAAAAAGGCTTCCGCGCCGAGCTGGCCAAGTACGCCGCCTTGGTCAAGAAAGCGGGCATTCAGCCCGAATGAGTGCGCCAGGGCGCTTGCCAAAGCGGCCAGCGCCCCAGACAATCGCTGCCCATGTCCATCCAGGTCCTGATCGTCGGCATCCACCTCGCGCGCAGCACGCGGGGCAAGCCCGGCGCGCCGCCAGCCCCCCTGTGAGCCGGCGCCCATTCGCGGCGCCCGGCATTTCTCCCTTCTCATTTTGTTTTCGCGTCCTGCCGCCGCAAGGGCAGGGTGCTCTCTTTGCATGGAGATTTCACATGGCAGACCTGTTTGACAACCCCATGGGCCTGTGCGGCTTCGAGTTCGTCGAGTTCGCATCGCCCACCCCCAACGTGCTGGAGCCTTTGTTCGAGAAGCTCGGCTTCTCGCTCGTGGCCAAGCACCGCTCCAAAGACGTGGTGCTTTACCGCCAGGGCGACATCAACTTCATCGTCAACCGCGAGCCGCGCAGCCCGGCCGGCTACTTCGCCGCCGAGCACGGCCCCGGCCCTTGCGCCATGGCCTTTCGCGTGCGCGATGCCCACAAGGCCTATGACCGCGCGCTGGCACAAGGCGCCCAGCCCATCGAGGTGCCCACCGGCCCCATGGAGCTGCGCCTGCCCGCGATCAAGGGCATTGGCGGCGCGCCGCTGTATTTGATCGACCGCTTCGAGGACGGCAAGAGCATCTACGACATCGACTTCGAATGGTTGCCGGGCGCCGAGCGGCACCCGGTGGGCCACGGCTTCAAGATGATCGACCACCTCACGCACAACGTCTACAAGGGCCGCATGGCGTTCTGGGGCAGCTTCTACGAGCGCATCTTCAACTTCCGCGAGATCCGCTACTTCGACATCCAGGGCGAGTACACCGGCCTGACCAGCCGCGCCATGACCGCGCCCGACGGCCTGATCCGCATCCCGCTCAACGAGGAGTCGGGCGCCAATGGCGGCCAGATCGAGGAATACCTGCAGAAGTTCAATGGCGAGGGCATCCAGCACATCGCGCTGCTCACCGACGACCTGCTGGCCAGCGTGGACGCGCTGCAGATGGCCGGCATCCCGCTGATGACCGCACCCAACGAGATCTACTACGAGATGCTGTCCGAGCGCCTGCCCGGCCACGGCGAGCCGGTGGGCGAGCTGCAGACGCGCGGCATCTTGCTCGATGGTTCCACCGCCAACGGCGAGAAGCGCCTGCTGCTGCAGATCTTCAGCCAGACGCTGCTCGGCCCGGTGTTTTTCGAGTTCATCCAGCGCAAGGCCGACGAGGGCTTTGGCGAAGGCAACTTCAAGGCCTTGTTCGAGAGCATGGAGCGCGACCAGCTGCGCCGCGGTGCCATCGCGGCGGCGTCCTGAGGGGCCGCAGATCTGCCCTTGGCGACAGGGCTTTGTGCAGGCGCAGGGCAGCGCAGGCCTAGACTGTGCGCTGTCGGCCCGGAGCACCCTGGCCCGCCCGAAGGTGGGACGGCCCACAGACGCGCCACGCCAGGGCGAACAGCATGCGGGCTGTGGCGCCCGGTCGGGGCGCTGGTCCTGTGCAAGGAGGCCCCATGTGCAAAGTGCTCATCCTCTACTACTCGTCCTATGGCCACATCGAAGCGATGGCGAGGGCGGTGGCCATCGGCGCCCGTGGGGAGGGCGCCACGGTGGACATCAAGCGCGTGCCCGAAACCGTGCCGGAGCCGGTCGCGCAATCGGCGCATTTCAAGCTCGACCAGCCTGCTCCGGTGGCCAAGATCGGCGACCTCGCGCACTACGACGCCATCATCGTGGGCGCGCCCACGCGCTTTGGCCGCGTGCCTGGCCAAATGGCCAATTTCCTGGACCAGGCCGGCGAGTTGTGGATGCGCGGCGTGCTCGAAGGCAAGGTGGGCGGGGCCTTCACCTCGTCCGCCACGCAGCATGGCGGGCAGGAGGTCACGCTGTTTTCCATGCTCACCAATCTGCTGCATTTCGGCATGGTCATCGTGGGCCTGCCCTACAGCCACAAGGGCCAGATGACGCTGGACCAGGTGGTGGGCGGCAGCCCTTATGGCGCCACCACCATCGCAGGCAACAAAGGCGAACGCCAGCCCAGCGACATCGAACTCGAAGGTGCGCGCTACCAGGGCATGCTGATCGCGAAAACAGCCCACCGGCTGTTTGACCGTTGAAGCGCGCAGACGCAGGCCGGAGCCAGCCCATGCGCAGCACCCGCCTCGAACACGACAGCCTGGGCCCGGTCACGGTGGGCGACGACTGCCTGTGGGGAGCGCAGACCCAGCGCGCCATCGAACACTTTCGCATTTCAGGCGAACGCATGCCGGGCGCCCTGATCCACGCCCTGGCCTCGGTCAAGCTCGCCGGCGCGCAGGTCAATGCCGACCTGGGTTTGCTCAGCGCGGACAAGGCCGCCAGCATCGCCTCGGCCGCGCGCGAGGTGCTGTTCGGCATGCACGACGACGCGTTTGTGCTCTCGGTCTGGCAAAGCGGCTCGGGCACGCAGACCCACATGAACATGAACGAGGTGCTCGCCAACCGCGGCTCCGAACTCATGGGGGGCGGGCGGGGGGCAGAGCGGCGCCTGCACCCCAACGACGACGTCAACCTCGGGCAATCGACCAACGATGTGTTTCCCACCGCCATGCATGTGGCGGCCGGCGTGGAAATCACGGCGCGGCTGCTGCCCGCGCTCGAGGGCCTGCGGGCTGCCTTGCAGCACAAGGCAGAGGCCTTTGGCGACATCGTCAAGATCGGACGCACCCACCTGCAGGACGCCACGCCCCTCACCCTGGGGCAGGAGCTGTCGGGCCATGTGGCGCAACTGGCGCAGGCACGCCAGGGCCTTGAAGCCGCGCTGATGCAGGTCTGGCCGCTGGCCATCGGGGGCACCGCGGTCGGCACCGGCCTGAACACCCACCCCGAATTCGGTGCGCGCGTGGCGGCGCATCTCGCGCGCCTGCACGACCTGCCCTTCGTGGCCGCCGACAACAAGTTCGCGGCGCTGGCGGCGCACGATGGCCTGGTGGCCCTGCACGGCGTGCTCAAGACGCTGGCGGTGGCCCTCATGAAAATCGCCAACGACATCCGCTGGCTGGCCTCGGGTCCCCGTTCGGGCCTGGGCGAATTGCGCCTGCCGGCCAACGAGCCGGGCAGCTCGATCATGCCGGGCAAGGTCAACCCCACGCAGTGCGAGGCGATGTCCATGCTCTGCGCCCAGGTCATGGGCAACGATGTGGCGATTGCCGTGGGGGGCGCTTCCGGCCATTTCGAGCTCAACGCCTTCAAGCCCCTGCTGGCGCACAACCTCCTGCAAAGCATCCGTCTCCTGGCCGATGGCATGCTCAGCTTTGAGCGGCATGGCGTGCTGGGCCTCGAGGCCGATCGCACGCGCATCGCCGAGCACCTGGGGCGCTCGCTGATGCTGGTGACCGCGCTGGTGCCCCACATCGGCTACGACCGTGCCGCCAAGATCGCCCAGCATGCGCACAACGCAAACATTTCGCTGATGGAGGCGGCGCTGGCGCTCGGTGTGGCCACGCCCGAGCAGCTGCGGGCCTGGCTGAAGCCCGACGCCATGCTCGGGCCCAGCGTCCGTTCCAGCGCGGGTTGAGGCAGTGGCTCAGTGCGGCGGCGCGTCGTCGAGCCGCAGCTGCAGCCAGGCCAGGTCCAGCCAGCGGCCGAACTTGGTGCCGACCTCGGGCATGTGGCCCGTGGCGACAAAGCCCAGCCGGGTGTGCAGCGCGATGGAGCCCGCATTGCCGGCCTCGATGGCGGCCACCATGGTGTGCTTGCCCTGGCTGCGGGCACGCGCGATCAGGGCCTGCATCAGTTGCCGGCCAATGCCCTGGCCACGCACGTCGGGGTGCACATAGACCGAATGCTCCACCGTGTGGCGGTAACCGTCGAAGGCGCGCCAGTCGTCAAAGCTCGCATAGCCCAGCACCACCCCGCCCGCACCGCTGGCCACCAGCACCGGCTGCCCGCGCGATTGGCGTTCGGCGATCCAGCGCGCGCGGTTGTCTGCGTCCACCTGCAGCTCGTTCCAGATCGCGGTGGTGTTCAGCACCGCGTCGTTGTAGATGGCGGCAATGCCAGGGGCATCGCTGGCGACGGCGTCTCGAATCTGCAGCAGGGCGGCGTTCATGCGCGCATTGTGGCCGAGCGGCGTGGGCACTGTCTGCCCCACAATCGCGCCATGCTGCTGCCCCGGATCGACACCGCGCGCTGCACCGGCTGCGGCTGGTGCGTGGCGGCCTGTCCGCCGCATGTGCTGAGTCTGCAGCACCATGGCTGGCAAAAGCACGCGGTGCTGCACCACATCCCGGGCTGCACCGGCTGCAGCCTGTGTGAGCGGCGCTGCCCGTTCGGCGTGATCACCATGGTGCGCGTGGACGGGCCGCGACGGCCCCCGAGCTGAACAGGCACGGCCTCAAGTCGTGAAGTGTGCGGTGTCCATCACTTTCAGGTCCTTGGCCACGTGCGGCACAAAGTCCATCTGATCCAACACGTCACGCTGCAGCTCGATGCCGGGCGCGATCTCAAACACTTCGATGCCTTGCGGCGTGAGCCTGAAGCTCGCACGCTCGGTGAGGTACAGAACCTCTTGCCCGCGCAGCAGTCCTTGCGGGCCACTGAAGGTGACCTGGTCGACACGCTTGACCAGCTTTTTCACGGCGCCTTGTTGCAGCACGCGCATCTGGCCGTTGCCGGTCTGCAGTTTCACACCCTTGGCCGCGAGGGTGCCGCAGAACACGACTTTCTTGGCGTTTTGCGCGATGTCGATGAAGCCGCCCGGGCCCACGGTCACGCCGCCCAGGCGCGAGACGTTGACCGAGCCCTCTTGGTCGAACTCGCCAAAGCCCAGGAAAGCGATGTCGAGGCCGCCGCCGCCGTAAAAGTCGAACTGCGTGGCGGCGTCGAGCATGGCGGTCGCATTGCGCGCGTAGCCGAACAGCACGCCGTCCATCAGCGTGCCGCCGTAGGTGCCGTGCTCGATGGTCTGGTAGATGCGGTGGTGCTCGTTGCGCGCCGCAATGAGCTTGGCCACGGCATCGGGCACGCCCACGCCGTAATTGAGGATGGGCCGCGCCTTGCCGGTGTTGAAGATCTCCACGTAAGCGCGGCGGGCCACGGCCTGGCGCTCGCTGAAAGCCTCTTGCGTTGCGGCCACCTCGCGCGCGTGGTCCTCGGCCTCGCTGGCCGAGCGGGCCGCGCCCGTGAGCTCGCCGCTGAAGGCCGGGTCAAAGGGGATGGCGTAGCTGGTTTGCTGCGCCGGGTCGACCACGATGGCGTCGACCCAGGCGGCGGGGATGCGCACCTCGCGCGCCTTGAGCGCGCCCTTGGGCAGGCGCTCTTTGACCTGCACGATGACCTTGCCGCCGCTGTTGCGCGCGGCCAGAGCCAGAGACTGCGCGTCGAGGTTGGCGGCTTCGTGCTCGAAGCTGATGTTGCCGTCTTCGTCGGCGGCGCTGGCGCGCACGATGGCGACATGGATGGGGAAGGGCTTGTAGCGCAGCCATTCGCGCTGGTCGATGGTGACGACTTCGGCCAGGTCATCCTTGGCTGCGGCGTTCATGCGGCCGCCGCCGTGGCGCGGGTCGCAGACGGTGCCCAGGCCCACGTGGCTGATGAGGCCGGGGCGACCGGCGCCGATCTCGCGCATGAGCTGGCTCGAGACGCCGCCGGGCAGGATGTAGGCCTCGATCTTGTTGGCCAGCGCGAGCTGCTGCATGGCGGGTGACCAGACCCAGTGGCCACCGATCACGCGCTTGACCAGGCCTTCGTGCGCGAAGCAGTTCATGCCCTTGGTCTTTTTGTCGCCGATGCCCAGCGCATGCATGACGGTGAGGTTTTTGGGGTGCTGGGTGCTGAGGAAGCGTGCTTGCACCGCCTCGAACATGTGGGTGGCTTCCATCAGGCCGCCACCGCCGCCCATGAGGCCCACGGTGTCGCCGTCCTGGATCAGTTGCGCCGCCTCGGTGGCGGTCATGAATTTGGTTTGCATGTGTGTTGTCTCTGGTGTGTTTGTTCAGTGGTGTGCTGCATCGGGGTTGGGGTGAGGGCCTCGACCTCATGCTGGGGTACCAGAAATCGGCCGAGGCCCTCACCCCAACCCCGATGGGTGGTGGTCCACTGGCCCTGTCCCCCGGCTGTTTCAAGTCACCCAGCCGGGAGAGGGGTGTGAGGGGGCGACGATTTCTGCGTACCCCGCAGCATGAGGAGCCCACTCACACCCCTCTCCCGGCCCCCGATGTGGCACACAAGCCCATCAGCCAGTGAATCAGCGGTTCACATCAAACAAAGCCGCGCCTTTTTTCAGCGCAGACTTGGCGATCACGCCCCGGTGGATCTCGCTGGTGCCGTCGAAGATCCGGTAAATGCGCGCATCGCGGTAATAGCGCTCGATGGGCAGCTCCTTGCAAAAGCCCATGCCGCCGAACACCTGAACCGCCCGGTCCACCACGCGGCCCAGCGTCTCGGCTGCGTGCACCTTCACCATGGCGATCTGCTCGCGCGCATCGAGCCCCTGGTCCAGCATCCAGGCCGCGTGGTAGACCATCCAGCGTGCCGCGTTGATCTCGATCACGCTGTCCGCGACCATCTGCTGCACCATCTGGAAGTCGCCGATGCGCGTGTTGAACTGCTTTCGCTCATTGGCCCAGCCGACCATCATTTCGCAGACATGGCTGGCCTTGCCCACGGCGCGCGCGCCGACCTGGGCCAGGCGCACCACATTGAGCGCGCCCATGGCCAGCTTGAAACCCTGGCCCACTTCGCCGAGCAGGGCCACGTCTTCGAGCTGCACGTTGTCGAAAAAGAGCTCCAGGTGCGGCGTACCGCGCAGGCCCATCATCTTCTGGTCCTTGCCCACGGTGAAGCCGGCCAGGCCCTTGTCGACCATGAACATGCTGATTTCCTTCTCGCCGGTCTTGGCCGAGACGAGGAAAAAGTCGCTCCACTCGCCGTCGCTGATGAAGTGCTTGGCGCCGTTGAGCAGCCAGCCCTTGTCGTTCTTGACGGCCGTGGTTTTGATGCCTGCGGCGTCCGAGCCTGCGCCCGGCTCGGTGATGGTGATGGCGCAGGTGCGCGTGCCCTCGACCGCAGGCTTGAGCCAGCGCTCGACCTGTTCGCCCTTGCAGTGCAGCAGGGGCTCGTAGACGTTGCCAAAGGCGCGGCGGATCAGGATGTCGCTGGTGTGGCCGAACTGCTCTTCGCAGAGGATGCGGTCGAGGTTGGACAGGCCGCCGCCGCCCAGCGCTTCGGGCATGTTCATGCCGTACAGGCCCAGGGCCTTGGCCTTGGCGTGCAGGGCCTGGGCCTTGGCGGTGTCCAAGACGCCGGTTTGCTCGATTTCGTCTTCCAGCGGTTGGCATTCTTCGGCGATGAAACGGCGCACCGTCTCGATCAGCATTTTTTGTTCGTCGTTGAGTGAAAAGTCCATGGGGTGTCCTGTGTGAATGGTTGGCGTGGGTTTCGGCCGCAGGGGCGGCCTCCTACAGCGAAGTCTTTGTAGGAGCGAGCCCCTGCTCGCGCAGGTGGTTCACAAGGGCCTCAGGCGCTGCTGAACCAGCGCGCGCCAAAGAAGAAAGGCAGGCGCCAGAGCTTGTCGAAACGGGTCACCACGACGCTCATTCCACGAAAGGGCGGCTCTTGGCCAGGCATTCGGCGGCCCAGGCGACTGGCGGCGTGCTCGCCTCGCGGCCGAAATTCACCACCTCGACGCTGACCGGCAGATCGGCCGGCAGGGCGGCGAAGAGGCCGCGCACGTCGATGCTGCCGTCGCCCGGCAGCAAGCGCTCGCAGCGCGCGGTATGGACCATCTGTTCGGTCGTGAAGTTCAAACCCGCCTCGGCGTCGCAGATCTGTGCGTAGTGCAGCAGCTCGCGCGGGATGGCGCGGATGTCGTCGAGTGTGGTGGTCGAGCGGCCGAAGTGCAGCGCGTCGACCAGGATGCCGGCGTTGGCGGGCATGCCGGCATTGCGCACGATGCGCAGCGCGGCTTGCGCGTCTTTCACCTCGGTCCAGGGCATGAACTCCAAATCGGCCGTCATGCCATAGGGCTGCATGACCTCGCACAGCCGCGCGTAGTGGGCCGTGAGGCGCGCTTCATCGGGGTCGTCGCCGGCCACCAAAATGGCTTTGGCCTGGAGCTGCGCGCCCACATCGTAGAGCGCGTCCCAGCTGTGCGGGTCGAAGTGCTCGTTGATGCGGATGATCTCCAAATCGAACACGCCCACGCCCGTGTCGCGCTGCGCGGCCAGCGCCTCGCGCAGGGCCTGGGGCTGGCCCAGCAAGTGCTGCTGTGGCGCACCCGGCGCGTTGGGCCACAGGCGCAGGCCCACATATTGGTAGCCGGTTTGCGCCGCCACGCGGATCGCTTCGGCTGGTGTGCAGCGGTGCGAGCTCAGGTAGGCGAGGGAGTAGGTGCGGCTCATGTCACTTCAGCGGCGAGACGGCGGTGGGCAGGGCGATGGTCGAGACCATGTTCGTCGTGAGGTGCGCGGGACCGCCCTTGGGTGGCCAAATGCCTTGGGCCACGGCCTCGGCGCGGATTTGGCTGCGCGCGTTCAGGCTCTCGTAGGCCCAGATGTTGGTGAAGCGCAGTGGGCCATCCAGCGCGACCATGGCGACCACGCAGGGCGATAGCTGGTCGCGCGCGGGCACGTAGTGTTCCCAGAGGTCGATGGTGGGCTGCACGCCGCCCGTCTTGATGCCGTAGGTGCGGATCTCATAGACGGGCCCTCGGATGCCCGACTCGCTGCTGGGGCGCACCGGCTTCATCCACGGGAAGCCTTTGTGGCTGTGCTGTTCCAGGCTCTGAAAGATCTCGCCGCAGCCAAACGGGCTCGCGTGGTGTTGCGTGCGCTCGCGCTCGGCCTGCAGGGCTTCGAGCGTGGCAAAACCGCGCAGCACGAGCATCTGGTTGAGCTGGCCGATGTCGGTGAACCAGCAACCCAGCAGTTCACCCTGGGCCTCTGGGCTGGTGGTGTAGGCCTGCACGTTCGCAGCGGCTTGCGCTGCGGTGCCAAAGGGCAGGGTCATGGTGGCGAGTTCGTAGTACATGGCGTGTCCATTCAACAAGGTTCAATTCAAGGGGCTGTGCGCGGGGTCCGTGCCCGCCATCTGGTGCGCGGCGATGAAGCCAAAGGTCATCGCCGGCCCGAGCGTGATGCCGCCGGCCGGGTAGTGGCCGCCCATGAAGCTGCTCATGTCATTGCCGTTGGCGTAGAGGCCTACGATCGGCTGGTCGTCCGCGTCCAGCACCTGGGCGCGCTCGTTGGTGCGCAGGCCGGCGAAGGTGCCGAGGCTGCCCATGACGACCTTGACGGCGTAAAACGGGCCGCGTTCGATCGGCGCCATGCAGGGATTGGCGAGGCCGTGCGCGGTGGCGCGAGCCGCGTCGCCCTGGATGCGGTTGTAGGCGGTCTCGCCGCGCCCGAAGTCCTTGTCCACGCCCTCGAGTGCGAGGCGGTTGTAGCGCGTCACCGTGGCTTGCAGGCCGGCCGCGTCGATGCCGCAGGCGGCGGCGAGTTCGCCAAGCGTGGCGCCGCGCTTCAGGTAGCCGTTGGCGAGCCATGGCCGCAGAGGCATCGGCGCGGGCTTGACCGCGCCCAGGCCGTAGTAGCGGATGAAGCGGTGGTCACAGACCAACCAGGCCTCGGGCGTCTCGCCCGTGGGCGTCGCGGCCAGCAGGCCTTGCATCACATCGTGATAGGCGTTGGCCTCGTTGGTGAAGCGTGCGCCGCGACGGTTGACCGCGATCAGGCCGGGCTTGGCGCGTTCGATCAGGTGCGGGAAGTGCATGGGCCCGCCTTCGGGTGCGCCGCCGTCGTGGCGCAGCTGCGCGCGCGGCACCAAAGAAACGGGGGCCAGGGCCGCCGCTTGCGCCAGATCGCGCCGCACCTGGCCGCCCGCGCTCTCGCCCAGGCGCAGGCCATCGCCGGTGTTGCCGCGGCTGCCGGCCGACCAGTGCTCTTGGCCCGTGGGCGCGTGGGGCAGCAGTTCGCGCTTGCGCGCTGTGTCGTGCGCAAAGCCACCACAGGCCAGCAGCACACCACGCCGCGCGTGCACTTGCACCGCACTGCGCGGCGTGTGCAGCACGGCGCCACTGACCTTGTGGCCGTCCTTGAGCAAGCGCGTGGCCGGGCTGCTGACCCAGAGTTCGCCGCCCTTGTCCAGCAGCGAGTGCGCCAGGCCCGCAACGAGCGCGTTGCCGTTGACGAGCTGGGTGCCGCGGCGGTGCACGAGCAGGTCACGCCAATGGCGCAGCACTTTCTTCGCGACGTACCAGAACGAGGCACGCTGGTGCAGCGCGTTGAAGAAGTGGCGCAGCTCGGCCCCCGCCGCGACGCCCATGCCCCAGAGCGTGGTCTCGTGCAGCGGCGGCTTCAGCTCGTGCAGGCGCGCGCCCAGGCGTCGCCCGTCGAAAGGCGCGGCGCAGACCGAGCGGCCGCCGGTGGCCGCATGGGGCGTGTGGCCGTGGAAGTCGGGAATCGCGTTGCCGTCGATGAACTGCAGCGCGGTGCGGCGGCGAAAGAAGTCGACCATGCGCGGGCCATGTTCGAGGAAGGCGCGCGCGCGCACTTCGTCAAACTGCGCGCCGAGTTCGTGGCGCAGGTAGGCCAGGGGCTGCTCGATGTTCTCCTGAATGCCAGCCTCGATGGCGAGCGGGTTGCGCGGCACCCACATCCAGCCGCCGGACCAGGCGGTGGTGCCGCCGTATTGCGCGTCTTTTTCGGCGACGATGACTTTCAGGCCCAGGTGCGCGGCCGTGACGGCGGCCGAGAGCCCGCCCGCGCCCGAGCCGATGACCAGCAGGTCGCAGTCAACGGTGCTGTGCGCCGGGCTTGGCATGCTCAGGCCGCGTAAATGGGCTTGCGCCTCGATGCGGCGGCGCTTTGGCCGGTCTCGGCCGTGAGCTGGAAGAAGGGCGAGGCGCCGCTGAGCGTGGCCAGCTGCTGCGCGGTGGTGAGCAGCTCGGGCGCGAGCGCCTGCATGCGCTCGGCCGTGAAGCGCACCGTGGGTCCGGCAATCGTCAGCACGCCGAACGCCGGCTGGCCCGCGAAGCGCACCGGCGCCGACATGGCCGAGAGGCCTGCGGTGTAGGTGTCGGTGGTCATGCTGTAGCCCTGCGCGCGCGTGGCTTGCACGGCGGCCAGCACGTCTTGCAGCGTGGCGGGCGCGGCCGGGCCGAACTGCTCGGGCGTGCCGATGCCCTGCTTGGCCACGAGCGCGAGCGCCGCGTCGTCACCCATGGTCGAGAGCCAGGCCCAGCCCGAGGACGAGCAGGACAGGCGCGCGTCGCTGCCCATGTCGGGGTCGTAGCGCAGGCCCTGGCGCGCGCCTTGCGCGCGCGCGACCCAGGTCAGGCGGTCGCCGTCGACCACCGAGAGGCGAACGAGTTCGCCCGAGACTTCGGCCAGGCGGTTCAGCAGGGGCTGTGCGATGTCGACGATGCCGGTGTTGCTCAAATACGAAAGGCCCATGGACACCAGCTTGGTCGAGAGCAGGTAGTCGCCGTGGCCGCGCGCCTGGCGCACATAGCCCAGGCGCACCAGGTCGACCAGCAGGCGGTGCACGGCGCTGCGCGGGATGTTCAGCGTGTCGGCGATGGCGGCCAGCTCCATGCCCGCGCCATGCTGCGACAGCAGTTCGAGGATGCCCAGGGTTCGTTCGAGGACGCCGTTCATGTGGTGTGCGGTGCGGTGTTGCTGTGTTCTGTGAGGCCGCAGTGTATTGAAAAACGGAAAGAAATTCAATAGTTGAATCATATTCCAGTTTTGGCTATGATGCGCCCACCCCGAGGCCGTTCGTGGCTTCGGCAACCCTTCAGAGCTGCGAGCCCAACATGTCCCAAGCCTTGAGCGGCGCGACCCGAGTGCATTTCATCGTGGGTGACCCGATTGCCCAGGTCAAATCCCCCGCCGGGGTGACCCAGGCCTTCCACGACGCGGGCCGCAACGCGGTCTGCATCCCGGCCCATGTGCGCCCGGCCGACCTGGCGGGCTGGGCCCAAGGCGTGTCGCTGGCGCACAACGTCGACGGCCTCATCGTCACGGTGCCGCACAAGTTCTCCTGCTTCGGGCTGTGTGCCACCACCTCGGACCGCGCGGGCTTCCTCCAAGCGGTCAACACCCTGCGCCGCAACGCCGACGGCACTTGGCACGGCGACATGTTCGACGGCATGGGCTATGTGCAAGCCATGCAAGCCCAGGGCTGCGAGCCGCGCGGCCAGCGCGCCTTGCTGGTGGGCGCGGGTGGCGCGGGCTCGGCCATTGCCTATTCGCTGATGACGGCCGGTGTGCGCAGCCTGGCCGTGCACGACGCCGACACCGCGCGCCGCGATGCGCTGGTGGCGCGCCTGGCGGGTCTGGGCCTTGGCCAGGTGAGCGCGGGCAGCAGCGACCCGACGGGGTATGACATCTGCATCAACGCCACGCCGATCGGCATGCAAGAGGGTGACCCGCTCCCCATCGATGCGGGCCGTTTCACGTCCGAACAGTTCGTGGGCTGCGTGATCACCGCGCCCGCCGTGCCGCCCATGGTGGCCGCCGCGCGCGCCAAGGGCTGCAAGACCATGACGGGGGCGGACATGTTCGCCCGCGTGCGCGATTTGATGGTGCAGTTCCTGCTCGAAGCGGAGGCCGCATGAAGGTGCTCCAAGACAGCCTGCAGGCGCTCGACGCGCAGCCCGCCTTCGATGTGGTCGTGGTCGGCGCGGGCGGCGCGGGCCTGGCCGCCGCGCTGTTTGCCGCGCTCGAAGGCGCCAAGGTGCTCATCGTCGAGCGCACCGAATACGTGGGTGGCACCACGGCCTGGTCGGCCGGCACCAGCTGGATTCCCGGCACGCACCACGCCGCCCAGGTCAACCCCGGCGACAGCCTGGCAGAGGCGTCGCGTTATCTGGACAACGCGGTGGGTGAGCATGCGCCGCGCGCCCTGCGCGAAGCATTCTTGCGCCATGCGCGCGAGGCCGTTGAGACGGTCGAGCAGCGCACGGCGCTGCAGTACCGGCCCTATCCCAAGCACCCGGACTACATCTCCGACCTCGGCGGCTCGACCCTGAACGGCCGCGCGCTGGAGCCCGTGCCCTTTGACGGCCGCCTGCTCGGTGAGCTGTTCGCGCTGCTGCGCCCGCCGATTCCCGAGTTCACCGTGCTCGGCGGCATGATGGTCGACCGCACCGACATCAACCACCTGCTGGCGATGACCAAGACCTGGCTCTCGTTCAAGCACTCGATGAAGATTCTGCTGCGCCATGCCATGGACCGCCTGCGCTACCCGCGCGGCACGCGATTGGTGATGGGCAATGCGCATGTGGCGCGCCTGCTGCACTCGCTGGCCCAACACGAGGGCGTGACGCTCGCGATGAACACCTCGCTGGCCCAGATGGTGCGCGGCGAGCAGGGCGTGGAGCGCGTCGTGATCGCGCAAGGCGAGCAGCAACGCGAGGTCCTCGTGCGCCGCGGCCTGGTGCTGGCCAGTGGCGGCTTCAACCGCCATCCCGGCCTGCGCGCGCAGCTGCTGCCCGGTGTGCCCGCCGAATGGTCGCCCGCCGCGCCCGGCCACACCGGCGAGGCGCATGACCTGGCCAAAGCACTGGGCGCGGTCTATGGGCAGGGCGGCCTCTCGCATGCGTTCTGGGCGCCGGTCTCGATGCGCAAGCGCGCGGACGGCAGCACGGCCGTGTTCCCGCATTTCGTGATGGACCGCGCCAAGCCCGGCATGCTCACCGTCAACGCGCGGGGCGAGCGCTTCCTCAACGAGAGCACCTCTTACCACCTGTTTGGCCTGGCCATGCAAAAGGCACACGCGAGCACGCCCAGCATCCCGGCCTACCTGGTGTGTGACGCGCGCGCGCTGCGCCAGTACGGCATCGGCATGGTGCGCCCAGGCCAGTCGGCGGGGGGCAAAGGCCTCGCGCCCTTCCTGGCCGATGGCTACCTGACCCAGGGCGCGACGGTCGCCGAACTCGCCACCAAGCTGGGCATGGACCCGCAGGCGCTGCAAGCGAGCGTGGACCAGATCCGGCGTTATGCCGAGACCGGCGTCGACCCCGACTTCCACCGCGGCGAGACGGCTTACCAGCACAACCTCGGCGACCCGGCCTGGCCCGGCAAGAACCCCAACCTCGGCGCGCTCGAAGAAGCGCCGTTTTACGCAGTGCGCCTCTACCCCGGCGACATCGGCGCCGCCACCGGCCTGGCCACCGACGCCCACGCGCAGGTGCTGGACGCGGCGGGCGCGCCCATTGGCCAGCTCTACGCCGTGGGCAACGACATGCATTCACTGATGGGCGGCACCTATCCGGCGCCGGGCATCACCATCGGCCCCGGCCTGGTGTTCGCCTCGATCGCGGTACGCCATGCCATGGGGCGGGCGGTCACGGTTTGATGCGGGTTTTCCTTTGTTTCGTTCAAATATTGGACGATTGCGTTCGATATTTGAACATTTTCGGCTTGGCCTTTGGGCCAATTTCTGGTTTCAGCACCTACAGTCCATTTCGGTTGTAAGGCTGAGCCCCCACAGAGTCCAGGGCATGGACTTGACATCTATGAGTATCTTCAGGAGACAGAGCATGCAATTGAACAAACGTCAATGGATCGGCGCCGCTTTCGCCGTTTTGGCCGCGGCCACCGTGTCCGGTCAGGCGCTGGCCCAAAGCTACCCGGCCCGCGATGTCACGGCCGTGATCCAGTGGGGCGCAGGCGGTGGCACCGATGTGGCCATGCGCGGCTACGCTCCTTACGCCGAAGAGGCCTTGGGCCGCAAGATCGTGCTGCAAAACAAGCCGGGCGCCGCCGGCATCATCGGTGCCAACTTCGTGCTCCAGCAACCCGCAGATGGCTACACCCTGCTCATGGGGGCTGAGCCGCAGTCGCTGTACCGCGTCATGGGCACAGCCGACTTTGATTACGACAAGTTCTACCCGATCAACATCGCCGCCATGGCCAACTCCATCTTGCTGGTGGCGCGTCCGAACGCGCCTTGGAACACCACGCAGGACCTGCTGAGCTTTGTGCAAGCGAACCCGAACAAGGTCAAGCAATACCTGGCCGGCCAGGGCACCGTGCCCTTCACCATGAACGCCATGATCAGCACGCTGACCAAGTTCGACACCATCAAGGTGCCCTTCGACGGCGATGGCCCGGCGATCGCCGCGCTGCAGGGCGGCCATGTCGACATCGGCTTCATCGCCTCGGGGGCCGCGCTCGAGCATGTGCGCGCCGGCCGCCTGAAGGCGCTGGGCGTGGTTGACGGCAAGGCCTTCCAGGGCATCGCTCCGGTGACCGACGCCCCCTCGCTCAAGGGCATCACCAAATTCCTGCCCTGGGGCGCGTGGTATGGCGTGTTCGTGCGCAAGGAGACGCCCGACGACATCAAAGCCAAGCTGGTGGAGGCCTTCAAGAAGGCCGGTGACAACCCCAAGTACCGTGAGCTCATGACCAGCCGCGGCACCACCATGCTGAACATCCATGGCGCTGAGGCAGAGGCCTTTATCAAGAGGTTCCAGTCCACCACCGCCTGGCTGTACCAGGCCGCTGGCGCGGCCAAAGTGGATCCTGCCACGCTGGGCATTGCCAAGCCCTGAGGTCTCGCGCTCGCCGCTATCCACCGCGGCGGGCGCCGCTGCACACCTGTCCTCGGCGGCTCTCAGGGCCGCCGATCTTTTCAAACCACGGAGAACCCCATGCACACCCGCCACACCAGGTTGCCCGGTGAAGTCAGCTTCATGGCCCTGATCGTCGCCATCAGCAGCTTCATGCTGTGGGCGTCCTACAACATCTCGCGTTTTGAATCGGTGTCTTCGGCGGGTGTCTTCCCGATGCTGTGCGCGGCGGCCATGCTGGCGACCGGCTTGATGAGCCTGCGCAAGAGCGCCCGATCCCGTCTGGTGCTGGAGGGTGACGAGGGTGTCTTCGGGCAGTTCGTGCGCAAGATCGCCCCGCCGACGCTGGTGTTGTTCACCCTGCTGATCGTGGCCTACATGCTCTTGCTCGAAGTGCTGGGCTTTGTGATCGCTTCCTACCTGTTTCTGCTGTTGTCCATGCAGGTGCTCGGCAGCAAGCGCCTGGTGCTCAACGTGCTGGTCAGCGCGCTCGTGCTGGCCTGCATCTTCGTGATTTTCCAGACCGCATTTTCCGTCGTGCTGCCTGCAGGCAGCCTGCTTGGTCCGTTCTTGCCGGAGTTCCTCAAATGATGGATGCGCTGGGCTATTTCTTCATGTCCTGGCTGGACTGGCAGATGCTGCTGCTCACGGCTCTGGGCACATTCGCGGGCATCTACATCGGTGCCATTCCAGGCCTGTCGGTGACCATGGCGGTCTCGATCCTGATCTCCTTCACCTTCAAGTGGGACGTCAACCACGCACTGGCCTTGATTTCGGGTATCTACCTGGGTGGTGTGTATGGCGGCTCGCGCAGCGCCATCTTGCTCAACATTCCCGGCGCCCCCTCGGCGATCGCCACAGGGCTCGATGGTTTTCCCATGGCCAAGCGCGGCGAGGCGGGCCAGGCCATCGGGCTGACCACCGTGATCTCGGTCTATGGTGGCTTTGTGGGCATTTTGGCGCTGGCGGTGGCGGCCCCGATGGTCTCGGACCTGGCCCTGATGTTCGGACCGCGCGAGTATTTGCTGCTGGCCTTGTGGGGCATCTTGCTGGTGGGCTCGCTGTCGGGCGAGTCGCTGTCCAAGGGCATTTTTTCCGGCGCTCTGGGTGCCCTCATCGCCTGCGTTGGGCTCGACCCCATGACCGGGGAGAACCGCTTGACCTTTGGCAGCTTGCAGTTGTCGGCGGGCATTTCCTACATCGCCGCCATGATCGGCTTTTTCGGCGTGGCCGAAGTGATCGCGCAGGTCCATGAGCTGCATTTGAAGGCGGTGCGTCAGAAGGTCGACAAGATCATCCCCTCGTGGGCCCTGGTGCGCAAACACTTGCCGCTGGCCACGCGCACCTCCGCGATCGGCGTGGTGGTGGGCGCGCTGCCGGGCGCTGGCGGCGACATCGCCGCGCTGATGGCCTACGACCATGCCAAACGCACTGTCAAGAACCCTTCGCACCCTTTCGGCGAGGGCGCGCATGAGGGCCTGGTGGCGCCCGAGTCGGCCAACAATGCAGCCGTCGGGGGGGCTTATGTGCCCATGCTGACGCTGGGGATACCGGGCGATGCGGTCACGGCGGTCATCATCGGCGCGCTTTACATCCATGGACTCAAGCCTGGACCCATGCTGATGGTGGAGACGCCGCACTTGTTCTGGTTCATCGTTGGCTCGCTGGTGTTGGCCAATTTGTTCCTGCTGGTGTTCGGTCTGACTGGCATTCGCATCTTCGCCAAGATCGTCGAAACCCCCAAACCGATCCTGTTGCCGCTGATCTTGGTGTTGTCCGCGGTAGGCGCCTACGCCATCAACAACAACCCGGTGGACGTGTATTGGATGCTGGGCTTTGGCCTGCTGGGCTATCTCCTCAAGATGTACGGTTTCCAGGTTGGTCCGGTCATCTTGGGCATGATCCTGGGACCGATCATGGACCGCAGCTACCGCCAGGCCATGATGTCGACCGGCAACGACGTCGGCCTGTTCCTCACGGAATTCGTGACCACACCCTTGTCGTTGGTGTTGCTGCTGTGCGTGGTCTTCACCGTGCTTAGCCAGACCGATTGGTGGCGGCGCATGCGTGGGCGCGCAGCCTGAGCCACCGCACGGACTGCGCCCAGAGGCCCCGGGCCGCTACAGCAGACTGCGCAGGCTTTTGGCCGCCTCCTGCATGACCGGCAACACGCGCATGAGCGCATGGTCGGTCTCTTCGCGGTTGATGGGCATGGTGATGCTGATGGCGCCGTGCACCTGGTTGTGGCTGTCCAGCAGGGGTACAGCCACCCCCCTGTAATTGAGTTCGAGCTGCTGCTCCGACAAGGCCCAGCCTTGGTGGCGGTATCGCTGCAGCGCTTCGCGCAGGCGCAGCGCATCGGCCAGAGTGTGCGAAGTGAAGGCCGGCAGTGGGCGGTCTTCTAGCCAGGCGGTCATCTCGACCTCGGGGAGGCTGGCAAGCACAGCCATCCCGGCCGCCGTGACCTGTGCTGGCACGCGAGTGCCTGGCCAGTAGCCGGCGGCGGTGTGGCGTGGGCTGCCGCTGCGCGCCAGAAAAATCGTGTCGTCGCCATCGAGCACGCCGAGGTAGGCCACCTCCTCTGTGCCGCTGGTGATGCGCTGCAGATAGGGCTGTACCAGACGCGGCAAGCGCGCCGATGCGATGAAGGCATGGCCTAGGCGCAGGATGCGGGGCATCAGCCAGTACAGCTTGCCGTCGCTGCCCAGATAGCCCAGGTGGGCCAGCGTCTTGAGGTAGCGGCGTGCGGCGGTGCGCGTCATACCGCAGCGCGCGGCCGCCTCGGTGGCGGTCATGCGGGCGTGTTCGGCATCAAAGGCTTCGATCACCGCCAGGCCTTTTTCAAGGCCGGCGATCCATTCGTGGGCGTGCAGGGCGGGCAGTGACGTGTTCATGAGGTGCGCCGGTTGGGCCGATTATCCCGCCTGCGCTCCCCCATGGACTCGGTGGCCTGAGGCACACAGCGTTCGCCGAATCGGCACCCGCTTCACCCTGTCCGTGCGTTGACCCACCCCAGACCGTCAAGGTGGGCCAGGGCTCACAGGCGCGCGGCTGCGCCTTCGGGTGTACGGGGGTGGGCGCACCGCCCGCATCCGTCCACCAGGGGCTGGCCAGCCACACGGCGCTCAGGACGAGCAAGGCACTGGTCCAACCCCACAAGTCGCTTTTCATGCTCGGGCTTTCTGGCAATCAGCCCCCGATATTGCGCAGCCCCGGGACCTGGCTCAGCGGTGCAACGCACCGCCTGCGGCGCTGTCTGCAGCCGTCGCATGGGCCTCATGGGCGGGTTTAGACGCGGGTTGCGCGCGGATAGCTGTTCGTTTGATGTAGATCGAAAAAAAGCCCATTCGCCGTGCCGGGGGATGGATGCTCGTTAGAATTCATAAAAAAAGAATACAAATTTACTAATACTCAAATTTGAAAGATTCTTATGGTTCAGCATGCAATCGCATTTCACATCCTGGCAGCGCGGGTCAGCCCCGCCGGCCTGGGGCTTCACCTGGTCGGCCAGGGCGGCCGTTTGAGGGCTGCGCACAGGGCGCGGCGCGGCACAGGGAAGGCTGGCATTGGCATTTCAGGGTCGCAGGAGGTGCAAGCATGATCCCCATGAGCCAAGATTCGGCCCGTGCCAACCGCATCCTGGGCGCCTTGCCCATGAACGACTACTTGCGCATGGCCCCGCACCTGGAGGCGACCGCCCTGCAGGCGGGCCAGGTGCTCGATGCCCCGGGCCAGCCCGGCGCCCACATTTACTTTCCGGTCAGTTGCGCCGCCACCCTGGTCTCGGTGACCCGCGACGGCGAGATGTCCGAGCTGGCCCTGACCGGCCGCGAGGGCATGATCGGCTTGCCGACCTTGCTGGGCAATGCCGGCCTGGGCATGCAGGCGGTGGTGTTGCGGCCGGGCATGGCCTACCGCCTGCCCACCCCCGCCTTCATCGCCACCGCACTTTCGAGCGCCCCCTTGCAGGCCCTGTGCCTGCGCTATGTGCAGCATTTGATGTTGCAGATGTCGCAGGGTGTGGTGTGCAGCCTGCACCATTCGGTGCTGCAGCGCCTGAGCAGCTGGCTGCTCTACCACCGCACCGTCACCGAGGGCGAGCAGGTGCAGGCCACGCACGAAACCATCGCCCACATGCTGGGTGTGCGGCGCGAATCCATCACCCAGGCGGCGGGCCTGCTGCAGGCCGACCATGGCCTGACCACCAGCCGCGGGCGCATCACGATCGACAACGCCGAGGTGCTGCGCGCGCATGTGTGCGAGTGCTACGCGCTGGTGGCCGAAGACCACCGCATGCTCTGGCAGGAGCCGCTGCCACCGGTGCTGCCGGCCTGGGGCCATGGGCCCTTCGAACACAGCGGCGAGATCGGCGTGCAGGAGGCCGCCGCCACGATGCCCATGGACGGTCGAGACAGCCGCTACGCCGACATGTACGACTTTGCGCCGGTGGGCCTGCTCAGCGTGGACAGCCAAAGCCGTCTGGTCGAGGTCAACCTCGCGGCGGCGATTTTGCTGGGCATCTCGCGCTCGCAGTGCCACCAGTACCACTATGTCGATTTCTTGCAGGACGAGGCGCGCGCCCGCTTCGAGGCCTACCACCGCGAGGTGCTCAGCGGCCGCTGCCGCCGCCACTGCGATGTCGCGCTCAAGGCGGCCGCACACCGCGCGCCGGTGATCGTGCGGCTGGAAGCCACCGTGGACGAAAGCGGCGAGGAAAGCCGCATGGTGATGATCGACATCACCGACACCTACGAACGCGCGCAGCAAGACCGGCCCGGCCACGCGCAGGACGCAGCCGCTGCGCCCGAGGGCCTGCCCTGGTGGCCCGCCCGCAGCGATGCGGGCAGCGACACCGCGAAAGTCGGCCCCGCCGTCATGGGCTGAGCGCGTGGCAGGCGCCGGGGCCGCGGGCCCCGGCTAAGATCGGCGCCATGCACACACGACAACTTGGCCCCTTTTCCGTCAGCGCCATCGGCCTGGGCTGCATGAACCTTAGCCACGCCTATGGCGCCCCCGTGTCCCGTGAGCAAGGCGAGCGCGTGCTGCTGGCCGCGCTGGATGCGGGCGTCACGCATTTCGACACCGCCGCGCTCTATGGCTTTGGCGCCAACGAAACCCTGCTCGGCCAGGTGCTCAAGGCCCACCGCCAGAAATTCACACTCGCGAGCAAGTGCGGCATGCAGGGCGTGGACCAGGGCAACGGCACCCAGGTGCGCGTGATCGACGGCCGCCCGCAAACGATCCGCCAGACCTGCGAAGACGCGCTGCGCCGCCTGCAGACCGAGGTGATCGACCTGTACTACCTGCACCGCTGGGACAAGCAGGTGCCGATCGAAGAGAGCGTGGGCGCACTCGCTGACCTGGTGCGCG
>JACCDU011219268.1_pt1 | contig 38666 bp, 34 predicted proteins | sample 7446081 | NCBI WGS metagenome assembly JACCDU01 (sample SAMN15323447, study PRJNA562643) | freshwater metagenome | isolation source: river surface water | place: USA:Blue River Watershed | collected 2017-08-17
GCCCTTCATCTCCTCGCCCAGCATGTAACCCGTGGCGCCGTCGTAGTTCATGACGCAGGTGGCGTTGGCGTGGATGCCCATCTTGTGCTCCAGACCGCCGCAGTAAATGCCGTTGCGCTCCCCGAGCGAGCCGTCGGCGTTCACATGGAACTTGGGCACCAGAAACAGGCTGATGCCCTTGGAGCCGGGCGGCGCATCGGGCAGGCGGGCCAGCACCAGGTGCACGATGTTGGGCACCAGGTTGTGCTCACCCGCGCTGATGAAAATCTTCTGGCCGGTGATGCGGTAGCTGCCATCGGCCTGCGGCTCAGCCTTGGTGCGCAACAGACCCAGGTCGGTGCCGCAATGCGGCTCGGTCAGGCACATGGTGCCGGTCCACTCACCGCTGGTGAGCTTGGGCAGGAAGGTGGCTTTCTGCTCGGGCGTGCCGTGGGCGTGCAGGCACTCGTAGGCACCGTGGCTCAGACCGGGGTACATGGTCCAGGCCTGGTTGGCCGAGTTGAGCATTTCGTAAAAGCACTGGTTGACCACAAAGGGCAGGCCCTGGCCGCCGTAGTCGGGGTCGCAGCTGAGCGCGGGCCAGCCGCCGGCCACGTACTGTTCGTAGGCGGCCTTGAAACCATCGGGCGGCGTGACTTCGTGCGTGTCGCGGTTGAGCTGGCAGCCCTGCTGGTCGCCGGAGATGTTGAGCGGGAACACCACTTCGGCTGCGAACTTGCCGCCCTCTTCGAGCACGGCGTTGATGGTGTCGGCATCGACCTCGGCATGTTTGGGCATGGCCTTGAGGGCGCTGTTCACGTCGAGCAGTTCGTGCAGCACGAACTGCATGTCACGCAGGGGCGGGTTGTAGATCGGCATGTTGTTCCTCCTGGGAAATGAAGATGGTCAGACGGTTCAGGCCTGGCGAACGCCGGCAGCCTGGCTGTAACGCTCGAGCAGTCGGGCAAAGCCCTGACGCGCGCGGTCGGCTGCGCCGGGCACCTTGAGAAAACGGGCTTCGTAATGCAGGGCCAGGATCAGGCCGTGGATTTCAAAGGCCACCTGCAGCGGATCGACTTCGCGCATCAACTGCGCTTCGTCCTGCGCCAGCTCGACGGCGCGGCGTACGGCGGCCTGCCAGCTGGTCACCGATGACGCCAGGGCATCGCGCACCGGGCCGCTGCGGTCATCGAACTCAACCGCGCCACTGATGTAGATGCAGCCCGAGTCGATTTCGTTGGAGGTCTGCACCATCCAGTTGTCAAACATGGCCTTCAGGCGCGGCAGACCTCGCGGGGCCTGCATGGCGGGGTAGAACACCTCCGCCTCGAAACGGTCGTGGTATTCACGGATGACGGAGATCTGCAGTTCCTCGCGCGAACCGAAGTGGGCAAACACGCCCGACTTGCTCATGCCCGTGATTTCAGCCAGGGCACCGATCGACAAGCCTTCCAGGCCGATTTGCGAGGCCAGACCGAGTGCCGCATCGATGATGGCGGCCTTGGTTTGCTGCCCTTTGAGCAGGGCTCGTTTGCCCGTTGCGGGCGAGGCCTGTTCAAGCTTGAGGTGAGAGGAGATTTTGCGGATGTTCATGGCGTGCAAAATAGAACGACCGTTCTATTTTGCACGCTTTCCGCTTCAGACAAACAGTTTCTTCGGGATTTGAGGGTAAATCCCGAGAAAACGCCCTGATCGGCGATCAGGCCTTGAAGGCCACCACTTTCTGGGTCTGCTCGCCCAGGCCCTCGATGCCCAGCGTCATGACGTCGCCGCGCTTGAGGAAGACCGGCGCCGGTTTGCCGTCCTTCTTGATGCCCATGCCCACGCCCGGCGGGGTGCCGGTGGTGATGATGTCTCCGGGTTCGAGCGTCATGAACTGGCTGACATAGCTCACCAGCTTGGCCACGCCGAAGATCATGGTCTTGGTGGAGCCGTTTTGCATGCGCTGGCCATTCACATCCAGCCACATGGCCAGGTTCTGCGGGTTGGGCACTTCGTCGCGCGTGACCAGCCAGGGGCCGATCGGGCCAAAGGTGTCGCAGCCCTTGCCCTTGTCCCAGGTGCCGCCGCGCTCGAGCTGGTATTCGCGCTCGCTCACGTCGTTGACGGTGCAGTAGCCGGCCACGTGATTGAACGCGTCCTTTTGCGACACATAGCGTGCGCGGGTGCCGATCACGATGCCCAGCTCGACTTCCCAGTCGGTCTTTTTGGAACCCTTGGGCAGCATCACGTCGTCGTCCGGCCCCTGGATGCAGGTGGTGGACTTCATGAACACGATCGGTTCCTTGGGGATCGGCATGTTCGACTCGGCCGCGTGGTCGGCGTAGTTCAGGCCGATGGCGATGAACTTGCCAGTGCGCGAGATGGGCGGACCAAAACGCTTCTTGCCCTTGACCAGCGGCAGTTTGTCGGCCTTGACCTTGGCCAGCTTGGCCAGGGCCTTGTCGGACAGGTGCTCGGGCGTGACGTCAGCGATCACGCCACTGAGGTCGCGCAGCTTGCCTTCTGCATCGATGAGACCAGGTTTTTCCTTGCCGGGTTGGCCATAACGAACGAGTTTCATGTTGTCCTTTCAGATGAACTCAGGGTGCAATCAATAGGTGGCGCGACCGCCGGAGAGGTCGAATACCGCCCCGGTGGAAAACGAGCAATCCTCGGTGCACAGCCAGGCCACCATCGCCGCGATTTCTTCGGGCGCGCCAAAGCGGCCCATCGGGATTTTGGAGAGCATGAACTGGATGTGCTCGGGCGTCATTTGATCAAAAATCGCAGTCTTCACGGCCGCGGGCGTCACGCAGTTGACGCGGATGCCTGTGCTGGCCAGTTCCTTGCCCAGCGATTTGGTCATGCCGATCACGGCGGCTTTGCTGGTGCTGTAGGCGCTGGCGTTGGGGTTGCCGTCCTTGCCGGCCACGCTGGCAATGTTGACGATGCGGCCGTAGTCGGCTTTTTGCATCAACGGCACGATCTCGCGGCAACAATGGAAGATACCGTTGATGTTCACCGCCATCACCTGCTGCCAGGCGTCCACCGGGTAGTTCACCAGCGGCGTGTTGGGCCCGGTGATGCCGGCGCTGTTGACCAGCACATCCACCTTGGGCGCGGTCTGCTGCACGGCCTGCACCACGCTGTCGTGGCGCGTCACGTCCACCTGCACCGTCTGCACGCCCGCGCCCAGTGCCTTGGCCGCACCGGCCAGCGCCACCTCGTCGCGGTCCCACAGCGTCGCTGTGGCGCCCGAAGCCAGCATGCGCTGCGCAATGGCAAAGCCCAGACCGGCGGCGCCGCCGGTGATGACCGCGTGGCGGCCTTTCATGTCGAGTTGGTTCATGTGTGTCTCTTGAATGTGCCGCTTAAATCGTCATGCCGCCATCGACCATGTACGCGTTGCCCGTGGCGAACTGGGATTCGTCGGACGCCAGGAACAGCACGATGGGTGCGATCTCGTGCGCATGCGCCAGCCGGCCCATGGGCTGGCGGGCGATGAAGTTCTTGCGCGCCTCCACCGGATCGGGCTGGGCGTTGATGCGGTCCTGCAGCGAAGGCGTGTCCACCGTGCCCGGGCAGATCGCGTTGCAGCGGATGCCCCGCGCCACATAGTCGGCGGCCACGCTCTTGGTCAGGCCGATCACCGCCGCTTTGCTGGCGCCATAGATGAAGCGGTTGGGCAGGCCACGCACGCTTGAGCACACGCTGGCCATGTTGATGATGCTGCCGCCGCCCTGCGCCAGCATGCCCGGCAACACGGCCTGGATCATCCAGAACTGCGCGCGTGCGTTCAGGTTGAAAGCGAAGTCCCAGTCGGCATCGGTGGCCTGTTCGATGGTGCCGTTGTGCACAAAGCCCGCGCAGTTGAACAGCACATCGATGCGCCCGGCCTGCGCCACAAAGGCCTGGATGGCAGCCTTGTCCAGCACATCCAGCCTGGCCGTTCGGATGTTTTTCTCACCCTCGAAAGCCTTGAGCAGTTCGGCGTTGACATCGGTGGCCCAGACCTGCGCGCCTTCTTTGGCCATGGCCAGCGCGGCGGCCCGACCGATGCCTTGCCCGGCGGCCGTGATGACCGCATGTTTGCCTTGGAGTCTCATCGGATGCTGCCTTTCGTGGGGGTGGCGCATTCAGGGTTTGGCCTGATGCGGGATGGAAAACTTGCTGGCATTCTGAATTGGTCTGACCACTTGTCCAATCCTCGCAAACCCTGAGCCTGCATCCACCGTGCCCATCCAAGCCGTTGAAGCCCAGCGCCTGTACCAGCAGATCGCGCAGCAACTGCGCCAGCTGATCACAGCGGGCGAATACCCACCTGGCAGCCGCCTGCCGGCCGAGCGCGAGCTGGCCAGCCAGCTGGGCGTGAGCCGCCCCTCGGTGCGAGAGGCCCTGATCGCGCTCGAAGTCGAAGGCTGGGTCGAAGTGCGCACCGGCTCGGGCGTGTACGTGCTCACCCGCACCGCCCCCGAGCGCCAGCCCGTGGCCGCCACCGAATGGGGTCCGCTGGAAGTGATCCGCGCCCGGCGCCTGGTGGAGGGCGAGATCGCAGCCCTGGCCGCGCAGGCCATCCGGCCCGAACACCTGAGAACCCTGCAGCAAACGCTGGCGTCGATGCAGCACGACGCCGATGCCGGCCGCGCGCCGCTCGAAGGCGACCGCGCCTTTCACCTGACGCTGGCGGCCGCCTGCGGCAACGCCGTGCTGTCGGACACCGTGACCCAGTTCTGGGACGCCCGCAAGGGGCCGCTTTTTGAGCGGCTGGGCGACTATTTCGAAACCCCCGATTCCTGGCGCAGCGCCATTGAAGAGCACCACCGGATCCTGACCGCCTTGCAAAACGGCGATGCCGAAGCCGCCCGCCAGGCCATGCAAAACCACATGGACCAGTCGCACGAGCGCTTCAATGCCAGCTGGCCCAAAACACGAGGAAACCCATGAGCACTTTCATCCGCCTGCACCCGGCCGACGATGTCGTCATCGCGCGCAGTCAGCTGATCAGCGGCAGCACCGTGGACGGCGTTGCCGTGCGGGGTCTGGTGCCGCCCGGCCACAAAGTCGCCACCCGCGCCATCGCAGCCGGTGAACCGGTGCGCCGCTACAACCAGATCATCGGTTTTGCCAGCCAGGCCATCGCGCCCGGTGAGCACGTCCATGTGCACAACCTGAACATGGGCCCCGAAAAGGGCAACTTCGAGCGCGACTACGCCATCGGCCAGGACGTCAAGCCCGAAGCGCCACGCCAGCAGGCCACCTTCATGGGCATCCGCCGGTCTGACGGCCGCGTGGCCACACGCAACTACATCGGTGTGCTCTCGAGCGTGAACTGCTCGGCCACGGCTGCTCGCGCCATTGCCGACCATTTCTCGCGCCGCACCAACCCGCAGGCATTGGCCGACTTTCCGAACATCGACGGTGTGGTCGCCCTCACGCACGGCACCGGCTGCGGCATGGACACCGAAGGGCTGGGGCTCAAGCTGCTTGAACGCACGCTGGCCGGCTACGCCAGCCACGCCAACTTCTGGGGCGTGGTGGTGGTCGGGCTGGGCTGCGAGGCCAACCAGCTCAACACCTGGCTGGCCCACAGCAGCCTGCGCGAAGGCGAAAGCCTGCAGGTGTTCAACATCCAGGACACCGGCGGCACCCACAAGACGGTGCAAAAAGGCATCGCGCTCATCGAACAGATGCTGCCCAAAGCCAATGCCGTCAGGCGCGAGCCCTGCAGCGCCGAACATCTGGTGGTCGGTCTGCAATGCGGCGGCTCGGACGGTTATTCGGGCATCAGCGCCAACCCGGCGCTGGGCGCGGCGGTGGACCTGCTGGTGGCGCACGGCGGCACCGCCATCCTGAGCGAAACGCCCGAGATCTACGGCGCCGAGCACCTGCTCACGCGCCGCGCGGTGCAGCCCGAGGTCGCACACAAGCTGATCGAGCGCATCCGCTGGTGGGAGCAGTACACCGCAGCCAACGGCGGCGAGATGAACAACAACCCCTCACCGGGCAACAAGGCCGGCGGCCTGACCACCATCCTGGAGAAATCGCTGGGCGCGGTGGCTAAGGGCGGCACCAGCAATCTGCAAGCGGTCTATGAATACGCTGAAGCCGTCAAGGCGCACGGCTTCGTCTACATGGACACGCCCGGCTACGACCCGGTCAGTGCCACCGGCCAGGTGGCCGGCGGCGCCAACCTGATCTGCTTCACCACCGGGCGTGGCAGCGCCTACGGCTGCGCGCCCTCGCCCAGCCTCAAGCTCGCCACCAACACCGCGCTGTGGATGCGGCAGGAAGAGGACATGGACATCAACTGCGGCGAGATCGTCGACGGCGGCGTCAGCATCGCCGAGATGGGCCAGCGCATCTTCGAGATGATGCTTGCCGCCGCCTCGGGTGAGCCCACCAAGAGCGAGCGCCACGGCTACGGCCAAAACGAATTCGTGCCCTGGCAGGTCGGGGCCGTGATGTGACGGTCCCGGCATCCCATCGGACATACCCGGCAGACAACAGAGAGCAAGCATGAGCCACACCATTTCCGCACCAGCCCTGCGCGCCAAAGTCGCGCGCATCATCGAAAAAGCCGGCAGCACGCCAGCCGAAGCCGCTCAGGTGGCCGACAACCTGGTCATGGCCAACCTGAGCGGCCACGACTCGCACGGCGTGGGCATGGTGCCGCGCTATGTGGACGCCGTGCTCGAAGGCGGCCTCTCGCCCAACACCGGTGTAAAGGTGCTGCTTGACGGCGGCGCCCTGCTCACGCTGGACGGGCAGCGCGGCTATGGCCAGATCACCGGCGTGCAGGCCATGGAGATGGGCATGGCACGCGCGCGCCAGCACGGCAGCTGCATCGTGGCACTGGGCAACTCGCACCACCTGGGGCGCATCGGCCACTTTGCCGAAATAGCGGTGGCCCAAGGCCTGGTGTCGATGCACTTTGTGAACGTGCTCTCGCGCCCGGTGGTCGCGCCCTTTGGCGGTGGCGACGGCCGCTTTGGCACCAACCCCTGCTGCATCGGCGTGCCGCTGACCGGACGCGAGCCCTTTGTGCTCGACTTCGCCACCAGCCGCGTGGCGCAGGGCAAGATGCGCGTGGCCCACAACAAGGGCGAGCGCGTGCCCGAAGGCACCCTGATCGACGAGCACGGCCACCCCACCACCGACCCTGGCGTGGTGGTGGTGCCGCAGTCCAACGGCCTGTTCGGCGCCCTGATGACCTTTGGCGAACACAAGGGCTACGGCATGGCCGTGGCCTGTGAACTGCTGGGCGGCGCCCTGACCGGCGGCGGCACCTGGCACCGCGAGGCCGACGCGAAACGCGCCGTGCTCAACGGCATGCTCACGGTGCTGATCGACCCGGCCAAACTGGGCACACAGGCCAGCTTTGAACAGGAAGCACTGGCGTTCACCGACTGGCTGCGCCAGAGCCCGAGCCACACGGGCGGCGTGTTGATCGCGGGTGAGCCCGAACGGGCAGCGCGAACCGCGCGCGTGCGCGACGGCATCGTGGTGGACGATGCCACCTGGGCCGAACTCGAAGCCTCGGCCGCCAAAGTCGGCGCGTGACAACGCAGCGCCTGGGGCTGCGCGGGTGGCCCAGTTGCGCGAGCGCTCCAAGCCTGTGATCGAGAAGTACACCAATGACCTCGGCCCGATTGTGGGTGAGATGTACACAGCGGTCGACAAGGCTCGCAAATCGAAGTGATCCGTCAGTCACGGCACTGCAACGGCCCATCGGGGCCGTTTTTATTGGACCCAAGAAAAGTACCCCCCCTGCCTGTCTCTCGGTCAGGACCCCTTTGTTCCTGGACGAAAGCAGGCATGGGGCCTGCCATGACCCAAGGCCGCGTGTCTGTACAAGTTCTTACAAACGGCAACCACGGCGTGACCTGTCAGCCAAAACTTGCTTATAAAGTCAGGGTTCTTGCGAGGGAAATCCGATCTTCTTGGACACAACACATGAACAGCTTGTTCGAGCAAGACACCCCTTTTCGATCCATCCTCAGGAGAAAACCATGAAACGCCTACAACGCCTGATTGCCATCGTGCTCAGCCTGAGCCTCATCCATGTGAGCATGGTTCAGACAGCCCACGCCGCCCTGGTGTCCACGGAACAGGTGGCTCGCCTGGCCAGCGCTGAGTCCAACGGAGCAGGCCACGCCCGTTTGGCTGCCGCGCTTTCCCGAGCGGATGTACGCGACGCCATGGAACGCCAGGGCGTCGATCCGGCCTTGGCCATGGAGCGCGTTTCTGCCTTGACCGACGAAGAGGCCGGACAACTGGCGCAACAGATCGACAGCGCGCCCGCTGGCGGGATCATCGGCGCCCTGCTGCTGGTGTTCTTTGTGCTGCTGGTCACCGACATTCTGGGTTTGACCAAAGTGTTCCCCTTTACCCGTTCTGCCCGCTGACCGCGTGATGCAACTGGCGAAGAGGCTCGCTGCATGGCGACGCACAGCGGCTTTGGCCGTCTGCGGCATCTTCGCGACACTCCTGTTGGCCAGTTGCGCCAGTCCAGGGCATCTGCCTGCGGCCTACCCGGCGGACCTGCCCGTGCGCGCGGAGTTGGTCGACACCCCTTTTTTTGCGGATGACAGCCACTTTTGTGGTCCTGCAGCCTTGGCCACCAGCCTGTCCGCCGCAGGATTTCCCACCGAACCCGACGCCCTGATTGGCCAGGTGTTCCTGCCTGGACGCCAGGGGTCTTTGCAGATCGAAATGCTCTCCGGCGCACGGCGCCGCGGGGCGGTCGCGACGATGATTCCTGGGTCCCTCGAGGCGCTATTGCGCGAGATCGCTGCAGGCCATCCGGTGGTGGTGCTGCAAAACCTCGGCCTGTCGTGGGCGCCATCCTGGCACTATGCCGTGGCGGTTGGATACGACACACACGCCGGGACCGTGCTGCTTCGGTCCGGCCCCATGCAGCGCCAGGAGCTCAGCCTTCGCACCTTCATGCACACCTGGAACCGCAGCGATCGCTGGGCCTTTGTCACTTTGCCACCAGAGCAAGTGCCGGCCACTGCGACGCAGGCACAGACGGTTCAGGCACTCGTTGCCTTTGAACGCAATGCTTCTGCATCCGCCGCCGCTCAGGCCTACCGGACGGGGCTGCAGCGCTGGCCCAACCACCCGACGCTGGCCATGGGGCTGGGCAACGCCCTGTATGCGAAGGGCGACAAGGACGGGGCTGAAGCCGTCTTTCGCCAGGTGGTCGAGCAACACCGGCTTGCTGCCGCATACAACAACCTGGCACGCCTGCTGCTCGAGCGTGGAAACACCGCCGAAGCCCGCCAGTTCGCACAGCAAGGTCTGAGCCTGGCGGGTCCTCTGCGCAAGACTTTGCTCGAAACCCTCAAGGCCATCGAGGGCACCAACCGGGCGCCGGACTAGGGTCGAGCTCAGACCAGCCGAGCCAGGCTTTCCTGCAAGTGTTCGGTCGGCTTGCGCGCAAAGCCTGTTCGCACATGCCGCTGCAGTCGGCCCAGCAAGAAGGCCTGCATCACCGAAGCAGCCACCGTGGCCTGCACCTGCACATCCACCGAGGCCGGACCGTCACCAGCCATGCCTTCGCGCAGCGACTGGCGCAACTGCGCCTCGATCTTGTCCATCAGCAGGTTCACGCGCTGCTGCAGGCGCGCGTGCTCAAAAATCAGGGCGTCGCCCGTCATGACGCGGCACATGCCGGGGTTCTTTTCTGCGAACTGCAGCAGCAGCGAAACGATGCGCGCCGACTGGTTCGGGCCGGGCGCTTCGCGGTCGGTGACCTGACGGATGAGACCCATGCAGGACTGCTCGACGAATTCGATCAAGCCTTCAAACATCTGGGCCTTGCTGGCAAAGTGGCGGTACAGCGCCGCCTCGCTCACACCGATGCGCGCGGCCAGTGCCGAAGTGGTCACGCGTTCGCCACCCGGCTGCTCCAGCATGTTGGCCAGGGTCTGCAGGATTTGCAGGCGGCGCTCGCCAGGGCGCGGGCGCTTGCGAGCAGGCGGCCGATCCGCCTGCGGAGCGTCGTCGTGGATGTCTTCGGACATGCTGCTTTTTCCCTGCTGGGCTTGCCGCTCAGCGGCTCTTGATCATGGTGCCGAAGGCCTGATCGGACAGGACTTCGAGCAGCATGGCGTGTGGCACACGGCCGTCGATGATGTGCACCGCGTTCACGCCGCTCTTGGCCGCGTCGAGTGCGCCGGCAATCTTGGGGATCATGCCGCCGCTGATGGTGCCATCGGCGCACAGTTCGTCGATGCGTTTGGCGCTCAGCTCGGTCAGCAGCTGGCCCTGTTTGTCGAGCACCCCGCGGATGTTGGTGAGCATGAGCAGTTTCTCGGCCCGCAACGCCATGGCCAGCCGGGCGGCGACCACGTCGGCGTTGATGTTGTAGCTCTCGTTGTGCTCGCCAAAACCGATGGGGCTGACCACCGGGATGAAGGCGTCGTCCTGCAGGCACTGGAGGATCGAGGGGTCGATGCTCTCGATGTCACCCACCTGGCCCACATCGTGTTCTTTGCTCGGGTCCTGGCTGTCCACCAGGCGCAGCTTTTTGGCGCGGATCAGCCCGCCGTCACGGCCCGTCAGGCCCACGGCCTTGCCGCCAGCACGGTTGATCATGCCCACGATGTCCTGCTGCACCTCGCCGCCCAGCACCCACTCGACCACTTCCATGGTCTCGGCATCGGTCACGCGCATGCCCTGGATGAATTCGCCCGTCTTGCCCAGGCGCTTGAGCGCGGCTTCGATCTGCGGGCCGCCACCGTGCACCACCACCGGGTTCATGCCAACCAGCTTGAGCAGCACCACGTCTTCGGCAAAAGCCTGCTGCAGCGCCGGGTCGGTCATGGCGTTGCCGCCGTATTTGATGACCAGGGTCTTGCCGTGGAACTTGCGGATGTAGGGCATGGCCCGGGCCAGGATCTGGGCCTGTTGCTCAGGGCTCACGACGGGGGCGGTGGTGTCGGTCATGGTCAGTTCGGATTCAGGGGTTTTGCGCGGATTGTGCAGCAAGCGGGTTACAGAATTTCGGCGAGCAGCCTGTCCACGCCACGCTGCCAGTCGGGCAGGGTCAGGCCAAAGGCCTGATGCAGCTTGCCGGTGTCCAGACGCGAGTTGAGCGGGCGCCTGGCGGGCGTGGGGAAAGCGCTGGTCGGCACGGGCGCGATCTCGTCCACCTTCCAGGCCAGATCGGGGCTCAATTCGCGGGCGCGGGCAATCGCGTGGCTGGCGTAACCGTGCCAGGTGGTCTCGCCGCCGGCCACCAGGTGGTACAGCCCCGACAACTCGGGCTTTTGCCGGACCGCGCGGATCGCATGGGCCGTCACGTCGGCGATCAGGTCGGCGCCGGTGGGCGCGCCATGCTGGTCGTCGATCACCGTCAGGCGTTCGCGCTCCTGCGCCAGACGCAGCATGGTTTTGGCAAAGTTGCCGCCGCGCGCGGCATACACCCAGCTGGTGCGAAAAATCAGGTGCCTGCAGCCACTGGCGGCTATCGCCTGCTCGCCTTCGAGCTTGGTCTGTCCGTAGACACCCAGGGGGCCGGTGGCATCGCCCTCTTGCCAGGGCCGGGCGCCACTGCCATCGAACACGTAATCGGTCGAGTAGTGCACCAGCCAGGCACCGGTCTGGGCGGCGGCCTGCGCCAGCGCAGCGGGGGCGGTGGCGTTGAGCGTGCGGGCCAGATCGACCTCGCTCTCGGCCTTGTCGACAGCTGTGTGGGCAGCGGCATTGACGATCACGTCCGGGCGAAGGGTGCGCACTGTCTGTGCCAGACGTTCAGGCTGGCTCAGGTCACCACAAGGATCACTGTGGCGGTCCAGCGCGACCAGTTCACCCAGCACACTCAGGCTGCGCTGCAGCTCCCAGCCGACCTGACCGTTCTTGCCCAGCAGCAGGATCTTCATGCCTGGCGCTCTGCGTAGTTCTTGCTCACCCACTCGCGGTAGGCGCCACTTTGCACGTTGGCCACCCAGTCCGGGTGGTCCAGGTACCACTGCACCGTCTTGCGAATGCCCGTCTCAAAGGTCTCGGCAGGCTTCCAGCCCAGTTCGGCTTCGAGCTTGCGGGCGTCGATCGCGTAGCGGCGGTCATGGCCCGGGCGGTCGGTCACGTAGCTGATCTGCGTGGCGTAGCTGCTGCCATCCGTCTTGGGACGCAGCTCGTCCATCAGCGCGCACACGGTCTTGACGATCTCGATGTTGGGCTTTTCGTTCCAGCCGCCGACGTTGTAGGTCTCCCCCAGGCGGCCAGCGTCAAGCACGCGGCGGATCGCACTGCAGTGGTCCTTGACGTAAAGCCAGTCGCGGATCTGCATGCCGTCGCCGTACACCGGCAAGGGCTTGCCCGCCAGCGCGTTGACGATCATCAGGGGGATGAGCTTTTCCGGGAAGTGGTACGGCCCGTAGTTGTTGGAGCAGTTGGTGGTGAGCACCGGCAGGCCATAGGTGTGGTGCCAGGCGCGCACCAGGTGGTCGCTGGCGGCCTTGCTGGCGCTGTAAGGGCTGTTGGGTTCGTAGCGGTTCGTTTCGGCAAAGGCCGGATCGGTGGGCGAGAGCGAGCCATACACCTCGTCGGTGGAAACATGCAGAAAGCGGAAGGCGGCTTTCTCGCTGCCGGGCAATGCGCCCCAATAGCCCCGCACAGCCTCCAGCAGCCTGTAGGTGCCGACGATGTTGGTCTCGATGAAATCACCCGGGCCGTGGATGGAGCGGTCCACATGGCTTTCGGCGGCGAAGTTGATGACCGCACGCGGAGAGTACTCGGCCAGCAAACGCTCCACCAGGGCCTGGTCACCGATGTCGCCCTGTACGAAGGTGTGACGCGGGTTGCCCCGCAGGCTGGCCAGCGTTTCGAGGTTGCCTGCGTAGGTGAGTTTGTCGAGGTTGACCACCGGCTCGTCGGAGCCGGCAATCCAGTCGAGTACGAAGTTGCCGCCAATGAAGCCGGCGCCGCCAGTCACAAGAATGGTCATGGGTGTATAAAGGACATCGCCGTCCGAGGGGACGGCACCTTGCAGATTTTAGAACTACCCTCTGCCGCGAACTTCACCGCGAAACGGACCCTGCCATGGCCAAGAAACCCGACCCCACTACTCCCGCATCCGACATGCCGGACCTGTCAGGCCTGAACACCCACCAGATCTGGCTGGCCGGACTGGGCGCCATGGCGCAGGCGCAGGCACAGGGCAACAAGGCGTTTGAGACCCTGGTCAGCGACGGTCTGGCTTTCCAGCGCAAGAGCCAGGAAGAGGCGCAGCAGCGCTTTCAGGAAGCCACCGAGCGTTTTGCCAGCATGGCGCAGGGCATCGGTCAGCAAGCGGGCGGTCGAATTGACAAGCTGGAGCATGTGTTCGAAGAGCGTGTGGCCCGCGCACTGCACCGGCTGGGCATGCCCACCCTGCAGGACATTGCCGACCTGCAGGCGCGCGTGGCCGACCTGGAGGCACGGCTCGGCGCTGGCGCACCACCGCCGGCCAAAGCCAAACCCGCGGCCAGGAAGACCACCGCCCGCAAGGCCTGAAACGCCCCGCCCCCTTTTCCATGGCGAAAAAAGCCCCGCGCCGCACTGCAGAGCGGATCGCCAGCGTCACGCTGGACCTGTTCAACCGCTACGGCGAGCCCCATGTCTCGACGACCATGATCTCGTCGGAGCTGGGCATCAGTCCGGGCAACCTGTACTACCACTTCCCGTCCAAGGACAAGCTGGTCAACCACCTCTACGACCAGTTCGAAGTGTCCATGCTGTCCCTGCTGGACGCGGGCGGCGATGTGCAGGACATCGAGGACGCCTGGTTCTTTTTGCACACCCTGTTCGAGCGGGTCTGGGACCACCGTTTTCTGTACCGCGACCTCAACCACCTGCTCTCGGGCAACCGGCATCTGGAGACGCACTTCCATGCCGTGCTCGAACGCAAGACGCTGGCGCTGCGGCAGATGCTTGAATCGCTGGCCGCTGCCGGCGTGATGCGCATCGACCCCGACACGGTTGAAACCCTGTCGGCCAGCATGGCGGTGATGGTGACGTACTGGCTGAGCTACGAATATGTGCGCGATCCGCGCCGCGCCATGGAGCCCGAGAGCGCCAGTCAGGCCATGGGCCGGGGGGCGCGCCATGTGCTGGGGCTGCTCACACCCTGGCTGACCAGCCCCGAACTGCAGCAGCACCTGACGGCGCTGACCTCGGCCTACGGCGAAAACGGCGCCTGAGCGCGCCGCTCAGGCGAAGCGCAGCTTGGCGAGCGTCAGCAGGCCATCAAAAATCAGGTTGTCCACCAGCTCGAAATCGAGCGACATGCTGGGGGCCATCTTCCAGCCGGCACCACCGGTCATGACGCACATCGGCTCCATGCCGGTGTGGCTGCGCAGGTGCTGCACCATGCGCTCGCAGGCGCCCGCGATGGCAAAGGTACCGCCGCTGGTCAGCGCGTCGCTGGTGTTGGTCGGGAACATGCGCACCTCGCCGGTGGGCACATGCAGGCCCGCCGTACCCGATTCAAGCGCCCGCAGCATGATGCCGTGGCCCGGCAGGATGAAGCCTCCCAGAAACTTGCCATGCTGGTCGATGGCCTCCACGGTCACCGCCGTGCCCACCATCACCACCACCAGTGGACGGGCCTCGCCCCGGGCCAGCATGCGCTGGCGGGCACCGACCATGGCCACCCAGCGGTCCGCCCCCAGGCGCGTGGGGTGGTCGTAGCCATTGATCAGGCCGGCCTCGGCCTGCTCGGCCACCACCCACTGCGGAGTCACATCCCACAGCTCCATCTGTTCCTGCACGCGCCGGCGCACCGCGTCGCCCGCCACGATGCAGCCGAGCATGCGATCGGGCGCGGGCAGCTCGGCCCAGGCGCCCTCGCTGAGGCGGTCGATGTTTTCGAGGAATTCGGCCCCATGCGCCATCAGCGTGGCGTCCGGGTGGGCTCGGTCATACATCGCCCACTTCAGGCGGGTGTTGCCGACATCGATGGCCAGGACATTCATGGCCGCATGATAGCGGCTGTGCGCCACCCCGCCTCAGTGGGATCCGGCGTCATCGGCCGCACCGATGCTCTGGGCCTTGCGGATGGCCTCCTGGGCGTCGCGGTCAGAACGGCCCAGATGGTCCGAGGCATCGACCTGCAGCAGCAGGCCCTGAACGCGAGCGCCATGTTCCACGGCGATGGAGAGGTATTTGAGGTCGCCCTGCACAAAGCAGCCCGCGTGCAGCTCGATCCGGTCGTGGGCGTGGATGTTGCCCGAGACTTTACCCGCCACGATCACCCGCTGGGCCACCACATCGCCAACCACCTCCCCGGTCGGCCCAACCACCACCGACACCGGCTGCTCCGATGTGCTCAGGACATGGCCCAGCACACGCCCATCGATGCGCACGCTCTCGTTCAGGCGCAGATGGCCCTCGAACTCGGCATGCCGTCCAATGAGGGTATCGAATTTTTCCTGGCTCAGCACCAACGGGGTGCCGGGATTTTTTTTCTTACCGAACATCGTGGTCTCCTTGTGGTTTCAGGAACGTGACCAGGCCTGCACCGCCTTGACAGGGTGCATGGGTTGGCCGTTGAACAGCACTTCGTAGTGCAGGTGCGGACCGGTCGAGCGACCGCTGTTGCCCAGCAAACCCAGGCGCTCGCCTGCGTGCAGGGTCTGCCCTGGCTTGACCAGGATCGTTTGCAGATGCGCGTAGCGGGTCACAAAACCTTGTTCGTGCACGACCTCAACCATGTTGCCGTAGGCACCGTTGAAGCTGGCATGACTGACCCGACCTGCGGCAGTGGCCAGGATCGGCGTACCCACTGGCGCCACAAAGTCGATGCCATCGTGCATGCTGGGCAGATGGGTCAAGGGGTCAGGACGAACCCCAAAGGTGCTGGACAGCAGAAACTCGGACTGCATCGGCAATGCCAGCGGCACCAGCTCCAGCCGGGCTTGCTGGCGGGTCCAGGCCTGCTGCGTCTGCGCCACCGAACGCTGAACATCGTCCAGCTGCGCCAAGGTCAGAGACAGCCGCTGCGCCAATGCCTGGTCTGATGCAGGCCAGGCCGGCAGCATTTTGAGCGGACCGCCACGCCCGCCACGGGCCTCGGGCACGGGCTGCGTCAACGCACCCAGGCCGATGCGGGCAAAAAATGCCTGACGGCTGCTTTCCAGGTGCTGCAGCCGCTCTGTTGTCTGCGCCAGCTCTTGCTGCAGGCGCGAAAGCTGCGCGCTGTAGGTCGCCTCGATGCGCTGCTGCTCCTGCAGGCTGGCCACACCGCCCATCTTGTGCGCCAGCGACGGCACATGCTCAACCGCGACCCTCAAACCGATCAACTGGAACAGCCCTCCCAGCACAAGCAAGGCGCCTGTCGCGAGCGCCAGCGCGCTCAGAACCTTGCGGCGCGTGATCGACAGGGTCACCACCTTGGCGGTAGGCCCTGCCACCCAAATCAACTGCATGAGATCTCCCCGAATGGTTTGCCTGCTTCAGGCGACGCATATTACATAAGAACTCACAAACGTAAAAATCAGAGAATTCATTAAATACAAAATTCACTCAAAGCCGAACAGGCCTCCGTCTGCCCCCCAAAGCGTCGCCTGTGCGCCAAGAACACGGGTCTTGAACTTTCATAATGGCCCGATGTTTCCGAACATTCACATCCCCGGCCGACTGACCGGTCGGGCATCTGGACAGCTGCAAGGGCCAGCCGTCCGTACCCACGCCCTGCACAGCCGCAACACCTACGCCCGTCTGTTTGCGCAGTGCGGCATCGACTGGGCCACCGCCTGCCAGCGGGCGATGGCCTACCAAACCGTGATCGAAGCACTCGACCCGACACTGATGCGCGAAATGGAGGGCCTGGCCGAAGGCTGCGGTCTGGGCGTGCCGGAAATCCTCGCCCTCAATTGCCGCACCGAAATCCTGCCGCCCGGCTTTCTGGGCGACACCCCGCTCGAAGCGCGGCAGGCGCTGGCCGCCAACCGTGCGGCCGGTTTGCCCGACTGGCTCGACGCGCAGCCGCTGGACCCGGCCATCGAGGCGGGCGAATGCACAGCCATGGCGGTCAGCCCTGCAGCCGCCGCCGACGGCCACATATGGCTGGCGCAGAACTGGGACTGGCTGGGCCGCCAGCGCGAAGCGCTGGTGCTGCTGCAGGCGAGCAGCGCATCGGGTATGCGTTTTGTCACGCTGACCGAAGGCGGCATGCTGGCCAAGATCGGCATGAACCAGCACGGCTTTGCGCTGGGCCTGAACATCCTGCGCTCGCACGACGACGGCAAGCGCCCCGGTGTGCCGGTGCATGTGCTGCTGCGGCATTTGCTGGGCCTGCCCTCGGTGGCCGCCGTGCGCGAAGAGCTTGCGCGCATCGGGCGCACACTGGGCTTTGGCGCAGCGTCCAACATCCCCTGCGCCGATGCAAGCGGCGAGGTGGCCTGCTTTGAAGTCGCCCCCGCAGGGTGGGCCGAGCTGCCGCCCGAAGAAGGCGTGGTGGTGCACACCAACCACTTCGTTTGCAGTCCTCTGCTCGATGCCCAGGCCCCTGTGGGTCAGACACTGTCAAGCCACCCGCGGCTGGACACTGCGCGGCAGCATGCCCGGCAACGGCCGCTGGACCGCGCACGGCTGGAGGCTTTTTTACGCGATGAAAGCGATGGCCATCTGTCGATCTGCCGCAGCCCCGACCCGGCGCTGCCGCCCGAAGGCCGGGTCGAAAGCGTGGCCGGTGTCGTCATGGACACCATCACGCGGCAAATGTGGATCGCACCCGACGTGCCCAGCCGCTGCGACTTCGAACGCATCGACACGGCCTCGCTGCAAGCAGGCTGAACCGCCTCAGAGTGTGGGGCGCAGTACCGGCAGAACCGACTCGCAGGCGCGCGCCGCGCGCAACACCAGCGCATCCCCGAACATGGGGCCCACGATCTGCAGGCCCATCGGCAGGCCTTTGGAAGTCAGGCCGCAGGGCACGGTGATGGCGGGTTGCTGGGTCAGGTTGAAAGGGTAGCTGAAAGGCGTCCAGCCCAGCATGGCCTGCGGGTCCATCGGCACGGTGCCGGCAGACCGGGCCTCGAAGGCCGGCACCGCCACACTGGGCGTGACGATCAGGTCGTAGCGCTGCATGAACTGGCGCATGTGCGAACCCAATGCGCCACGGCGCTGGTGCAGCTGCTGCACCTGCAGGGCCGAAAGTTGCGCGCCCAGCTCGGCTTCGGCACGGAAGTCGGGATCGGTCACAGCCTGCTGCTCGGGTGTGAGGCCACTCCACACGGTGTGCGCCCCCAGGAACCACAGGCCGGTGGTGATCTCCAGCGGGTCCTCAAAACCCGGATCGACCTGCTCGACATGCGCGCCCAGGGCCTGCAACTGGCGCACAGCGGCGTCCACCGCGGCAGCGATCTCAGGGTGCACATTCTTCGCATAACCGAGTGTGGGCGAATAGGCGATGCGCAGGCCGCGGATGCCGTCTTCAAGGCCCACGGTGTAGTCGGTGCTGTCTGCGGGCAGCGCGGTCCAGTCGCGCGCGTCGGGCTTTTTGAGCACGTTCATCATCAGCGCCGCATCGCGCACGCTCAGGGTGTGCGGGCCCAGGTGCGCCACGCTGCCAAAGGGCGAGAGCGGGTAGGCTGGCACCCGGCCAAAGCTGGGCTTGAGGCCCACATTGCCGCAGAACGCCGCCGGGATGCGCACGCTGCCGGCGCCGTCGGTCCCCACGGCCAAGGGACCAAGCCCTGCGGCCACCGCTGCGGCCGCGCCGCCAGACGAGCCGCCGGGCGTGTGCGCCAGGTTCCAGGGGTTGCGCGTGATGCCGGTGGCGGGCGAGTTGGTCTCGCCTTTGCATCCGAACTCGGGGGTGGTGGTCTTGCCCAGCAGCACCGCGCCGGATTCGCGCAGACGGGCGGTGGCCGGTGCGTCCACGTCCCAGGCCAGTTTCGGATCGATGGTGCGGCTGCCGCGCAGCGTGGGCCAGCCGCGCGTGAGGATCAGGTCCTTGATGCTGGTCGGCACACCGTCGAGTTCACCCACCGGTGCGCCGCTGCTGCGGTGCGCCTGCCAGCGCGCCTCGCTGGCGCGGGCACTGGCCAAGGCCGCATCGGCATCCACCACGCAAAACGCGTTGATGAGAGGGTTGAGCCGCTCGGTGCGCGCCAGCACCGCCCGCGTCGCCTCCACCGGACTGGCCTGACCGCTGCGGTAGAGTGCCAGCAGTTCGTGGGCGGGGCATTGGGTCAGGTCGGTGGTCATGCAGGTCTCCTAGGGTCTTGTCCGGGTCTGTGCGCCGAGTTTCTTCCAGGGCAGATCGCCCGGGTCGGCGGCCATGGGTCCTGCCGCCTTGGCCACCAGCACGCGGCAGGCGATCGGGGTGAAGTCGGCGCGGAAATGGTTGGAGCTTTTGACCACCAGCAGCTTCATCTGCTCGGGCTGGATGCCGACGGCGCGAAACAGTTCGCGGTCCAGCATCTGCATCTTGCCGCTGGCCACGGCGACCAGCACGCCGTCGATCTCCAGGCGGGCACAGGGACCGATGTGGACTTTCATGCCGGTCATCATGGGCCCCTTGATCTCGCACACAGCTTCGCCCAGGGCGCGCACCACAAAGCGCCCCTGCAGCGGCGGGTCACTGTTCTGGCCGGTGAAAGTCGGCACGGCCTTGCCCAGCGCGAGTTCGAGCACTGCGCCCACGCCAGCTTCGTGCGCCTTGCGCGCCGCGTCGGGGTCGTACAGCAGGCCCAGCGCCACCTGGCCGGGCCACTGCCGGCCCGCGCCCTGCGCCAGCAGCGCATGCAGCATGCCGGTGGTGTTGCTGTCGCCGCCGGCGCCGGGGTTGTCCTGCGTGTCAGCGATGACCACAGGCGCGCTGTGCTGCGCGGCCAGGCTCAGGGCCTGCTGCACCGCCTCGTGCGCCGGCAAAAAGTCGGGGCGCCACTGCTGTGGTTCGCCCGCACGCACGAACAGCTGCTGAACCGCCTGCTGCGCAGCGCCGCCATGGCCCCAGACCACCGGGCCGCATTCGGCAAAGTCCGAGGCCGGGAAACCCATGCAGAAACTGAGCATGCAGCCAGTCTTCGCCTCGATGGCGGCCAGCTCTTCATAGACCTCGCGCGCCGGCGACATCCAGGTGCTTTGGGCATTGAGCGGGATCAGGAAAGGCAAGCGCTGGGCCTGTGTGTCGGCCTTGCGGCCATGTCGCAGGTGTTCGCGCAGCAGGCGCGCGGCGCGTTCGCCGGTCTCGGCCATGTCGATGTGCGGGTAGGTGCGGTAGGCGACCAGGCCATCGGACAGCGCCAGCATGCGCTGCGTCACGTTGGCATGCAGGTCCAGGCTGGCGACGATGGGGATCTGCGGCCCCACCAGCGCACGGATGCGTGCGATCAGTTCGCCCTCGCTGTCGTCGGCCTGTTCGGCCACGGCAGCACCATGCAGGTCCAGGTAAACGCCGTCCAGTCCATGCAATTGCGCGGCGCGCACGTCTTCGAGGATCGCAGCGCTGATGCGCTCGAAAGCGTCACGCGTGACATACGACGAGGGCGTGGCCCCAGCCCAGGCCGAGGGCACAAGTTGCCAGCCCTCGCGCCGCGCCGCGTCGATGAAGCCTCCCACCGGGATGTTCACACCGGTGAGCTGGTCGATGACAGCCTGGCCGCGGGTGTAGGCCGGAAAGCTCTCGCCGGTGTTGAAGGCGGCCCAGTCGGCCAGGCTGGGGGCAAAGGTGTTGGTCTCGTGCTGGTAGCCAGCGATCAGGATGCGGGTCATGCGGCAACGTCTTCCATGGGCGGCAGGGCCGCAGGCGCGGCATCGAGCAGGCTGCGGGTGTAGGCCTGCTGCGGCCGGGCGTAGAGCTCGGCCGTAGGCCCCTGCTCGACGATGTGTCCCTGGTGCATGACGATCACGCGGTCGCACAGCTGGGCGGCTACACGCAGGTCGTGGGTGATGAACAGCAGACCCAGGCCGAGCCGCTCCTGCGCCTCGCGCAGCAGTTTGAGGATCTGCGCCTGCACGCTCACATCGAGCGCACTGACCGCCTCATCGGCCACCAGCACCTGCGGCTTACAGGCCAGCGCGCGGGCGATCGCCAGGCGCTGGCGCTGCCCGCCGCTGAACTGGCTGGGGTAGCGCTGCAGAGCCTCCACCGGCAGGCGCACCTGGGCCATCAACTCGGCCGCCAGCGCCTCGGCCTGAGCACGGCTCTGACCGAAATTCATGGCGCCTTCGACCATGGACTGCCCCACCGTGCGGCGCGGGTTGAGCGAGCGGTTCGGATCCTGAAACACCACCTGAACCCGGTGGCGCAGCGGGCGCAAACGCCCCTCCGGCAAGGTGGCCACTTCGTCGGCGCCCCAGTGGATCTGCCCTTCGGTCGGATCGATCAGCCGGATCAGGCAACGTGCAAAAGTCGATTTGCCGGAGCCCGATTCGCCCACGACGCCCACGGTTTCGCCTGCACGCACAGCCACTGCAGCATCCTGCAGTGCCTTTGTTGGGCGCGCCCGGCCCAGCCAGTCGCGGGCGATGTAGGTCTTGCCCACGCCCTGCCCCGACAGCAACGCGGGGCCGGCCGGTTCGGGGCGGGATGCCGGCGGCGTCATGCCCGGCACCGCAGCCAGCAACTGGCGCGTGTAGGTCTCGCGCGGGCGGCGCAGCACCTCGTCTTTCGGTCCGCATTCGACAGCCCTGCCCTGGTGCATCACCAGCACCTCGTCGGCGATCTCGGCCACCACGCCCATGTCATGGGTGATGAACAGCACCGCGCAGCCCTGCTCGCGCTGCAGGTCGGCAATCAGGCGCAGGATTTCCTTTTGTGTGGTCACGTCCAGCGCGGTGGTCGGCTCGTCGCAGATCAGCAGCGCCGGCTTGAGGATCACCGCCATGGCGATCACGATGCGCTGGCGCTGGCCGCCACTGAGCTGGTGCGGGTAGCTGCGCAGCATGCGCTCAGGCTCGGGCAAGCGCACCCGCTCGAACACGTGCAGGATCTCGGCGCGGCGTTTGGCGGCGGGCCAGTCGGTGTGTGTGGCCAGCAGCTCGTCCACCTGGTCACCACAGCTCATGACCGGGTTGAGCGCCGTCATCGGCTCCTGGAACACCATGCCCATGGTGCGGCCACGCAGTTCGCGCAGCCGCGCGGGTGAGGCCTTGAGCAGGGACTCGCCTTGCAGCAGGATGTCGCCGGCATCCGGGCGCAGCGCCTTGTCGAGCAGGCCCATGACCGAGGTGGCCATGACCGACTTGCCCGAGCCAGACTCGCCCACCACACACAGCGTCTGGCCGGCGCGGATGTCGAGTGACACACCGCGCACCGCGTGCGCACGGTCGCCGCCCGTCGGCAAGGCCACCGACAGGCCCAGGATGGAGAGGATCGCCTCAGACATCAGGCGCTCCGCTTGGCGAATTTAGGGTCGAGCACGTCCCGCAGCCCGTCACCGAGCAGATTGATGGCCAGCACCGTGGGCACCAGGAACAACGCCGGAAACAGCACATTGCCCGGGTACTGCGAGAACTGCACCCGGCCCTCGGCCATGATGTTGCCCCAGGTCGGGATGTCGGCCGGCAGGCCCAGGCCGAGGAAACTCAGGATGGCCTCGGTCAGCACCGCACTGGCCGCGATGAAGGTGCCCTGCACGATCAGGGGCGCCATCGCGTTGGGCAGGATGTGGCGCAGCAGGATGACCGGCGTGGGCGTGGCCAGCGCCTTGGCTGCCTCGACGAACGGTTCTTCACGCAAGGTCAGCACCAGCGAGCGCACCAGGCGCGTGACGCGCGGGATTTCGGGGATCGCAATGGCCACGATCACCGTCCACAGCTTGGCGCCCATGGCCGCCACCAACGCGATCGCCAGCAGGATGGCGGGAATCGCCATCAGCCCGTCCATGAAGCGCATCAGCACCGCGTCCAGCGTGCGGAAGTAGCCGGCCAGCATGCCCAGCAGACCGCCCAGCAGCAAGGCCACGATGGCCGTGAACAGGCCGACCACCAACGACACCCGGGTGCCGTAGAGCACACGGCTGTAGATGTCGCGTCCGAAGTTGTCGGAGCCCATCCAGAAGGTGTGCGCCTGGCTGGTGCCGTCCAGCAGCGAAAAGGTGCCTTTTGTACCGGACAGGGTGTTGATGTTGGCCGAATCCATGGCGGCCGGATCGACCGTGCCCAGCCAGGGTGCCAGCAGTGCCAGCGCGATCAGCAGGCCCAGCACCGAGCCACCGAAGCGGATGGCGCTGTGCGCCGCGAGTTTGCGAAGAACGGCCTGCATCAGTAACGGATCCTCGGGTCCAGCCAGAGGTAGCTCAGGTCCACCAGCAGGTTGATCAGCACATACAGCACGCTGAAGAACAGCACCACGCCCTGGATCACCGGAAAGTCGCGGTTGAGCACGGCGTCCACCGTGAGCGAGCCCAGGCCCGGGATGGAATACACCGTCTCGGTCACCACCACGCCACCGATCAAGAGCGCGATGCCGATGCCGATCACAGTGACGATGGGCACCGCCGCATTGGCCAGCGCATGGCGCAGCAGCACGGCCAGTTCAGTCAGACCCTTGGCGCGTGCGGTGCGGATGTAGTCTTCGGTCAGCGCCTCGGACACACTGGCACGCGTGACGCGGGCGATCAGCGCCACATAGATGGTGGCCAGCGTGCACCAGGGCAGCACCAGCTGCGCCGCCCAGGCTCCCACCCCTTGCGAGAACTCGCCAAACAGCCGCCGGTAACCCTGCACCGGCAGCCACTGCAGTTCGATGGCAAAGACGTAGATCAGCACGTAGCCGACCACGAACACCGGCACCGAAAAGCCAGCCACGGCAAAGCCCGACAGCAGCCGGTCGAGCCAGCCACCCATGCGCCAGGCCGCCAGCGTGCCCAGCGGCACCGCCACCAGCACCGCCAGCACCATGGTGCCGGCTGCCAGCGAGAGCGTTGGCTCGATGCGCTGCGCGATCAGCTCGGTGACCGGCTTGTTCAGGTAGAAGGAATAGCCCAGGTCACCCTGCAGCACATTGCCGAGCCAGATCATGAACTGGGTCAGCAGCGGTTGGGTCAGCCCGAGCTGTTCGCGGATGCGGTCGATGTCTTCGTTGGTGGCGTTGTTGCCGGCGATCACCGCCGCCGGGTCACCGGGCGTGAGCCGCAGGATCAGGAACACGATCACCGCGACGATGAACAGCACGGGAATCAGCGCCAGCAGGCGCTGCATCAAAAAGCGCAGCATGGACTTCAGCCGCCTTTCAGTTCAGGGTTTCAGTTCTTCTTGATGTTCCAGTACACCTGCGCACCGCCAGGCACCAGGCCCGAGATGTTCTTGCGCAGGGCGGCAGGGTTGAAGTACTGCCCCAGTGGCACATGCGAGGCGGTTTCCATCGCACGCACCTGGATCTGCTCGGCGATCTGCCTTTTCTGGGCATCAGTGCTGGACTGGGCGAACTTGACCTTGAGGTCCTCGATCTCCTTGTCGTCCTGCCAGCCGAACCAGCCCTTGTCGCCGGCCGCGTTCATCATCGACATGGTCAGCGGGTTGAGGATGTCGCCGGCCGTCCAGGCGGTCATGAAGGCGTTCCAGCCGCCCTGGGCCGGTGCATCCTTCTTGGCGCGGCGCGCCACCAGCGTGGCCCAGTCCATCTGCTGCATGTCGACCTTGAAGCCGGCGGCTTCGAGCTGCTGCTTGGCCACCAGCGGCAGCTTGGCGATGGCGGCCAGGTCGGTCGGGCGCATCAGCACGATGGGCGTGCCATCGTAGCCAGCGTCCTTGAGCATCTGTGCGGCCTTCTTGGGGTCGGCCATGCCGGTGTAGATGCCGGTTTTTTCGCTCGCCAGCGGCGTGCCGCAGGGATACATGCTCTTGCAGAAGGCGAACATGCCTGGCGCACCGACCTGGGTCTTGAGGTGCGCTTCCTGACCCAGCGCCACCATGGCGGCCTGGCGAATCTTCACATTGTTGAACGGGGCATGCAGGTGGTTGAAGCGGAAGATGTACTGCAGGCCGGCCGGCTGAGCATCGACGATCTGCACATCTTTTTGCGCCTTGAGCGAGGCGTATTGCTCAAACGTCGGCTGCTCGACGATGTCGACCTCGCCGGCCACCAGCGCATTGAACTGGGTCTGCGGGTCACGGATGATGACCCACTCCACGCGGTCCAGGTACACGTTCTTGCCGCCGGTGGTGCCATCCGGCGCCTCGCTGCGCGGCTTGTACTTGTCGTTCTTCGCATAGACCAGACGCTCTCCGGGCTTGTATTCGCCCGGCACGAACTTGTAGGGACCGGAGCCGATGTGCTCCTTGATCTGCTCGCTGCCGGGCGTGGCGGCGATGCGGGCGGGCATGATGAAGGGCACATTGGACGAAGGCTTGCCCAGCGCATCGAGCATGACGCCGAAAGGCTGCTTGAGCTTGATGACAAAGGTCTTTGCATCGGGGGTGGCGTAGTTGTCCACGCTGCGCGCCAGCACACCGCCAAAACTGTCCCGGCTGGACCAGCGTTTGAGCGAAGCCACCACGTCTTCACTGGTGACCGGCTTGCCGTCGTGGAACTCCAGGCCATCGCGCAGGGTGAACGTCCAGGTCAGGTTGTCCTTGCTGACGTTCCACTTGTCGACCATCTGCGGCTTGACCTTGCCGGCCAGGTCTGTGCCGAACAAGGTGTCATAGATCATGTAGCCGTGGTTGCGGGTCACAAAGGCCGTGGTCCAGATCGGGTCCAGGATGGTGATGTTCGAGTGAGGCACGACCCGCAGGGTCTTGCCCTGGGCTTGTGCGCCCAGCGGCATCAGCATCGCAGCAGCCAGCGTGGCGACGGCAAACATTGAACGACGTTGCATGTGAAACTCCTGTCAGGCATGAGCAGCAAAGGCTGCAAGAACACTATAGAACGAAACGCGGCGTCAGCTCATCGGGACAATACCCATCCTGGTGCATCGAACGTGTCCCGTTTGCCACACGCAGCAAGCTGCATGCCAGGCATGTGCCATGAAAAAGGCCGTGGTTCTCGCGAACCACGGCCTGCGCCAGATCAAAGACGGACGATCACTTGTAGAGGACTTGGGGCAGCCACAGCCCGATTTGCGGCCAGATGTACAAGAGCACGATCGCAAGCACCTGGATACCCATGAAAGGCAGCATGCCTGCAAAGATCTGGTTGAGCGTCACATGCGGCGGGCTCACACCCTTGAGGTAGAACGCGCTCATGGCCACCGGCGGGCTCAGGAAGGCGGTCTGCAGGTTCAGCGCCACCAGCAAGCCGAAGAACAATGGATCCACACCGAAGTTGTCGAGCAAGGGGATGAAAATCGGCATGAAGATCACGATGATTTCGGTCCACTCCAGCGGCCAGCCCAGGATGAAAATGATCACCTGGCTGAGGATCAGGAATTCGGTTTTGGTCAGATTCATGCCCAGGACCCATTGCTCCACCAACTCCTGCCCCCCCAGCAGCGCAAACGCGGCCGAGAAAATGGCCGAGCCCACGAAAAGCCAGCAGACCATGGCGCTGGTCTTGGCCGTCAGGAAAACAGACTCCTTGACGACATTGAAGGTGAGCTGACGATAAGCCGCAGCCAACAGGAAGCCCCCAAACGCACCTACGGCAGCGGCCTCGGTCGGCGTGGCCAGCCCGAAAACGATCGAGCCCAGCACCGCCAAAATCAGCACAAGCAGAGGGAAGAAGCTGGACAACAGCATCTTGAATATTTCCAGTCTGGCGTAGCTGAGGGCTGCATAAAAGGCGGCCAGTGCAACGATGCCCACGACCAGCCCGATCCAGTAACCCGTTGGCGCAGGCTGGGTCGTAGCTACTACCTCTGTTGCCGCCGCTGCAGCAGATGCCTGGGGCTGTGCTTCCTGGGCAGATGGGGCGCTGACCTCGCTGCCGGGCGGGGGCTGCAGGCCACTTTCTTCTGCACCTTCAGGCTCGGCCAGACCACCGTCATCGGTTTGCGCCTCGTCCTGATCTGTCATGGATTGAAGTTCACTGACTTCTTCCACAGGAGCCACCCGCGTCACACTCTGGTAACTGGCGATTGCCACTGCGGCGAACAGGATTGCCGGCATCAGCACCACAGCCAACTGCCCCAGCAGGTAGCGACTGGAGACGCCTGCGTTGCGCTGCCCCTTGAGGGCTGCCAGCAGACCCGTCAGGGCACGCTTGGCGGGCTCTGCGCCAATGTTCAGAAGCGGGCCGGGCAAAGGCACCAAGCGCTGCTGTGCGCTCAACGGCGGCGCCATTTCCGGCTTGAGCCGGGCAACGATGATCACGTACAAAATGTACAGACCCGCCAGCATGATCCCCGGGAAAAAAGCCCCCGCATACAACTGCACCACCGACACACCCGCGGTGGCGCCATACACAATAAGCAGCACGCTCGGCGGAATCAGGATACCCAGACAGCCACCAGCCGTGATGGCTCCAGCAGAGAGCCTCACGTCGTAGCCAGCCTTGAGCATCTGGGGAAAGGCCAGCAGCCCCATGAGGGTAACCACCGCCCCCACGATGCCTGTTGCAGTGGCAAACACGGCGCAGGTCACCAGTGTGGCCACGGCCAGCGAACCGGGAACGCTGGCCAACGCCAGGTGCAGACTGCGAAACAGTTTATCGATCAGGTTGGCTCGCTCAACCAGATAGCCCATGAAGACAAACAGCGGAATGGATATGAGCACGTCGTTGCCCATCACCGAAAACGCCCGCTGCACCATCAGGTCCAGCGTCTGCCGGATCGCCCCCGCTGCGCTTTGGTCACCCGAGTGGTAAGCAAAAAAGGTGAAGAGCATGCCCATGCCCATCAAGGTAAAGGCCGTCGGGAAGCCCAGCATGATGGCCACCACCACCAGTGAGAGCATCAGCAGGCCGTAATGGCCATTGGTCATCTTGTCCACACTGAGCACCATCGTCAGCGCAGCCAGACCAATGATGCCCATCAGGATGAGGCCGAACCACAGTTCTTTGCGGATTTTCATGCAGCACCTCCTTTACGGGTCACATAGGCGTCGAGTGCCTCGATGTCACTGTCCTTGACCTGGACCATTTCCTTGAGTTTGTCCACATCGACTTCTTCAACGTCTTCTTCACGGGACGGCCATTCGCCCGTCTGCAGGCAAATCACGCAGCGCACGATTTCCACAAGCCCCTGCAACAGCAAAATTGCGCCAGCGATTGGCACCACGAATTTGAAGGGGTAAACCGGCAGAGGGTCGGCGTTGAAAGTTTGCTCGCGGATGGCCAGTGAGGCATTGGCAAAATCCCAGCCAGCCCAAGTCAGGGCCACAATCCCTGGCAAAAAGAACACGATATAGAGAATCAGGTCAACGGTGGCTTGCGTGCGCGGCTGAAAGAATCCGTACAGCACGTCACCGCGCACATGCCCGTTTTTGGCCAGGGTGTAGGCGCCAGCCATCATGAAAAGCACGCCGTAAAACATGATCTGCGCATCGAGCACCCAAGCATGCGGCTTGTTAAGCACGTAGCGCGAAAAGACTTCCCAGCTGATCAACACGGTCAAGCCGACCACAGACCATGCGCTGAATTTTCCAAACCAGGTCGACAGCCGGTCCACGGTCAAGAGCATTTTTTGCATTGCAACTCCAAACAAAAAAAAGGGGGCGTTGATGCCCCCATCCGCATTACCGGAGTACTTCAGGCTTTTTTGCCCTTGCCGAAATAGTGGTTGTAGGCCATCTTGAAATCAACCGTGTAGTCGTTCTGCCATTGGCCTGCGCGCTGGGCAAAAGCGCGCTGGGAATCGAGCACCTTCTTGAACATGGCGTTCTCGCCGCCTTTCTTCTCCATGATTTTGTCCCAGGCGGTCAGTTGCGCCTTGAGGATGGCATCAGGCGTCTTGTAGAACTTGACGCCGCCCTTCTTGAGCTCCTCGTAATCCTTGGAATTTCGCTCGATCGCTTTCCAGCTCATGTCGGCACTGGCTGCCTGCACCGCATAGTCGATGATGGACTTGAGCTCGCCAGGCAGCGCCGTGAGTTTGGCCTTGTTGAAGAGAATTTCGAATTGCTCGCCGCTCTGGTGGAAACTCTGCAGCATGCAGTTCTTGGCCACGTCCGGGAAGCCCAACAGCTTGTCGGAGGATGCGTTGTTGAACTCGGCACCATCGATCAGACCACGGTCCAATGCGGGCACGATCTCACCACCGGGCAGCGGATTCACCGCGGCACCCATGTCGGTGTACATGTCAACCGCGAGGCCCACGGTACGGAACTTCACACCCTTCATGTCGGCCGCCTTGGCAATCGGCTTCTTGAACCAGCCAAACGGCTGGGTTGGCATCGGGCCGTACAGGTAGGACGTCACGTCCATGTTCAGGCTCTTGTAGATTTCTTCGAGCAGCGCCTTGCCGCCGCCGTAGTTGTGCCAGGCCAGCAGCATGTTCGGATCCATGCCGAAGGAGGGGCCGGAGCCCCACAGTGCCAGCGCAGAGTTCTTGCCGTAGTGGTAGGCCACCACGCCGTGTCCGCCATCCAGCGTGCCCTTAGCTACAGCCTCAAGCAACTGGAAAGCTGGCACCACGGCACCGGCGGGCAGCACCTCGATCTTGAGTTTGCCACTGGCCATGTCGTTGACCTTCTTGGCAAAGTCATTGGCGTACTCGTGGAAGATGTCCTTGGCCGGCCATGTGCTCTGAAAGCGCAGTGTGGTAGCTGTCTGGGCTGTGGCAATCATCGGGGCCGACATGGCACCTGCAGCAACAGCGGCGCCCTTGAGCATGCCGCGACGGTTCGTGACGGTCTTCTTGTCTTCCATGAATGTCTCCAGTGGGTTGGGATGAGTGGAAACCGAATGTCCACCATCCGACTGCGATACACCACGGGGTTTTCACTGAAGAACTGTCGTCAAAAAAGGAATTGAGTCACCTCTGCGTCGCCAAGGCGACTGATGCGTCTGCGCCGTCAGTTTTGCTGCCAGGGCAATCCGTGATGGCGCCATCCGCCGAGCTTGCCGCGCTGGGCATTGCTGTCAGGGTCGCCCTCGAAGCCTTCTAGTATGTTGTAGGCCGCCACGCCCAGATCGGTCGCCCGCTGGGCAGCCGCCACCGAGCGCACGCCACTTCGGCACAGCAGCACCAGTTTTTTGCCGCCCTCACCCAGCTTCTGGATACCGGCATCGAATTCGGGGTTCATGGCCATGCCGGGCCACTGCTTCCAGGCCAGCGCCTGCGCACCGGGGACAAAACCCACCCAGGCTCTTTCGGCGTCGGTGCGCACGTCCACCAGCACCGCCTCGCCGGCCTGCACCCAGGCCCAGGCCAGCTGCGGGCTCACATCACCGGCATAGCCCTGGGCGGGGCGCACCTGCATCGGCGCGTCACCACCGGCGTCGTGGCGCAGACCGGATGTGAGGTTGGCCGGGACGGCCTCGTCAATGCGCTTGGGTTTGGGCAGGTTCAGGTTGTTCATAGTTTCGACGAATTGCGCCAGGCTCTTGCCAGCCACACGGGCATTGGTCTGCATTTCCTGGCCTATGGTGGAGTGGGTGTTGCCCTGGTAGTCGTGGCCTGGCCACACGGTGGTGTTTGCGGGCAATCGGAACAGCACCTGCGTGAGGCTGTGGTACAGGGCCTCGGGGCTGCCCGACTGGAAATCGGTGCGGCCACAACCATGGATGAGCAGCGTGTCACCGGTGAACACATGGCCACCCGACTCGGTTTGCCAAAAGTAGCTCATGCTGCCGGCGGTATGCCCCGGGGTGTGCAGGCAACGCAGAGTCTGCGCACCAAACGCCAATGTCTGTCCATCGCTCAACTGCACCGCCGCCGTGCCGATGTGGCAAGCCTCGGGCGCGGCGGTCCGCGCTCCAGCGTGTTCGGCCAGCAGGCCAGCACTGGTGACATGGTCGGCGTGGGCATGGGTTTCAAGCGCCCACACCAGCTTGAGCCGGTGGTCACGCAGCACCTGCAGGTCGCGCTGCAGCTGCTCGTCCACCGGGTCGATGATCACCGCTTCGAGGCTGTCCTTGTCAAACAGGATGTACGTGTACGTGCAGGAGGCCGAATCAAACAGCTGGATCGGGCTCATGGCAGCCGGCTCAGGCAAATTTGGTCAGCATTTCGGCCACATGGTCGGCCGATTGATCGCCCTGCTCGATCATGCAGCCCACCATCGAGAAAAACGACTTGTCCAGGGCCTTGCGAGCCGCTGCCATCTGCTGGGCGATTTTTTCGCAGTCGGCATCTTCCTGAATGAGTTTTTGCAAACCACGCAATTGCCCCTCGATGCGGGCCAGTCGGGCGCACAGGGCTTTTTTCTTGTCGGGATCGGCAATTCGGCTCATCACATTCACCTGCGTATCGAGGGACAGACACCCCACGGTGCCGGTCACCATCATAGCCGTGGGGTGACGCTTTCAGCCCCTCCCCGAACCCGGTGGACCCCGTCGGGTGCCTGACGTCGCCATCCATGCTTGCCCCCGTTTAGACGACGATTAATTATACTCAATGGACTTATTTGGAATTATTTTTAGTATTTTTGTTTAAGATTAAAGCCTTGGCAGTTTATCGGCCCAACCGCCGGCAACGCCCTGAAGCCCTTTTCAAGCCCCACAAGGTCTGCACACCATGTCGAAGAAGTCCTCTTTTGCCACCGCTGTGGTCCCATTCGTCCACGCCTGCCTGTTCGGCACCCTGCTGAGCCTGGGCCAGCACGCCAGTGCCACCGGGCTTCAGGCGCTGCTGTCACGTTCGCTGGTGCAACACCCCACCGTGCTGCAGGCCCTGAGTCAGGCGCGCGCTGCAGGCCATGACCGCAGCTCGGCCGAATGGGGGCGCTATCCGTCGCTGAGTTCGGAGTTGCGCTCGGAAAACGGCCTCAGCCAAAGCATCACCCGGCTGGAGCAACCCCTGTGGACAGGTGGCAAGATCACCGGCCAGATCAAGGTCGCCGAGGCCGGGGAGCGTCTGGCCCAGGCCCAGGTGGAAGAGGCCCGGCTCCAGGTGTTGAGCCAGGTGGCGAGCGCCTACTTCGAACTGCTGCGGCATGAGGCGCGCCTGGCAGGCGCCCAGCGCAACGTCGAAGAACACGAACGCCTGCTGGCCCTGATCCAGCGTCGAGCACGCTCGGAAATCAGTCCGCCGTCAGACGAAACCCTGGCTAGCGCCCGCCTGCAGCAAGCCGTGAGCGAACGCATCCAGATCGTTCGTCAGCGCGATGCGGCGCGCGTGACCCTCCACCAGTGGAGCGGCGAACAGGTCAGCCGGGTAACGCCTCCCAAAGCACTCGCCTTTGTCCACCCCGGCTCGCCACCCATGGCTGTGGAGAAGGCCCTGAGTGCAGCGCCCGCCTACCGGCGCCTGCAGGCCCAGATCGAAGCAGCCGAAGCCCAGATCGAGGTGAGCCAGGCACAGGCCATGCCCAACGTGGTGGCGGGCTACCAGCGCAACTGGGGCACGCTCTACAGTGGCCAGTTGCGCGACAAGGGTTACGTGGGTCTGCAGTACACACCGGGCGCCGGACTGAGCGCGCTGAGCCACAAGCAGGCGGCTGTCTCGCGCAAGGACGCCGCGCGCGACGAGATGGCAGCGCTGCAATTGAACCTGGCTGCCCAGGTCAATGCCACGCTCACCGAAGTGGACGCGCTCGCAGCGCAGGTGCAGCCCGCGCGCACACTGCTCGACGGGACCACCGAGGTGGTGGAGTCTTATCTGAGGCAATACCAGATCGGCCGCAAGAACTGGCTCGACGTGCTCAACGCCCAGCGTGAAAAAACCAGTGCCATCTACAACCTGGCCGACACACTGTACGGCCACCAGCTTGCACAGGTGAGGCTGATGATTCAGACCGGCGACATCCGCGGCGAAGACCTCACCGCCATCCATGACTGAAGCCCCCCACTTGCCTGCAACCGGCACCTTCGACTCCTACCTGCAGGACGCCCCGCTGGCCACGCTGCTGTGCCGGCTCGCAGCCCTGCAGGGCCACTCGGTACCGGCCTTTCGTTTTGGCATGGTGGGCAAGACCGCCGACGGTATCGAGTTGGATACGCTGTCACGCGCGCAGCAGGCGATCGAATTGTGGATGACGCACTTTCCTTCGGCAGTCGCGCAAGAAGTCCAGGCCAGTCCGCTTCGCAAAAACCACTTTCCGCTGCTGTGGATCGCCCACGATGACAAGCGCGTGCTGCTGCTGCGCGGCCGCCTCAGCCATGGCGCCTGCAGCGCCGAGGACGCGGAAGGCCACACCCTGGAGCTGCCCGCTGCAGACCTCCCCCTTGGCACGCTGCTCGCACTGAAAGTGGCGCTGGAAGACGATGACGACACCCCAGCCCCGCGCAGCGCAGGCGACTGGTTTGCTTTCAGCATCCGCCGCTACCGAAGCGCCTTCCTCGATGCGGCCTTCGCCACCTTTCTGGTCAGCCTGCTGGGGCTGGTGGGCGCGATGTACAGCATGCAGGTGTATGACCGCGTCGTGCCGACCAAAGGCTATTCGACACTGCTGGTGCTGTCGGTGGGCGCGCTGATCGGCATTGCGCTGGAGTTGCTGCTCAAGCAGGTGCGCGCGCACATGGTCGAGCGGGCCTGCAAGATGATCGATCAGGAGCTCTCGGCGGTGTTTTTCGGCAAGGCGCTGGACATCCGCATGGACGCCCGCCCGCGCACCGTGGGCACCTTTGCCTCGCAGATCCGTCACTTCGAGTCGGTGCGCAATTTCATGACCTCGTCGACACTGTTCATCCTGGCCGACGCCCCTTTTGCGCTGTTTTTCGTGCTGGTCATCGCCCTGATCTCCTGGCAGGTGGCGCTGGTGCCGCTGCTGATGGTGCCGCTGTCCATGCTGGTGGGCTGGTCGTTTCGCAAGCCCATCGAACGCATCACCGGCCAGCACATGGCCGAATCCAACCGCAAGAACGGCCTGCTGATCGAGGCGATTGACGGCATCGAATCGGTCAAGGCCGCCAACGGGGAATGGAAGCTGCTCGAACGCTGGCGCCAACTGACCGCGCTGCTGGGACGCCATGAGCTGCAGAGCAAATCACTCTCGACGCTGTCAGGCAACCTGGCCCAGACTCTGCAGCAACTGACCTACATCGGCATGGTCGCGGTCGGCGCCTGGTGCATCACGGCCGGCGATCTCACCATGGGCGGGCTGATCGCCTGCACCATCATCAGCGGCCGGGCGCTGTCCCCGCTGGCCCAGCTGCCCGGCCTGATCGTGCAATGGAAGCATGCCGAAATCGCGCTCAAGGGACTGGACCAGATCATGCAGTTGCCCAGCGACCGCGACAGCGGCAGCCGCCTGGTGGTACCCCAAGGCTGCCGCGGCCACTTGCGCCTGGACAAAGTCGGCTTTGGCTATAGCGACGGCCGTGCGGTGCTCGAAGTGCCAGCGCTGTCGGTGGCTCCAGGCGAGCGGGTGGCGGTTCTCGGCGCCGTGGGTTCGGGCAAGTCGACGCTGATCAAGCTGATGTCCGGGCTGTTCAAGCCGGCGGCTGGCACGGTGCACCTCGACGACATCGACGTGATGCAGCTGGCCCCCGAGTTCGTGCGCGAGCATGTGGGTTATTTGCCGCAGGACGTGCGCCTGTTCCAGGGCACGCTGCGCGAGAACCTGACGCTGGGCCTGCCCTCACCCAGCGACAGTCAATTGCTGCGCGCCGCCGCCATGACCGGCCTGGACCAGGTGATCCGCCAGCACCCGTTGGGCCTTGAACTCGGCATCTCCGAAGGTGGCAAAGGACTGTCGGGCGGCCAGCGCCAGCTGGTGGGCCTGACGCGGCTGCTGCTCATGCAGCCGCGCCTGATGCTGCTGGACGAGCCGACCGCATCAATGGATGCACAACTGGAAAACAAGGTCATGCAACACCTCTTTCAGGAACTGGCGCCCGATGCGGCGCTGGTGGTGGTCACGCACAAGCCGGGTCTGCTGGTCCATGTGAACCGGATCGTGGTGCTCGATCAGGGGCGCGTCGTCCTGGACGGCCCGCGCGATGCGGTGCTGGCCCGCCTGCGACCGCCGGCGCAGGCACAGGCCAGCGTCCAGGTGGAGGTGCGCACATGAACCTTCTGCGGACCATGAAGCACAGCGACACTCGGCTGCGCAAGCGTCAAGCCGCCACACCTTCGCTGCAGTTGGGCGGGCTGCGTGCCATTGTCTGGCTGGTGTTCCTTTGCCTGGCCGTTTTCCTGGCCTGGGCCAACTGGGCCACCCTGGATCAGGTGACCCGGGCACCTGGCTCGGTGATCGCCAGCTCGCGCACGCAGATCATCCAGTCGCAGGACGGCGGCACGATCGCACAGCTGCTGGTGCGCGAGGGCGACACTGTCACCGCAGGCCAGCCACTGCTGCGCTTTGACAAGGACCGGGTTCAAGCCAACTTTCTGGAGGCCCGCGCCAAGGCCGCCGGCCTGGCCGCCACCGTGGCCCGGCTCAAGGCCGAGGTCATGGGCACCCCGCTCAAATTCCCGGCCGAGCTGGCGCCCTACCCGGAGTTCCGCCAGAACCAGACCGTGCTGTTCAAGAAGCGCCAGGCCGCCATCAACGAGGACATCCAGGCGCTCAACGGCATGATCGCGCTGGTGCGCAAGGAGCTGGAAATGACCACCCCGCTGCTGAAAACCGGCGATGTCAGCCGCACCGATGTTCTGCGTCTGCAGCGCCAGGTGGCCGAACTCAAATCACAGGTGACCAACAAGCGCAACAAGTATTTCCAGGACGCCCAGGCCGAGCTGAGCAAGGCACAGGAAGAGCTGGCGGGTGTGCAGCAAAACATGGTGCAACGCAAGAGCCAGCTCGAGCTGACGGAGCTGCGCGCTCCGGTGCACGGCGTGGTCAAGAACGTGCGCATCACGACCTTGGGCGGCGTGATCCGACCGGGCGAAGAGGTCATGCAGATCGTGCCGCTCGAAGACAACCTGGTCGTGCAGGCCAAGCTCTCGCCGGCCGACATCGCTTTCGTCAAGACCGGCATGCCGGCGCGCGTCAAGATCGATGCCTACGACTACACCGTCTACGGCGACCTCGCGGGCAAGCTGACCTACATCAGCGCCGACACCCTCAGCGAAGACCTGCGCCAGGGCGAGCAGCCCTACTACCGCGTCCAGGTGCAGACCGAGGGGCGCCAGTTCAGCGGCCGTCCGGATGAAAAACTGGAAATCCAGCCGGGCATGACGGCCACCATCGAGGTCCGGACCGGCCAGCGCACGGTGCTGCAGTACATCACCAAACCGCTCACCAAGACCCTGTCCCAGTCGCTGGGCGAGCGGTGAATCCGGGCCGCTGCGCAGGCCTCCTTTTGTCAGCCTGCGTAAGGTTGGTGGCGTCGGGCATTCCCCACTCGACAAATCGGCTGGTCGCGCTATGATTTACGTTTACGTAAACGTCAACATCTCCACGGAGACCAGCCATGACCGACCTGTCCGCCGAATTCAAGGCCCTGGCCGAATACCGCCCTACCAACAAGGTGCGTTTCGTCACTGCCGCATCCCTTTTTGACGGCCACGACGCGGCCATCGGCATCATGCGCCGCATCCTGCAAAGCATGGGTGCCGAAGTCATCCACCTGGGCCACAACCGCTCGGTCGACGAAGTCGTGACCGCCGCCCTGCAGGAAGACGTGCAGGGCATCGCCGTGTCCAGCTACCAGGGTGGCCACAACGAGTACTTCACCTACATGGTCGAACTGCTCAAAGCCCGCGGTGGCGAAAACATCCAGGTGTTTGGCGGCGGCGGCGGCGTGATCGTGCCGGCCGAGATCCGCATGCTGGCCGAGCATGGCGTGCGCATCTACAGCCCCGAAGACGGTCAGAAGATGGGCCTGGCCGGCATGATCGGCGAGATGGTGATGCGCAGCGACAAGGATTTTTCGTCGCTGGCCCCCAAAAACATCGAGGCCATTCAGGGCCACAGCGAGATGAACTGGCGCGCACTGGCTCAGCTGCTGACCGCTCTGGAGAACGGCAAGGCAGACGCCAAGACGGTTGAATCGCTGCGCGCCGCAGCGGCCAAGACGAAAGTGCCGGTGCTCGGCATCACCGGCACAGGCGGTGCCGGCAAGTCCAGCCTGACCGACGAATTGGTGCGCCGCCTGCGCCTGGACCAGGACGACAGCCTGCGTGTGGCCGTCATTTCCATCGACCCCTCGCGCCGCAAGAGCGGTGGCGCCCTGCTGGGCGACCGCATCCGCATGAACGCCATCAGCCCCTGGAACAAAGGGCCGCGCGTCTTCATGCGTTCGCTGGCCACGCGCGACTTCGGTTCCGAAATCTCGGCTGCGCTGCCCGACGTGGTGGCGGCCTGCAAGGTGGCTGGCTTTGACCTGGTCATCGTCGAGACCTCGGGCATCGGCCAGGGCGACGCGGGCATCGTGCCGCATGTGGACGTGCCCATGTACGTGATGACACCCGAGTTTGGCGCCGCCAGCCAGCTCGAAAAGATCGACATGCTGGACTTTGCCGAGTTCGTCGCCATCAACAAGTTCGACCGCAAGGGTGCCAGCGATGCGCTGCGCGATGTGGCCAAGCAGGTGCAGCGCAACAAGGAAGCCTGGACCGTGCCTGCCGAGCAGATGCCTGTGTTTGGCACCATGGCCGCGCGCTTCAACGACGACGGCGTGACCGCGCTGTACCAGGCGCTCAAGAAACGCCTGGCTGAGCTGGGTCTCCAAGTCACCGACGGCCGCCTGCCGCTGGTTCAAGTACGCCACTCCACACACCAGACGCCCATCGTGCCGCCGGCGCGCAGCCGCTACCTGGCCGAGATCAGCGACACGGTGCGTGGCTACAAAAAGCGCGCCCGCGAGCAAGCCAAACTGGCACGAGAAATACAGCAGTTGCGCGCAGCCGCACTCATGCTCGAAGTGGACAAACCCGGCCGCGCCAAGGCGTCCGAGGCCGCACTGGACCTGGCAGCTGGTCGCGAACAGCTGCAGGACCCGGCCGCCAAGAAACTGCTGGCCCAGTGGCCCGACATGCAAAAGGCGTATTCGGGAGACGAATACGTGGTCAAGATCCGCGACAAGGAAATCCGCACCGCGCTGACCACCAAATCGCTGAGCGGCACCACCATCCGCAAAGTGGCGCTGCCGCAGTACGAAGACCACGGCGAAATCCTCAAGTGGCTGATGCTGGACAACGTGCCCGGCAGCTACCCCTACACCGCCGGCACCTTCGCCTTCAAGCGCGAGGGCGAAGACCCGACCCGCATGTTCGCCGGCGAAGGAGACCCCTTCCGCACCAACCGCCGCTTCAAGCTGGTGAGCGAGGGCATGCCCGCCAAGCGCCTGTCCACCGCCTTCGATTCGGTCACGCTCTACGGCAACGACCCCGATCTGCGCCCGGACATCTACGGCAAGATCGGCAACTCGGGCGTGAACGTGGCCACGCTCGACGACATGAAGGTGCTGTATTCGGGCTTTGACCTGTGCAACCCCACCACCTCGGTGTCGATGACGATCAACGGCCCCGCGCCGTCCATCCTGGCCATGTTCATGAACACGGCCATCGACCAGAATATCGACAAGTTCAAGGCCGAGAACGGCCGCGAACCCACCGACAGCGAAGCGGCCAAGATCAAGGAATGGGTGCTGGCGAACGTGCGCGGCACGGTGCAAGCCGACATCCTGAAAGAAGACCAGGGCCAGAACACCTGCATCTTCTCGACCGAGTTCAGTCTGAAGGTCATGGGCGACATCGCGCAGTATTTTGTACACCACGATGTGCGCAACTTCTACTCGGTGTCCATCTCGGGCTACCACATCGCCTAGGCGGGGGCCAACCCGATCTCGCAGCTGGCCTTCACCCTGTTCAACGGCTTCACATTCGTGGAGGCCTACC
>JACCDU010065415.1_pt1 | contig 38616 bp, 32 predicted proteins | sample 7446081 | NCBI WGS metagenome assembly JACCDU01 (sample SAMN15323447, study PRJNA562643) | freshwater metagenome | isolation source: river surface water | place: USA:Blue River Watershed | collected 2017-08-17
CGGATGCTTCCCTTTTGAGATGGAAGAGCTGGGCAGATCTTCCTGTATCTGGAGCGGGAAACGAGGCTCGAACTCGCGACCTCAACCTTGGCAAGGTTGCGCTCTACCAACTGAGCTATTCCCGCGTGTGGCACACCAGTTTCCCAGTGTACCGCAAGCCTCGCATTATAGCCTTATTTCAGGCTCTCGAACTCAGTGCTTGACCGCTTCGTCTGCCGGCTTCTTCAGGGACGCTGCAATGGACGCATTAACCTCTTCCTCGGTCAAGGGAACCGGCTTGGATTCGAGCGCAATGTCGAGCACCTGGTCGATCCATTTGACCGGCACGATCTCCAGACCGCTCTTCACGTTCTCGGGAATCTCCTGCAGGTCCTTGACGTTGTCCTCCGGGATCAACGCCGTCTTGATGCCGCCGCGCAAGGCTGCGAGCAGCTTTTCCTTGAGGCCACCGATCGCCGTGACTTCGCCACGCAGCGTGATTTCACCGGTCATGGCCACGTCGGCACGCACCGGGATACCCGTCATGGCCGACACCATGGCGGTGGTCATGGCAATGCCGGCACTCGGGCCATCTTTGGGTGTGGCGCCATCGGGCACATGGATGTGCATGTCTTTCTTCTCGAAAGTCTCGTCCTTGATGCCCAGCGCATGCGCGCGACTGCGCACCACGGTACGCGCGGCCTCAACCGATTCCTTCATCACATCGCCCAGTGAACCGGTGCGGGTGATGGTGCCTTTGCCGGGCATCAGCGCACTTTCGATGGTCAGCAGATCCCCGCCCACCTCGGTCCAGGCCAGCCCCACCACCTGGCCCACCTGGTTCTTCTGCTCGACACGGCCATAGGTGTACTTGCGCACGCCCAGAAAGTCGTTCAGGTTTTCAGCGGTGACCTGCACCTGCGGCTTCATCTGCTTGAGCAGCAGACCCTTGACCACCTTGCGGCAGATCTTGGAGAGTTCGCGCTCGAGCGAACGCACACCGGCCTCGCGGGTGTAGTAGCGCACCACATCACGGATGGCGTCTTCGCTGACCGCCAGCTCCTCGGTTTTGATGCCGTTGTTTTCCATCTGCTTGGGCAGCAGGTAGCGCATGGCGATATTGGTCTTCTCGTCTTCGGTGTAGCCCGACAGGCGAATGACCTCCATGCGGTCCAGCAACGCTGGCGGAATGTTCATCGAATTCGATGTGGCCACGAACATCACATCGCTCAGGTCGAAATCAACCTCGATGTAATGGTCGGCAAAAGTGTGGTTCTGCTCAGGGTCCAGCACCTCCAGCAAGGCACTGGACGGATCGCCACGGAAATCTGTGCCGAGCTTGTCGATTTCGTCCAGCAGGAACAGCGGGTTGCGTGTGCCTGCCTTGTTCAGGCTTTGCAGCACCTTGCCCGGCATGGCGCCGATGTAAGTGCGGCGGTGGCCACGGATCTCGGCCTCGTCGCGCATGCCGCCCAGCGCCATACGCACATACTTGCGGCCGGTTGCCTTGGCAATGCTCTGCCCCAGCGAGGTCTTGCCCACGCCCGGCGGGCCGACCAGACACAAAATGGGCGCCTTGACCTTGTCCACCCGCTGCTGCACAGCAAGGTATTCAAGGATGCGGTCCTTGACTTTGTCGAGGCCGAAGTGGTCCTGGTTCAGCACGCTTTCGGCATTGGCCAAATCGTGCTTGATCTTGGTCTTCTTGCTCCAGGGCAGGCTGACGAGGGCGTCAATGTAGTTGCGCACCACGGTGGCCTCGGCCGACATGGGCGACATCAGCTTGAGCTTTTTGAGTTCGCCTTCTGCCTTCTTGCGGGCATCGGCGGGCATCTTGGCGGCCTTGATCTTTTTCTCGATCTCTTCGATGTCGGCGCCATCTTCGCCTTCGCCCAGCTCCTTCTGAATGGCCTTGACCTGCTCGTTCAGGTAGAAGTCGCGCTGGTTTTTCTCCATCTGGCGCTTGACGCGGCTGCGGATGCGTTTGTCCACATTCAGGATGTCGACCTCGCGTTCGAGCTGGGCAAACAGGTTTTCCAGACGGTCCTTGATCAGGGCCAGATCCAGCACGGCCTGCTTGTTCTCCAGCTTGAGCGGCAGGTGCGCAGCAATCGTGTCGGCCAGACGACCAGGGTCGTCGATGCTGGAAATCGAGGTCAGGATTTCCGGCGGAATCTTTTTGTTGAGTTTGACGTACTGGTCAAACTGCTGCATCACGGCGCGGCGCAGGGCCTCGATCTCGCTGGCGTCCACCTGTCCTTGTTCACTTTGCGGGTCAACAGGCTCCACAGAGGCCACAAAGTGGGCCTCGCCGTCGGTGATCTGCTGCACGCGGGCGCGCTGCTGGCCTTCGACCAGCACTTTGACGGTGCCATCGGGCAGTTTGAGCATCTGCAGGATGGTGGAGACGCAGCCGACCTCGAACATGTCGCCCGCGTCGGGCTCGTCCTTGGCCGCGGTCTTTTGCGCCACCAGCATGATGCGGCGGTCGCTGGCCATGGCCGATTCAAGCGCCTTGATGCTCTTGGGGCGTCCCACAAACAGCGGGATCACCATGTGGGGAAAGACCACCACGTCGCGCAGAGGCAGCATGGGCAGGTCGATCGGGGTGGAAGGCAATGGGGTGTGTCCGGACATGGTGTTCCCTCAGGGTTTCATGGACATATCGACCCGAAAGTTCCAATTTCAACCCACCAGACTTGAGGGGTATTCATCGGAAGCCTCGGGGCATGCCTCAGGCCTGTTTGGCCGATTCGCGGTAAACCAGCAACGGGGGCTTGTTTTCTTCGATGGTGGACTCGTCCACCACCACTTTGTCGACATTGCTCAGGTTGGGCAAGTCGAACATGGTATCGATCAGGGCCTGCTCAAGAATGGAGCGCAGACCACGCGCGCCGGTTTTGCGGGCAATGGCCTTGCGGGCAATCGCATGCAGGGCGTTGCCGCGCACTTCCAGCTCGACGCCTTCCATGCCCAGCAGCTTGGCGAACTGCTTGACCACGGCGTTTTTGGGCTCGGTCAGGATCTGCACCAGCGCGTCTTCGGTCAGCTCCGCCAGCGTGGCCACCACAGGCAGACGTCCGACCAGTTCGGGGATCAGGCCGTATTTGATCAGGTCCTCGGGCTCTACCTCGTTGAACATCTCGGTCAGCGAACGCTGTTTCTTGCTCTTGACGGTGGCGCCAAAGCCGATGCCGCCGGCTTCAGTGCGGTTTTCAATGACTTTTTCCAGACCGGCAAAAGCGCCGCCGCAGATGAACAGGATGTTGGTCGTGTCGATCTGCAGGAAGTCCTGGTTGGGGTGCTTGCGCCCCCCCTGCGGCGGCACGCTGGCCATGGTGCCTTCGACCAGCTTGAGCAGAGCCTGCTGCACACCCTCGCCCGACACGTCACGGGTGATGGACGGGTTGTCCGACTTGCGGGTGATCTTGTCGATTTCGTCGATGTAGACGATGCCGCGCTGGGCGCGCTCCACATCGTAATTGCAGGTCTGCAGCAGCTTGGCGACGATGTTCTCGACGTCCTCGCCCACATAACCAGCTTCTGTCAGGGTGGTGGCATCGGCCATGACGAACGGCACATCCAGCATGCGGGCCATGGTCTGCGCCAGCAGCGTCTTACCCGACCCCGTGGGGCCGATCAGCAGGATGTTGCTCTTGGCCAGCTCCACATCGTCTTTTTTGGCGCCGTCCTTGTGCTTGAGCCGCTTGTAGTGGTTGTAAACCGCCACGGCCAGACTGCGCTTGGCTTTTTCCTGCCCGATCACATAGTTGTCGAGGTTGGCCTTGAGGTCGGCCGGTGTGGGCAGACCATCGCGCGTGTCCTGCCCGACCTCGTCATGCGACACTTCGTCGCGGATGATGTCGTTGCACAGATCAATGCATTCATCGCAGATGAACACCGAAGGGCCGGCAATCAGCTTCTTGACCTCGTGCTGGCTCTTGCCGCAGAAAGAGCAGTACAGGTTTTTCTCGGTGCTGGAGCCTTTTTTGTCGGGCATGAAATCGCCTTGGAATCGGTGGATGCGTCAATGATAACGAAAGAAAAACGGCGCTGACCGCGCCCGGTCAACGCCGTTCGGTGAGACAAACCGCGCTCAGGGGCGTTTGGCAATCACCTGATCGACCAGACCATAGTCCTTGGCTTCTGCGGCCGACAGGTAATAGTCGCGTTCGGTGTCGTTTTCGATGCGGTCCAGCGGCTGGCCAGTGTTTTCAGCCAGGATCTTGTTGAGCTGCTCGCGGGTCTTGATGATCTCGCGGGCGGCGATCTCAATTTCGGTGGCCTGGCCACGCGCACCGCCCAGTGGCTGGTGGATCATGACCTTGGAGTTGGGCAGCACAAAACGCTTGCCTTTGGCGCCCGACGACAGCAGGAAAGCACCCATGCTCGCGGCCATGCCCATGCACAGGGTAGACACATCGGGCTTGATGAAGTTCATGGTGTCATAGATCGCCATGCCAGCGCTCACGGAACCGCCCGGGGAGTTGATGTAGAGCGAAATGTCTTTCTCGGGGTTCTCGCTCTCCAGAAACAGCAGCTGGGCGATCACAAGGTTGGCCATGTGGTCATTGACCTCACCGACCAGAAACACCACGCGCTCCTTGAGCAGGCGGGAATAAATGTCATAGGCGCGTTCGCCGCGACCCGAGGTTTCAATCACCATCGGGACCATGCCCAAGGCTTGTGTGTCCAAAGCGCTCATCGTGACTCCAAAAATGCAGCGGTTACTTTAACCAGTTTTCGATGCTCTCCAGCAACATGGGGCTTGTTGCGCGAACAACAAGCCCCATGCGCGGGAGGTCAGGGGCCGATCAGGCCTGGCCCATCAGCTCTTCAAACGAGATGGCCTTGTCGGTCACCTTGGCTTTGGACAACACGAACTCGGCCACATTGCTTTCGATAACAACAGCCTCGACTTCGGCCAGACGCTGGTTGTCACCGTAGTACCAGCGGGTCACGTCTTCCGGACGCTCGTAGCTGGCGGCCAGCTCTTCGATGTGGGCGCGGATCTGCTCGGGCTTGGCGTGCAGGTCATTGGCTTTCACCAGTTCGGCCACCACCAGACCCAGGCGCACGCGCTGCTCGGCTTGCGGACGGAAGATGTCGTCGGGGATCGGGGCCTTGTCGGCGTCCTTGATGCCGCGCTGCTTGAGGTCGGCGCGGGCACCTTCCTTGAGGCGGTCCACTTCGGACTGCACGATGGACTGGGGCAGGTCCAGCTCAGCCTTGGCCACCAGGGCCTCCATGGCGGCAGACTTGTTGCGGGCCAGCAGGCGGAACTTGACTTCACGCTCCAGGTTCTTGCGGATGTCGGCGCGCAGGCCTTCAACGGTGCCGTCGGCAATGCCCAGCGACTTGGCCAGGGCCTCGTTCACTTCGGGCAGGTGGGCAGATTCGATTTTCTTGACGGTCACCAGGAAGTCGGCGGTCTTGCCGGCCACGTCCTTGCCGTGGTAGTCCTCGGGGAAAGCCAGCGGGAAAGTCTTGCTCTCGCCAGACTTCATGCCACGCACGGCGTCTTCGAATTCCTTGAGCATCTGACCTTCGCCGACCAGGAACTGGAAGTCTTCTGCCTTGCCGCCGGCAAAAGGTTCGCCGTCGATCTTGCCTTCGAAGTCGATGGTCACGCGGTCGCCGTCCACGGCGGCGTCACCCAGACCGCGCTGGGCGAAGGTGCGGCGCTGCTTGCGCAGGATGTCGATGGTCTTGTCAATGGCGGCGTCGCTGACTTCAGCCGTCACTTTTTCCAGTTCGACCGTGGACAGGTCGGCCAGCTTGACGTCGGGGTAGACCTCGAAAATGGCGTCAAAGTTCAGCTCGCCCTCCGGCGCGCCTTCTTTTTCGGTGATGCGGGGCTGGCCGGCCACGCGCACTTTGGCTTCGTTGGCGGCCTGGGCAAAGGCTTCACCGACCTTGTCGTTGAGCACTTCGTACTGCACGGAGTAGCCGTAACGCTGGGCCACCACGTTCATCGGCACCTTGCCGGGACGGAAACCGTCCATCTTGACAGTGCGGGCCAGCTTTTTGAGGCGGGCATCGACTTCGGTCTGGATGGCGGTCACAGGCAGGGTCAGCGTGATCTTGCGTTCCAGCTTTTCCAGGGTTTCAACAGTCACAGTCATGGTGTTCTCACAGGGTTAAAGGGGCGCAGGCCCAAAGGCATGCGTCTGGTGCGCGGGGGGGGACTCGAACCCCCACACCATTGCTGGCGTCAGGACCTAAACCTGGTGCGTCTACCAATTTCGCCACCCGCGCGGGTCCAAACAAAACGGGCGGACAGGGTCTCTCGCCTGACCACCCGCGTGAAATCGGTCAACTTTCTATTTTAGCTGCTCCGGGCGCGGCACCCGGAACCAGGCCGCGTACATGGCCGGCAGCGCCAGCAGGGTCAGGGCCGTGGCGACGACCAAACCGCCCATGATGGCGACCGCCATCGGCCCCCAGAACACGCTGCGCGACAGCGGGATCATGGCCAGCACGGCAGCCGCAGCGGTCAGCACGATGGGGCGCAGGCGCCGCACGGCCGACTCCACGATGGCCTGCCAGGCCGGCATGCCGGCGGCACGCTCCTGCTCGATCTGGTCGATCAGGATCACCGAATTGCGCTGGATCATGCCCATCAGGGCAATCACCCCCAGCAGGGCCACGAAACCAAAAGGCCGCCCCAGCACAAGCAAAGCTCCCGCCACCCCGGCCATACCCAGCGGGCCGGTCAGGAACACCAGCATCGAGCGGCTGAAGCTCTGCAACTGCAGCATCAGCAAGGTGAAGGTGATGAACAGCATCAGCGGCACGCCGGCAGAGATCGAGGCCGACCCCTTGGAGCTCTCCTCCACCGCGCCAGCCACCTCGATGCTGTACTCGCCCTGCCCTTGTGCGGCCCAGCCGGCTTCGAGCTTTTTGAGCACGGGCAGCAGCTCGGCCGTCACCGTGGCCCCCTGCAGGCCTTCGGCGATGTCGGACTGCACCGTGACCGCATACTGGCGACCTTCGCGCCACATCACGCCCGGCTCCCAGCCCAGCACCGGCGTGGCGATCTGCAGCAGCGGAACCGCTTTGCCCGAAGCCGTGGGCACATGGGTCTGGGCCAGATCGGTCAGCGCGTCGCGTTCGCTTTGCGGCTGGCGCAGCACGATCTCTATCAGTTTTTCACCCTCACGGTACTGGCCCACCGGTGTGCCCAGCAGCAGGGTGCGCGAGGCCTGGGCAATGGCCTGGCTGCTGACACCCAAAGCACGCGCCTTGGCCTGATCCACCTCCAGCCGCACGGTCTTGACCGATTCGTTCCAGTTGTCATTCACACCTCGGGTATGGGTGTTGCCCCGCATGGCGACCTTGACCTCGTCGGCCAGTGCGCGCAGCACCTGCGGGTCAGCCCCCACCACCCGGAACTGCACCGGATACGGCACTGGCGGGCCGTTGGGCAGCAGCTTGACGCGACCACGCACCTCCGGGAACTCCTGTGCCAGCAAGGCGGGCAAACGCACGCGCAGGGCCTCGCGAACCTTCAGGTCCTGCGGCACCACGATGAGCTGAGACACATTGGTCTGCGGGAACACCTGGTCCAGCGGCAAATAAAAGCGCGGCACACCAGACCCCACCCAAGTCGTGACCGAACGGATGCCCTCTTCCTGCACCAGCCGCTTTTCCACACGGCGGGCAATGTCCTCGCTGGCGGCATAGGGCGAACCTTCAGGCAGCCACAGGTCCACCAGAATTTCGGGTCGACTCGAATCCGGGAAGAACTGCTGCTGCACCTTACCCATGCCCACCAGACCCAGCACGAACAGGGCGATGGTGATGCCGATCGTTTTCCACCGGTGCGTCACGCACCAGGTCACCCAGGCACGAAAGCGGCGGTAAAACGGCGTATCGAACAGCTCGGCGCGCTCGTGGTCTTGCGGCGCGTGCTGCTGCTCCAGATAGGCCGGCCGGCGCAGCAACCATGCACCGAGGTACGGCACAAAGTAAACCGAAGCCACCCAGCTCACCAGCAGCGCGATCACCGTCACCGCAAAGATGGCAAAGGTGTATTCGCCCACCGTGGATTTGGCGATGCCGATCGGCAGAAAACCGGCCGCTGTGATGAGCGTACCCGTGAGCATGGGCATGGCCGTGAGTTCGTACGCAAAAGTGGCCGCGCGGAATTTGTCGTAGCCCTCTTCCATTTTGCGCACCATCATCTCGACCGCGATGATGGCGTCGTCCACCAGCAGGCCCAGCGCGATGATCAGCGAACCCAGGGAAATCTTGTGCAGGCCAATGCCGAAGTAATGCATGGCCAGAAAGGTCACCGCCAGCACCAGCGGGATGGTGATCCCCACCACCAGCCCGGGGCGCACGTCCAGCGTCCAGCGGCGCCAGAACTGCCACAGGGGCGCCTGCGTGTGAGGGCGCTTGTGCAGGCCCAGCGACAAAAAGCTCACGGCCAGCACGATCACCACGGCCTCGATCAGCACCTTGACGAACTCGCCGACCGACTGCGAGACCGCACGCGGCTGGTCCTGCACCTGACGCAGGGTCAGGCCAGCGGGCAGCGTGGCTGCGACCTGCGCCGCTGCCTGCTGGAGCGACTGGCCCAGCGCGATGATGTCGCCGCCCTTGGCCATGCTGACACCCAGCGCGATCACCTCCTGCCCGTCGTGGCGCACCTTGACCGAAGGCGGGTCCACATAGCCACGCCGCACCTCGGCGATGTCGCCCAGGCGCAGCTGCGCGCCCGAGGCGCCGCGGATCGGCATGGCGCGCAAATCGTCGAGTGCCTGGAACTGCCCGGCCACACGCACCTGTACCACATCCTGAGGCGAGCGCACGGTGCCTGCCGATTCCACCGCGTTTTGCTGGCCCAGCTGCGCCAGCACCGCGTTCATGTCCAGCCCCATCTGGGCGAGCTTGCGGTGTGAGATTTCGATGAAAACCTTTTCGTCCTGCACGCCAAAGAGTTCGACCTTGGCCACATCCTTCACACGCAACAGACGCTGGCGCACATTGTCGGCTTCGCGCTTGAGCTCGGCCGGGCTGTAACCCTCGCCGCTCAGGGCATAGATCACACCGTACACATCGCCAAACTCGTCGTTGAAGAACGGCCCCACCACGCCCTGTGGCAAGGTGGCGCGCATGTCGCCCACTTTTTTGCGCACGGTGTACCAGATTTGCTGCACATCGCCGGGGGGCGAGTTGTCCTTGAGCTGGAAGATGATCAGCGACTCGCCGGGCTTGGAGTAACTACGGATCTTGTCGGCGTAAGGCACTTCCTGCAGCGTGCGCTCGACCTTGTCGGTCACCTGTTCGGCCACCTGCTGCGCCGTGGCGCCCGGCCAGTAGCTGCGCACCACCATGGCCCGGAAGGTGAACGGCGGGTCCTCGTCCTGCCCCAGCTGAAAGTAGGCGGCCACGCCCAGCACCATCAGCGCCACCATCAGGTAACGGGTCAGCGCCGGGTGTTCGAGCGCCCAGCGCGAGAGGTTGAATTGGCCCTTTTGTTTGCTCATGCGAACCTCACTTCGCCTCGCCGGCCGGCCTGTAGAGCGTGACCTTCTGGCCCGGCGAGAGCACATGCACACCTGCCACCACCACCTTCTGACCCGGCTTCAGGCCCGAAGCGATCACCACCTGCTGCGCCTGCACCGGCCCCAGCGTGACCTTTTGCGGCTGTACCGTCATGCTGGACTCGTCGAGCACCCACACGGCCGAGCCCTCGCCTTCCTGGCGCAGCGCAGTAGTGGGCAGTGCGATGGCCTGCGGCGCTGCAGCCTGCAGCGGGACCTGCACGTTCACCGTGGCGCCCAGCGGCAGGCGCTCGGAAGCGTCCAGCGCCAGCTTGACGGCAAAGGTGCGCGTGACCGGATCGGCACTCGCCCCCACCTCGCGCACGCGGCCTTTGAGCCCTTCACCGCCACTCACCAGTTGCGCCTGCATCGGCATACCGACCCTGAAAGCCTGCACCGCCTGCTCGGGCACGTTGAACACCGCGTCGCGCGGACCGTCGTGCGCCAGACGCAGCACCGGCTGGCCGGCGGCCAGCACCTGACCGACTTCGGCTTCGAGTGCGGTGACCACGCCCGCAGCCGTGGCCTGCAGCCGCGCATAACCCACCTGATTGGCCTGCACCTGCGACTGCGAACGCGCCTGCACCAGCGCGGCTTCGGCCGCCTTCAGGCTGGCTTCGCGGCGCTCCAGTTCGGCACCGCTGATGAAGCCCTGCGAGCGCAGGCTTTCGTAACGTTTGTAGTCGGCAAAGGCCACATCGCGCTGGGTCTGCGCAGCCACCAACTGCGCCTGCGAGGCCTGCGCCGAGAGCTGGTAATCCTGCGGATCGATCGCCGCCAGCAACTGGCCCGCCGTCACGCGCTGACCGGCATCGACCGCGCGCTGCGCCAACTTGCCCGCCACACGAAAGCCCAGACGCGACTCCACCCGGGCGCGCACCTCGCCCGCGTACCAGCCCTGCGACTGCAGCGCCTGCTCGCCCACGGTGACAACCTTCACGGCACGTACCGGCTCGGGCTGCGCCTCCTGTCGGGAACAGCCAGACAACAAGGCGAATGTGCCGGCCAACACCAAGGCCGCGGCGGCCGATACTTTGGAATGCATAAAAGGAATGTTCATGGTGAAAACCACGTTAATGACTGACTGGTTAGTAATCTAAAAGAAGCGGCGCATCCTGTCAAGCGACAATTGGGGGCATGCGCAGCGCCCCTCCCGACATCCACCAGCTCCTTCGTGGGGTTTCGCGCTCGTTCGGCCTGTCGATCCGCCTGCTGCCTGCCCCCGTGCGCGAACCGGTGGGTCTGGCCTATCTGCTGGCGCGCATCACCGACACGGTGGCCGACACCACCGGCCAACCCGCCTCGCGTCGACTGGCGCTGCTGGACAGCCTGCAACACGCCCTGCAAACCCCGCAAGACCACCCGAATCTGGACCACGCCCTGCGCGACTTCGCCCGGCAAGTGGTCGATCCGCACGAACAAACCCTGCTGGCACAAGGCCAGGCTTGTCTTGAAGCCCTCACACAACAGCCTGAAGCCGATCAGGCGGTCATCCGGCAGGTTCTGGCCGCCATCCTGGAAGGCCAGCGCTGGGACCTGAGTGCACTGGACGACCCCCAACGTGGCGTGCAGACCCGGGAGGAGATCGACCGCTACACCTGGCTGGTGGCCGGCAGCGTGGGCGAATTCTGGACCCGCATCTGCGAACTGCACCTGCAGGGCTGGCACAGCGCCACCAGCGCCGACCTGCTGCAGTGGGGTGCTGCCTACGGCAAGGGCCTGCAACGCCTGAACATCTTGCGCGACGCCGGCAAGGACCTGCGCGCGGGCCGCTGCTACTTTCCGGCCGAAGAACTTGAATCCCTGGGACTGGACAGCGGTCGCCTGTGCGAAGCCGCCCGGGCGCGTGACATGGCCACACTGCAGCGGCTTCGGCCGCTGCTGGACGCATGGCTGCGCACCACACACGCGCAACTGCACGACGGCCTGCGCTACAGCCTGACCCTGCGTGGGCGGCGCCTGCGTCTGGCCAGCGCCCTGCCCTGCCTGATCGGCATGCGCACGCTGGCCCTGCTGCAACAGGCCGGCCCGCACGCACTCGCAGAACATGTCAAAGTGCCGCGCCGCGAAGTGCAGCGCTTGCTGCTCAGGCTGGTGCTGGGCGGCGTGTCGGACCGGCTGCTGGAACAATGCTGGCGGTCGGCATTGCCGCCGACAAAAGCATCGCCGGTGTCGGCGAGAATCAAGGCATGAGCTCGCCCATCAGCCCGCAAGACTATGTCCAGCAAAAAGCCGCCGCCTCGGGCAGCAGCTTTTATTACGCCTTCCTGTTCCTGCCCAGGGAGCGCCGCGCTGCCATCACCGCCTTCTATGCCTTTTGCCGCGAAGTGGATGACGTGGTGGACGAAGTCGCCGACGCCAGTGTGGCCGCCAGCAAACTCGCGTGGTGGCAAAAGGAAGTGCAGCAGGCCTTTGCCGGCCAGCCCAGCCACCCGGTCATGCAGGCCCTGATGCCGCACACCGCCACCTTCGGCATCACCGCAAAACAATTGCTGGCCGTGGTCGAAGGCTGCCAGATGGACCTGCAGCAGACCCGTTATCTGGACTGGCCCGGCCTGCAACGCTACTGCCACCTGGTGGCCAGCGTGGTGGGCGAGGTCTCCGCACGCATCTTCGGCCAGACCAACGAAGCCACCACAGCGTACGCCCACAAGCTGGGTCTGGCCTTCCAGATGACCAACATCATCCGCGACGTGGGCGAAGACGCCATGCGCGGACGCATCTACCTGCCCGTTGACGAGCTGCAGCGCTTTGACATGAAAGCGCAGGAACTGCTGCAGCGCCAGTATTCAGAACGGTTCACGGCGCTGATGCGCTTTCAGGCCGAACGGGCGCACGCGCTGTACGACGAGGCCCTGTCCCTGTTGCCGGCTGCCGACCTGCGCAGCCAGAAACCCGGCCTGATGATGGCCAGCATCTACCGCACCCTGCTGCGCGAAATAGAAGCCAGCCAGTTTCAGGTGCTGCACCAGCGCATCGCGCTCACGCCGCTGCGCAAACTCTGGCTGGCGTGGAAGATGCAGGCGCTGGGCAGGTTCTGAGCCTCAGGCGCCCAGGGTCCGGGACTGCTTTTGCGCCGGTCTGGCCAGGCATTGGTGCAGCCAGTGGTGCGTGAGGGGAAACTGCGACAGCAAGTGCTCGGCCGGGCGCACCCAGCTGACCACGCTGGCCACGCACAGATCAGCCACAGTGAAGCGCATGGCAGCCAGATGCGCCTCGCCACGGGCCTGCTGGTCCTTCAGATGCTGTTCAAGCACGGCCAGCGGCACTTTCAGGCGGCTTTCAGCCTTCTCGGCCAGTTCGGGCTTGCGCTGGGCCTCGGGCATGGCCATGCGGTGCATCAGCACCGTCAGCGCATCGGCTTCGATTTCGGTCACGGTCCAGAAGCTCCAGCGCAGGGCTTCGGCTTCTTCACGCGCGGTGGCCGGGGTGATGGACTGACCGTCGGCCTGGCCATGCACGCGGGCAATGTAGAGTGCGCAGGCCATGCTTTCCCAAACCGTGACCTGGCCTTCGGGCCGCTCGTCCACCACCACCGGAATATGGCCGTTGGGATTGATGGCCAAGAATTCAGGCGTGCGGGTGCCGCCGTCTTTGTAGCTGTGGTTGATGTGCTCGAACGGTACACCCAGCTCCAGCGCTGCCCAAAACGGCCGGCTGGCGCGCGAGGCGCCGATGCCGTAAATCTTCAGTCCCATGGCTATCTCCAGTTTCAGTGAGGGTAGTCGTGCCAATGGCGGCACAGCGCGTGCAAGTCTCGCACTTCCAGATGCGGACGGCTGTCGCCGTGGCTCCAGGCGTGACCTTCGCGGTTGACCCAGGCCACCTGCATGCCGGCGGCCAGCCCACCGGTGCAGTCCAGATGCGCGTCGTCGCCCACATGCAGCACCTCGTGCGGGGCCACCCCGGCAGCGCGGGCTGCGGCTTCAAAAATGCGCACATCGGGTTTGGCCACACCGGTGTCGCGGGCGCTGACCGAGGCATGAAAGTGCTGGCCAATGCCCACGCGGTGCACGTCGGCATTGCCGTTGGACAGCGCCACCACCGGCAGGCGGGCACTCCAGAAGGCCAACGCAGGCAAAGCGTCTTCAAACAGATCGACGCGCTGGCGCTCGGCAAAAAACACCTCGAATGCCGGCTCGGCCAGCTCGCCGGGCTCACCCGCCGCCTGCAGCAAGGCGCGGATGGCCTCGCGCCGCAGAAACGACAGGTCATGTGCCCGCTCGGCATGGCGGGCGTTGATGTCGATCCGCACCACCTTCTTGATCTCGGGCTGCGCCGAGAGCACGGCTGCGGCGGGTGCGTGCTGCTCCAGCCAGTCCTGCAGCACCGCTTCTGCCCGGTGGATGGTGGGCCAGACGGGCCAGAGCGTGTCGTCGAGGTCGAGGGTGATGGCGCGGATGCGGGCGAGGTTGAGCATGGTGAGGGAGAATAACGCATGGCTTTTCGCACCGAACCCACTTACGCCCATGGCCAGTCGCCCAAGACGGCCATCCTTTACTGCAACCTGGGTACGCCCGACGCGCCCACCGCGCCAGCCCTGCGCCGCTACCTGGCCGAGTTTCTGGGCGATGGCCGCGTGGTCGAAATCCCCAAACCCGTCTGGTGGCTGATCCTGCACGGCATCATCCTGCGTGTGCGCCCCAAAAAGTCGGCCGCCAAATACGCCAGCATCTGGACCGAGCAAGGATCGCCCCTGCTGGTGCACACCAGGGCGCAGGCCGAAGGTCTGCAGCAGGCCCTGACTGAGCGCGGACACCATGTGGTGGTGCGCCACGCCATGCGCTATGGCCAGCCCGGCATCAACGCCCAGCTTGATACCCTCAAGGCCGAGGGCGTGACCCGCGTGCTGGTGGTGCCCGCCTACCCACAGTACAGCGGGACCACCACCGCCAGCGTGTTCGACGCCTTCTACCGCTGGGGCCTGGGCGTACGCCAGCTGCCCGAGTTCCGCTTTGTCAACCACTACCACGACGACGCGGGCTACATCGCCGCACTGGCTGCCCGCGTGCGCGCACATTGGCAGGCCCACGGTCAGGGTGAAGTGCTGGTCATGAGCTTTCATGGCGTGCCCGAGCGCACCCTGCACCTGGGTGACCCCTACCACTGCGAATGCATGAAGACCGGCCGCCTGCTGATGGAGGCGCTGGGCCTGCCCCGCGAGAAGGTGCGCATCACCTTCCAGTCGCGCTTTGGAAAAGCCAAATGGCTAGAGCCTTACACCGAGCCGACGCTGATCGAGCTGGCCCAAAAAGGCGTGAAAAAGGTCGATGTGGTCTGCCCCGGTTTCACAGGCGACTGTCTGGAAACACTCGAAGAAATCCAGCTCGAAGCACGCGAAGCCTTTGTGCATGCCGGCGGCGAGAGCTTCCAGTACATCCCCTGCCTGAACGAAAGCCCTGAGTGGATATCGTCTCTGGCCGATCTGGCAGAACGGCACATGCAGGGCTGGAACACGGCTGCTCCCGACGCATCGGCTGCGCAAGCCAGCCGCGAGCGTGCGCTGGCCGCAGGTGCGCAGCGCTGATGTGAGAGATTCTCAGACCGACTCGATGAAGCCGGTCACCCAGTCCAGTTGCTGCGGCACGTTCAGGGCTGGCGCATGGCCGCAATCCGGCACCTCCACGGTCTGCAGCAAACCGCGCGCACCCGGCCCGCGCTGGCGCATGCGGGGCACGGTGCCCTGCAGTACCAGATCGGAATCTGCACCGCGCAACAGCAGCACCGGGGCGGTGATGGCGTCGTAGTGCTCCCAGATCAGGTAGTCGTCGGGGTGAGCAATGAACTGCCGCACCATGGCCGGGTCGTAGTGCGGCGTGATGCGGCCGTCCGGCAGGCGGCGCACCGAGGTTTCGGTCAGCAGGCGCCACTGCGCGTCGCTCAGCCAGCCGTAGGGCTTGTAGACCTGACGGAAAAAAGCCTCCAGTTCGGTCACGGTGTCAAAGGCCGGGGGCTGGCCGGCGTAGGCTCGGATCCGGTCGATCGCAGCCTGAGCCAGCTCGGGCGCGTTGTCGTTGAGCACCAGGCTCAGGATGCGGCCCTTCAGAGAGGGCTCGGCCAAGCCGCCCGCGCACAGCGTGCCGATCGCGCCGCCCATCGAGGTGCCCACCCAGTGCACCGATGTCAGGCCCAGCGCGTCGATCAGCTCACGCGCCAACCGGGCGTAAAAACGCAGGCAATACTGCTCGTCGGGTTGGCTGCTCCACTGCGACAGGCCACGGCCCACGGTGTCGGGGCAGATCACGCGCCAGCCGCGTTCGCTCAGGTGCGCCGCCAGCTCGTCCATGTCGCGGCCGGTGCGCGCCAGCCCGTGCCAGGCGATCACGGTGCCTTTGTCGGCACGGCCCCAGTCGGTGCAGTGGATTTCCAGATCTGCGCAGCGGATGTATCGGGAAATGAAACCCATCATGCCCTCCCGGCCGTTTTGGGGGCCTTGAGCGTGCGCAGCACCGCCCCCTGCCGCAGCCGCCCCACCACCCCCGTCGGGAAGTAATACACCGACAGCACGAACAGCAGGCCCAGCCACAGCATCCAGCGGTCGGGCGAGAGCAGCGCCGACAGCCAGGGCAGCCCCTCGGTGGCCTCGCTGCCCAGGCGCAGCAGGTCCTGCAGGTAGCTTTGGGCCAGCAGGAACAGCACCGAGCCAATGGCCGCACCGTACATCGTGCCCATGCCACCGATCACCACGATGAGCAGCACGTCCATCATGATCTCGAAGCTCAGCGAGGTGTCCGGCCCGTTGTAGCGCAGCCAGAGCGCCAGCATGGCGCCAGCCACACAGGCAAACAGGGCCGACAGCACGCTCGACAAGGTGCGGTACACCACCACGCGGTAGCCGATGGCTTCGGCCCGAAATTCGTTTTCGCGGATGGCCTGCAGCACGCGGCCAAAGGGCGAGTTGACGATGCGCAGCAGCGCCAGCAGCAGGCACAGCGCTAGCACAAACAACAGGTAATACGTCAGCAGCCGGCCGTCGAGCGACACGCCCAGAAACGGTTCTTCGCTGAATTCGGTGCTGGGCAGCAGCAGCGCTGGCAGCTTGAAGCTCAGGCCATCCTCGCCGCCGGTGAAATCCGACAGCTGCGAGGCCAGCGTCTGAAAGGCCGCCGCCACCGCCAGCGTGATCATGGCGAAAAAGATCGCCCGCACCCGCAGCGAGAACAGGCCGATCGTCAGCGACAACAGCAGGCTCAGACCCAGCGAAAGCGCAAACCCCAGGCCGATGGCGCCCCAGGTCGGCCCCCAGGTGTTGGCCGCGATCGCAATGCCATAGGCCCCGATGCCAAAGAACATGGTGTGGGCAAAGCTCACGATGCCGGTATAACCCAGCAGCAGATCGAAACTGGCCACCAGCACGATGAAGACCAGCACCTTGGCGGCCACGCCCAGCGGCTTGACGCCCGGGAACAGGAAAGGCGCGAACGCCAGCCCCACCAGCACAGCCAGCAGCATCAGCGCCAGCAGCCGGCTGGCCGGGCGGTCATTGGAGATGAGTCGGTTGAGCACGTCGGTCTCCTTCAGCGGTTGACCACCGGGTACACGCCCTGCGGGCGCCACAGCAGCACCGCCGCCATCAGCGCGATGTTGGAAAACAGCGCCAGTTTGGGTGCCAGAAAGCCGGTGTAGTTGGCCATCAGGCCCACCAGCAGCGCACCGATCAGGGCGCCGCCCGTGGAGCCCAGCCCCCCGATGATGATCACGATGAAGATCAGCACGTTGACCTGCGCACCGATCTGCGGGGTCACGTTTTGCTGGTACAGACCCCACATCACCCCACCCAGCCCGGCCAGCGCGCTGCCCGCCACAAACACGCCCACGAACAGGCGCCGGATGCGGTAGCCCAGCGACTCCACCATCTCACGGTCCTGCACGCCAGCACGGATCAGCAGGCCGATCTTGGTGCGGCTGAGCACCCACATCTGGGCCACAAAAATAGCCACCCCCACCACCACCGCCAGCAGGCGGTATTTCTCGATGGCGGCCTCGCCCCACAGCACCGAACCGCGCATGGCTTCGGGCAGCGGCAGCGCGATCTGCAGCGGACCCCAGACCACCTTGATCAACTCTTCGCCAATGATCATGCCGCCCATGGTGATCAGTATCTGCTTGAGGTGCTGGCCATACACCGGGCGCACGATGAAGCGTTCGAACGCCAGCCCCACAGCGCCGGCCACGGCCATGGCAATGCCCATGGCCGGCAGCACCGCCACCATGTTGCGCCACCACTCGCCAGAGCCCGTCCAGTCGGCCATGCTACCCAGCACGCTGGTGGCCACAAAGGCACCCAGCGCAATGAACAGACCATGGCCAAAATTGAGCACGTCCATCAGACCGAACACCAGCGTCAGCCCCGAAGCCATGATGAAGATGATGGTGCCCATGGCCAGACCCGCCACGGTGAGCGTCAGCCAGGTCGAGCCCGAGCCCACCAGCGGCCAGGCCAGCAGCGCCAGCACCGGCACCAGCAGCAAGGGCCGCACATCCACGTCTTTGAAAATGTTCACAGTGCCAACCCCAACAGCGATTGCTGCAATGCTTCGTCTTCGGCCAGCGCCTGCATGGCGCCTGCGTGGACCACGCGGCCGTTGTCCATCACGGCCACGGTGTCCCCCAGCTGGCGCGCGAAGTTGATGTTTTGTTCCACCAGCAGGATCGTCACGCCACTGGCCTTGAGCTGCCGGAAAGCGTCGATCATGTTCTGGATGATGGCCGGCGCCAGCCCCTTGCTGGGCTCGTCGACGATGAGCAGGTCGCGCGGCTCCACGATCGCACGCGAGACCGCCAGCATCTGCTTTTGCCCGCCTGAGAGCTTGCCCGCCGGGTGGTTCCAGAACTTTTGCACCGCCGGAAACAGGCCGAAAATCCATTGCAGTCGCTGCTCGTCCATCTGGCCGGCACTCTTGGCACTGCGGGCGGCCAGCAGCATGTTCTCCTTGACCGTCAGGTCGGCAAAGATGCCCATGTTCTCGGGCACGTAAGCAATGTTCTTTTGCGCGATCTGCGGCGTGTGCAATGCGGTGATGTCTTCGCCGCCGAAGGTGATGCGCCCCTGCGAGGCCTGCCACAGGCCCATGATGGTGCGCAGCGTGGTCGTCTTGCCGGCGCCGTTGCGCCCCAGCAGCATGGTCAGTTGCCCGCGCGGCACCGCCAGGTCAACGCCGTGCAGGATGTGGTATGCCCCGATGTGCGTGTGCACGCCCTCGAGCGTCAGCAGGTTCGTGTCTGCGGGATTGCTCATGCCGGGTCCTTTGCTTTGCCCAGATAGGCTTCCTGCACCACCGGCGAGGCAATCACCTCGGCCGGATCGCCGTCGGCCACCAGCGTGCCGTTGTGCAGCACGATGATGCGGTCGGCCAGCTCGCGCACCACGTCCATCTTGTGCTCCACAAGCAGGATGGTCTTGGTCTTGTCTTTCTTGAGCTGCCGGATCAGGTCAAGGATGACCGGCGCCTCGTCGTGGCTCATGCCGGCGGTGGGTTCGTCGAACATGTAGACCGAGGGCTCGAGGGCCATCAGCAGCGCCACTTCGAGCTTGCGCTGGTCGCCGTGCGGTAGGCTGGCGACCGGGGCCTCGGCCTGCGCCAGCATCGAGACCGAATGCAGGATCTCGGTGGCACGCTGCGTCAGCGCCGCGTGGTCGCTCCAGATGCTCCAGAGGTTCAGGCCGCGGCGGTGCGCGCCGCTTCGTGTGGCCTGCACGGCCAGACGCACGTTCTCCAGCACACTCAGGTTCGGGAACAGGTTGGTCAGCTGGAATGCCCGCCCCAGCCCGGCACGTGTGCGCTCCGACGCGGCCAGGCCCGTCAGCTCGCGCCCGTTCAGGCGCACCGAACCGGCGGTGACCGGCAACTGCCCCGAGATCAGGTTGAAGTAGGTGGTCTTGCCGGCCCCGTTGGGGCCGACGATGGCGGTCAGTGTGCCGGGTTCAAAACGGCAGGTGACCGCGTTGACGGCCACATGACCGCCAAACCGGACGGTCAGGTTGTGGGTTTCCAGCATGGGCGGGGTCAGCGCTGGTTGCGAACGGGCACCTTCATCTCGGCGGGCTTGATCTCGCGCACCAGCTCGGGCACGCCCCATGCAAACGCCGGGTCCACCTTGATCTTGAAGTGGTACATGCTCTGCATGGCCTGGTGGTCTTCGGCACGGAAGGTCATCTTGCCCTTGGGCGTATCAAAGCTCATGCCTTCCATGGTGGCGATCAGCTTGTTGGTGTTGGTGTCGCCATTCGTCTTCTTGAGCGCGGTCACCAGGGCCATGGCTGCAGAAAAGCCACCGGCCGTGAAGAAGTCCGGCGGGCTCTTGAACTGCGTGTAGTGCATCGACACCAGTGCGTCGTTGACCGGGTTCTTGGGCATGCCGAAGTAATAGTAGGCCGCACCTTCCATACCCGGGAACTGCTTGTAGGCCACCATGGCCGGGAGGATGTTGCCGCCGGTGGCGATCTCGATGCCATGGCGCTTGAGGTCCATGTCGGCGATCTTGAACGGGTTGCCGCCGGCCCAGATGATGAAGATGATCTTGCGGCCCGGCAGGGCCTTGAGTTTGTCGATCATGCGCTGGCCGCCGGCGGTAAAGTCGGTGGTGGCCGGTGGCAGGTATTCCTCATGCACCAGCTTGGCTTTCTTGAGCGCTTCCCTGAAGGCCTTGACGCCATCGCGACCAAACGCCGAGTCCTGCGCCATGGTGACGATGCTCACGCCTTCCCTGTCCACCGCCACGGCGTTGGCAATCGCATCCTGGCTGCTGTTGCGACCGGTGCGGAAGATGTATTTGTTCCACTTCTCGCCAGTGATCGAGTCGGCCACGGCCGGCTCCACCAGCAGGATTTTTTTGTACTCCTCGGCCACCGGCAGCATGGCCAGGGCCACGGGCGAAGCGGTCGGGCCCACCGCGATGTCCACCTTGTCGTCGCCATAAGCGGCAGCCAACAGGTTCTTGCCCAGATCGGGCTTGCCCTGGTCGTCTTTTTCAACCACCACGATCTTGCGGCCGGCCACCTGCATGGAGCCCTCGGTGGCGTAGTTCAGGCCCATCATCAGGCCCGTTTGGGTTTGCTTGCCGTAGGCCTCCAGCGGGCCGGTCTTGCTGTAGATGTGGGCGATCTTGATGTCCTTGCCCTGGGCAAAAGCCAGTGGAGCAGCCAGACAGGCCAGCGCGGCCAGACTCAAAACATTGCGACGGAACATGAGGGGTCTCCTGGGAATGGGTGCCCAACATTGTGCACAAGCCATGCCAGCATGGCTTGGTGGTGCCAAGCCTTTGTCACGCTTGAGAAAACTGCGTTATTTCAGCGGGCCACACCAAAACAATTTGCCTGAAGTTCAGACAAAAATTGTCTGAACTTCAGGCATTGTCATTTTTTCAGACAACCCTCAGGGCATGCTTGCGTAGAGCTTGGCCCGCGAAATGCCCAGCAGGCGGGCCGTGGCCAGTTTGTTGCCACCGGTGGCCTGCAAGGCGCGGGCGATGGCCCTTTGCTCCAGTTCGGCCACCTGCTGCTTCAGGGGACGCATGTCGGCCTGATCGACCGGTACGCCAGCCTGGGGGGCGGCCATCGGGGTCGACTGCGCCACCACCTGCAGGCCCGCGTCCTGCAGGACTTGCGCGGTGAGCGCGGCATCGATGCGGCCGGTCTCGCTGCGCATCATGGTTTGCTCCAGCACATTGCGCAGCTCACGCACATTGCCCCGCCACGGTTGGGCCATCAGCAGGCGCAGGGCCGCGTCTTCGATTTCGGGCTGCAGCACGCCGTTGCGCAGCGCCAGTTCTTCGGCCAGCACCTCGATCAGGGCGGGGATGTCGCTGGCTCGCTCGCGCAGCGCGGGCACGCGCACAGGCAAGGCGCTCAGGCGGTAATACAGGTCTTCGCGGAAGGCGCCGCTGCGCACCAGCGCCGGCAGGTCGCGCGAGGTGGCGGCCACGATGCGCACATCCACCGACATAAGGCGGTTGGAGCCCAGCGGCTCAATCTCGCCTTCCTGCAAGGCCCGCAGCAGCTTGGCCTGCAGCGTCAGGGGCATGTCGCCGATCTCGTCCAGAAAGAGCGTACCGCCATCGGCCAGTTTGAACTTGCCGTCGCGTGCCTTGCGGTCGGCGCCTGTGTAGGCACCAGGCGCCACGCCAAAGAACTCGGCCTCCATCAGGGTGTCGGGCACGGCGGCAATGTTGACCCCCACAAAAGCCCCTGCCGATCGGGCCGAGGCGGCATGGATCGCATGGGCCAGCAGTTCCTTGCCGGTGCCCGTCTCACCCAGCAGCAGCACCGGACTGGTCGACTGGGCCGCGCGACGCGCCTGCCGCTTGACCTCGGTGGCCGCAGCGCTGGTGCCGATGAAGCTGGCCAGGCTGTGCTTGGCGCGCCACATGCCACCACCGCGGCGTTGCTGCACGGCGAGTGCCTGGCGGGCATCGTCGAGTTCGCGCTGCAGCAACGCAAATTTGGCCAGCAGTGGCTGCAGATTGGCCTGGGGCTGCTCGAACAGCACGACCCCCAGTGCGCCAATCACCTGCCCCTGCGCGTCACGCAAAGGGAAACGGCTGACGATGAAGGTGCCCGCCTTGTTCACCAACAGGTCAATCAGGATGGGCTTGCCCGTCTGCAGCACCTGATGCATCTGGGTGTTCTGCACCACCGACGACACGGGTTGGCCCACGAAGTCTTCTTCGCGCGCGAAACCGAGCGCTGGCAGAAAACGCCGGTACTGGTCGTTGATCCAGACCACGCGTCCCGAACGGTCCACCAGCAGCATGCCCTCGCTGGCATGGGCAAACACATCAAACAGGGAACGCGCCGCGAGCGCCAGAATGCTCTGGGCGTCGGTGGGCAATGCGGGGGATGACAGGGCCGAATCGTTCATGGTCGCTCGCCATCTTAGGGCAAGGCGCGACCGGTACCACCCAGCCGGCGGCTGGCCTCAATGCGGCGCGGAGTGGCTCACGCGCGAACGGCTGACGTCATAGCCAAACCATTTTTCGGAAATGCCGCGCAGCGAACCGTCCTGCAGGATATGCCGCACGGTTTGCGCCAGTTTGTCTTGCGTCTCGCGGTCGCCCTTGCGCACCCCCAGACCCACCGGCAGTGGTGCGGCAAAAGGCGCCGTGACTTTCAGCGGCAACTGAAGGTTGCGGATGTGGTAATCGGCAATCAGGCTCTCTTCGAGCACCATGTCAAGGCGCTGGTGCGAGAGGTCATGCAAGGCAGTTTCGATGTGCTCGTACGCCTTGACGGTCTTGCCCAGCACACCGCGCGCCTGCTCTTCCATGCCGGTGCCGGCCAACACCCCCAGCCGCTTGCCAAACAAATCATCCAGGCTCAGGAAATCGCGCTCATCGTCCTCATGCTGTACCCCAGACAACTGCAGGGTGGCGTACGCCGGTCGCACAAAATCGAACTGGCGCCGGTTCTCGGGTGTCGTCAGCAACTGGTTGCCCAGCCAGGCGATTTCGCCGCTCTTCATGCGCTGGGCCAGAGCCTCCAGCGTATCGACCACCGGCACCAGATGCAGTTGCAAAACCTCGCACAGGCGGTGCGCCACATCAACATCGAAGCCCATGAGACGGCCGTTCGCGTCGCGGTAGCTGAAGGGTTTGTAATGGCGCAAAAAGCCCACTTTGACGGATACCCTGCCGTCCGAGGCCAGCACCTTGCCGGCAGACACCAGCGACAGCAGCGCCAGCAGACTGCCGCGCCGCGTCAGGCCCACAGACCGAGCGCACCTGCTCCACTCAGTCATGGAACGCTCCTTCAAAACAGTGCCGCAACTCATGCCCCAGGTAATTGAAGCCTGTGTTCAGGGGGGTCACGATCGTGCACTCCTTGCGCCGGACGTTCCAGAACGCACAGGCCATGGGTTTGGAGGTTGGCGTGACAGGAATGCCCGTGATGCGCGCGCAGTATTCATGCCCGTCTTCGCGCGGCAAAAACTTCACACGCGGCTCCTCGATCGTGCGCTGCTCTTTTTTCATAGGAGAAAACCGCACCTGATCCACCTTGGGCGGCACCATCACCCCGGTGGCCACGCAGCCCTGCAACACACACGCCCACAGCCACAAGCACAGCACCCGCCAGAGACCACGCCTTGAACAAATGCGGCCCATGGTCATTTGCCTTTCAGGCAATGCAAAAACAGATGCCCCAACTGCGAATGTGTGGTGGAGGCCGTGGTCACGATGGTGCATTTGGCCGGATTGAGCTGCCAATACACACAACCTTCGCGTCGACTGGCAAAACCATCTTTGGGCTGCACCGTGGCGCAAAAATGCTCGGCCTCGGGCTGGACCTGCCAGGTCACCACCGGCGCCGACTGCACCCGCTGCGCACCGGGCGGCACATCAAACAGACCAAAGTCCAGCAGCGGATCGGCACCTGCCAGCAAAGGCAGACACGCCACCAGGCCCCCTGCCCACACACGCCGCCCCACCCGGCGCAGCCATGCCCCAAAGGACATGGACCGCCTTGGGTGCGGTGCATGGAGGTGTGAAATCAGGGGCATGCAGAACGAAGTCAGAAAAATGGATTCATTCTAGCCCGGGATGATGGGCCGTGGCTGCAAGCGGACCGCAGCCTGGCTGTCCCCAATGCCCGTGCCCAACCCTGTGGAAAACCCCGAAGCAAACTGCTGCAGGCCGCATCCGAGGCGGCCTGCAGCTGGGTGCTCAAGAAATCAGCACATCCGAGGCATTCGGACCTGGGCGTGACAGCCCAAACTCACTCCACCCGCGTCACCCGACCCGGCTTGAAGCCCAGGTCGGCCACCTTGCCCTTCTTGGCGCGGCCGGTTTTGGCGTTGTTGAGGCTGCGGATTTCGAGCGTCTCTTCGCGCTCCTTGCCGCCGCGGCCGATGCCCTCGATCTTGACACTGCGCGTGTAGGCTGCCGCGCCGGCCAAGCTGTCCTTGGGCTCCAGGTCGATCAGCGTCAGACCACGGCCACCCTTTTCCATCACCTTGAGCTCGGCAATGTCGAAGGTCAGGATGCGCCCGCCCGTGCTGGCACAGGCCACGCTGGTAGCCGCAGGCAGGGGCTGGCCGCCGGCCGGCACCGTGGCACTGGAACCGCTCACATGCGAGGGTGCGCACACAGTTTCACCCTCGCCCAGGGTGATGAAGCTCTTGCCCCCCTTGTTGCGCGAAACCAGGCCATCGACGGTGGCCAGGAAGCCGTAGCCACCCGAGCCCGACAGCAGCAGCGTGGCACTGGTGGGGCCGGCAAAGTAATGCGCAGGCTGGGTGCCGGTTTCCAGATCGATGAGCGTGGTGATGGGCTGGCCATCACCGCGTGCACCGGGCAGCGCCGCCACCGGTACGCTGTACACACGTCCGTTGGTGCCAAAGACGATGAGCTGGTCCACCGTGCGGCATTCAAAAGTGCCATACAGGCCGTCGCCCGCCTTGAAGGCAAAGCTGGTCGCATCGTGCCCGTGGCCCTGGCGCGCGCGCACCCAGCCCTTCTGGCTGATGACCACCGTCACCGGTTCGTCCACCACCTTGACCTCGGCCACGGCTTTTTTCTCTTCCTGGATCAGAGTACGGCGGGCGTCGGCAAAGGTCTTGGCGTCCTGCTCGATCTCCTTGACCATGAGGCGCCGCAGCGCGGCCGGGCTCCCCAGAATCTCTTCGAGCTTGCCCTGCTCGCCACGCAGCTCCGAGAGCTCCTGCTCGATCTTGATGGCTTCGAGCCGGGCCAGCTGGCGCAGGCGGATTTCAAGAATGTCTTCGGCCTGCCGATCCGACAGTTTGAAGCGCTCGATCAGCGCAGCCTTGGGCTCGTCGCTGTTTCGGATGATGTGGATCACCTCGTCGATGTTGAGCAGCACCAGCTGCCGGCCTTCGAGGATGTGGATGCGGTCGAGCACCTTGGACAGACGGTGCTGGCTGCGGCGGGTGATGGTGGTCTGGCGGAAGGCAATCCACTCGGTGATGATCTGGCGCAGCGACTTTTGCACCGGCTTGCCATCCAGCCCCACCATGGTGAGGTTGATGGGGGCCGAAGTTTCGAGGCTGGTGTGCGCCAGCAAGGCGGTGATCAGTTCCTGCTGCTCGATTTTGCTGGTCTTGGGCTCGAACACCAGACGCACTGGCGCGTCCTTGCTGGATTCGTCACGCACCACATCGAGCACGGCCAGCACGCTGGCCTTGAGCAGCTGCTGGTCCTGCGTGAGCGCCTTCTTGCCGGCCTTGACCTTGGGGTTGGTCAGTTCTTCGATTTCTTCGAGTACCTTCTGCGCGCTCACGCCGGGCGGCAGTTCGGTCACGACCAGCTGCCACTGGCCGCGCGCCAGCTCTTCGATCTTCCAGCGCGCACGCACCTTCAGGCTGCCGCGACCGGTGCGGTAGGCCTCGGCAATGTCACCGGCCGGGCTGATGATCTGCCCGCCACCGCAATAGTCCGGTCCGGGAATGATCGCCAGCAGCTCTTCGTCTGTCAGCCGCTCGTTCTTCACCAGCGCAATGCAGGCGTCGGCCACTTCGCGCAGGTTGTGGCTGGGAATCTCGGTGGCCAGGCCCACGGCAATGCCACTGGCGCCGTTGAGCAGCGTGAACGGCAGACGCGCGGGCAGCTGGCGCGGCTCCTCGGTCGAGCCGTCGTAGTTGGGCACAAAATCCACCGTGCCCATGTCGATCTCGTCGAGCAGCAGGCCGGTGATTTTGGACAGGCGCGCTTCGGTGTAACGCATGGCCGCAGCCCCGTCACCGTCACGCGAACCAAAATTGCCCTGCCCGTCGATCAGCGGGTAACGCTGCGAAAAATCCTGCGCCATGCGCACCAGTGCGTCATACGCCGCGGTGTCGCCGTGCGGGTGGTAGCGGCCCAGCACATCGCCCACCACACGAGCGCTCTTGACCGGCTTTGCAGCGGTGTTGCCGCTGTAGCCCAGACCCATGCGGTCCATCGAATACAGGATGCGCCGCTGCACCGGCTTCTGGCCGTCACAGACATCGGGCAGCGCCCGGCCCTTGACGACGGACAGCGCGTATTCCAGATAGGCCCGCTGTGCGTAGTTCGCCAGGTTCAGCGCGTCATCCGTTTCGCCGCTGTTGAATTCGAGAGTAGGTTGATCGTTCATTGGAATTCAGGTGTTTTGCTGACGCCACCAAAGTGACGAGTGGGGAGGGCCGTGGTGGCCGACGATTTCTGGTACCCCAGCATGAGGAGGCCGCCACGGCCCTCCCCACTCGTCACACCCCATAGAGGTTCAGACATCAATCTCGATCGCATCCCCATGCAGCTCCATCAGCTCACGACGGGCCGCCGCCTCGCCCTTGCCCATCAGCTTGGTGATTTCCGCCTCGGTCTGCCCAAAGTCCAGATCCCCCAGCTGCACCGGCAACAGACGCCGCGTGTCCGGATTCAAAGTGGTCTCCCACAGCTGCTCGGCGCTCATCTCACCCAGACCCTTGAAGCGGCTGATGCTCCACTTGCCCTCGGCCACGCCATCCTTGCGCAGCTTGTCCAGAATGGCCGTGAGTTCGCCTTCGTCCAGCGCATACATCTTGGTGGCTGGCTTCTTGCCGCGCGCCGGGGCGTCCACGCGGAACAGCGGCGGACGCGCCACATAGACATGCCCCGCGTCGATGAGTTTGGGGAAATGACGGAAAAACAGCGTGAGCAGCAGCACCTGGATGTGCGAACCGTCCACGTCCGCGTCGCTCAGGATGCAAACCTTGCCGTAACGCAGGCCACTCAGGTCGGGCGTGTCATTCGGCCCGTGCGGATCCACCCCGATGGCCACCGAAATGTCGTGGATCTCGGTGTTGGCGAACAGGCGGTCGCGCTCCACCTCCCAGGTGTTGAGCACCTTGCCGCGCAGCGGCAGCACGGCCTGGCACTCCTTGTCGCGGCCCATCTTGGCACTGCCGCCGGCCGAATCGCCCTCGACCAGAAACACCTCGTTGTGCGAAATGTCCTTGCTTTCGCAGTCGGTCAGTTTGCCGGGCAGCACCGCCACGCCCGAGCTCTTGCGCTTTTCAACCTTCTGGCCGGCGCGCTGGCGCGTCTGGGCGGCCTTGATGGCCAGTTCGGCCAGCTTCTTGCCGTAGTCCACATGCTGGTTGAGCCAGAGTTCGAGCGCCGGGCGCACAAAACTGGACACCAGGCGCACCGCGTCACGCGAGTTCAGCCGCTCCTTGACCTGCCCCTGAAACTGCGGATCCAGCACCTTGGCGCTCAGCACATAGCTGGCCCGGGCAAACACGTCTTCGGGCAGGAGCTTGACGCCCTTGGGCAGCAGGCTGTGCAGCTCGATGAAGCTCTTGACGGCATTGAACAGGCCGTCACGCAGGCCGCTGTCGTGAGTGCCGCCGGCAGGGGTCGGGATCAGGTTGACATAGCTCTCACGCACCGGTGCACCTTCTTCGGTGAAAGCCACGGCCCAGGCAGCGCCCTCGCCTTCGGCAAAGCTGTCGTTGTTGCCATCGGCATAGCCCTCACCGGCGAACATGGGGATCACCGGCTCGAAGTTCAGGGTCTGGCCCAGGTAGTCGCCCAAGCCACCCTTGTACTGCCAGCTCTGCGTCTCCTTGGTCTTTTCGTTGACCAGCGTGACACTCACACCCGGCATCAGCACCGCCTTGCTGCGCAGCAGGTGCACCAGCTCGCCCATGGGCAGCGCGGGCGAATCGAAATATTTGGCGTCGGGCCACACGCGGACCGTGGTGCCTTGTTTACGGTCGCCGGCTTCCTGCGCACGCGACACCAGCGGCTCGACCACATCACCACCCGAAAACACCAGCGCGGCCACCTGGCCTTCGCGGTGGCTGGTGGCTTCGAGCCGTTTGGCCAGCGCGTTGGTCACGGACACGCCCACGCCGTGCAGGCCGCCCGAGAAGCTGTAGGCGCCGCCCTTGCCCTTGTCGAACTTGCCACCTGCGTGCAGCCGGGTGAAGACCAACTCAATGACCGGCGCCTTTTCTTCGGGGTGCAGGCCAAACGGGATGCCGCGGCCGTCATCCTCGATGCTGACCGAGCCGTCGGCATGCAAGGTGACCTTGATTTTCTTGCCGAAGCCCGCCAGCGCCTCGTCGGCGGCGTTGTCGAGGACTTCCTGAATGATGTGCAGCGGGTTGTCGGTGCGGGTGTACATGCCCGGCCGCTGCTTGACCGGCTCCAGGCCCTTGAGGACGCGGATTGAGCCTTCGGAGTAGTCGCTGGAGGTTTTGACGGTATTGGAGCTTGCCATGGCGGGCGATTGTAGAGGGGGCGGAACGATAGATATGTACAAATCAACAGTATACAAATTTCCACTTGCCGAAGCGGATGGCCTGCCCCGCATAATCGCGGCGACATTGCCCACGGAGTTCTGATGCACGGCACCGAAGCCCCCTCCCCCTGGATCCAGCGCTGGAGCCACCTGATCGCCCCGGCCAGTGCCGTGCTGGATCTGGCCTGCGGCGCGGGTCGCCACATGCAGTATCTGAACGGCTTGGGCCATCGGGTGCTGGGCGTGGACCGGTCTGAAGAAGCGCTGGTCGCCGCCGGCGCCTGGGGGAAAACGCTGCAGGTCGACATCGAGAACGGCCCTTGGCCTCTGACAGACCAGACCTTTGGCGCGGTGGTGGTCACGAATTACCTCTGGCGTCCCCTGTGGCCGCAAATTCTGGCCAGCGTACACAGCGGCGGCGTGCTGCTCTATGAAACCTTCGCCCAAGGGCATGAAACCGTGGGGCGCCCCTCGCGAGCGGACTTTCTGCTGACCCACGGCGAGCTGCTGCAGGTGGCGGCGCAAGGTGGCTTGCGGGTCGTGGCTTACGAAGACGGTTTTCTGGACACGCCTGAACGCTTTGTGCAGCGGCTGGCGGCGGTGCGCGAAGCGCCTGCTCCAGGCCCCGCACGCTGGCCGCTGGTTTGACACATCCGGCCACAGGCTGGCCCGTGTCCCTCGTTAGAATGTTCTTTTCTGTCCAACAGCACCGACATGACCACCACCCACCGCATCCAAGGCAGCATTCCCGCCCTGATCACCCCCATGCTCGACAACGGCGAAGTGGATTACCCCACCTTGCGAAAACTGATCGACTGGCATGTGGCCGAAGGCACGGATGCGCTGGTGATCGTGGGCACCTCGGGTGAATCGCCCACTGTCAACGTCGAAGAACACCGCGAAATCCTGCGCGTGTCGGTCGAGCAGGCCGCCAAACGCATCCCCATCATCGCCGGCTGCGGCGCCAATTCCACCGCCGAGGCGATCGAACTGGCCAGATACGCCGAATCGATCGGCGCCGACGCCCAGCTGCAGGTCGTGCCCTACTACAACAAGCCCACGCAGGAAGGTCTGTACCAGCACTTCAAGGCGATTGCCGAAGCCACGCCCAAACTGCCGGTCATTCTGTACAACGTGCCGGGCCGCACCGTGGCCGATCTGCAGCACGAGACCGTGCTGCGCCTGGCCCAGGTGCCCGGCATCATCGGCATCAAGGAAGCCACCGGCAGCATCGAGCGCGCCCAGTGGCTGATCCGCGACGTGCCCAAGGCATTTGCCGTTTACTCCGGCGACGACGCCAGTGCCGTGGCACTGATGCTGTGCGGCGGCGCCGGCAACATCAGCGTGACCGCCAACATCGCACCGCGCCAGATGCACGAGTTGTGCGTGGCTGCCCTGCGCGGCGACATCGCCACCGCCATGAAGATCCAGTTCCAGCTGATGCCTCTGCACAAAAACCTGTTTGTCGAAGCCAATCCAATCCCGGTCAAGTGGGCGGCGGCCCGCATGGGCCTTTGCGGCCACGCCCTTCGCCTGCCGCTCACGCAGTTGTCGGCCAGCCAGCAACCCGTGGTCGAAGCTGCGCTCAAAGCCAGCGGCCTGCTGTGAAACCGTCGCAAGGACTTTCTGTGAAGCGTTCGCTTTTTTCCCCATCGGTCACCTGTCTTGCCGTGCTGGTCGCACTTTCTGGCTGCTCTGCGCTGGAAGAAGACAAAGTCAACTACAAAAGCGCCACCAAGGGCCCCAGCCTGGATGTGCCCCCTGATCTGAGCCAACTGCGCCGGGATTCGCGCTACGCACTCGAAAGCACCTCAGCTACTGCCTCCGGCTTTGCCAATGCACAACGGGCCGTCAAGGACGCCGGTACAGCCACCAACACCCTGGGCGATGTGCGCATGGAGCGCTCGGGCACACAACGCTGGCTGGTGGTCAACCGACCCGCCGACAAGGTGTGGGACACGCTGCGCGAGTTCTGGACCAGCAACGGCTTCGTGCTGAGCACAGACGCCGCCGATCTGGGCATTCTGGAAACCGACTGGGCAGAAAACCGCGCCAAAATCCCCCAGGATTTCATCCGTCGCACACTGGGCAAGGTGTTGGACGGCCTCTACTCTAGCGGTGAGCGCGACCGCTACCGCACCCGCGTGGAGCGCAACAGCACCGGCGGCGTGGAGATCTACATCACCCACCGCGGCATGGTCGAAGAGTACGCCGACGCACAGAAAACCAAAACCATCTGGATGCCCCGTGCGTCCGACCCGGAACTGGAAATCGAATTCCTGCGCCGCTTGATGGTCAAGCTCGGCGCCCCCAAGGAGCAAGCCGAACAGGCCAGCGCCGGCCCCTCGGGCGCAGCCACACCGGCGCTCAAGGTCGTCAGCATGAACGGTCAACCCTCGCTGAACTTGCCCGACCCTCTGGACCGTGCATGGCGTCGCGCCGGTCTGGCCCTCGACCGCAGCGGGTTCACGGTCGAAGACAGGGACCGCAGCAAGGGCATCTACTTTGTCCGCTATGTGCCGCAAGCCGCAGCCACCGAAGAACCGGGGTTCTTCTCCCGACTGTTCAGCAGCAAGCCCCAGTCACCTGGCCTGACGCGCTACCAGATTCAGATGCAAGGCACTGCAGATGGCGGCACCCTGGTTCGTGTACTCAACCAGAGCGGACAAGCCGAAACTTCAGACAGCGCCGAGAAAATCCTCAAGCAGCTGGCCACCGAAATGCGCTGAAGTGCTTCACACCAACAAAAAACCCGCCAGCTGGCGGGTTTTTTGTTGACATCCGGCCTGCAAGAGGCCCGTGCCATCCAAGACCAATTACTTGGCAGCGGAAGCGTCAGCAGCCGGAGCGGAAGCGTCAGCAGCGGGAGCAGCAGAAGCGTCAGCAGCGGGAGCGGCGACAGGAGCCGGAGCAGCAGGAGCGGCGGCTTCTTCTTTTTTGCCACAGGCAGCCAGGGCAGCAGCAGCGATCACAGCGGCCAGAACGAGGGTCTTGTTCATTTTGAAAGTCCTTAAAGGGATTGAAAACAATTTCCGGAAATTGTCCTTGCAACCGGAGCGGTTGAACGACCGAACCAAAAGTACTCGAGCTCTTTCGGCTCAGTCTTAAATTATAGCGTTTTCCCCGATGCGAAGTGTATGAATGTGCAATCTTCACGTCAGTCAGGTGTAGTGGAAATCACACTGCCTGCAGCCAGCTGGCCTGAGACCATTGCACCAAAGCCTGGCGGGCATCCTCACCCAGCCGGGCGCAGGCCGAGGACGACAAGACACGCTCGTCGGCCAGCTGACGCAACAAGCGCCCATCCCTGCCAGCGACACGGAAACCCTCACCATTGATGAACACATGGCGATCGTCGTACATCATCCGGGTGCGTCGGTCCAGGACCACGCCCAGCCCAGCCTTCCAGACAGATGCGCTGCCGGCGTCAAACCAGACACTGGCCTTGGGTTCGGTCAGGTATTCGCCCAGCAGCAAGGCCAGCAAATCCGGATCATCCTGCGCCTTGCGCAACGCAAGTTGAGCAAAGTCCAGCATCGAAGACGGAATCGCGGCCGGCTGGGCCACTGCCGGCTGCCTGGGATCGCGGTAAACCGTGTCCCCGACCAATTCGGCCGCGTCGTCGGCAAGCCCCTGCAGCAGTTCCCGGGCCAACTCGCCCTCGGCTGGCGAACGAAAGCCGATCGACCAGGTCATGCACTCGCCTTCGGCAATGCCGTCATGCGCGTATTTGGGCGGCAGGTACAGCATGTCGCCCGGATTGAGCACGAACTCCTCTTCCGGCTCGAAGTTCTGCAGGATCTTGAGCGGCACACCTTCTTCGAGCGTCAAATCTTTCTGACGCCCGATGCGCCAGCGGCGCTGACCATGGGCCTGCAGCAGGAACACGTCGTAGCTGTCAAAGTGCGGCCCCACCCCACCGCCGTCTGCCGCGTAGCTGATCATCAGGTCGTCCAGCCGGGCGTCGGGCACAAAGCGGAACTGCTGCATGAGCTGGTGCACGCCGTCGTGGTGCAGGTCCACGCCCTGCACCAGAAAAGTCCATTTTTTCTGACTGAAAGGCGGCAGACTGCGGCGCGCCAGCGGGCCGTGCTTCATCTTCCATCCCTTGTCACCGTGCACGATCAGGCGCGACTCCACATCGTCGCGCCCGGCCAGCTCAACCAGCGCAGCGCGGTCCACACAGGGCCTGAAATCGGGGATGGCATTGCGCACCAGCAAGGGTTTCTTGTGCCAGTGGCGCTTCATGAACTGGGCCGGCGTGAGGCCTCCCAGCAGGGTCAGGGGTTGGTCGATGTCCATGGTGAGACAATTGTCCCATGGACATCAAAGAGCAATGCGTGGTCGCGCTGACCTGGACCCTGAAAGACACCCTCGGCGAGACGCTGGACGAGCTGGCGGAGCCTGTCGAGTTTTTGTTGGGCGGGCAGGACCTGTTTCCCAAGATCGAAGCCGCCCTGCAAGGCCACAGTGCAGGCGACAAGGTCGATCTGCATCTGGAGCCCGAGGACGCTTTTGGCGACTTCGACGATCAGCTGCTGTTTCTGGAGGCGCGCACGCTGTTTCCCAAGGACATCGAGGAAGGCCTGACCATCGAAGGCACCTCGCTGCCAGCAGGCTGTAATCCGGATGCGCCGCGCAACGCGCTCTACACGATCGCCGAGATTTACCCCGAACATGTGGTGCTGGACGGCAACCACCCGCTGGCAGGCATTGCGATTCGCCTGCACCTGAAGGTCGAAGCCGTGCGCGAAGCCAGCGAAGAGGAAGTCGGTCGCGGCACCTGCGGCACCGGTTTCTTTCGCATCGAAGTGGGCGAGCACGAATCTTCTGAGGGCAAGACGCTGCATTGAGCGCTTGTTCGCTGATGCGGTTCGGGGGTTGGGAACGCCGTAAGCCGATTTCTGGTACCCCAGCATGAGGCTTGCGGCGTTCCCAACCCCCGAACCGGCGCCCGACAAGGCAAGGAACTTACTGCTTGCCCGTTGACCCGTACCCCCCCGCACCACGCGAAGTCACGTCGCCAAACTCTTCGACCACGTTGAAGCGCGCCTGCACGACCGGCACGATCACCATCTGGGCAATGCGCTCCATCGGCTCGATCGTGAAGGCCACATCGCTGCGGTTCCAGCAGCTCACCATGAGTTGCCCCTGGTAGTCGCTGTCGATCAGCCCCACCAGATTGCCCAGCACGATGCCGTGCTTGTGGCCCAGCCCCGAGCGCGGCAGCAGCATGGCGGCGTAGCCCGGATCCTGGAGGTGAATGGCGATGCCCGTGGGCACCAGTTGCCAGGCGTTGGGCGCTAGCGTGAGTGGCGCGTCCAGACAGGCACGCAGGTCCAGCCCTGCGCTGCCGGGGGTGGCGTATTGGGGCAGTTGGTCGCGCATGCGCGCGTCCAGAATCTTGACATCGAGGTCCATCGGAGGGGCTTTCGGTTCAAGCTTGAGATTCAGGCGTGACAGGTGCCCAGTCGGCGGGCAATGTCATCAATGAGTTGGGCGGCCAGCGCCTGTTTGGAGGCGCGGGGCAGTTCGCGGGCACCCTCGGCATCCACCAACAACAGGGCGTTGTCGTCCTGCCCGAAGGTGCTGGGGCCGATGTTGCCCACCAGCAGCGGCACACCTTTGCGCGCACGCTTGGCGGTGGCATGCGCCAGCAGATCGTGGCTTTCGGCGGCAAAGCCGACGCAAAACAGTTCACCGGCCGTGGCCCGAGGCGATTTCGCCACCGTGGCCAAAATGTCGGGGTTTTCGACAAAACCGAGCTGTGGGGTTTGGCCCGAACCGTCTTTTTTGATCTTCTGGTCGGCCGAAGTCGCCGGGCGCCAGTCGGCCACAGCCGCGGTCGAGACAAAGACCTGCGCGGCGCCCACGTTCTGTTCGACGGCCTGCAGCATCTCGCGTGCAGAACGCGCATCCACCCGGCGCACGCCGCGCGGCGTGGGCAGACTCACTGGCCCGGCCACCAGTGTGACCTCGGCGCCAGCCAGACGGGCAGCGCGGGCGATCGAAAAGCCCATCTTGCCGCTGGACAGGTTGGTGATGCCGCGCACCGGGTCGATGGCTTCGTAGGTGGGGCCTGCCGTCACCAGCACTTGCTTGCCGGCCAGCGCCTTGGGCGTGAAAAAGGCTTCCAGATCTTCCAGAATTTCGTCGGCTTCGAGCATGCGGCCGTCGCCGGTTTCGCCACAGGCCTGATCCCCCTGCCCCACGTCCAGCACATGCACGCCATCCATCTTGAGCTGCGCAACATTGCGCTGGGTGGCCGGATTGGCCCACATTTCCCGATTCATGGCGGGCGCCACGATCAGCGGGATCTTGTCGATCGGCCGGGCCAGGCACATGAGGCTCAGCAGTTCGTCGGCACCACCGTGCAGCAGCTTCGACAGAAAATCGGCGCTCGCTGGCGCCACCACAATCGCATCGGCCTCGCGGCTGAGGTTGATGTGGGGCATGTTGTTGCCCTCGCGCGCATCCCACTGCGAGGTGTAGACGCTGCGCCCGGACAGGGCCTGCATCGTCACCGCGGTGATGAAATGCTCTGCGGCCTCGGTCATCACGACCTGTACCGTCACGCCGGCCTTGACCAGGGCCCGGCACAGTTCGGCCGCCTTGTAACAGGCAATGCCCCCGGACAGGCCCAGAACGATGTGTTTTCCAGCAAGATGGCTCATGGCCGGCAATGTATCAGACACCTGCAGCAAACTCGCCCATCTATAATCTCGCTTTACCACCAGACGGGGGCCCGCCTCCCGAACCGGACATGACCAAATTCGTCTTCGTCACAGGCGGTGTGGTGTCTTCCCTGGGCAAGGGAATCGCCTCCGCCTCCCTGGCCGCGATCCTCGAATCGCGCGGCCTCAAAGTCACCCTCATCAAGCTCGACCCCTACCTCAACGTCGATCCGGGCACCATGAGCCCGATCCAGCACGGCGAGGTGTTCGTGACCGACGACGGCGCCGAAACCGACCTGGACCTGGGCCACTACGAGCGCTTCATCAACACCCGGATGAAGAAGGCCAACAACTTCACCACCGGGCAGATCTACAAAAGCGTGCTCGAAAAAGAGCGCCGCGGCGATTACCTGGGCAAGACCGTGCAGGTCATCCCGCACGTCACCAACGAAATCCAGGATTTCGTCAAGCGCGGCGCCGGCTTTGGCACCCCTGACGCGGTGGACGTGGCCATCGTCGAGATTGGCGGCACGGTGGGCGACATCGAATCGCTGCCCTTTCTGGAAGCCGTGCGCCAGCTCAGCCTGCGCCTGGGCCCGAACAACGCCGCTTTTGTGCACCTGACCTACCTGCCCTGGATCGCCACGGCCGGTGAACTGAAAACCAAGCCGACCCAGCACACGGTGCAAAAGCTGCGCGAAATCGGCATCCAGCCCGACGCACTGCTGTGCCGCGCTGACCGTTACATCCCCGACGATGAGCGCGAGAAGATTTCACTGTTCACCAACGTGCAAAGCTGGGGCGTGATCTCCATGCCCGACGTGGACACCATCTACAAGGTGCCGCGCGTGCTGCACGAGCAGGGCCTGGACGGCCTGATCTGCGACAAGCTGCGCCTGAACACACCGCCGGCCAGCCTCAAGCGCTGGGACGATCTGGTGTACGAGACCGAACACCCGCAAGGCGAGGTGACGATTGCCATGGTGGGCAAGTACGTTGAGCTGACCGACAGCTACAAGTCGGTCAACGAAGCCCTCAAGCACGCCGGCCTGCGCAACCATGTGGGCGTGAAGATCGAGCACATCGACTCCGAAACCATCACACCCGAAACCATCGGCCAGCTGGCCAGGTTCGACGCCATTCTGGTGCCCGGCGGCTTTGGTAAGCGCGGCGTCGAAGGCAAGATCCAGACCGCCCGATTCGCCCGTGAAAACAAGGTGCCTTATCTGGGCATCTGCCTGGGCATGCAGGTCGCGACCATCGAATACGCCCGCCATGTGGCCGGCATGAAGGACGCCAACAGCACCGAATTCGAGCCCAAGACCCCCTTCCCCGTGATCGCCCTGATCAATGAGTGGAAAGACGCGGACGGCTCCATCCAGAAGCGCGACGAAAACTCCGATCTGGGCGGCACCATGCGCCTGGGCGCGCAAAGCTCGGACGTGGCCAAAGGCACGCTGGCGCACAAGATCTACGGCGACGTGGTCACCGAGCGCCACCGCCACCGCTACGAGGCCAACGTGAATTACCTGGACGGCCTGCGCAAGGCGGGTCTGGTGATTTCGGCGCTGACCCAGCGCGAGCAGCTGACCGAAATCGTCGAGCTGCCGCAGGACGTGCACCCCTGGTATGTGGGCGTGCAGTTCCACCCCGAATTCAAGTCCACCCCCTGGGACGGCCACCCGCTGTTCAACGCCTTCATCAAGGCCGCCGTGGACCACCAGGGCCAGGGTAAAAAACTCAAGGCAGCGTAACTCGAGGGCGCCAACATGGAACTTTGTGGATTCGAGGTCGGCCTGGACAGGCCTTTCTTCCTGATCGCCGGCACCTGCTCCATCGAGGGGCTGGAGATGTCGCTGGATGTGGCCGGTCAGCTCAAGGAAATCTGCTCTGCCCTGGGCATCCCGCTGATCTACAAGGGCTCCTTCGACAAGGCCAACCGCTCGTCGGGCAACACCAGGCGTGGTGTGGGCCTGGACGCCGGCCTGAAGATCCTGGACGAGGTGCGCAAGCAGCTGCAGCTGCCCATCCTCACCGATGTGCACGACGAATCGCAGGTGGCCACCGTGGCCAGCGTGGTCGACGTGCTGCAGACCCCCGCCTTTTTGTGCCGCCAGACCGACTTCATCCGCGCTGTGGCCAAATCGGGCAAGCCGGTGAACATCAAGAAAGGTCAGTTCCTCGCCCCCTGGGACATGAAGAACGTGATCGACAAGGCCCGCGCTGCGGCGAAAGAAGCCGGCCTGTCCGAAGACCGCTTCCTGGCCTGCGAACGCGGCGTGAGCTTTGGCTACAACAACCTGGTGGCCGACATGACCAGCCTGGCCGAAATGCGCAAGTCGGGTGCGCCAGTGGTGTTCGACGTGACCCATTCGGTGCAAAAGCCCGGTGGCCAGGGCACGAGCAGCGGCGGCGCCCGCGAGATGGTGCCTGTGCTGGCGCGTGCCGGCGTGGCCGCCGGTGTGGCGGGCCTGTTCATGGAAACCCACCCCTGCCCGTCCGAGGCCTGGTCCGACGGCCCCAATGCCGTGCCGCTGGGCAAGATGAAGGCCTTGCTCGAAACGCTGGTGCAGCTCGACGCCATCACCAAAAAGAACCCCTTGCTGGAAAACGACTTCCAGTAATCGACTCCGTTTTTAAACTTCACAGAGAAAACCCATGAGTGCAATCGTTGACATCGTCGGCCGCGAAATCCTGGACAGCCGAGGCAACCCCACCGTCGAATGCGACGTGCTGCTGGAGTCCGGCGTGATGGGCCGCGCCGCCGTGCCGTCCGGCGCCTCCACCGGCAGCCGTGAAGCCATCGAACTGCGTGACGGCGACAAGAGCCGCTACCTGGGCAAAGGCGTGCTCAAGGCCGTGGAGCACATCAACACCGAAATCAGTGAGGCTGTGCTGGGCCTGGACGCCTCCGAGCAGGCCTTCCTGGACAAGACCCTGATCGACCTGGACGGCACCGACAACAAGAGCCGCCTGGGGGCGAACGCCATGCTGGCTGTGTCCATGGCCGTGGCCCGCGCTGCTGCCGAAGAAGCCGGCCTGCCGCTGTACCGCTACTTTGGCGGCATGGCCGGCAAGGAACTGCCCGTGCCGATGATGAACGTCATCAACGGCGGCGCCCACGCCAACAACTCGCTCGACCTGCAAGAGCTGATGATCATCCCGGTGGGTGCGCCCTCTTTCCGCGAAGCCATCCGCTGGGGTGCCGAAG
>JACCDU011330080.1_pt1 | contig 38597 bp, 33 predicted proteins | sample 7446081 | NCBI WGS metagenome assembly JACCDU01 (sample SAMN15323447, study PRJNA562643) | freshwater metagenome | isolation source: river surface water | place: USA:Blue River Watershed | collected 2017-08-17
ACAGGTTGGACGAGTGCACCACGCCAGCGTGCTGCTGCGGTGAGCGAATGTTGCAAGCATCTTTGAACGTGATCCAAGGATGGCCTGTTTCAAACAGCATGGAAAGCATTTTGCGCCACAGGTCGTTGGCCTGGATGGTGCGGCTGGGCTTGATTTCGCCAGCGGCGGCTTTTTGTTCGTAGGCCACATAGGCTTTTTCGAACTCAAGACCAAACTTATCATGCAAATCGGGGCAATCGGAGGGCGAGAACAAAGTCCAAGTGCCTTTTTCCATGACGCGGCGCATGAACAGGTCGGGAATCCAGTTGGCAGTGTTCATGTCGTGGGTGCGGCGGCGGTCGTCACCCGTGTTTTTGCGCAGTTCCAGGAACTCTTCAATGTCGAGGTGCCAAGTTTCGAGGTAAGTACAAACCGCGCCCTTGCGCTTGCCGCCCTGGTTCACGGCCACAGCAGTGTCGTTAACCACTTTGAGGAATGGCACCACGCCTTGAGATTCACCGTTGGTGCCCTTGATGTGGCTGCCCAAGGCGCGAACACGCGTCCAGTCGTTGCCCAAGCCGCCGGCAAATTTAGACAGCAAAGCGTTTTCTTTGATGGATTCGTAAATGCCGTCGAGGTCGTCGGGCACGGTGGTGAGGTAGCAGCTGGACAACTGTGAACGCAAACCAGCACTGTTGAACAGGGTGGGCGTGCTGGACATGAAGTCGAATGAAGACAGGACTTCATAGAACTCGATGGCGCGGGCTTCGCGGTCGGCTTCATTCAGGGCCAGGCCCATGGCCACGCGCATGAAGAAAGACTGGGGCAACTCAATGCGTGTTTTGCGGACGTGCAAGAAGTAGCGGTCGTACAAAGTTTGCAGGCCGAGGTAATCGAACTGCAAATCGCGCTCGGCTTTCAGGGCGGTGGCCAGCTTGCGCAGGTCGAATTGCAGGAGTTTTTCGTCGAGCAAACCGTTTTCTACGCCTTTTTTCACATAGCCAGGGAAATAGTCGACATAGTGCTCAGCCATGTCTTTCAACAGCACTTCTTTGCCCAAGACTTCTTTGGCAATGGTGTGCATCAAGAGGCGTGCTGTGGCGTAGGTGTAGTCGGGGTCTTTTTCAATGAGAGTGCGAGACGCCAAGATGGACGCCTTGTACACCTCTTCCATGGGCACGCCGTCATAGAGGTTGCGCATGGTTTCAGACACGATGGGATCGGGGTGCACGTCTTTGCCCAAACCTTGGCAGGCATTGACGATGAGGCCTTGCAAATAGTTGATGTCGAGGGGCACGCGTTGGCCGCCATCGATCACATGCAATGTGGGGTGGGCGCTGACCGCTGCTTTTTCTTCTTTGATTTGGGCGCGTTCTTGGGTGCGGCGCTCGCGGTAAAGCACGTAGGCACGGGCTACTTCGTGGTTGCTGCTGCGCATGAGGCCCAGTTCAACCTGATCTTGCACGTCTTCAATGTGGAAGGTGCCGCCACCTGGGCGTGAACGCACCAATGCGCGAACCACGGCTTGGGTCAGACTGTCGACCACTTCGCGCACGCTGGCAGACGCTGCGCCTTGGGTGCCGTGAACCGCCAAGAAGGCTTTCATGAGGGCCACCGCAATTTTGTTGGGCTCGAAAGGCACCACAGCGCCATTGCGTCGAATGATTTGGTAATTGGCCAAAGCATGCGCCGCTGTAGGAGAGTTGGAGGAGGGGTGGGGGTTGCTCAGTAAGCTGGTGTTTGTTGGTGTTTGATTGAGCTCAATTTGCATGGCGTTCTCGGTGGTCAAGGGCGTTTCGGTTTTAATTTATTTTGGGTCGTCAAAGAGGGCGATTTGGATCATTTTCAATCGACCGTGTCTTTGGCGTTGGGACACTATATCTGGGGTCTGAGTTGAATACAAGCCACTAGGGGTAGTGTACAGGCCGATTGTGGGGCGCGTGAGACAGCCGTCTGTTGTGGGGGCTTTCACACTGTGCAATTTGCACTGTTTGGGGGCGTCAAAAGCATGCCTTGAAACACGCGTGAAATCTGCGCATTTTGAGAGAACATGAGAACTGGTGCGCTTCGGCTTGCATTTACCTTCGCAAAGGCTTGCAAACACATACTTTGAGCAAAATAAAGCCAGTTCAGCGGGTGCCGAAGAGGTGGTCTACAGGGGGAGAAAAAAATGAGAAAAAAATCAAAAAATATTTTTTCACTTTTGTGAAAATTTTTCAAAAATCGGGAAAGTACTGAGGCGGCCAGGCCACATTTTTTTGGAGCAGTGCCCAATCGAACCCAGGACCAGGGTCTTTTTTTCGCCCCGGTGCAATGTGTTCGTGTCCAGCAATGTGCTGGATGGGGTAGGCCTGTGCCAAGGCCAGGCAGAGTTGGGCCAATTGCGCGTACTGCACAGCTTCAAATCGATCGCCTTCCAAGCCTTCCAGCTCAATGCCAATGGCATCGTCGTTGCAGTTGCTGCGGCCTCTGTAGCTTGACACGCCCGCATGCCAAGCCCGTTGGTCACAACTGACAAACTGCCAAACTTTGCCGGTGCGCTCGATGAAGAAGTGAGAAGAGACTTCCAGACCACGAATCGACTGAAAATAGGGATGGGCTTCCCAATCGAGCTGGTTGGTAAAGAGCTGCTGCACGGCGCCATTGCCAAACTCGCCGGGTGGCAGGCTGATGGAGTGAACCACAATCAAATCGATTTGGGCGGCTTCAGGGCGCTGACCAAAGTTGGGCGACTCGCATTTTTCGGCGCCCTGGTACCAGCCTTGTTGCCAAATATTCAAGTTCATGAAGGCATGCGCTTGGCGCTTAATTGAACTTAAACTTAAACGGCACGATCGCCTGCTGCTTGGCGATGCGCTTCGGAGCAATAAGACCCTGCTTGGCCCTTGAGCATGTCGGACTCAGGCATGTGCAGGCCGCAGTGATGACAAGCCAGCATGGGACTGGGCTGCAAAGAGGTCTGGCTGTTGGCGGCTTGTGGCCCCGCTTTGGCCGTGTTTTCGGCCTGTTTTTTTTGTTTTTCTTGGAGGGTGCGCAAACGATTTTTGCGCCACAACCAAACGCCAAACAACACAGCCAGTAAAAAGATCAAAAATTTCAAAGGGTGCGTCCCAAAATGACCTCAAGCACAAAGCGAGAGCCAGCGTAGGAAAACAACAGAAATGCCGAGCCAATGTACAGAACCCGAACAGCTCGCCGCCCGCGCCAACCAAATTGAAGCCGCCCCACCAGCAAAGCCCCAAAGGTGACCCAAGACATGATGGAGAACACCGTTTTGTGATCCCATTTCCATTCAGCGCCAGCCGCGCCATAAAGCTGTTCACCAAACACAATGCCGGCAATGAGGGTTAGGGTGAGCAAGATGAAGCCAAGCAGCACAAACCGGAACATGAGCCGCTCGAGGGTGAGCAATGGCAAACCGCTTTGGTTTTCGTTGCCCTTGCGAATTTCAATTTCGGCGCTGGTCATGAGGGCCGCATGCACCACTGCCGCTGCAAACATACCGTAGGACGCAATGCCCAAAGCCCAGTGCAGGGGCAGCCAAATGGAAGCAGACACTTGAAGCGGTTTGCCAGGGAAGTACCAAGCCAAAGCAACCGCTGCACTGCCCAGGGCGGCCATGGCCCAGCGCGCTTTGAGTTGCGGAAAATACTGGCTCTCAACCGCATAAGCGGTTAGAACCCACCAAACCGTGACCGACAAGGCGGGCGCAAAACCAAAGCGGGGTGTTTCGCCCCACAAGCCCATCACCAGGGTGACGGCGTGCAAAACCCAAGCCAGCCAGAGGGCGCGACGGGTCAAGCTGGAGCCCATTCGCTGCGCCACAAAAGCGGGAATGGCATAGGCAATGGCGGTTAAAACAGCTAACCACATCGCCAATTCGGGTTGACTGGCTAAAATCATGCTTCCTAGTTTAGCGTTTTGGGCCGCTGCAATCTGGCATTGAGCTCAAAAGCTAACGGTTTATGAAAAATTTTCTCTATGGCCTCCGCCCTCACCGACAAACTCTCGCAGCTCGTTAAGCAAATCAGCGGACAAGCGCGGATCACTGAATCCAATGTGTCAGACATGCTGCGCGAGGTGCGCATGGCGCTGTTGGAGGCCGACGTTGCGCTGCCAGTGGTGCGCGACTTCATTGCACGGGTCAAAGAAAAATCTTTGGGCCAAGAGGTGCTGGGTTCTCTCAAGCCGGGTCAGGCCTTGGTGGCCATCGTCAACCGAGAATTGGCCGCCACCATGGGCGATGGCGTGGCCGACATCAACTTGGCGGCGCAACCCCCCGCGGTCATTTTGATGGCAGGTTTGCAGGGTGCAGGTAAAACCACCACCACGGCCAAGTTGGCCAAGCACCTGATTGAAAAGCGCAAGAAAAAAGTGCTGACGGTGTCGGGTGACGTGTACCGTCCTGCGGCCATCGAGCAGTTGAAAACCGTCACGGCGCAGGCTGGCGCTGAGTGGTTCCCCAGCTCCCCCGATCAAAAGCCCCTAGACATTGCACGCGCCGCCATCGATTACGCGCGCAAACACTTCTTCGATGTGCTGCTGGTCGATACGGCAGGTCGTTTGGCCATTGACGAAGCGCTGATGGCTGAAATTCGCGAGCTGCATGCTGTTTTGAAGCCGGTCGAAACCTTGTTTGTGGTCGATGCCATGCAAGGTCAAGATGCTGCCAATACCGCAAAGGCCTTCAAAGATGCCTTGCCGCTCACGGGCATTGTGCTGACCAAAATGGATGGCGATTCGCGCGGTGGTGCGGCACTCTCTGTGCGCCAAATTACGGGTGCGCCCATCAAGTTTGCCGGTACCAGCGAAAAAATTGACGGCCTGGAAGTGTTTGATGCCGAGCGGCATGCTGGCCGTATTTTGGGCATGGGCGATATTTTGGCCTTGGTCGAGCAAGTCACGGCCGGCGTTGACATGGAGGCGGCTCAGAAACTGGCGGCCAAAGTCAAAAGCGGCACTGGTTTTGATTTGAACGATTTCTTGGCACAAATTCAGCAGATGAAGCAAATGGGCGGCTTGTCGAGTTTGATGGACAAGCTACCCTCTCAGTTGGCCGCCAAAGCGGGCAACATGGATTTAGGCAAAGCCGAAAAAGACATCGCGCGCAAGCAAGGCATCATTCACAGCATGACGCCCAAAGAGCGCAGCAAACCCGAGCTCATCAAGGCCACTCGCAAGCGCCGCATTGCCATCGGTGCGGGTGTTCAGGTGCAAGAGGTAAACCGCTTGCTCAAAGAGTTTGAGCAGATGCAAGACATGATGAAAAAAATGTCGGGCGGCGGCATGATGAAGATGATGAAGCGCCTTGGCGGTATGAAGGGCATGGGCGGTTTGGGTGGCCTTGGCGGCCTGGGTGGCGGGGGCGGTTTCCCCGGCATGAAGCGCTAACGATTGCCTCAAATGCGGCTGAAATACTCGCGGCGCTGAAATTCCACTTTATCCTCAGCATCTTTGAAACGACTTTGTTCTGACTGCTTGATGCGCTGGTAATAGCGCACAAAGTCAGGGCCCAAACCTGTGCTTAAAATCTGGTCTTCGCCCAAATGGCCAACGGCTTCGCCCAAAGTCAGCGGCAAGCGCGCTGCTTTAGCGTCATAAGGCGCATCTGTTGCAGGCGGTGCTAACAAAGCGTTTTCGATGCCGTCCAAGCCCGCCAAAATTTGCGAGGCCATGTAAAGGTAAGGATTGGCAGCGGGCTCGCCCAGTCTGTTTTCAATGCGTGTTGAGGCATCGCCCGCACCGCCCACCACACGCAGCATGGCGCCTCGGTTGTCGCGGCCCCACAAAATACTTTGGGGTGCCAAGGCATTGGGCTTGAAGCGACCAAAGCCATTGACTGTGGTGGTGCACAAAGACGTCATGCCTTGGGCATGCGCTAACAAGCCCGCCAAATAATGCGCGCCCATGTTGGACAGGGTGCGACGCGCATTGTCAGCGGGGTAGGTTTGCGCTTTTTGGATGTCTGATGCTGATGTGCGTGCAAATAAGTTTTGACCCGTTGGCAAGTCATACAGTGATTGGTGCAAGTGCCAACCACTGCTCATGATGTGGTCAAAGGGCGGCCGGCACATGAAGGTGACGTGATAGCCTGCTCGTCTGAGGGCTTGCTTTACAGCACTTCTAAATAGCACCATGTTGTCGGCGGCTGTGAGGGCGTCGGTGGCTTTGAAAACCGCCTCAACTTGGCTAGGTCCTAGTTCAATTTCGAGCGACAACAAGGGCAATCCCAAGTCTTGCGCGGTTTGCTTGACGATTCTCAGCGCAGGCTCGGCACGGTCAAACCACAACTCGTTGAGCAAGTTGAAGCCTGGGTGAATCAGGCTGACCTCGGGGGCGTGCCCCGGCCAAGCCGCCTGCGCAGGATTGGCATCGTGGCCATGATCTGCATCTTTGATTTTGTAAATGTGAAACTCAACTTCCAGGCCACAGCGCATGCCCCAGCCTTTGGCCGCCAATTTTTTTAATGCAGCTTGCAAAATGCGGCGCGAGTCGTAGGGTACAACTTGGCCATTCGGAAACCAAGGCTGACACAACAACCAGCCTGTTTTTTCGGGCCAGGGCAAAATTTTGAAGGTACTGGGATCGGGCAACAACATCACATTACTGGCGCCTTCAAAGCCAGGCAATTCATTTTTGACATCGGCTTCAAACACTTTGTACACGGTGCGATCAGAAGTGTCTTTGAGCATCAAGGTGCTGACCATGCCCATGCCTTGCTCAAAGGCGTTTGCCAACTCTGAAGTGACCCATGTTTTACCTCGCAAACTGCCATGCACATCACACCAAACCAAGCGGATCCACTCCAGGCCAGAGGCTTGCGCCAAGGCCAGTACGCGTTGCACCTCGTCTTGTCGGACCTGGTTGTTGATGCCGCATTGGTCCGCGAAAGAAGGGAAGGCTGTTGAGCTCATGTCGCAAAACTCAGGGCAAATTGGGTGTGGCTGTATCCCACGGCGCGCCATCGCGCTTGGCTTGCATGGTTTGCTGTGACCATGTGGACCAGTCTTGGGCGGGCGCTATGCCGTCGACGGTGTCGGGGCCAAATCGGGTGGCTGCAACTTCGGCCTTGGCAAATCCGGGAGGCAATGCGCCTGCGGCCACATCGTCAATGGCTTTGGCTAACATGCGGCGATTGGCAATGATCACTTTGTCGGAGGTGCCCAAATGTTCGCGAGTTCTGTTTTGAATGGCCCCCATGCTTTCACAGGCCCATTGATCGTGCACATTGATGTCGTCCTCGCCCATGCCTAAAAACGTACGCGTCATTTGTTCTTCGGGGTTGAAGCCCCAGTTGTTGTGTCGTCCTGATTTGGGAATGTAGTCGGGTAAGCTGACGGCTTCAAGCCGTTGATTGCGCATGGCATCTTTGTTGACAGGATCGGCAAAACTCGTGAATACGGCGTACCAGTAGGTGCGCGTGTCGTCCACTGGCACATGCATTTGCGTGATGGTCATGGTTTCTGACAAAGGAATCACAAAGGTGTTGGGGAACAGCGAATTGGTGATGCGCACATGCGTCAACTTGTCAGTCATGTGCCGGAGTGTGGTCAGTTGCAGGCCATAAGGTTTTTCGGTGAAGGCAATGTCGGGTTGGTCAAACTCGCGCATGACGCGGGTCATGGGCCATTTTTCACCATCGATTTCACCTGCACTGGCGCCGCGAAATTGTTTGCCGTAGGTGTCTTCCAGGGAGGCGTCGTTGAAAAAACGGTGCAAGAAGGAGGCATGTGCAGGGTCGATGCCCACTTCAAAGGCCTGGAGCCAATTACAGTGCCACAAACCTTTGAATGCAAAGGTGTGGGTGCCAGGCGCTTGAAAACAATCGATGGCCGGAAGTGGCGGCGGTGTGCTGCCCTCAGGCCCCATCCACGCAAACAAAATACCGCTGCGTTCTTGCACGGGGTAATTGCGTTGCTTGATGCGGGTGCACAAAACACTGCCTTGGGGTTCGGCGGGGGTTTCGAGGCATTGGCCCGTGACGTCAAATTTCCAGCCGTGAAAGGGACAGCGCAGGCCATCGCCTTCATTGCGACCAAAGGCCAGGTCGGCGCCGCGATGCGGACAGTCGCGATCGAGCAATCCAAACTGCCCCTGCGCATTTTTGAACAAGACCAAGTCTTGGCCGAGCAAGCGGACCGCTTTGACAGGTCGGATGGCCATGCGGGGATCGAGTTGGGGGTCGAATTCGTCCATCAAAGCCACAGGGTGCCAGTAATGGCGTAGCATTTCGCCACAGGGTGTACCTTGGCCAATGCGCGTGAAGCGCTCGTTTTGTTCTGCTCTCATGAATTCACTTTAACGCAAAAACCAGAGGATGAAAATGATTTCGCGCAAGCCACCCTTTGCTGAAAACGAATTGCTTTTTGTCTACGGTACTTTGTTGTCTGGCCTCAGCAATCACCACCACATGCAAGGTGCAACTTGCCTTGGACCGGCCACGATGCAGGGTGCTTTGTTCGATTTGGGTGACTACCCGGCCATGAAGTTGCTGGGTGACAGGGCTGCGCCGCTGGGAGCAGTGCTGGGGGAGTTGTACAAAATTGAAGCGTCTCAGTGGCAGCGGTTGGACGATCTGGAAGAAGTTGATCCTGAATCGATGGCGAACTCCATGTACTTGCGCGTCACAGCCGATGTGACTTGGCTCGCAACTGAATCGCCCCAAGCAGTGCGCGCGCAAGTCTATGTCTACAACTGGTCCTTAGAGGGCAGACCTCAAATCAAAAATGGCGACTTTCGTCGCCATATTTCACTCAAAAAAGCTTAGGCTTTATTCAGGCAACACCAAGTCGCCGCGCAAAGAATGTGACAGCGCCGTGTTGATGCGCACATCCACCATCTGACCCACCAAGCGCATGCCATTGGGGCCTGCAGGGAAGTTGACCACGCGATTGCATTCGGTGCGTCCCGCCATTTCAGTGGCGTCTTTGCGCGCAGGGCGCTCGACCAAAATGCGTTGCACCGTGTTCAAGCGGCTGTCGCCGATGCGTTTGACGTTGGCTTCAATGGTGGCTTGCAAATGGTGCAGACGTTTGAGCTTCACATCGTGCGGGGTGTCATCAGGCAAGTTGGCTGCGGGTGTGCCGGGACGTGGGCTGAAGATGAAACTGAAACTGGTGTCGTAGCCTACATCGTCAATCAACTTCATCATCTTGTTGAAGTCTTCCTCGGTTTCGCCAGGAAAGCCCACAATGAAGTCGCTGCTCATGGCCATGTCGGGGCGAATGGCGCGCAGTTTGCGAATGGTGCTTTTGTATTCCATCGCGGTGTAGCCGCGTTTCATGGCCATCAAAATTTTGTCAGAGCCGTGTTGCACGGGCAGGTGCAAATGGCTGACCAACTTGGGCACCTTGGCGTACACATCAATGAGGCGCTGTGTGAATTCGTTGGGGTGGCTGGTGGTGTAGCGAATGCGCTCAATGCCAGGAATGTCGGCCACGTATTCAATGAGCAAGGCAAAGTCGGCAATCTCGGCGGTGTCGCCCATCTTGCCGCGGTAGGCGTTGACGTTTTGACCTAGCAAGGTAATTTCGCGTACACCTTGTTCAGCCAGGCCTGCCACTTCAACCAACACGTCGTCAAACGGACGGCTCACTTCTTCGCCGCGGGTGTAAGGCACCACGCAGTAGCTGCAGTATTTGCTGCAGCCTTCCATGATGGACACAAAGGCGGTGGGGCCATCCATCTTGGCGGGGGGCAAGTGATCAAACTTTTCAATTTCTGGAAAACTGATGTCTACTTGCGGGCGTTTTTTGGCGCTGCGTGCGGCCAACAGTTCGGGCAGGCGGTGCAAAGTTTGCGGGCCAAACACCACATCCACATAAGGCGCGCGTTTGATGATGTCGGCGCCTTCTTGGCTGGCTACGCAGCCGCCTACGCCAATGAGCACGCCACGTTCTTTGAGGTGCTTGACGCGGCCTAAATCGCTGAACACTTTTTCTTGAGCACGTTCACGCACCGAGCAGGTGTTGAACAAAATGAGGTCGGCTTCTTCGACGTCCTGGGTGGGCTCGTAGCCTTCGGCGGCCTTCATGACATCGGCCATTTTGTCCGAGTCGTACTCGTTCATTTGGCAACCGAAGGTTTTGATAAATACTTTTTTGCTCACAGGAGACTCCAAGCGGTGACTGGTTTATATCCAGGGGCTGATGGAAGGTGCGCGCCATGGCGGCGCGCAAAAGAATGGCAGATTATCGCAGGGACTGTGGTGCGCCTTTGTCTATCAATCTTGGCTTTGTTTTTGATAGAACATGGGGTAATACCGCTGAACCACCGCACCATCGAGAGCCCAAGACATGCACTTGCCCACATGGGGCGGCGGTGTGGTGGGAACTTCGTCGGGTAGGCCAGCCTGCTGGTTTCTAAATTGGCGAGCAGATGGAATGGTTTGGTAGGCCGCAGTGGCCATGTTGAACAACATTTCGCGCAAATGGGTGCAACCCGCAGTACCGCCAATGCGAGCGTCAATGGCTTTGCGCCAGCCAGAGCTCAATTTGCAGCCAATTAACAGGTGCATGCCTCGAGGTGCTTGGTCGCATTCCGGATGCGGAATGTGCGCCATGTCGGTGTACACCTCGTGAATGATGAACTGGTCGTCAACCGTGAGGCGAATGTTCAAGTCATGAATGGGTTGTCCCGCGTCGCGCGGGCCTTGGCTGGGAATCACGAAGTTGTAGGTTTTGACGTCAGTGAGGGCGGCTTCAATGTCCCACATGCCGTCTTCTCGTTCAAAGCCGGAATAGACCACGGTGCGTGTGTGTGACAGTTTTCGGGGGGAGGGTGGTGGAAGTGCCAATGTCGGCCTCTTAAATTTCGAGTTCAATGCCAGCATTATCGATTTGATTCGGAGTTTTTTTAATGACCAATGCAGCACAGACTTCCATTTCGCCGATTGTCAGGCGCCAGACCATTGCCGACGCCCTGAGGCGAACAGCGCTCCGCTTGCCCCAAAAGCTCAGCATTGTGTGTGGCAGTACCTCTTGGACATATGCCGAGTTTGACGCTTTGGTCACCCGATTGGCCGCCGGACTATCAGGCCAAGGGGTGAAGCCTGGCGATCGGGTGGCCGTGCTGGCGCGCAATTCTCATGGCTTTGCAGCCCTGCGTTTTGCCTTGGCACGCATGGGCGCCGTCATGGTGCCAATCAATTTCATGTTGAAGGTCGACGAAGTAGCGTACATCTTGCGACACGCAGGTGCTGTGACTTTGGCCACGGATTCGGGCTTGGCCGATTTGGCGCGTCAAGCCTCAGCGTTGGACACCCAAGTGAAGCAGTTTGTGTGGTTGCCTTCTGAAGATCCGAGCGAGCCCGTGGCGGGCATGCTCAATTTTCATACCTTGGCCGCTTGCACGGACGCCTTGCCAGAAAGTGGCTTGGCGAGCCAAGACTTGGCGCAAATTGTGTACACCAGTGGCACCGAGTCGATGCCCAAAGGTGCCATGCTCACACACGATGCTGTGTTGTGGCAATACGTGAGCTGTGTGGTGAATGCCGAAATTGCCGAGCAAGATTTGGCCTTGCATGCGCTTCCGCTTTACCACTGCGCGCAGCTCGATGTGTTTTTTGGACCCGCCATCTACATAGGCAGCAGCAATGTGATCACCTCCAAGCCCGTGCCCGACAATTTATTGGCCTTGATTCAGAAATACAAAATCACCAGTTTCTTTGCGCCGCCTACGGTGTGGATTGCCTTGCTTCGCTCCCCGCTGTTTGAGCCAGCCCAACTCACCCACTTGGCCAAGGGCTACTACGGTGCATCCATCATGCCCGTCGAAGTATTGAAGGAACTGGCGTCGCGCTTGCCCAAGGTGCGTTTGTGGAATTTGTACGGCCAAACAGAAATTGCCCCCTTGGCGACCATGCTCGGCCCAGACGATCAGCTGCGCAAGCCGGGTTCTTGCGGCCGCGCCGTGTTGAATGTGGAAACCCGTGTGGTCAACGACGACATGCAAGACGTGAAGCTGGGTGAGGTGGGCGAAATCGTGCATCGCTCTCCCCATTTGATGCTGGGCTATTTCAAGGATGAAGAAAAAACCCGCGCCTCTTTTTCAGGCGATTGGTTTCACAGCGGCGACTTGGCCACCATCGACGATGAGGGCTACATCAGTGTGGTCGATCGCAAGAAAGACATGATCAAAACTGGCGGTGAAAACGTTGCCAGCCGCGAAGTGGAAGAAATGATTTATCGCTTGCCCGCTGTGAGCGAAGTGGCGGTCATTGGCTTGCCCGATCCCAAGTGGGTGGAGGCGGTCACTGCGGTCATTGTGCTCAAGGCGGGGCAGTCCCTGTCCGAGGCCGAGGTCATGGCCCATTGCCATGCCAACATGGCCAGTTTCAAAACACCGAAAAGAGTGGTGTTTGCACTGTCACTGCCCAAAAACCCCAGCGGCAAATTGCTCAAGCGCGAGCTTAGAACGCAATACGCCTAAAAGCTGTTCTATTGGCGGATCACAAAAGAACGAAACTGTCCTATCTAAATGTTCTATTGACAGGTCATTAGGACTGATGAAATACTCCAAAGATGAACCCCAGTTTGCCCCTGCCCAAGTACCACCAGATTTATCTGGTGTCGTGCGAGCAATTGCAGGAAGGTAAATTTGATGCGGGTTTGCCGGGTGAATTGGCGCTCATGCAGCAGTTTGCTGTGGCGCGAGTCACCGTTCGGCGCGCTTTGTCGCAAATGGCGGAAGAGGGCTTGATCAAACGAGAGCCAGGCCGAGGAACTCGGCCTTTGCGCAGCGATGCTTCAGACAAATTGAGCAAATCAGCGCACGCCTCTCATTCGGATGGGCAGCAAGCCAGGCTCACTGGCTTGTTGGAAAACTTGGTCACCATGGGCCTTCGTACCAGTGTCAAGGTGCTGTCTGTGCAGCACCTGAAGGCGCCAAAAGATGTGGGCGAAAAACTGCAGTTGGCCAATGGTGCCATGGTGCAAAAAGCCGAGCGGGTGCGCAGCACGCGTGAAGGCCCTGTGTCGCTCATCACCACTTGGGTGCCCGAAGCCATTGCGCATGGTTTCGGCCGCCGCGAATTGTCACAAAAACCCATTTTGTTATTGCTGGAAGAAGCAGGCGTCAATGTGGGTCGTGCAGAGCAAACCATTTCTGCGCGCTTGGCCGATGTTGAAATGGCGCGGCACTTGGAGGTGCCAGTGGGCTCCGCCTTGTTGGCAGTGCGCCGATTGATTTACGACGATCAGGAAAGACCTGTTCAATGGCTGTTAGGCCTTTACCGCCCAGATCGTTACGAGTACCAAATGCAGTTGTCCCGTGTTGGCAGCATTGACGCCCAAATTTGGGTGGACAAAGAGCTGTCGGCGAATTTTCATTGACCCTTCTCTCTCATTTCACCTTGACCTTTTAAAGGAGCTTCCCATGACCACACGTCGTCACTTTATGAGCCAGACCGCAGCAGCGGCTTCTGTGATGTCTTTCCCTTTGATTGCCGGAGCGCAAGCCAAGACAGTCAAAGTTGGTGTTTTGCATCCTGTCACAGGTGCTTTGGCTTATTCAGGTCAGCAGTGCCGGATGGGCGCATTGATGGCCATTGAAGACATCAACAAGGCGGGGGGTATCAAGTCTTTGGGGGGTGCCAAAATTGAAGCGCTGTTGGGTGATGCCCAATCCAGCCCGCAAGCAGGCGCGGCCGAAATTGAAAAGATGAACGAAGCTGGCGTGAGCGCCGTGGTGGGTGCATTTGCTTCTGCCATTTGCTTGGCCACCACCCAAGCGGCTGCCAAGTACAACTTGCCACACGTGGTCGACGTGGGCGTGGCCGATCAAATTGTGGAACGCGGTTTGAAAAACACCTTCCGTTTTGGCCCTGGTTACAAAAAATGCGCCGAAGTGGCCGTGGCCAACTTGCACGTGCTCAACACCGCTGCCGGCAAACCTGCTCGCAGCGTGATGATCATTCACGAAGAGTCTTTGTTTGGCACAGGCACCGCCAATTTGCTGTCCAGAGAATTGCCAGGCTACGGTTATGACGTGAAAGAAGTGATCAAGCACGCCAACCCCACCCGCGATTTCAACAACATTGCCTTGCGCATCAAGCAAGTCAACCCCGATATCGTGATTCCAGCCAACTATTACAACGAGTACGCCTTGTTGGTGCGCACCATGCAGCAGCAAAAAATTTCGCCCAAAGCCATTTACTCCGTTTTGGGTGGCGCGGCTTCTAGCTACAAGTTTGTAAAAGAGTTTCCAGAAGCGGCCAACGGCATCATCGATTGCAACCACTGGTTCAACCCCCGCGACAAGCGTTCGTTGGAACTCAAAAAACGCGTGGAAGCTCAAGGCCAGTTCTTCAGCTATGAAGTGTTCATGACTTACACCGCCATGACCTTGTTGGCCGATGCCATTGAGCGCGCCAAGTCGACCGACCGTGCCGCCATCATCGATGCTTTGTCCAAGAGCACCTTCTCCAACCACATCATGCCGTATGGCGCCACGCAGTTTGTGAATGGCCAAAACATGGGTGCACAACCTTTGATGACGCAAGTGGTGAAGGGTGACATCAAGGTCATCGTGCCGCGTGATTACCGCGAAGTGGAACCCATCTTTCCTTTGAAGGCTTGATGAGCGCTGTTTCTTTTATTGACACAAAGAATTGATGATGTTTGACGCCAGCATTTTGCTGTCCGCTTTGCTCAATGGTCTGACCACGGGCGCAGTCTATGCCTTGATTGCGCTCGGGTTGACCTTGATCTATGGGGTCTTGCACATCATCAACTTTGCGCATGGGGCGTCACTCATGATGGCGCTGTATGGCGTGTATGCGCTGAAAGAACGCTGGGGCATCGATCCCTACGTGGCTTTGCCCATCATGGTGCCGGCCATGTTTGTATTGGGCTATGCCATGCAGCGCTTGATCATCAACCGCGCCAGCCATGGCAAAGATGAAAATATTTTGTTGGTCACTTTGGGTCTGTCCATCGTGATGGAAAACGTGGCCTTGCTTTTTTTCAAATCAGACACTCGAACCATCGACACCAGTTACACCTTGACCACGGTGGCCATTGGCCCCGAAGCTGCGCAAGTGATGGTGTCGCTACCCAAGCTGGTGGCCTTTGCTGGCGCCCTGGTGGTTTCTGCCTTGCTGATCATTATTTTGCAACGCACCGATTTAGGTCGGGCTATTCGCGCTGTGGCCAAAGAAAAACAAGGTGCACGTTTGATGGGCATTGATGTTGAGCACGTTTATGCCATGTGCTTTGGTTTGGGCTTGGCCTGTTTGGGTGCAGCCGCTTGTTTCTTGCTGCCAGCCTATTACGTCAATCCGCAAGTTGGCAATGGCTTCGTGTTGGTGGCCTTCACCGTGGTGGTGTTGGGCGGCATGGGCAGTTTTGCGGGAGCCCTGTTGGGCGGTTTGCTCATCGGTGTGGTGGAGTCCTTTGGTGGCCTGTTCTTGGGTGAGTCTTTGGGCCAGGTGGGAATCTTTGTGATTTTCATTGCGGTGCTGTTGCTGCGGCCGCAAGGCTTTTTTGGCGCCAAGGCATGAGGAACTTGTCATGACCCCGTTGCGCAATGATCTTTTCAGCATTGTGTTGTTCGTCGCGGTGGTGGCAGCCATCCCCGTGTTCACCCAGTCTGGCGTGATTTTGAATTTTGTGATGATGGCTTTGTTTGCGTGCCTGCTAGCACAAGCCTGGAATGTGTTGGGTGGCTTTGGTGGCCAGTTCTCATTTGGCCATGCTTTGTTTTTTGGCACGGGCGCTTATTTTCAAGCCATCGCTCAACTAACTTGGGGTTGGAGCCCTTGGTTGGCCTTGCCGGGGGGCATGCTCATGGCCGCCTTGGTGGGCGCATGGGTGGGCGCCTTGTCCTTTCGATACGGCTTGAAGGGCTCTTACTTTGCATTGGTCACGCTGGCCTTTGCCGAAGTGTTCCGAATTGTGTGTGTGTCAGTGCCTTTCACCGGCGCAGGTGTGGGCCTGATGCTGCCTTTGAAGGAATCTTTTGGCAACATGCAATTTCAATCGCGCGCCGGTTATGTGTGGTTGATTTTGGCCTTGGTGGCTCTGGCCTTGTTGGTCACGGCTTACCTGCGCAACTCCCGATTTGGGGCCTACTTGCAAGCCGTGCGCGACAACGAAGATGCGGCGCGTGCCGTAGGCGTCAACCCTTTCCAAGTGAAAACCTGGGCCACCGTTTTATCTGGTGGTTTGATGGGCTCTGCGGGTGCCTTTTATGTGCAGGTCTTTCAATACATCGACCCCAGCATTGGTTTTGGTGCGCACACGTCGGTGGAGGCCCTGGTGGGCGCCATCGTGGGCGGCATGGGAACCCTGTGGGGGCCTGTGTTGGGCGCATTGGCGCTTCACGTGTTGGCCGATCTCACGCGCAATTTGTTTGGCCAATTGCCGGGCATCAACATGATCATTTATGGCACGGTGCTGATTGTGATTGTGATGTTCTTGCCGCGCGGTATTGCGGGGCTGGCCAGCTACATCCCCAAGTCTTGGAGGCGCAATGACTGACACGCCAACCTTGTTGCAAGTAGAAGGTGTGAGCCGCGCCTTTGGTGGTTTGAAGGCGGTGCAAAACGTCAGCCTGTCTGTGCCTGCAGGCTCGCTGACCGCATTGATCGGCCCCAATGGTGCAGGCAAGACCACTTTGTTTGCTTTGTTGTCCGGATTTTTAACGCCTGACACCGGCCGTGTCTTTTTGCAAGGCCAAGACATCACAGGTCAGGCGCCGCATTTGAGCGCCAAGTTGGGCATGACCCGTACATTCCAAATTGTGCAGCCGTTTGCAGCTCAAACGGTGCGCGAAAACATTGCGGTGGGTGCGCATTTGCACACAGCATCGCGCACGCAAGCTTTGGCAACTGCAGCTGAAGTGGCTCAGCGTGTAGGCTTGGCCGATCAGCTTGACAAGTTGGCCAGCGATCTCACGGTTGCAGGTCGCAAGCGATTGGAATTGGCCAGGGCTTTGGCCACACAGCCCAAATTACTCTTGCTCGATGAGGTGTTGGCTGGCCTCAATCCTCAAGAAATTGCCGAGATGATTCCGGTGGTGCGCGCCATTGCTGATTCGGGTGTCACGGTGCTCATGATTGAGCACGTGATGCAAGCGGTCATGAGCTTGGCCGAGTATGTGTGGGTTTTGGCGCAAGGGCAGTTGATTGCACAGGGTACGCCTGCCGAAGTCACAAGGCATCCGCAGGTTATTGAGGCTTATTTGGGCCACGGCACTGCAGCGCGCTTGCGCCAAGCGGAGGTTGCGGCATGAGTGTCATGAATGCGCTGTTGAAAATTGAACAGCTGCGAGCGGGCTATGGGGCTGTTGAGGTTTTGCGCGGTGTCGATTTGGATGTGATGCCCGGCGAAACGGTGGCCCTCTTGGGCAGCAACGGCGCTGGTAAAACCACCTTGAATGGTGTGCTCAGTGGCTTGGTCAAGCCACGTGCAGGTCGCGTGAGCTTTGAGCAGCAGGACATGACGGGATGGCATGCCCGCAAAGTGGTACAGGCCGGCTTGATTCATGTGCCAGAGGGCCGCAAAGTTTTTCCAAATTTGAATGTGCTTGAAAACTTGTCCCTGGGTGCCTTCACACGCGGCAAAGAGCGCCGTGAAGAAAACTTAGAAAAAATATTCGGCATTTTCCCTAGGCTGCTTGAGCGCACCAAACAACTCGCTGGCACCTTGAGTGGTGGCGAGCAGCAAATGTTGGCCATTGGCCGCGGCTTGATGGCCGAGCCCAAACTGCTCATTTTGGACGAACCTTCTTTGGGCTTATCTCCTTTGTTGGTGGAAGAAATGTTCACCTTGATTGGCCAACTCAAATCCAGTGGCTTGGCGGTTTTGTTGGTGGAACAAAACGTGGGCCAATCTCTGGAAATTGCAGACCGTGCCTATGTGATGGAAAACGGCTTGATTCGTTTCACCGGCAAGCCGGCTGAACTGTTGGCCAGTGATACTTTGCGCCAAGCCTATTTGGGAATGTGATGCCGTCATGAGCACAGCAAGTGAATCACGGCTTGATCGCAGCGCGCCTGCTTCAGGCTCGACCCTGGCGCAAAAATTAATTGCACGAGCGGCAGCTCAGTCCCACGTCAATGTGGGCGATGTACTGACCTGCCAAGTTGACTTGGCCATGTTTCACGACTCATCAGGGCCGCGTCGATTAAAGCCCATGTTGGCCGACATTGGCGCTCAAATCTGGGATCGCAACAAGGTGGTGTTGGTGCTTGATCACTATGTGCCTGCCAGAGATGCAGATGCTGAAAAAATCATTCGCATCACCAGAGACGTGGCCAAAGAATGGCAACTTCCCCACGTCATTGATTCTGAGGGTATTTGCCACGTGGTCTTGCCCGAACGCGGCCACCTCAAGCCAGGTCATTTTTGTGTGGGAGGCGACTCTCACTCACCCACTGGCGGTGCATTTGGCACCTACATGTTTGGCATTGGCGCCACCGAAATGTTGGGCGTGGTGGCCACGGGCGAGATTTGGGTGCAAGTGCCCCAGACACTCAGAATGGTGTGGCATGGAGCCCTGCAAAATGGCGTTTGCGCCAAGGACATGATGCTGCACATGATCGGCAAGTTCGGCATGAACGGTGGCAACTACCAAGCCGTTGAATTTGCGGGTGACACAGTTCGCGGCCTGAACATGCAAGAGCGCATGACGCTCTCTAACATGAGCGCAGAAATGGGCGCTCAGGTGGGCTTGATTGCAGCCGACAACATCACGCGCGACTATTTGAAATCGGTGGGTGTTTCGCAGGAAGTCATTGAGCAGTGTGATTATTTCGAGACCGATGAAACCGCCGAATTTCAGCGCTTTGATTTCGATGCCGCCCAGTTGAGCCCGCAGGTGGCAGCGCCGCACAGCCCCGAGAACACCAAAGCCGTGCGTGAGTTTGCGCACATCAAGCCCAGTGTGGCCTACATCGGTGCCTGCACAGGTGCCAAGTTGGTTGATTTGCGGGCTGCAGCCGAAGTCTTGAAAGGCCGCAAAGTGGCAGCTGGTGTGCAACTCATGGTTGCACCAGCCAGTGCAAGAGATCAAGCGCAGGCACAGCGCGAAGGTGTGATGCAAATACTGATGGATGCCGGTGCCAGCGTATTGCCCAATGCCTGTGGTGCGTGTGCCGGTTATGGCGGTACGTTTGAAGAAGGTGCCACGGTCATATCCAGCACGGCCAGAAACTTTCAGGGCCGCATGGGGCCCGCCAGCGTTCAGGTGTATTTGGCATCGCCCGCGACCGTGGCTGCGTCTGCTCTGCAGGGTCATATTGCCGATGTGCGTGAGGTGTTGGCATGACGCAAGCCGCTGCAGAATTTCGCAAAGTATGGCGTGTGGGCGCCAACATCGATACCGATGCATTGGCGCCAGGAGCCTACATGAAGCATGGCATTGAGGTCATTGCGGCGCACTGTTTGGAAGTTCATCGACCCGATTTTGCGTCTGCTGTGAAGGCCGGCGATGTGTTGGTGGCAGGTCCCAACTTTGGCATTGGATCGTCGCGCGAGCAAGCTGCGGGCGCACTCAAACAACTGGGCATTGCGGCTGTCATTGCGCCATCCTACAGCGGACTCTTTTTTAGAAATGCGTTCAACTTAGGGCTGTTGTTGCTCACCTGTCCCGAAGCAGAAACGCTGCAAGAAAACGCGCGCGTTCAGCTTGATTTGAAAGACCAGCCTGAAGTGAAAACGGCGCAAGGCCAAATCCTGACATGCCATTCAGTGCCCTCTTTTTTAATGGACATGGTGCATGCAGGGGGCTTGGTGAATGTCCTCAAACAACGCATGGCCGCCAGCCCCGTGAGCACACCCAGCTGACCCATTGAACAACGTAGTCAAAGATTGAGAAAACCATGGAATTGAAGACATCACTCGACCCGGTGACCCTGGCCGTGTTGCGAGGCCGGCTAGAGCAAGTGGCCGATGAAATGGATGCCACGCTTTACCGCAGTGCGTTCAATCCCATCATTGCCGAAGCGCACGATGCGTGTCATGGCATTTACGACGGTGTCTCGGGCGACACTTTGGTACAGGGAAAATCCGGCCTGCCCGTGTTTGTGGGGGCCATGGCCTTTGCCGTGCGAGCAGCCGCCAAAGCGGCAGCCACACGGGGTGGCATGCAGGACGGCGACATTTGGTTGTTCAACGATCCTTATGAAGGCGGCACGCACGCCAACGACTTCAAATTGGTTCGCCCATTTTTTCGCGATGGCAAATTGTTTTGCTTTTTGGCCTCGGCTGCGCACTGGCACGACGTGGGGGGTGCGGTGCCGGGCAACTACAACCCAGCAGCCACAGAGTGCTGGCAAGAAGCCGTGCAAATTCCACCCGTTCGAATTTTGCGCGCAGGTGTTTTGGATGAAGACGTGTTGGCTATTTTGCGCGCCAACACCCGCTTGCCCGACAGCCTCTGGGGTGATTTGAACGGACAGTTGGCAGCCTTGGAGTTGGGCGCCAAACGACTCAATGGTTTACTGGATGAGTATGGTGACGCCAAAGTGGCGCAGGCCATGGTGGAGTTGCGCGCGCGCGCTGTGCGCTTGATGCGTTCGCACATTGCCAGCTTGCCCGATGGTTGCTACAGCTTTGAAGATGTGCTGGACAACGATGGTGTGGTGGACACACCGCTCACCATTGCCCTTGACATGACGGTCAAGGGCGACCGCTTGAGCCTTGATTTTTCTCGCACCTCTGCACAATGTGCAGGCCCTGTGAACATTTCCAAAGCCACCGCCGTAGCGGCATGTTATGTGGCCTTGAAACATGTGTTCCCCGATGTGCCAGCCAATGCGGGTGTACTCGATGCCGTTGACTTCATCATTCCCGATCGCTTGGTGATCAGTGCGGAGCGTCCGCGCCCCGTGGGTGGCTACACCGAAACCATTTTGCGCATGATCGATGTGATTTTCAGTGCCACCGCCCTGGCCGATCCAAAGCGGGCTGTGGCGCACGCCTACGGCACCATCAATGCCTTGTCGATTGCCGGCCACCGCACCGATGAAAAACGCAAAGGTCAACGCTGGGTGATGTTCAGCTTCTTTGGTGGTGGTCACGGCGGTCATTCCGATGCCGATGGTTTGTCGCACAGCAATGCGCCTATTTCGACGGCCACCATTCCGCCCTTGGAAATTTTGGAAGCAGCTTACCCTGTGCGTTTCACGCAGTGGGCCTTGCGTGCCAATTCGGGTGGCGATGGTCAGCACCGAGGTGGCTTGGGCGCCGTGTACGAAATTGAATTGCTAGAAGAATCGGCCGAAGCTTTCATCTTTGGAGAACGGGGCAAAGCGGCACCCAAAGGTATTGCAGGCGGCCAGGCAGCATTGCCCAATGTGTTTGAGTACGAAAACGAGGGGGTGTGGAAAACACCGCCCATGGTTTCCAAAATGTTGGGCATCCGTTTGAAAAAGGGCGAGCGTGTGCGATTGCAAACTCCTGGCGGCGGCGGTTGGGGCAAGCCCGCCCAGCGTAGCGCTGAGGCTCGCGCCAAAGATCTTGAAGAAGCCTACGTTTCAAAGGAAAAATCATGAGCCAGAAACGCTGGGTGGTCGGTGTCGACGTGGGCGGCACATTCACAGACTTGTTTGTGCTTGATGAGCAAACGGGCACAGCCCGCATTGTCAAAGTGCCTTCAACGCGCGGCGAAGAAGCGCGCGGTTTTATGAATGGCATTCAGAAAATTTCTGAAGATGGTTCTGCCTCGGGTGTGGCCAGCATTGTGCACGGCACCACCGTGGGCACCAATGCGTTGCTCGAACGCAAAGTAGCTCGCACTGGCATCATCACCACGCGTGGTTTCAGGGATGTGCTCGAGATGCGCCGACGCGACCGGCCCCAGACTTGGGGTTTGCGCGGCAGCTTCACACCCATCGTGCCTCGCGCTTTGCGCTTGGAGGTGGATGAACGCGTTTTGGCGGACGGTCAAATTCACACTGCCGTGAACATCGAGCAAGTCAAAGCGCAAGCACAAGCCTTGCTCGATGCTGGTTGCGAAGCGGTGTGTGTGTTCTTTATCAATGCGTATGCCAACACGGCCAACGAGCAAGCGGCGGTAGCCGCAGTGCGCGCCATGTGGCCCAACCCCCATGTGACGGCAGCCAGCGAAGTCTTGCCCGAAATTCGTGAATTTGAGCGCTGCTCCACAGCCACCTTGAATGCCGCGTTGCAGCCCGTGGTGGGCAGCTATTTAACGCGCTTGGAATCTGATTTGCGTGGCCAAGGTTTTGAAGGTGAATTGCTCATCGTGCAAAGCAATGGCGGCGTGATGTCGCGCCAAACCGCATGCGATGTGCCTGTGCGCACGGCCTTGTCAGGCCCTGCCGCTGGCGTCATGGCGTGTGCCGCCATTGCCCGTGCTGCTGGCTATCCCAACGTGATGACCGGTGACATGGGTGGCACCTCGTTTGATGTGTCATTGGTGGCCAAAGGTGAGGCCGCACTGGCTGCGCAAACTTCCATTGAGTTTGGCTTGGTGGTGCGCTCGCCCATGATTCAAATTGAAACCATTGGTGCGGGCGGTGGCTCTATAGCCTCTGTGGATGCCAGTGGCATGTTGCAAGTTGGCCCTGAGTCGGCGGGCAGTGTGCCAGGGCCGGCCTGCTACGACCGCGGCAACACCCGTCCCACCGTGACAGACGCCAATGTGCTGTTGGGACGCATTGCAGCCGATCGCCCATTGGGCGGCGGTTTGCTCCAAGCCATGCGCGCTGATCTGTCAGAGCAAGCCATTCAAAAGCATGTGGCCGAGCCTTTGGGCCTTAGCACTTTGGAAGCCGCAGAAGCCATCTTGACCGTGGCCAACGCCAAGATGGCAGGTGCCGTTCGCGTGGTCTCGATTGAAAAAGGCCACGACCCGCGTCAATTTGCGTACATGCCTTTTGGCGGTGGCGGTGGTTTGCACGTTTGCGCCATGATGCGCGAAGTGGGTGTGGCCACAGGCATTGTGCCGCGCTACCCCGGTGTCACTTCTGCTTTGGGCTGTGTCATGGCCGACATGCGCCACGATGCTGTGCAAACTTTGAACCAAGCTTTGAGCGATGTGAATTTCAAAGAAGTTTTGGCCCGCATCGACCAATTGGCACAGGCCTGTCAGTTGCGCCTTGATTCGGCCGGTGTGCGCTTTGTGGCCGTCGATGAAAACATCGCACTCGACATGTTGTTCACAGGCCAAACACACACGCTTCAAGTCAATGTGCAGCGCTCGCAATTGACAACTGAAGGTTTGCGGGAAGCTTTCACACAAGCCTATCAAAATGCCTTTGGTCGTGTGCTGCAAGGCCCCGTGATTCGCGTCATGAACCTGCGCTATGCCCGCATTGGCCGTCGTCCCAAATTTGATTTGTCGGTGCTGGCCCCTGTGGGTGCAGGCAGCACGCAGCCTTTGGGTGTTCAGCGTGTGTACCACCAAGGCAAGTGGTGGGATGCACAGCGCTACGACCGCTTGGCCTTGCCAGTGGGCGCGCAAGTGCATGGCCCTGCCATCTTGGAGCAAGCAGACACCACGGTGTGGTTAGAACCCGGCTTCCAAGCCAAAGTAGATCCCATGGGCAATTTATTGGTGACGTCATGACCCTTCCATCAAAGATCCAAGCCTCAAGCACTGCCTTGATCATTGTCGACTTGCAAAATGATTTCTTGTCACCGCAAGGTGCCTATGCGCGGGGCAACACAGTGAGTGCGCCAGCATTGCAATTGCCTGCGCGCATTGCCCCTGCGGCCAAAGCTTTGAAGACCCAAGGTGGCTACGTTGCAGCCAGCCAATTCACTTTGTGGCCCGATGCCCATGGCGAACCCATGGTGTCGCCTCATCTGCTGGAAAAGCGTCCCTTTTTGCGCAAAGGCGATTTTGCGCCGGGCAGTGTGGGCCAAGCCAATGTGCCTGAGCTCCAAGACTGCGTCGATTTGGTGGTTTGCAAAGTGGCCTATTCCGCATTTTTCAACACCCAGCTCGATTGGGTGTTGCGCAAAGCTGGCATCCAGACGGTGGTGGTCTGCGGCATTGTGACCAACGGCGGTGTGGCCAGCACAGCGCGTGATGCGCATCTGCGCGATTACAACGTGATTGTGTTGAGTGATGGATGCGCGGCCTTCAGTGATGCGCTGCATGAAGCCTCACTGGCCGATTTGGCCTCCATTGGCAAAGTGATGACTTGCGACGCTTGGGTTAGCAGCTTGGCATGAGCAATTTGGCATGAGCAATATGTCAGACGACATCCACACACCAGTGGCCATTGTGGGCGCAGGCGCTTGCGGCCTGACGGCTGCCCTGGCCTTGCATCGACACGGCATTGACTGTGTGGTGCTAGAGCGTGATGCCGTGCCTGCAGGCTCGACCGCTTTGTCTTCAGGGTTTGTGCCTGCACCGAGCACACGCATTCAAAAAGATGCCAAGGTTCAAGACAGCCCCGAGTTGTTTGCGCAAGACATCCAAAACAAAGCGCACGGCCAAGCCGCCCCAGCCTTGGTCAAAGCGTATAGCGAGGCCATTGGGCCTGCCATGGATGCGCTGGAGCAACATCACCACATTCCATGGCAATTGCTCGATCAGTTTTTATACCCCGGCCACAGCGTGCACCGCATGCATGCCGTGCCAGAGAAAACCGGCGAAGGCTTGATGACTCGCTTGCGTGCCGCTGCAGATGCCGCTGGTGTGGTTGTGTTAACGCAAGCCCAAGTGACCGCACTGAACGCAGATGCCTCTGGGTTGGTGAGCAGCCTCAGCTACACACAGCCCAATGGCACTTCTGGCCACTTGCGCTGCGATGCGGTGATCTTGGCTTGCAATGGTTTTGGTGGCAATCCTGGCATGGTGAAACAACATTTGCCTGCGATGAAAGACGCGCAGTACGCAGGCCACGTGGGCAACGACGGCAGTGCTGTTGCATGGGGCTTGCAATTGGGCGCGGAGTTGGCTGACATGGGCGCCTATCAAGGTCATGGCTCCTGGGCCATTCCACAGGGCAGCCTCATTTCGTGGGCGCTCATGATGGAAGGCGGCATTCAAATCAACCGATTTGGCGCACGCTTTCACGACGAAACGCAGGGCTATTCTGAAGCCGCAGTTCAAGTGCTGAACCAACCCAATGGGGTGGCTTGGAATGTGTTTGACAACCAACTCTTGCAGTTTGCACAAGACTTTCCAGACTTCGTTGCGGCGCAAGCCGCTGGGGCAGTGAAGTCCGCAGCCAATGCTGAATCGCTGTCGGCCATTGTGGGATGCCCTTTGATGGGATTGGAAAAAACCATGGCCGAGGTCAATCGCTTGGCAGATGCCAATCAATTGTCGGATGCCCAAGCAAGCTCTGGTTCGCTTGCAAATTCAGTGACAGACGCTTGGGGCCGCACGTTCAAGCGACGCTTGGAAGCGCCGTTTCACGCGATCAAGGTGACCGGTGCCTTGTTTCACACCCAAGGCGGCTTGAACATCAATGCGCAGTGTCAAGTGCTCAAGCCCAACGGCCACACCTTGCCCAATTTGTATGCCGCTGGTGGCGCTGCGCGCGGCGTGTCGGGTGCAGAAGTTTGGGGCTATTTGTCTGGCAACGGTTTGCTCAGCGCCATTGCTGGTGGTCATATTGCAGCGCAGGCAGTTGCTCAGAACCTATTGGAGAAAACGCGATGACCTCACATGCAACTTCTTTGTCCCATCGTTTACAACAAGCGCAAGCCTTGTTGGCCCCAGGCGTCTACGATGCGTTCAGCGCCTTGATTGCAGAGCAAGCAGGTTTTGAAGCTTTGTATTTGTCGGGTGCGTCCATTGCCTACACGCGCTTGGGCCGCTCTGACATTGGCCTGACCACAGCCACCGAAGTGGCGCAAACTTTGTCAAACATCACCGACCGCGTGGCGCTGCCCGTGATTGTGGATGCCGACACCGGCTTTGGCAATGCCCTGAACACGCAGCGAACCGTGCGCGATTTTGAGCGTGCAGGCGCGGCCATGATTCAAATTGAAGATCAAACATTTCCCAAACGTTGCGGTCATTTGGATGGCAAGGGTGTGGTGCCTGTGGCTGAGATGCAAGGCAAATTGAAAGCAGCCTTGGATGCTCGCCACAACCGCAACACCTTGATCTTGGCGCGCACCGACGCCTTGGCTGTGGAGGGCATTGAGGCTGCCTTAGATCGCGCAGAGGCTTACTTGGCTTGTGGCGTGGATGCTTTGTTCATTGAGGCATTGCGCACGCCCGAACAAATGCAACAAGCCTGCAATCAGTTTGCACACCGCATTCCCTTGTTGGCCAACATGGTGGAGGGCGGTCAAACGCCCATTCAGAGCGCATCTGAATTGGGTGATCGCGGTTTCAAAATTGTGATTTTTCCGGGTGGTACAGCGCGCGCTGTGGCGCGTTCACTGCAAGCTTACTATGGCAGTTTAAAAACACACCAAACCACCAACCCCTGGCGCGATCAAATGCTCAACTTTGATGAGCTGAACCAATTGATTGGGACGCCCGAGTTATTGGCCCTCGGTAAAACATACGAGGGCCAATAAGCTTCAGCCACGCATGTGGCTGAAATTTGGCTTACATGTGGTATTCAAGCACCAACACTGGGGTGGTGGCTTTGCAGCTGTTCTTCACAAAAGAAGCGGCGTTGTTGCAACCAAACTTGTTGTTCCAGTACTCCACACCGACGCCTGCTTTCAAACCAGCTTTGGGGCCAGCAAGGTCCATCATGTAAAGGGCACGGGCCAAAGTTTCAGTTTTGGTTTTATCGCCAAAACCATCTTTGCCCTTGGGGCCAATGATGTCGAGAAAGCCGGTGAAGGCGCCAGGACCCATGCCCACAGACCAAGCCGTTGTGAGAACCGGTGCGCTTGAAAAGCTCACGTCTTTGCCCACAATGCCGTTGTGATTGGATTCTTTCATCACTTCCAAACCGATATCCCAGAAACCCGCTGTGACAGGCATGGCTGCGCTCATGCCCAAACGGACTTTGCGCGGTGCTGGTGCAAATGTGGTGTTTTTGGCGCCTGCGTCAAAACGGGCAATCAGACTCAAATCTTTGGCGATACCGTAGCCGCCTTTGTTGCCAGTCATGGCGCTCAAAGAAAAGCTGCGCTTGTAAAAGCCATACCATTCTTGGGCGCCGCTTGGGCCCTGGTTGCTAGGATCGGCGCTGTTGGACTTGAGCAAGTCAATGGTGAAAAAATTGGTGCCTAAATTGTCACCGCTCACGTGGGTCATGTTCATCACGCTTTTGGCCACTTTGTCGGACACGCCTGGCTCAGATTGCTCTGAGGCATAGCGCAGGCCAATGGAGGTGTCGCTCCAGTTGGCAGCTTGGGCCGGGGTGAGGGCCGTACAGAGTGCTGCCAGCAAAGCAGAAAGGGTCAATGAAGACTTGGAGATTGAGCGCGAAGGGAATTGTAGTGACATGTTTTTTCCTTTGGTTGCAAATAAAAGCAGCCAAATGTTATCACGCTGATCAGTTTTTTCGGCTTAATTCCAGGACACAGCGGCCATGTCATTGGCAAAAATGGGCGAGCTGGACCACAAGCCCTTCAAGCCCTTTTTGTAAACCGCCGTGTTGGTGGCGTTGAACAAAAACACATTGACGGCATCGTTGGCAATCATGCGCTGCATGTCGCCAAATAGCTTGGTGCGTTCTTTGGTGCCGGTGGTGGCCGAATGCTTGGCAGCCAGGTCGCGGAAGGCTTTGCTGTCGTAGCCCCAGTAGTAATTGGGGTTAGCGTAGGCCATGTAGTCGAGGGGTTCGACGTGGTTAATAACTGTGAGGTCAAAGTTGCCTTTGAAGGTGCCGCCCAACCATTGGGCCCACTCGACGTTTTCAATTTTTGCAACGATGCCCACTTTGGCCAACTGCGCCGCCAAAATTTCACCGCCTTTGCGGGCGTAGGGTGGGGGTGGCAAGGTGAGTGTCACATTCAAGGGGGTTTGAACGCCAGCTTCTTTGAGCAAGGCTTTGGCTTTTTCAGGGTCGAAAGCATACTGGCCAGTGAGGTCTACATAGCCCGCATCGGTGGGTGCCATGTGGCTGCCAATGGGTTTGGCCAATCCTTCGAACACACCATCAATGAAAGCCTTTTTGTCGATGGCATGCGACAGGGCACGGCGCACGCGCACATCGTCAAAGGGCTTTCTTTTGTTGTTGATGGTCATGATGCCTTTGCCGGCTGTGCTGCCCAATTCCACCGTGAAGCGCTTGTCGTTTTGAAATTGTTTCAAGCTTTGGGGCGATTGAAAGCGGGGCATGCCATCGATGTCGCCAGCCAGCAGTGCCGCCACTTGTGCAGACGAATCGTTGATGAAACGGAAGGTGACTTTTTTGAGCTTGACGTTGGCTGCATCGCGGTAGCCATCCCACTTGGACAAGGTCACAGCGGTGCCCTTGGCCCAGTTTTCTAATTTGAAAGGGCCCGTGCCAATGGGCTTGGTGGCCGCAGTGTCGGCTGAATTGGGGTGCAAGATGACGGCGGTGTTTTCACCCATGCGGAATAAGAAATTGCCATCGGGGTTGGTGAGCACCAAGACCACAGTGTGTGCATCGGGTGTGGAGATGTGGCTGATGTTGTTGAACACAGCGCCTTTGGCTTTGTTGGTGCTCTTCTCGGCCTTGGCACGTTCAAAGCTGAACTTCACAGCCGCCGAGTCGAAGGCGGCGCCGTCTTGAAACTTCACACCTTTGCGCAGTTTGAAGGTGAAGGCTTTGCCGTCAGCATCCATGACCCAGCTTTCTGCCAACAAAGGCGTGACAGAGCCATCGACATTGATTTTGGTCAGGCCTTCAAGGATGTTGTAGTGCACCACTTCACCAATGGCAGCGGCCGGCGCTGTGGTGGGATCCAGGCTGGTAGGCTCCAAAATCATACCCACCACCACACTGTCTTTTTTGGATTGCGCATGAGCGCTGGGGTTGACAAGCATCATGCTGGCAGCGGCCACCAACGCAAAACCAAATTGGCCCAGTTGGCGACGTGTTGAACGAGGTAACTGCGTCATGAAAAAATCCTTCATCAAAAAATTAGACCGCATTTTGCAATGTTTCAAATCTGAGATTGTGAATCACTGCGAAAGCCCTGATATGGCAGACAGTAATGTTTGGGTATAGGGGTGTTGGGGGCGTTGAAAAATGGCATCGGCTGAACCGGCTTCCACCACCTGCCCGTGCTGTAAAACAATCACATCGTCGCACATGAGGTTGATGACAGCAAGATCATGGCTGACAAACAAATAGCTCAAGCCAAAACGTTCTTGCAAGTCCATCATGAGGTTGAGCACTTGGGCCTGAACCGAGACGTCTAAGGCACTCACGGGCTCGTCGGCCACAATGAGGGCTGGCCGAGTGATCAGAGCCCGTGCAATGGCAATGCGCTGGCGTTGCCCCCCCGAAAATTCATGGGGGTATTTGTCGAGGTCTGAAGGCCGCAGGCCAACTTCTGAAAGGGCTTGGGCGGCAAGGTCTTTTAAATCTGAGGCGCTGAGCGACTGACCTGAAACGCCGTGAAGCTGGCTGTGCAAAGGCTCCGTGACAATGCGCAGCACTTTTTGCCGAGGATCGAGCGAGCCATAGGGGTCTTGGAAAACCATTTGAAAATCGCTGCGCGCAGCTTGTAAATTCGCTTGCGGCAGGGCATTCAAGTCTTGCCCTTTGAAAATGACCTGACCTTGCGTGGGTTTTTCAAGGGCCATGACCAATCGAGCCAAGGTCGATTTGCCAGAACCCGACTCGCCCACAACGCCCATGCTCTTGCCAGCCATGAGTTGAAAACTGACATTGTCCAAGGCTTGAATGTGCCCAGCCTTGGCAAACACAGATGGCCTGGGCAAAGCATATCGCTGACTCACATGTCGCACGTCTAACAAAATTGGCGCAGCACGGGTCATACAGATGTCCCCAACTTTTGCCAATGGGGGCAGCGCACCCAATGCGAATCATCCGGACGGGTCTTGTGGGCTTCTGGCACCAGTTCAAGCTGTGGCAAAGACTGTCTGCAACTGTCTTTCACATCACTGCACCGATCGGCAAATGCGCAGCCTGATGGCCAATTGAAAATATCAGGCACATTGCCCGCAATGGTTTGAAGTCGTGTGCCGCGTTTCAAACCCAACTGGGGACGCGCGGCAAACAGGCCCTTTGTATAAGGGTGTGCGCGCATGCCAAACAAAGCTTCGGTGGGCGCACTTTCAACCACAGTGCCACCGTACATCACCATGACACGCTGTACTTGATCGCGCATGACTCCCAAGTCGTGGCTGATCAGAAGAAGGCCCATGCCGTCTTCGGCCACCAATTGGCGAATCAGGGCCAACACTTCTTTTTGCACCGTGACATCCAGCGCGGTGGTGGGTTCATCGGCAATCAAGATGTCGGGTTTGCAGGCCAGCGCCATAGAGATCATGACGCGCTGGCGCTGCCCGCCCGAGAGTTGATGCGGATAGTTGTCGAGTCGCTCACGCGCCCTTGGCAATTGAACGCGTTCTAACAATTCAAGGGCACGGGCTTTGGCTGAAACCGAATCCATGCCCTGATGCAACTGGAGTGGCTCGGCAATTTGCTTCCAAATAGGATGCAAGGGGTTGAGCGCGGTCATGGGTTCTTGAAAAATCATGGCCATGCGCGCACCGCGCAGCTTGCACAAACCGTCGTCGCCCATGGCTGTGAGCTCGGTGCCATTGAGTGCGATCGATCCAGAGACGGTGGCACCATTGGGCAGCAACCCCATGATGGCCAAGGCCGTGAGAGATTTGCCGCAACCGCTCTCACCAATCAATCCCAAGGTCTCGCCGCGCTGCATTTCAAAAGAGACACCGCGCAATGCTTCCACTTGGCCGCGCGAAGTTGGCAATGCGACGCGCAAATTGCGAACAGACAGCAAAGGGTGAGTGGAGTGGGTGGCGCTGTGGGTAGACATGTTCAAGCCTGTGCGCTTATCGCGTTCTCGCCAAGCGCGGGTCGAGCAGGTCACGCAGTCCATCGCCCATCAAATTGAGACCCAGCACCGCCAGCGCAATGGCAATGCCTGGATAGACGGCCAACATGGGTGCTTGAAACATTTGCGATTGCGCTTCGTTGAGCATGCGGCCCCAACTTGGATTGGGTGGTTGGGTACCCAGCCCCAAGTACGACAAAGCGGCTTCGGCCAAGATGGCAATGGCAAATTGCACGGTGGCTTGCACAATCAGCACGCTGGCCACGTTGGGCAACACATGCTCCCAAGTAATGGCCCATTTGGATTTGCCAGCTGCTTTGGCTGCCAAGGTGAAATCGCGAGACCACACAGCATTGGCAGCACCCCGCGTGATGCGCGCAAACACAGGGATATTGAAAATACCAATGGCGGTGATACTGACCACCAAACCCGGCCCATAAATGGCCGTGAGCAAAATGGCCGACAACAAAGCCGGAAAGGCAAAGGTGAAGTCGGTAGCACGCATGAGCACCTCTTCTACCCAGCCTCGTTGGGCCGATGCCCACAAGCCCAGCGGCACACCCAAGCCCACACCAATGCCCACCGCAATGAAGCCCACCAACAATGAGTTTTGGCTACCCACCAACAAGAGAGATGCAATGTCGCGCCCCAGGCTGTCTGTGCCAAACCAATGCTGGGCGCTGGCCGCAGCCAATTTGTTGGGAATGTCAATGTCGGCCACAGGGTAGGGAGTCCAAAACAAGGACACCGCTGCGCTAATGACCAGCAACAGCACAATGACAGCACCCGCTGCAAAACTGCGGTGCTTGAAAGCGCGCTGTGCATGCCGTATGAAAGTTTGTTCAGCTTTCATACGGCAGCAGCCCCTGTTTTCAAACGCGGGTCAATCAGGGCATAAAGCAGATCAATGAAGAAGTTGATCAAGATGACCATGGCCGACAGCAGCATGACCACATCACGCACCACAATCAAATCGCGGTTGGCAATGGCCTGAAAAATGAGCCGGCCAATGCCAGGCAGCACAAACACATTTTCAATGACGATGGCACTGGTGATGAGGTTGCCAAACTGCAAGCCCATGACAGTCACCACCGGAATCAGGGCGTTGCGCAGCACGTGTCGCCAAAGCACTTGTTGCTTGGACAAGCCTTTGGCGCGCGCTGTGCGCACATAGTCTTCCAACATCGATTCAATGACGGCCGAACGAGTTACGCGCGTGAGGATGGCCGTTTGCACTGCGGCCAAGGCCATGGCTGGCAAGATCAAGGCGGCCATGCCGGCCAGCAAGCCACCGCCATCTTCTTCAGACCAGCCAGGAAAGCCACCGGCACTCACCCATTGAAGATGCACTGCAAAAAGCAGGATTAATAAAATGGCCAACCAAAAATTGGGCAAAGCCAAACCCAATTGGCTGAGTGTCATGACCCCCACATCGCCAGTGGTATTTTGTTTGGAAGCCGCATACAAACCCAGACACAAGGCCATGACCATGGTGATGCCCATGGCCATGATAGCCAAAGGCAGGGTGACGTGCAGGCGCTCCATCATGAGAGCTGCTGTGGGGGTGTCGTATGAAATGCTGATACCCGATTGGCCTTGAAGCAAGCCACCCACCCATTCCACATAACGTGAGAACGCAGGCTGGTTGAGGCCCAATTTTTCTTCCAGGGCGGCCAAAGATTCTGGGGTGGCCGTTTCGCCCAAAATCACTTGCGCCGCATTGCCTGGCAACCATTCAAGCACGGCAAACACCACCACCGAGGTCACAGCCAAAGTAGCGAAAAAACTGAAGAAACGCTGGAGCACAAACGAAGACACGCGTTATCCTAGAGTCTTCAGGGATGGCGTCCCTGCAGCCATGTGGGCGCGAGAGGGCGTGGGCATTGAAAAAAGGCGATTAAATGACATCTCAGAAGATTGTAAACACCCGGTTGAGTGAAAGAGCCAATCCGCACTATGGAAGCATTGCCGACATTGCGGGATTGCACGTGGGCCACTTTACTTCTGGCCAGCGCTTAACGGGATGCTCGGTGGTGTTGGCGCCGCAAGGTGCCGTGGGCGGTGTTGATGTCAGGGGCGCCGCGCCGGGTACCCGAGAAACCGATTTACTCGACCCTGCCAATTTGGTGGACAAAGTGCATGCGGTGTTGTTGTCGGGTGGCAGTGCTTTTGGCTTGGATGCCGCCAGCGGTGTGATGCGTTGGTTGGACGAGCGCAACCTGGGCTTTCAAACAGGCCATGGCTGTGTGCCCATCGTGCCCGCCGCGGTGTTGTTTGACTTGCCGCTGGTGCGGGATGGCGACAACCCCAAAATCAGACCCGACGCCGCTGCCGGCTATGCGGCTTGCGACGATGCGCTGTATCAAAAACCCATGTCGGCCAGTGCCATGCGCTCGGTGGTGCCGCCCCTGTCGGGCAATGTGGGCGCTGGCGCAGGTGCCGTGGTGGGCAAGTTGTTTGGCTTGCCACGCGCCATGAAAGGCGGCATCGGCCATGCCTTGGTGAAGGTGGGGCCATGGCAAGTGGGCGCCATGGTGGCTTGCAACGCCGTGGGCGATGTGATCGATCCAGCCACAGGCGAGGTCTTGGCAGGCGCCCGCACAGCCGACGGCACGCACTTGCTCAATTCGCAGCAAGCTTTGTTGGCAGGTCAAAGCTCGGCCATTCCCATGGCGGGTACCAACACCACCATTGGCGTGGTGGCCACCAATGCCGCGCTCAACAAAGCGCAGGCCAAGCGTTTGGCCATGAGTGCGCACGATGGGTTGGCCAGAAGCATTCGGCCAGCGCACACCACCTTGGATGGCGATACTTTGTTTGCCATGGCCACCTGTGTGGAAACCACAGCACCCGATATGCTGCTGCTCACCGTGATGGCGGCAGAGGCCACAGCTCAGGCCACGGTGAACGCTATCTTGTTTGCCAATGGCGTGCACAGCCTGAAAGGCTATTTGCCTTCGGCCATGGAACTCAATCCTTAAGCCTCATGGCGCTTTTCAGGCCGCTTTATTCCACAGTGAATGTGAGGCCAGCGTGCGATTGCAGTCGCGCAATGAGCGCGTTGCCCATGGCTGAAGCGGGTGTCCAAAAACCGCCCTGAGTTGCGCTGGCATCTTTCAACAAGCAAATGGCTGCCTCGGCAATCATTTTGGAAGTGCTGCCATAGCCTGGATCGCGGTCGCCTTTGACACCCACCTTCACAGTTTGGCCTTGCTCATTGCTGGCAATGAACAGCACGTCGTAGCTGCCTGCTTCGCGCTCGGCTTTGGAGGGGCCTTCACCTGGTTTGAGTTTGTCTTCGCTCATGCTCTTGTCTTGTGCAATGGCATTGGCAATGGCTTCGCCTTTTTCGCCGGGGCCAGTGACGATCATTTCGTCGTACACAAAATTGGCGCCCCACACATGCTTGAGTAAAAAGTTGGAGCGGTGCACATTGCGGGTGTTGATGGTGGCCATGATGAAGGGTGCCACCCAGACGCCCATCACTTCGTCTAGCATGGGTTTGTGGCCTGTGGGTTGGCGCGGGCCTTCAAAGCCGGGTGTGAGTGAGAAGGGGTTTTTGAGCAAGTCAATCACGCCAGGCTGCGTGGCCGCGGCGGCCATGGTGGCTTTGAAGCTGGCTGCAGTCCCACCCGAAAAGGTGCCCTTCATTTTGCGCACACGGCCGCGCACGCGCGGTGCAGGTTGACCAAAACGTTTTGTCATTTCTTCTTGCGCCATGAACACGCCCAAGTCGAAAGGGCTAGAGTCAAAGCCACAAGAGAAGACCAAGCGTGCGCCGCTTTTTTCGGCAGTGCTTTGGTGCTGATCAATCATGTGGCGCATCCATGCGGGCTCACCACACAAGTCAACATAGTCAACGCCCGATTCGGCGCAAGCTTTGACCAACTCGTTGCCATAAAGCTGGTAGGGCCCCACTGCTGAAATGACCAAGCGGGTTTTGGACATCAAAGACTTCAGAGAAGCTTCGTCGCTGCTTTCAATGACCACCAAGGGGGTGGAAGCAGGTGCGCCAATTTCATCTCTCACAGCCTGCAGCTTTTCTAAGCTGCGGCCCCCCATTGCCCAAGTGAGGCCAGTGTCTGAGCGGGTGAGTAAATACTCTGCAATGAGGCGTCCGGTAAAACCAGTGGCGCCATGCACCACGATGTCGAATTGTTTGGTCATCTTGAAAATCTTTCTGAAGGCTGCAGAGCATAAAACACGCTGGCTTGAAGTCCAGTTGCCTGGGTGTAGGTTGAAATTATGAGCGCTTTCAGCTTATTTAAGAGAGAGAGCTTGATTTAAGTCATGTGATTTTTCAATTACAAGGATCACACTGCCTCCATTGATCACGCAAAGACTCCCATGAAAAACATACTGCCCCTAGACCGTTTTCTCCGCCTCTTATTGGCCATTGTGCTGTTCGAGGCCGCTTATTTCTGGCTCAGCGGCACGACGCAAATACTGGCCTATGGGGTAGGCGCTGTCATGCTTATCACGGGGGCAAGCCGCATTTGTCCCATGTACAAAGTGATGGGTGTGGGCGCCAGTGATGCAGCCTGCAGCGTGCAGCAGTCACTCTGGGTGCGAGTGGCTGCTGTATTGGCTTTGTTGGGAGCCATTGTGGGGGGCTGTTATGGCAGCGACTTTCTAACCAGAAAAATGTTCTTGGAAGACTTCAACGCCATGAACCATTTTTACAAGCAAACCCTGTTTCTGACAGGCAAAGGCGAGCGTGAAAAAGTAGTCGCCAATTACGACCAATGGGTGCCGGCGTTTGAAAAGTTCCACAACAAATACAGCACTTATCGCCCCTATACCGTGCGCAACGATGCGCAATTTTCTGCCGACCTTGTGCAAGTGAAGGGCATGATGCTGGCGGTGAAAGAGGGCGTGAAAACGGGTGATTTGCAGCAAGCCCACTTAGATTTGGAAAAAGTGCGCCCTGTTTTTCAGCAACTCTTTAAGCGCAATGGATTTTCAATGTTGGCGGTGGCCTTGGTAGATTTTCATGACTCGATGGAGTTGATACTCGACTCGGCAAACGCCAAAAATGCCGAAAAAACCATGGCTTTGTATGAGCAAGTTAGCACCAAGTTGCAGGCCATTGAAGCCGAGCTAAACGATTCAGAAATTCAGGACATACGAGCCCATTTGGATGCCTTGAATACGCTTGCCAAAGAAGGCAAAGTAGATGCCATGCCACCTCAAAGCGATAAGCTCAAAACAAGTTTTGTGAAAGTCTATTTGAAGCGTGGTTGAAGTTGAATGGGTGTGTAAATGACCTGAGTCCTAATTCAACCCATATTGCAAGCCAATGCCAATCAGCCCGCACACCCCAATGACATGCATCACATTGAGCTTGAATTTGAGCAGTGCCACGGCCGCAGCCACTGCAATGATGGCCGAGGGCACATCGATGGCGCCACTCAGGCCTTGAGGCCACAACGTGTGATGGGCAAAGAACAAGGCCAAATTCACAATCACGCCCACCACGGCTGCAGTGATGGCTGTCAAGGGTGCGGTGAACTTCAAATCGTTGTGCGTACTTTCCACCACCGGCCCGCCTGCCAAGATAAAAATAAACGACGGTAAAAACGTGAACCATGTGACCAGCGTGGCCGCCAAAGCACCCGCTAAAAACAAACTGTCAGGGCCCAACACAGCTTTGGCATAGCCCCCTACAAATCCCACAAAAGCCACCACCATGATGAGCGGCCCAGGCGTGGTTTCACCCAAGGCCAAGCCATCGATCATTTGTGTGGCCGTGATCCAAGCAAATTGCTCAACCGCGCCTTGGTACACATAAGGCAATACGGCATAAGCGCCGCCAAAGGTGAGTAGCGCCGCTTTGGTAAAGAACCAGCTCATTTGGGTGTAGGTGTGATCCCATCCGTTTTGAACCACTAAGTAAGTCATGGGCAAGGCCCACAACAGCGCACCAGCAAACAACACTTGCCACAATCGCTGCCAATGAAATACAGCGTGTGCAGGCGTGGGCGTGTCATCGTCTATGAGAGCTGCACCATGCGTAGCCTGCGTTGCGGAGTGTGCGCCTGCCGCACTAAATGATGCAGGCGACATGCGCCCTCCTAAGAAACCAATGGCTGCTGCTGCCAGAATGATGATTGGAAAAGGCACCTTGAGTGCAAAGATGGCAACAAAGCTGGCCGCTGCAATGCCCACTAGCAAATTGTTTTGAAGGGTACGCGAACCAATGCGATAGGCTGCTTGAATCACGATGGCTGTGACGGCTGGCTTGATGCCATAAAAAAAGCCGGCCACCCAGGCCACTTGGCCGTAGGCAATGTAAATCCAAGAAAGCGCAATCAAGATCAACAAGGAAGGCAGCACAAACAAAACACCCGCCACAATGCCGCCCCGTGTTTTGTGCATCAACCAGCCAATGTAGGTGGCCAATTGTTGTGCTTCTGGCCCAGGCAACACCATGCAGTAGTTGAGCGCATGCAGGAAACGTTTTTCAGACAACCAGCGCCTTCGAACCACCAACTCCTCATGCATGATGGCAATCTGTCCCGCAGGACCTCCAAAGCTGATGAAGCCCAACTTGAACCAAAAAAGCAGTGCCTGCCAAAAGCTGACATGCGGTGGTTGATCTGGTGGAGGAGGTGACACAGGGTGATCTTTCGGCGTCAACTTGATGGCTTTTCTAGGATTTGAATGGCTAAATTATGGATTGGTTTTTGATTAAGAGACCTCAATCACTCTCTATGGCGTGATCTTCTTGTTGAAAGCTTTAACATACACAGTCTCATGCGAAATCTCAGATGAAAGACTTTTGTGTCTTCATTTTGCATGCTCATTTGAAGCAGACCCCATGGAAATCAAAGTCAACTTTCTCGACAAACTTCGCCTAGAAGCCAAGTTTGACGACTTCACGGTTGTTGCCGACCAACCCATTCGCTACAAAGGCGATGGCTCTGCGCCTGGTCCCTTCGACTATTTTCTGGCCTCGTCTGCTTTGTGTGCCGCATATTTTGTGAAGCTGTATTGCGATACCCGCAACATTTCCACCGAGCACATTCGCCTCTCGCAAAACAACATTATTGACCCCGAAAACCGTTACGCGCAGATTTTCAAAATTCAGGTGCAATTGCCGCCTGATATTTCTGAAGTAGACCGTCGCGGCATCTTGAATTCCATCGAACGCTGCACTGTCAAAAAAGTGGTGCAAGAAGGCCCCGAGTTTGTCATTGAAGAAGTGGCCAACTTGGATGAAGACGCGCAAGCCTTGCTCAGCCTCAAACCCGATGCCCAAAGCAGCACGTTTATTTTGGGCAAAGACTTGCCCTTGGAACAAACCATTGCCAACATGTCTGGTGTGTTGGCGGGCCTAGGCATCAAGATTGAAATTGCCTCTTGGCGCAACATCATTCCCAATGTGTGGTCCTTGCACATTCGCGATGCGCATTCGCCCATGTGCTTTACCAATGGCAAAGGCGCCACCAAAGAAAGCGCGCTGGCTTCTGCCTTGGGTGAATACATTGAGCGGCTTAACAACAATCACTTTTACGCAGGCGCGTATTGGGGCGAAGATTTGGCCAACGCTGAGTTTGTGCATTACCCCAATGAGAAATGGTTCAAGCCAGGCAAGAAGGATGCGCTGCCTAAAGAAATTCTGGACCCGTACTGCCTGAGTATTTACAACCCCGATGGCGAACTCAAAGGCTCGCACTTGACTGATACCAACTCGGGCAATGTGGCGCGCGGTATTTGTTCGCTGCCCTTTGTAAGGCAATCTGACCAGCAAGTGGT